>Ga0056909_1000020_pt1 | contig 346221 bp, 319 predicted proteins | sample EBPBio102011_DNA_FD_62115 | JGI IMG/M metagenome (GOLD analysis project Ga0056909, IMG submission 62115) | Wastewater treatment Type I Accumulibacter community from EBPR Bioreactor in Madison, WI, USA - Reactor 1_1/10/2011_ DNA | ecosystem: Engineered > Bioreactor > EBPR > Anaerobic-Aerobic >... | reverse complement strand
CGAACACCCGGCTCTTGCGCCAGCGCCTTCTGGTGGGCAAGGCCGCGTCGGCGCAGATCGTGCCGCTCTATGCTGCTGCCGGGCAGCCGGAAGAGAGGCTTGACGAACTGGCCGCCGGCATCGCGCCCCATCTGCCGATTTCGGTCCTGCTTCTGGGCATGGGGGCCGACATGCACACGGCCTCGCTTTTCCCCGGCGCCGACCGGCTGGAAGAGGCACTGTCGGAGACGGCCCCCCTTCTGTTGCCGATGCGCGCCGAAGCGGCGGGTGAGCCACGGATCACCCTGACAGCGCCGATCCTGCGCGGGGCGATGGCGATCCACATCCTCATCACGGGTGCAGAAAAGCGCGCGGCACTGGAACGTGCCCAGGGCCTGTCGCCGCTCGAGGCGCCCGTCAAGGCGGTGCTCGCGAATGCGACCGTCCATTGGGCAGAATGACGATCAGGGAAGGAAGGCTCGCCATGGGTATCGAGACAAGCTGGCAGGCGCTTGCCGCGCATCACGACCGCGTCAAGGACCGCCCGATCCTTGACCTCTTTGCCGATACGGGCCGTGCGGCCCAGTTCTCGGCGCGGCTGGGCGAAATGCTTTTCGACTACTCAAAGACGAACATCGATGCGGAAGCCATTGATCTGCTTGTCGATCTGGCAAATGCCGCCGGTGTCGCCGAAAAGCGCGAGGCCATGTTCACCGGCCAGAAGATCAACGAAACCGAAGGCCGCGCGGTCCTGCATACGGCGCTGCGCAATCTCGAGACCGATGTCTTTGTCGATGGTGTGAACGTCATGCCGCCGGTGCGCGAGACCTATCGCCGCATGCAGGATTTCGCCACGGCCGTGCGCACGGGCCAATTCACCGGCCAGGGCGGCGCGATCACCGATGTGGTCAATATCGGCATCGGCGGGTCCGACCTCGGCCCCGCCATGGCGGTTCTGGCGCTGGCGCCCTACGCCGACGGCCCGCGGTGCCATTTCATCTCGAATGTGGACGGCGCGCATGCGCATGACGTGCTGCAGAACCTGGACCCGACCACGACCCTCGTCATCGTCGCCTCGAAAACCTTCACCACCATCGAGACGATGACCAATGCCGAAACCGCCCGGCGCTGGATGTCAACCGCCGTGGCGAACCCCGCTGCGCAATTCGCCGCCGTCTCGACCGCAGCCGACAAGACGGCCGCCTTCGGCATCGACAGCGGACGTGTGTTCGGCTTCGAGGACTGGGTGGGCGGCCGCTATTCCATGTGGGGGCCGATCGGCCTCAGCCTGATGATCGCCATCGGGCCCGAGGACTTCGCGCGTTTTCTCGCCGGCGCCGCCGCAATGGACCGCCATTTCCGCGAGGCACCCTTCGACCGGAACCTGCCTGTGCTGCTGGCGCTCGTCGGCCTCTGGCACAACCAGATCTGCGGGCACGGAACCCGCGCCGTGCTGCCCTATGATCAGCGCCTGTCGCGCCTGCCGGCCTATCTCCAGCAACTCGAGATGGAATCGAACGGCAAGCGTGTCGCCATGGATGGCTCGACGCTCACCCGCAATTCCGGCCCTGTTGTCTGGGGTGAACCGGGTACCAACGGCCAGCATGCCTTCTACCAGCTGATCCACCAGGGCACGCGTGTCATCCCTTGCGAATTCCTGCTCGCGCGCCGTGGCCAAGAGGAGGCGCTGGGGCATCAGCACCTGCTTCTGGCGGCGAACTGCCTGGCCCAGTCCGAGGCGCTCTTGCGCGGCCGCAGCCTGGAGGAGGCCCGGGCCATCATGGCCAGGAAGGGCCTGACCGGCGATGAGCTTGACCGCCAGGCCCGCCACAGGGTCTTCCCAGGGAACCGCCCATCCACCACGCTCGTCTATCCGCTGCTCGACCCTTTCACCCTTGGCCAGATCATCGCACTTTACGAGCACCGGGTGTTCGTCGAAGGGGTGATCCTCGGGATCAACAGCTTTGACCAATGGGGGGTGGAACTGGGCAAGGAGCTTGCCGTCGCCCTTTCGCCGGTCCTCGAGGGGCGCGAGAGCGCAGAGGCAAAGGACGGCTCGACCCAGCAGCTGGTAGCTTACCTGCTTGGGTGAGAAAGGCCCCGTAAGGCCTTTCCTTTATTCATAAATATCCTCTGAGGTTCGGGGGCGGAAAGCCCCCGCCTGCCACGGTTACGCGACCGCGGCGGTCACGATGATCTCGACCTTGTATTCGGGCGTCGCCAGCTTCGCTTCGCCGGTTGCGCGGGCGGGCGTATTGCCTTGCGGTACCCAGGCATCCCATTCCGCATTCATATCGGCAAAGGTGCCGATATCGGCCAGCCAGATCTGCGCTTTCAGGATCTTGGTCTTGTCGCTGCCTGCCAGCGCCAGCAGCCGGTCGATCTCGGCCAGGATGGTGCGGGTCTGGGCGCGGACGCTCTCGCCAGGCTCGCCAACGATGCCGGCAAGATAGATCGTGCCGTTGTGGATCACGGCATTCGACATGCGCGTGCCGGTTTCAAGACGGGTGATGGTCATGCTGGGCTCCTCTTGCAGCGTCTGAGCTTCGGTAGCCGGTCGTCTGGCCGAAGAAAAGCAAAAGGTTCCGCGAAGGAGATTGGAGCGGGTGAAGGGAATCGAACCCTCGTCATCAGCTTGGGAAGCTGCGGCTCTACCATTGAGCTACACCCGCACGCGTCCGCATTTATCGCCTTGGGAGGCCCATGGCAAGAGGAGGGCGGTCAAGCTCCGCCAGGAATGTCGATGGCGGCGATCCAGGGCTTGATGTCGAGGATCGGCGTGCCGTCGAAGGCATCGAGCGCGTCAACCGCGATGCGGCCCGCATCAGGGTCCAGCGTCAGGATGTGGACGATCTCCAGCCCGATGGGGTTGGGCCGGACCGGAGAGCGGAGCGCAAAGGTGCCGCGCGGTTCAGGTCGGTGGCGCGGGGCCTGCAGGATCAGGTCGCGCCGGGCCTGTGCGAACCACAGAAGGATCACCAGCGCGTCGCCTGGAACCAAGCCCGTCAGACCGGGGCGATAGGCCTCGTCGATCTCCAGCAGGAACGGGCCGCCCTCCGCCCGGGCTTCGGTCAGGTTCTTGGGGCAGCGGCCCGGACCCCAGGGGGTCCGGGCACGGCCGATGAAGGTCACGCCTGCCTCGGTCCTGTCCGCGGGATCGAAGGGCAGGGCGACCTCGCCTGGGCGGGCATCAGCCGCCATGGGCCATGCCCTTGCCGACGGGCACGAAGCCTTCGAAGCTGTCAAAGCCAGCGATCGCCTCGGGGCCAAGCGGGGCTTCCGCCGCCATGACCGCGGCAATCAGGGTCGTGGCTTCGGCCTCGCTCAGGCCCAGGCCGGTCAGGGTTTCGGGGGCCAGCAGGCCGGCTCCGGCGCAGAACTCCACGAACCAGCCATCCGCGTCCTTGCGCAGGAAGGCGCGGCCCCCGGCACCGTCCTGTGCCCAGCCGGCGACGGCGAACGCGCCCATCACCGTTACCGGGGCGACGGTCAGCGGGTTATCGGGCGTATGGAACTGCGCCATGAGCACCGCCTCGATGGCGGCGGGGTCGCTGAGGCCTTCTTGCGAGATGTTGGCAATGCCATGGGCATGGGCAGGGGCGCCGGCGGAATGGGCGTCGTGGCTGCCGTGTCCCGCGGCGGCCTGGTCCTCATGGGCGGCGTGGTCCGTGCCCCCCACGCCAGGCGGATCGACCATGAACTCGATCTGGACCGGACCCGCTTTCTCGAAAATCAGCGTGGCGGGCAGCATCTGCCCTTCGGCCAGGGCGGTGTTCAGGCCCATCAGCATGATGTGATAGCTGCCCGTATCCAGCACCACCGTATCGCCGGGCGGAATGTCCAGCGCGGGCACATGGGCCATGGTGGCCACGCCTTCGGCATTGGTCGTGGTCTGGTGCAGCATGGCCCGGGCGGCGAAACCGGCCTCGACGCCGATCAGACGGTCGGCCTCCGGCCCCTCGTTCGAGATGGCCATGTAGCCGGCGGCACTCTTGGCGCCCTTTGGCGGCTGGGGAATGTTGGCGTGGATGATTTCAAGGGGCCCGGCCTTGACCTCATGCGCAAGGGTGGGGGCCGAAGAGGCTATCAGAAGGCTGGCCACAAGACCAAGAAGGCGTGACATCGGTTTGTTCCTTGAAGGGGCGGGACCCTGCCCGCCGTTGTTCCGGACCGGCACCCGGCAAAGGCGCGGCGGCATGAATCAGGCTTCAGGAAACGGGTGGCGCGCGGCTGGCCCATCCGGGATGGGCGGCGTGGGAAGGCGCGGCACCCTTCCGGGCGGCGGGAGACACCGTCGCGACGAGAACGGTCACCGGCCGGTGCGGCAGGGCCGGGTCGGCGAGGGCCAAGGCCTGCACCAGGCGGCAGGCCAGGCATTGCTCGCCCGGATGCGGCGACCCGGGAGCATCCTCGCCGGTATCAAGGCAAAGGTCCCCGATCGCACCGCCTGCTGCCAGCCAGTCAAGCCAGCTGGCTTGCAGGGCGGACTGTGCCGGTGACACCAGCCGATGGCCCCAACCGGTCGCCCCAAGGGAAAGGGCGAGGGCCAGCACCAGACCGATGCTGCGCAGCCGATGGAAAAGGCCTGTCTGCATTCGGGCAGCTTTAGCAGTGTCAGGGCCGCTGGCAAAGGCTTCTCGCCATCGGCCGCCGGATCCAGGCTTGCGCGAAACCGCCGGGCGAACAGGCGCGTGCAGGCAGCAACGGGGCAGAGAGCCCAAGGTCATGATGCCCATTCCCGTGCTTCAGGGGGCGGACCTTGTCGAAACGACTGGCTGTTTCGCTGACTGGGCCTGGCTGCGGAACGCGCCCCTGCCTTCAGGATCCTGCCGGGGAGGGCGCCCCTATGCCTGCTTGCCTGGCTGCTGGCACAGGCGGTGCCGCCCTTGCAGGCCGCGTCTATGCGGCCAGCGGCGGCGGCGGTACTCCGGCCGCGCATTTGTGGCCCTGGAAGGTCAACGGGCATAGGCCCGACCTCTGGGTACTGGTGGGCGGGGCACTCTGCCCCGTCGGGGCCGCTGTCATCTTCCTTGCGCCCCGAGACGCCAGAGCGCCCCGGAACGGGCCCGCACCCCTGAAGCGCTGCTCAGAAAGGAATTTCGTCGTCAATGTCGCTTCGGGCCGAGCCGCCACCGCGTGGGCCACCGCCGGCCGAAGCCGCGCCGCCCCGGTCGCCGCCAAAGCCGCGATCGTCATAGCCACGGTCGTCATAGCCGCCGCCACCGGCGCTGGCCCCGCCGCCCTCGCGGCCGTCGAGCAGCGTCATTTCCCCGCGATAGGGGCGCAGCACAACTTCGGTCGTGTACCGTTCGGCCCCCGACTGGTCCTGCCATTTGCGGGTTTCCAGCGCACCCTCGATATAGACCTTGGACCCCTTGCGCAGATACTGCTCGGCAATCTTGACCAGCGGCTCCGAGAAGATGGCAACGGAATGCCATTCGGTCTTTTCCTTGCGCTCGCCCGTTGCCTTGTCGCGCCAGGTTTCGCTGGTGGCGATGCGCAGGTTGCAAACCTTGCCGCCCGATTGAAAGCTGCGCACCTCGGGGTCGCGGCCCAGATTGCCCACCAGAATGACCTTGTTCACTGATCCCGCCATGGGCATCCTCCGCCGAGTTATTGTTCTGCGATGTTCGCTGTTGGTTCCGGCCGAGTTTGACCCGGCATGGTTACCAAATCGTATATCCCTGCCGACAGCCCCCTGCAACCAGCGACGCCTCGGGGCCTGCGCCCTGTCTCCCGATGGAGTGCCCGAAGTGACGACCAGAAGCCGGGTCTGGGACCCTGCCATGCGCCTGCTTCACGGGTCGCTGGTGGCCGGTTTCCTCGCGAATGCGGCGTTCACCAATCCCGAGCGCGACCTGCATCACAACATTGGCCCGGCAGTTCTGGGTCCTGTTGTGGTGCGGCTGGTCTGGGGGCTGATCGGCACACGGCAGGCGCAGTGGGCCCGAAGGCTTGCTGTGCGGGCCGCTGGCCGAGGCGAAGGCAGAACAGGCAGCCCGGGAACGGCGCCCCGCGGCCGTTGCTGCGGAGGGCTTATCCGGCAGCCTTTTGCCGAGCGGTGCCAGATGCCCCAAGGCCCCATCTGGAACTTCAGCGAAGTTTCGCTATAGTTCCGCGCGAGGCGACCGGGATCGGGGCAGGCGGAATGACGGATCGGCAGCGGGCGGTTTGGGCACTTGTGGCCACAGGCATGGTCATGCTTGGGGCCGGGCAAGGCGCCGCCGAAGGCCTGAAGATCGGCAAGGCGGGCAAGGACCGGATGTCCGTATTTGCGTCGCAGGCGGCCCTGCTCGATACGCGCCTCGCCCGGCAGTACGAAGGATCGGTCCGGCTGCAACCCAAGGCGAAGTCCGAAGGGGATGAGATCGTCCCGAGTTACGCGGGCAGCTACAAGGGCGAATACATCGAGGTCGCCAAGGCCGCCGCCCGCAAACATGGCATACCCGAAGCTTTGTTCCTGCGGCTGGTGCAGCAGGAATCGGGCTGGAACCACCTGGCCGTTTCGACCAAAGGGGCGACGGGGCTTGCGCAATTGATGCCCGGCACGGCCGAACTCATGAACGTCGACATCAACGACCCGCATGACAACCTGGAAGGCGGCGCGAAGTACCTCAGGCGCATGTATGACCGCTTCGGCAGCTGGCGCCTGGCCCTGGCCGCCTACAACGCCGGGCCGGAAGCGGTCGAGGCCGCGAATGGCGTGCCGAACTACGAAGAAACCAAGAATTACGTCACCCGCATCCTGGGCGGCTGACCGGCCCCGGCAGGGGGCCGGCCCGGCAGGGGCTTGGTGAAAGCGCGGAAACCGGGCGCCGTCACTCGGCGGCGATGGTGATGACGGGTTCCATCCGCGCAAGAATCTCTGCCGACAGATGGCACTTGATCTGATGCCCGCCCTCCAGTTGGCGCATCGGTGGCATCTGCGTTTCGCAAAGCCCCCCCGGCACCTGCGCTTTCCATCGGCAGCGCGTCTGGAACGGACAGCCCGGCGGCGGGTTCATCGCCGAGGGAATGTCGCCCTCCAGCACGATGTGGCGCTTCTTGACCTTGGTGTCCGCGATCGGCACGGCCGAGAGCAGCGCCTCGGTATAGGGGTGGTACGGCGGACTGAAGACCTGGTCGGTCGTGCCCAGTTCCACCACATGGCCCAGATACATCACCATCACCCTGTCAGACAGATAGCGCACGATTGACAGGTCGTGGCTGATGAAGAGCAGGGTCGTCTTGTTCTTGCGCTGGATCTCCATCAGCAGATCGGTCACGGCGGCCTGCACGCTGACATCGAGAGCCGAGACGGGCTCATCCGCGACCACAATCTTGGCCCCGCCGGCAAAGGCCCGGGCGATGCCCACCCGCTGTTTCTGGCCGCCGGAAAGCTGGCGCGGCATGCGTTCGGCAAAGGCGCGGGGCAGTTTCACCAGATCCAGAAGTTCCAGCATCCTTGCCTCGCGCTCGGCATCGGACGCCCCTTCGCCGAAGATCTCCAGCGCGCGCACGATCTGCCGCCCGACCGACATCGAGGGGTTGAGCGTGTCGAAAGGGTTCTGGAACACCATCTGCAGGCTTGAAACCGTGTCGGTGTTGCGCTTCTGGATGGGCGTCGACTGCACGTTCTCGTCAAACAACATGATCGAGCCCGAGGTCGCCGTCTCCAACCCCATCAATACCTTGGCAAAGGTCGACTTGCCGCAGCCAGATTCGCCCACGATGGCCAGCGTCTCGCCCTCGCGCGCTTCGAAGCTGAGGGTTTCGTTGGCCTTTACTACCTTCTTGGCGCCACCCCCGAACAGGCCTGACGAGACTTCGTAGTATTTGCGCAGATCGTCCATCCGCAGCACGACTTCGCCGACGCGGGTCTTGTCGGCCTTAGCCTTGATCTCGGGCGGCGCGTCCCAGTCGATTTCGCGCCACCGCAGGCAGCGGCTCGCGTGGCGGTCGCCCTCGGGCACCGTTTCCATCGGGATGTCGCGGGCATCGCACTGGCCCTTGACGAAGTAGGAACAGCGCGGCCCGAAGTTGCAGCCGGGGGGGCGTTCGTGGGGCAGGGGAAAGTTGCCGGGTATCGCCACCAGCGGCCGTGCGTTCTTGTCAGCGCCCGGCAGGGGAATTGAGCGGAACAGCGCCTGGGTATAGGGGTGGCGCATGTGATCGAAGACGTCCTCGATCCGGCCAGTTTCGACCGCCTCGCCGGAATACATCACGCACAGCCGATCACAGACCTCGAGCACGAGGCCGAGGTTGTGGCTGATGAACAGCATCGAGGTGCCGTACTTCTCGCCCAGCACCTTCACAAGGTCCACGATGCCCGCCTCGACCGTCACGTCGAGCGCCGTCGTGGGTTCGTCGAGGATCAGAAGTGCAGGCTTGGCCATCAGTGCCATGGCGATGACGATGCGCTGCTGCTGGCCGCCCGAAAGCTGGTGGGGATAGCTGCGCAGAATGCGGTCGGGGTCGGGCAGGCGCACATCGGCGACGATCTGGCGCGCCAAGGCCCAGGCCGCGTCCTTGGCCATGCCCTGATGAATCATCGGTACTTCAGCCAGTTGCGCGCCGATCTTCATGGCGGGGTTGAGGCTGGCCATCGGCTCTTGATAGATCATCGCGATCTCGGAGCCGCGGATGTGACGGAGTTCCTCCTGCGACATGGTGGTCAGGTCGCGGCCCTTGAACTTGATCGAGCCGCCCACGATCCGGCCGTTCTTGCCCAGGTCGCGCATCACCGCCAGCGCCACGGTCGACTTGCCGCAGCCGGATTCGCCCACGAGCCCCATCGCCTCGCCCGCCATGACCGTGCAGGAGAAATCCATCACCGCCGGGATCTCGCGCAGGCGCGTGAAGAAGCTGATCGAGAGGTTCTCGATCTCGAGAATGGGTTTGGACGGGTCCCAGTCGGTGGTGGCTGTCATGGCGGCCTCGCTTCGGTTGAGAGCGCGGGTCCGGGGGAGTCACTCCCCCGGGCCCCCGTGGGAAATTTGCTAACAGAACAAGGCGCGGAGCCTGTGCATCAGTCCTTGAGGCTTTCTTCGCGCAGGCCATCGGCCAGCAGGTTGAGGCCGAGAACGAGGCTCATCAGCGCCAGCGCCGGCACGACCGCCGGGTGCGGGAAGGCGGCAAGCAGGCGGCGCCCGGCGTTGATGGTCGACCCCCAGTCGGGGCTTTCGGGCGAAAGCCCGAGGCCGAAGAAGCCGAGCGTGCCGAGCAGGATCGTGGTGTAGCCGATCCGCAGGCAGAAGTCGACGATCAGCGGCCCGCGGGCGTTGGGCAGGATCTCCCACAGCATGATGTACCAGGGCCCTTCGCCACGGGTCTGGCTGGCGGCCACATAGTCGCGTGTCTTGATGTCGAGCACGAGGCCGCGGATGATCCGGAAGACGGTGGGCGCGTTCACGAAGACAACCGAGACGAAGACGATCAGAATGTTGCCCGGAACGTTGATCGGGTCGATGGACGGCGGGAGGATGTCGATCTTGCTGCCCGGGGTGGAGAGGAGCGAAAGGTAAAGCCAGCCTCCCACCACGACCACCACCGCAATCACCATGTTGCGCAGCTGTGGCTTTACATAAAGCCGCGAGTTGAACAGCACGACCAGAAACACCAACGGGAAGAGGAACAGCACCATGCCCAGATATTGCGGCATGCCAGAGGCCACGATCTCGGGCGTGACGAGCAGGTAGAACAGCAGGATGACCGGAAAGGCCAGGATCAGGTTCGCCAGAAAGCTGAGTCCGACGTCAAGGTTGCCGCCGTAATAGCCGGCCGGAAGGCCAAGGGTGACCCCCACCATGAAGGCAAAGAGCGTCGCAAGCGGCGCGATCTGGATGACCAGCACCGAGCCGGCGACCATCCGGCTGAACACGTCACGGGCGAGGTTGTCTCCTCCGAGCAGGTAGTAGTCGCCCTCGACCCCTCTCAGCGGCGCGCCGGGCAGAGCGTTCTTCATGCCCGAGACCTGCGACAGCGGATCATGCGTCATGATCATGGGCGCAAACAGGGCCGCAAACACCCAGAACATCACCAGCGCATAGCCCACCATCGCGATGGGGCTGTCGAACATCTTGCCGTAGAGGCCCAGCCGGCGCTTGAAGGCGATGGAAAGGCCGAAGGTCACCACCAGGGCGATCCAGACAGGGGTGAACTGGATCGCCATGCGGGCGAAGATCTGACCCCAGGAAAGTGCGTCGTCCACGGGGTTCTCCTCAGGAAATCCGGATGCGCGGGTTCAGGAAGACATAGCCGATGTCCGAGATCAGCTGCGTCACCAGCACCACGAAGACAGCCACGACCGAACAGGCCAGCAGCAGCTCGATGTCATTGTTGCCGGCCGCCTGGACGAGCGTCCAGCCAAAGCCCTTGTAGTTGAACAGGGTCTCTACGATCACGACCCCGTTCAGAAGCCAGGGAAACTGCAGCATGATCACCGTGAAGGGGGCGATAAGCGCGTTGCGCAGAGCGTGCTTCAAGACGACATCGCGGAAGCTCAGCCCCTTGAGCCGGGCTGTGCGGATGTACTGGGCCGTCATGACCTCGGTCATGCTGGCCCGCGTCATCCGGGCAATATAGCCAATGCCGTAGAGCGCGATCGTCATCACCGGCAGGGTAAAGTTCCAGAAGGTGATCCCCTCCATCGCCGAGGTCGCGGTTCCGGGAAACAGGGTCTTGCCGCTGATCCATCCGTTCTCGGCCAGCCAGGGCGATATGCCGGTGGTGGCAGAGGCAAAAAGCGCGATGAGCACCACGCCCGAGACATATTCCGGCGTGGCGGTCGAGGCGATCGAGAAGATCGACAAGCCGCGGTCCAGCCGCGACCCCTCGCGCATGCCCGACAGGACGCCGATCAGCAGCGAGGTCGGCACCATCACCGCCATGACCCAGAACATGAGCCACCCGGTCGCCGCCAGCCGTTCGGCGATGATCTTCGACACTGGCGCCTTGAAGACCGTCGACCAACCCCAGTTGCCCTGCAAGATGCCGCAACGGGAAGGGGCCGCCGCCGCATCCTGGCCGCGTTCAATGCAGCGCCCGGTCGTCACGCCCTCTTCCGTGCGGGTCCAGCCCGGCAGGATGCCAAGCCATTCGCCATAGCGGACCAAGGCCGGGGAATTGTAGCCGTTCCGTTCGATCCATTTCGCCACATCCTCGTCCGTCATCCGGGCCGAGGCTTCGGATTTCGCAAGTTTTTCGAGGTTGGGCGGAAGATTGGTCAGATAGAAGACGACGAACGTCAGGCACAGGGCCGTCAGAACCATCGTCAGCAGACGTCTGAGCAGGAACAGAAGCATGCGTTTCGCTCTCCGGTGCCGTGCCTTGCGGCCCGTCACGGTTCATGGCTGTTCAACGAATGAAGACCGTCAGCGCGGGACATACCCTGCGCTGACGGAGAAACGCGTGACGATCAGGACGTCATCCACCACTTGTAGTGGTGATGCTCAAAGGTCGGATGCATTTCGATGTCGTGCACGTTTTCAGCGTGGTGTCGGTAGACCGACCGCCAGTAGGGCTGAATGAGCACGCCTTCCTGCTGCATGATCGTCTGGATTTTCGCCATCACCTCGCGGCGCTTGTCGGCATCGGCAATCGCCAGTGCCTCGGCCAGCAACGCGTCGAACTCCGCATTCGAGAAAGCGGCCTCGTTCCAGGCCTCGCCCGAGCGATAGGCAAGTGCAAGGATCTGCACGCCGAGCGGACGCATGTTCCATTCGGTGGCCGAGAAGGGATACTTCGTCCAGTCGTTCCAGAAGGTCGAACCCGGCAGGATGGTCCGCTTGATGTTGATACCGGCGTCGCGGATCTGTGCGGCGACCGCATCGCAGGTGCCGGTCTGCCAGCCGTCATCGATCGAGATCAGTTCGAACTCGTGATCGGCCATCCCCGCTTCGGCGATCATCGCCTTGGCCGCGGCCGGATCGACCACCAGCGGCGGAAGCTTGGCATATTCGGGGTGGATCGGGCAGACATGGTGGTTTTCCGCCGGCGTGCCGCGGCCGGCATAGCCGAGTTCCAGCACGACATTGTTGTCCACCGCCATCGACAGGGCGCGGCGCACGCGCACGTCCTTGTATTCCTCGGCCAGCTGGTTGAAGCGCACAGCGATGGTGGCCGCCGTCACGGCTTCCGACTGTGGCCAGCCGATGCCGTCAAACAGTTCGACATAGTCGCCCACGGTCTGATAGGTCGCGTCGATCTCGCCGCCGCTGGCGGCAGCCAGTACGGCAGCCGGGTCGGTGCCATAGTCGGTGTATTCGATCCGGTCGAGGTAGGGGCCGCCATAGACGTCCGTGCCCCACCAGGGATCGGCCCGCTTGACCAGCACCTGCTTGACGCCGACCTCGTTCACTTCGGGCATGTAGGGCCCGGTCCCGACCGGGTTCACCGAGGGGTCACCACCGTCATAGTTGCGGTGAACCACGGCGGCCGGATAGTCGGCCATGCCGGCGATGATCGTGATGTCAGGGGCGGTCAGAGACAGCTTGACGGTCAGCGGATCGACAATCGTGATTGCGCCTTCCCGGGCGGTCTTGGTCGTGGCATCGACCAGCGCGGACATGCGCCCGGCCATCGAGTTGCCTTCGACATTGCCATCGGCCCAGCGGGTAATGTTGAAAGCCACATCCTCGGCGGTGAAGTCGTCGCCGTTCGACCATTTCACACCCGGACGCACCTTGAGCAGGTATTCGGTGGCGTCGTCGTTCGTGGTCCAGCTTTCCAGCAGCATGGGCCGGAAGGTGCCGTCGGCCTGGTACTCGACCAGATACTCCAGCCAGCCGCGCGTGAAGTTCGCAAGCTGCGACCAGTCGGCCAGGCGCGGGTCCTTGAGACCCTTGGTCTCCATATCCATCCGCAGCGTGCCGCCGGCGACAGGGGTTTCCTGGGCACGCGCCACAGGCGCGGACAGGCCCAGAAGCCCGTAGGCAGCAACCGCACTTACCCCGAGCGCAGTGCTGCGGGTCAGAAACTCGCGCCGCGAGAGGGTACCCGCGGCAACCTCTTCAGCATACATCCGCGCTGCCGGATGGATCCGGTCTGCTGCCTGGATGGTATCTTTCATTTCGGTCTCCCTGGTCAGGTCTGTTTTTTGTGGTGACAAGCGATACTGCAGCCTCGACAGGGCCGAGGGCGTCACATGCGCATTCGGCACTGAAAATGACCGGGCGTCAACGACTGGTTTAGTCGTTTGATGGCTCTTTTGCGACACTTTGGCCCATCCCGGGCGTCAGGGGCGAAAGATCAGGTGGCGCGGCGGAACGCTGTTGGCGTACGCCCCGTATGGTGTTGGAAGGCCCGGGTAAAATACGCAGGCGACGTGAAGCCCAGTTGGCCTGCGATCCGGCCCACGGGAAGATCGGTCTCGGCAAGCAGGTGGCGGGCTTCAAACAGCACCCGATCATGCAGCAAGGCCGAGGCCGGGCGACCGCAGGTCTGCCGGCAGCAGCGTGTCAGATGCGTGGGGGTGACACCCAGGGCGGCCGCGTAGAACGCCACGCCGTGACCTTCGCGAAAGCCGCGTTCCAGAAGGTCGGTGTAACGGGCAACGAGCTTGCGCGCCGCATCGGGCCGAGGGGCCTCGGGCGGAGACTTGGCCGCCTGCCGCTCCAGCCAGACACCCAGAAGACCAAGATAGTGGCGGGCCGCACGATCATGGGCGGGGTTGGTTCCGTCCAGTTCACGCCCGATGGAATCAAGGATCAGGTTGATTTCGACCTGGGCCTGGTTCTCGCGGATGCGCAGGTGAAGCGGCTCACGCGGCAGGGTAACGTTGGTATCCCGCCCGAAAAACACTGCCGTTCCAAAAACCTGCGGGCCGACCTCGAACCCGTGCATGACACCCGGCGGCACGAAGATCGCATTGTGCGGGGTATAGCCGCGGGTCACCCCGGACACGGTAATGCGCCCTTGGCCCTTGGTGAACCATAGCAGCATCGGCTCCGAGATTGACCGCATCGCCTCGACACGCCAACGCCCTCCCGCAGCAAGGCGTGGAATCGCAACGAGTCGCAATTGCGAGACTGCGGTCTGGTCTTTCATGTCGGTGCATTCCCTGGCAGCCCGGTCATGCTACGCAAAGGTGGGCGGCGGACCCAAGCGGAAAGAAGCGGTCGCGCGCTGATTGTGGCATTCCTGCACGATACCGTGCTGCAAGATTGCGGGGACAACGCCAATCTGCCGGGCGTCAGGCGGTCGTCACCGCCTGCCATCCCGCCATTCGGTTGCGAAACCAGGTGCGCTGCCGTTTGGCATACTGCCGGCTGGCCAGCTTGGCGGCGGCCACGGCCTCGTCGAGGGGCAAGCGGCCCTCCAGATGCGCCATCAGTTCCGGGGCGCCGATGGCCCGGGCCGAGGGGCGCCGCGGATCCCAGAAGGGCCGTTCCGCCGCAGCCTCGTCCAGGGCGCCGGCGGCCATCATCAAATCGAATCGGTCGTCGATTCGCCGGTTCAGCGCCTCCCGGTCCGGATGCAGGACCAGCGCATGAGTCTCGGCCAGCGGCAGAAGCGGTTGTCCGGTGTCCTGTTGCCAGTCAGCCAGTCCCCGGCCGGTGGCGCGCAGCACTTCCCAGGCGCGCTGGACACGCGCCGGATTTGCGAGATCGATCCGCGCGGCGGTCTGAGGGTCAAGGTCGCGCCGCAATCTGTCGATACCGCCCGATAGGCGAATGCGGTCCGCCTCTGCGCGCACCTCGGCCGGCGTCGACGGGATCTCGGCCAGCCCCTCGGTCAACGCCGTCAGATAGAGCCCGGTCCCCCCTACGATCACCGGTCGGGTGTCGTCTGTCAGCACCCTGCGGACGTCGCGCAGCCAATGGCCTACGGAATAGTCCGCGTCCCGCGCCACATGCCCGTAAAGCCGGTGGGGCAGGGCGGCCTCGTCGGCGGAGTCGGGGCGGGCTGTCAGCACCCGCCAGCACCCATAGACCTGCAGGGCGTCGGCGTTGATGATCACGCCGCCACCCCGGCTGGCAATCTCCATGGCAAGGCCCGACTTGCCGCTGGCCGTCGGTCCCGCGATCAGTACCGGCTGGCCCGGCGGCACTTGATCCGCCGCGTGCTCGAGTCGCCTTTTCCAGTCAAGTGATGCCCGATCGTTCACCCTGTTTCCCGTTTCTGGCCCGGTTCGAGGCTGTTCCGTCGCCCTGTCGACGCGCTTTCGTGCCGGCTGCGCTTCCCCGTTGAACCCGGCGGCGTTTTCCGACATTTTGCGTCAAAGTCATAGAGCAATACATGCATATGGGGGCAGCGCCTATGGAAGGCGGTGATGGAACGGGCAAGGTACGCTATCGCCGCGTGCTTCTGAAGATATCGGGCGAAGCGCTCATGGGCGATCAGGGCTATGGCCTGCACCCCCCCACGGTCAGCCGCATCGCACAGGAAGTGAAGTCGGTCCACGACCTGGGCGTCGAGATCTGCATGGTGATCGGCGGCGGCAACATCTTCCGCGGCCTGCAGGGCTCTGCGCAGGGCATGGAGAGGACGACCGCCGACTACATGGGAATGCTGGCCACGGTGATGAACGCGCTGGCCATGCAGGCGGCACTGGAATCGCTCGGCGTCTATACCCGGGTGATCAGCGCCATTCCGATGGATCAGGTGTGCGAGCCCTACATCCGGCGCCGGGCTGTGCGGCACCTCGAGAAGAAGCGGGTCTGCATCTTTGCCGCCGGCACCGGCAACCCCTACTTCACCACCGACACGGCGGCGACCCTGCGCGCCAACGAAATGGCCTGCGAAGCCATCTTCAAGGGCACCAAGGTGGACGGGGTCTATGACAAGGACCCGAAGAAACACGCCGATGCCAAGCGGTACGACACGGTCAGCTATGACGAGGTTCTGCAGAAGCACCTCGGTGTGATGGACGCCTCGGCCATTGCGCTGGCGCGCGACAACAACCTGCCCATCATCGTCTTCAGCCTGGATGAGCCCGGCGGTTTCCGCGGGATCCTCGCGGGCAAGGGTACCTACACGCGGGTGCAGGGCTGACGCTCTATACGCGGGATAAACGCTTGCGCTATAGAGCAGGGGTCAAGACCCCTGAGCGAAACAGAAGGAAACACCCATGAGCCAGGACGAAACCGAGATCGATCTGGACGCGATCCAGCGCCGCATGGATGGCGCCATTGCGGCATTGCGGACCGAGTTTGCCTCGCTGCGCACCGGGCGGGCTTCGGCGGCGATCGTGGAACCGATTCAGGTCGAGGCCTATGGACAGATGACGCCGATCAACCAGCTTGGCACGGTAAACGTGCCCGAGCCGCGCATGGTCGTGATCAATGTCTGGGATAAGGCGATGGTGGGCAAGGTGGAACGGGCGATCCGGGATTCGGGCATCGGGATCAACCCGGTCGTCGATGGACCGCTCATCCGCCTGCCGATCCCCGAGTTGAACGAGGAACGCCGGCGCGAGCTGACCAAAGTGGCTGCGCAATACGCCGAACAGACCCGCGTGGCGATCCGCAACGTGCGGCGTGACGGGATGGACCAGATCAAGAAGGCCAAGGCCGCCGGCATGTCGGAAGACGACCAGAAGATGTGGTCGGACGAGGTTCAGGATCTGACAGACAAGACGATTGCCGCGGTCGACAAGGCATTGGAAGTGAAGCAAGCCGAAATCATGCAGGTGTGACGCCGGTCTTGGACAGGCATCGACCGGAGCGGAGCAAGGGGCGGGACGAGGTGGCGATAGCCGAACAGCATGATGTGCAGCCGCCCCACCGGCGCGCCTCGCATGTGGCCATCATCATGGATGGCAACGGGCGTTGGGCCACGAACCGGGGCCTGCCCCGGCTGGTGGGCCACCGCAAGGGGGCCGAGCGGGTACGAGAGATCGTCCGCGCCGCGCCCGATCTGGGGATCCACTGGCTGACCATCTATGCCTTTTCGACCGAGAACTGGAAAAGGTCGACCGAAGAGGTGCTGGGGCTGATGGCCATCTTTGCCCGCTACATCGAACGCGAGGCCGACCGTCTGGCCGCCGAAGGGGTGCGGATGCGCTTCATCGGCGACCGCAGTCGCCTTGAGCCCAAGCTGCAACGCTTGATGGCCGGGATCGAAGAGCGGACACGCGGCCTCAACCGGTTCAACCTGACGGTTGCGATCAACTACGGCGGCCGCAACGAAATCGCTCGGGCCGCCCAGTCGCTGGCCCGCCAGGTTGCGGCAGGCGAGCTTGCGGCCGAGGCGATCGACGAGGCGGTGGTCGAGGGCATGCTGGATACGCGCGACCTCCCGGACCCCGACCTGGTGATCCGCACCAGCGGCGAGACGCGGATCTCCAATTACCTTCTCTGGCAATCCGCCTATTCCGAGTACGAATTCACGCAAACCCTGTGGCCGGATTTCACTGCCGAAGAGCTCGGCCATATCGTCGAACGGTTCGGGGGGCGCGAGCGTCGGTACGGCGCGGCATCGGCATGACGGCGGGAGACAGGTGGAACGACCTGGGTCCGCGGATCGCCTCGGCCGCGGCGATGGTCGTGGTAGGCCTGGGCGCGATCTGGGCCGGCGGCATCTGGTTTCATCTTCTGGCATCGGTGGTGGCCGGGCTGATGCTGTGGGAGCTTGCGGCCATGATCCAGCCGCTGCGCAAGCGAACGGATTGGGCCATCGGGTTGGCCGGAGGCCTTGCGGTCTTTGCCGCGGTCTGGTTGCCGGGCAGTTCGGGGGTCTTTGCGCTGGTGGTTCCGGCCGTGGCCGGCATGTTTGCGCTTGGCGCCCGGCGTCGTCTGTTCGTGGCTTACGGCCTGGTCATCCTGCTGGCGGCCTGGGGCCTTGTCACTTTTCGCAACGGAAACGGGGCGGTCTGGCTGGCCTGGTTGGTCGCGGTGGTCGTGGTAACGGACGTGGCCGGCTACTTTGCGGGCCGGGCACTTGGCGGGCCGAAATTCTGGCCCGCCATCAGCCCCAAGAAGACCTGGTCCGGCACCATCGCGGGCTGGATCGGTGCTGCGCTCGTGGGCCTCTTCTTCGAGTCGCTTCTGCCAGTGGGGCATGAACTTGTTCTCGTTTCGGCGCTCCTCGCCTTTGCCAGCCAGATGGGGGACATCGCCGAAAGCGCGATCAAGCGGAGGATGGGCGTCAAGGACAGTTCGCGCCTGATCCCTGGCCATGGCGGGCTGATGGACCGCTTCGACGGGCTGCTTGGGGCCACGCTCATGGCCATGATCACGGTCGAGCTTCTGTTGCCGGTGAGGCTGTTCTGATGCGCCGCATCTCGGTTTTCGGGGCGACCGGCTCGATCGGGGAAAGCACGCTCGACCTTTTGAAACCGGGCGAGGTCGACGTCGTGGCGCTGACCGGCGGGCGGCAGGTGGACCGGCTGGCCGAGCAGGCGCGTCGGTTCGGCGCCCAGGTGGTCGTCACGGCGCATGACGACTGCTATGCGGCGCTCAGGACGGCGCTTGCAGGCAGCGGCATCGAGGCAGCGGCGGGGCCTGCGGCGCTGGTCGAGGCGGCCGATCGCCCGGCAGATTGGGTCATGTCCGCCATCGTCGGAGCCGCGGGCCTGCTGCCCGGGCTGAGGGCATTGCGGCACGGAACGACGCTGGCCCTGGCCAACAAGGAGAGCCTTGTCACCGCAGGCCCGCTGCTGCTGCAGACAGCTGCCGAGCATGGCGCGACGATCCTGCCGGTGGACAGCGAGCATTCGGCAGTCTTCCAGGCGCTGACCGGCGAAGACCCGGCGGCTGTGGAACGGGTGATCATCACCGCCTCTGGCGGGCCCTTCCGCGACTGGCCGGCAGAGCGGATCGCGCGGGCGACGCTGGCCGAAGCCGTGGCGCATCCAAACTGGGCGATGGGGCAGCGGATTTCGGTCGATTCGGCCTCGATGTTCAACAAGGCGCTCGAGCTGATCGAAACGCGCGAGTTCTTCGGCTTCGATCCCGGGCGGATCGAAGTGATCGTGCACCCACAATCGATCGTTCACGCACTCGTGGGCTTCGCCGACGGCGGGATCATGGCGCATCTGGGCCCCGCCGACATGCGCCATGCCATCGGCTTTGCACTGAACTGGCCTGCGCGGCGGCATTTGCCGGTGGCGCGGCTCGACCTGGCGCGCATCGGGACCCTTGGGTTCCAAGCACCTGACGAAGAACGCTTTCCCGCGCTTCGTCTGGCGAGAGACGTCATGCACGAGCGCGGGCTGAGCGGCGCTGCCTTCAATGCCGCGAAAGAGATCGCGCTGGATCACTTCATCGATGGCACGCTTGGCTTCTCGGACATGGCGCCCGTGGTGGAAGAGGTGCTTGTCCGTCTTTCGGGCGAGTTGCGCCGCAATGTTGCCGTGCCCACATTGGACGATATCCTTAACGTCGACCGACTTGCCCGCCAGAAGGCACAAGAGATGGTCGCAGGCAGGCAAAGGCAGAGGTAGATCGTGGATTTTTTTTCGTTTCTTCCCGGTTTCGGTGGATTGATCTGGACTGTTCTGGCCTTCATCGTCGCTCTGTCGATCATCGTGGCCGTGCATGAATTCGGCCACTACATCGTCGGCCGCTGGTCGGGCATCCATGCCGAGGTGTTCTCGCTTGGCTTTGGCCCCGTTCTGTTTTCCCGCGTCGATCAGCGCGGCACGCGCTGGCAGGTGGCCGCGCTCCCCTTCGGCGGTTTCGTCAAATTCCTGGGTGATTCCAATGCCGCCTCGGGCAAGGATGCCGATGCCCTGTCGATGCTGAGCGAGAGCGAGAAGCGCCATACGATGCACGGTGCCCCGCTCTGGGCGCGCGCGGCCACGGTGGCCGCCGGGCCGGTCTTCAACTTCATTCTTTCGATCCTGATTTTTGCCGGCCTTTTCATGGTGCAGGGGATCGCGACCGATCTGCCCTATATCGGCACCGTGAAGGACATGCCGGGCGAGGCGCAGGTTCTGCAACCGGGCGACCGAATCCTGGCCATCGGTGGCACGGATACGCCGGACTTTGCCGCTCTGGGCAAGGCGACCGAGGCCTTGGTGCCTGCCGCTACGGTCGAATACCGGCTGGAGCGTGACGGACAGCAGATCACCGTCCAGGGCCCGTTCCCGTTTCCGCCCGTGGTCGATGGGGTGCAGCCCCGTTCGGCCGCGATGGATGCAGGGTTCGAGCCCGGCGACGTGATTCTCGCCGTCGACGGCACGCCCGTTGTCGCCTTTTCGGAGCTGCGCGAGCGGATCGGTGCCTCGGACGGCGCGCCGGTCGAGCTGACCGTCTGGCGGGCGGGGCAGACATTTGACGTAAGCCTTACACCCAAACGCCAGGACATTCCCAGGAACGAGGGGGGATTCGAGACGCGCTGGCTGATCGGGCTGACCGGCGGGCTGGTCTTCGTGCCGGAAACCCGCATGCCCGGCCCGATCGAGGCGCTGCAACTCGGGGCAGAGCAGACCTGGAACGTGGTGACCACCAGCATCTCGGGCCTCGCGCACATGATCACCGGGGCCATCAGTTCGTGCAACCTGACCGGTCCCCTCGGCATTGCGGAAACCTCGGGCGCTGCCGCGAGCATGGGGCTGACCAGTTTCATCTGGTTCATCGCGATGTTGTCCACGGCTGTGGGGCTGTTGAACCTGTTTCCGGTGCCGGTGCTCGATGGCGGTCACCTTGTGTTCCACGTCTGGGAGGCCGCGACCGGCCGTCCGCCCTCGGACCGCGCGCTGCGGGTCCTTATGGCGACGGGGCTGACCGTGTTGCTGACGCTCATGATCTTTGCGCTGACGAACGACATTTTCTGCCCGTGACGGTCCGGGTCCGGGGCCAAGTCCCGGGTCCGTCATCAACCTGTTGAGGGTGCGGCGGGCGGCGGGTGGCCTGTCGCCCGGGTTCGGCCCTCAGCGCGCCCAAAAGGCGCCACATTCGACGCGCACATTTGTTGCGGGTGGAAAGGGGTATCCAACATGCAAACCGTCATGAACGGCTATCGTGGACTGTCGCTGCTGATCGGCCTCAACTGGGACCGGGTATTCTTTGTCGGCACCATTGTTGTGGGCCTTCTGGCCGGTGCATTCCTGGGATCGGCCCTGTCTCCGACGCTTCAGTAACCCGACGCGTCCTTCCCGGCCAAAACCTGCAAGCCTCCGCCGCACCGCGTCGGAGGCTTTTGACATTCCGGGGCAATCGGGCTACTCAACGATTAGAGGCAAGATACGACAGGTGGGGCAAGATGCTGCGTTTGCGGACGTTGAGAGAAGCGGTCTATGCGAAAGGCAGCCGTCCCCTCCTGAGTGTGTTTCTTGCGCTGGTTCTGGTGGTTGGACTGGGTCTTGGCGGTGCATCGCGCGCGCAGGACTACCAGTTTTCCAGCGTGGTGGTGGAAGGCAACGAACGTGTCGATACCGCGACCGTGCTGCGCTATGCCGGAATCGCCCGGGGCGAGGCGCTGACCGCCGGCCAGTTGAACGATGCCGCGCAGCGCATCCAGGGCGCCGGGCTGTTCGAGGAAGTCGCGATCGATCCGCAGGGCAGTACCCTCGTTATCCGCGTGCGCGAGTTCCCCACGATCAACGTCGTCAGCATCGAAGGCAATCGCCGGATCAAGGATGACAAGATCCTTGAGGTGGTGCAGTCGCAATCCCGTCGTGTCTATTCGCCGTCGCTGGCCGAAGAGGACGCTGCTGCCATCACGGATCTCTACAGCGCACAGGGCCGTATCGCCGCTACCGTGACGCCCCAGATCATCCGCCGCGACGGCAACCGTGTCGATCTGGTCTTCGAGGTGCGCGAGGGCCGGGTGGTCGAGATCGAGCGTATCGCCTTTGTTGGCAACCGCTCCTACTCGGACCGCCGCCTGCGCCAGGTGCTCGAGACCAAGCAAGCGGGCCTTCTGCGCAACCTCATCAAGTCTGATACCTACATCGCCGAGCGGATCGACTTCGACAAGCAGCTGCTGACCGACTTCTACATGTCGCGCGGCTATGCCGATTTTCAGGTGCTCGACGCCACGGTCGAGCTTGCGCGAGAGCGCGACGGCTTCTTCGTGACCTTCACCATCAGCGAGGGGCAAAGCTTCCGCATCGGCACCGTCGAGACCTCGAGTGAGGTCGAAGGCATCGACCCCTTGCCCTTTGCGGCTGTGAACCGCATGCGCTCGGGCGTGACCTACAACCCGGCGGTCATCGAGAACAACGTCGCGCGGATGGAAAACCTGGCCCTGCGCGAGGGGCTTAACTTCATCCGTGTCGAGCCGCGCATCACCCGGCGCGAGCGTGATGGCCTGCTGGACGTGAACTTCACCATCGTCCGTGGCCCGCGAATCTTTGTCGAGCGCATCGACATCGAGGGCAACACGACGACCCGCGACGAAGTCATCCGGCGCCAGTTCCGCACGGTCGAGGGCGACCCCTTCAACCCGCGCGAAATCCGCGCCTCCGCCGAACGCATCCGCGCGCTCGGTTTCTTCTCGGATGCACAGGTGAACACCGAAGAGGGCAGCAGCAACGAACAGGTGCTGGTCAACGTCGATGTCGTGGAACAGCCGACGGGGTCGCTTTCGCTGGGGGCCAGCTATTCGGTCGGTGACGGCGTGGGCGTGAACCTCGGGTTCCAGGAAACCAACTTCCTGGGCCGCGGTCAGACCGTTGGCGTATCGGTTGCTGCGCTGTCAGACAGTACGGACATTCTGGCGACCTTCACCGAACCTGGGTTCCTGGGCCGGGATCTGAGCTTCCGCACAAGCCTGTTCTATAATGTCACCGAACAGAGCGACACGTCGGAATACGATACCAACCAGTATGGTTTCCGCACCGGTCTGATCTTCCCGATCGGCGAGATGAGCCGCTTCGACGTGCGTTACGAGCTGTCGAGCGAGGAAGTGACCAACGTGTCGGTCGATTCCTCTGCGATCCTCAAGCAGGAAGAATCCGAGGGCGAGCTGATCAGCAGCACGCCGGGCTACACCTATACTTATGACACCCGCAACACGGGGCTGAACCCGCTGGGTGGCGTGGTGCTGCGCTTCGGCCAGGACTTCTCGGGTCTTGGCGGGGATGTGAAGTCGATCGCGACGAACGCCTATGGTGCGGTCGAGCGCAAGATCTGGAACGAGGAAGTCACCTTGCGCGCCTCGCTGGAAGGCAGCGTGCTGAACATGCTGGACGATCAGGACAGCCTTGTGATCAACCGCTACTTCGCGAACGGTCGCATCCGCGGGTTCGAGACAAACGGCCTGGGCCCGCGCGACCTGACCGCGCCGAACCAGGACGCGCTTGGCGGCAACATGATGGCGGTTGCGCGGGTCGAGGCAGAGTTTCCACTGGGCCTGCCTGAAGAGTACGGCATCAAGGGTGGCCTGTTTGTCGATACCGGGTCGGTCTGGAGCCTGAACAACGTCAATGGCACCGGCGGCCCTGTGGATGACAGCTTCCATCTGCGCGCGGTTGTCGGCTTCTCGATCTTCTGGACAACGCCGATCGGCCCGCTGCGGTTCAACTTCACGAACGCCTTCATCCGGGAAGACTACGACAAGCCGCAGAACTTCGACCTTGCCATCACGACGACCTTCTGATGACGGGCATGCGGTTCGCGGCGGGGCAGGTCCTTGCGGCGCTTGTGGTGCTGACCGGGCTGTCCGGCCCGGTCGCGGCACAGGAGGTGCCGCTGGCCCCCGGTACCGTGGCCAGCGAAGTGGTGACACTGGACCAGGACCGGCTTTACACCGGATCGCGCTATGGCCAGCAGATCCTGGCGGACCTCGACCGGCAATTGAAGGAGCTCCAGGCCGAGAACCGCCGCATCGAAGCCGGCCTCGAAGCCGAGGAGCGCGACCTGACGGAACGGCGCGCCACGCTGTCGCCGGAAGAGTTCCGGGCACTGGCAGATGCCTTTGACGCCAAGGTGAAGGACATCCGCACCGCGCGTGACGCAAAGGCCCGGGACATCGGGCTGCAACGCGACCTTGCCCAGCAGACCTTTCTCGAAGCGGCCGTGCCGATCCTCGCCCAGATCATGACCGAGCGGGGGGCCTCAGTCATCATCAACCGCGATGCCGTGATCCTCTCGTTCGATCGGATCGACATCACCGACGAGGCAATCGCCCGCATCGACGCGCAGCTTGACGCCCGCGACGCCGCCTCCGGCCCTGACGCCACACCAACCGCGGAAACCGGCGATCAAGCCGCCCCCGAGGCAACGGTGCCCGCGACCGGTCCTGCCAGCGGCACCGAACCGCAAGGCGCAGCACAAGCCCCGGCCGCAGAGGTGCCCGCCGAGCCCGATCCCGCCGACTGAGCCTTGTGTGGCCTCGGGACAGCCGCTTGTCTCGCATCGGTCAAGTTGCTAGTGACTTTGGGGCAAGGCAGGGGTCTTGCGACGCAGCAAGGAGAGCGCGATGAGCGATGCCAACCGCTGGCAGAACCAGTCACAGGCCGACCTGGCCCTGATCCAGCGGATCGTTCCGCACCGCTATCCCTTTCTGCTGGTCGACAAGGTGCGCGACATCGTGCTGCGCGAAAGCTGCATCGGCATCAAGAACATCACCTTCAACGAACCCCAGTTCCAGGGCCACTTTCCGAATGCCCCGATCTTTCCCGGCGTCATGGTGATCGAGGCGCTGGCCCAGGCCTCTGCGGTGCTCGTTGGGCTGTCGATGGACCTCGTGGACAAAGAGCCGCTGGTCTATTTCATGGGGATCGACAACTGCAAGTTCCGCCGCAAGGTGGTGCCGGGCGATGTGCTGGAGCTGCATGTGACGGTGAAGCGCCCCGGTGGGCGCGTGTGGAAGTTCGAAGGGCGCGGCATGGTCGATGGCGAAGTGGCCGCCGAGGCCGAGTTCACCGCGATGATTGACCTTCCCAAGGGCGCGGCAGCGTGACGGCGCAAATCCACCCCTCTGCCGTGGTCGAGCCCGGCGCCGTGATCGGCGAGGGGTGCGTAATCGGTCCTTTCAGCGTGATCGGCCCGGAAGTGACGCTGGGCGCGCGCGTCCACGTCAAGAGCCATGCCGTGGTGACCGGCTGGACCGCGATCGGCGACGATACCGTGATCTTCCCTTTCGCCACCGTGGGCGAGGTGCCGCAGGACCTCAAGTTCAAGGGAGAGCGGACCCGGCTCATCGTGGGAGCCCGCTGCCGCATCCGGGAGGGCGCGACGCTCAATACCGGAACCGAGGGCGGTGGCGGCGTGACGCGGGTGGGCGACGATTGCCTCATCATGACCGGCGCTCATGTTGGCCATGACGCGCAGATCGGCAACCGCGTGATCCTGGTCAATCAGGTCGCTATTGCCGGCCATTGTGTGCTGGGCGACGATGTGATCGTGGGTGGCTTGTCGGGCGTGCATCAATGGGTGCGCATCGGCAAGGGCGCCATCATCGGCGCGGTCACCATGGTGACGAACGATGTGTTGCCTTATGGCCTGGTCCAGGGACCGCGGGGCGAGCTGGACGGGCTGAACCTGGTTGGGCTCAAGCGGCGAGGTGTCGAACGGTCCGAAATCGCCGCTCTGCGTGCCGCCTATCAGGAACTGGCGCAGGGCGAAGGGGCCTTCCTCGACCGGGCCCGACGGCTGGCCGAAACTGCGGACAGTGAGCTGGTGAAGGAAATCACCGCCTTCATCCTGGCCGAGTCCGACCGTTCGTTCCTGACGCCGAAATGATCTCGCCCGGCCAACGTATTGCGATCATCGCAGGGCGGGGCACGCTGCCGGCGCTGGCTGCCGCGGAACTCGAAGCCCCCTTTGTTGCGGCGCTGGAGGGGTTTGCGCCAGAGGGGGTTGCGCCTGACGTCTTCTTCCGGGTGGAAAGACTGGCCCCGTTCCTTGACCATCTGCGCGACCAGGGGGTAGGGCAGGTGCTGTTCGCGGGCGCCGTACAGCGCCCCCGGCTGGACCCCGCGCTTTTCGATGCCGCAACGGCGCAGCTTGTGCCGCGGCTTCTGCCTGCCTTGCAGGGGGGGGATGACGCGCTTTTGCGCGCGGTGATCGGCGTGTTCGAGGACTGGGGTTTCCAGGTGATCGGTGTCGATCAGGTCGCGCCCGATCTGGTGCCGGGGCCGGGCGTTCTTTGCGGCATGGTGACCCCGGGCGATGAACGCGACGCGGCCCGGGCGGCGATACTGACGGCCGCGCTTGGTCCGCTCGACGTGGGACAGGGCTGTGTCGTGGCCCAGGGCCTGTGTCTGGCCATCGAGACCTTGCCGGGCACCGATGCCATGCTGGACTTCGTCGCGCGCAGTGCCACCGGCCTCCGCCCCGACCCGAAAGGCACGCGCGGGCTTCTCTACAAGGCACCAAAGCCAGGGCAGGATCGCCGGATCGACCTGCCTGCGATCGGCCCCGCCACGGTCGCCCGCGCCGCCGAGGCGGGGCTGGGTGGCATTGCCTGGGCGGCTGGGGGCGTGCTGCTGCTCGACCGCGCGGCGACCGTCGCCGCCGCATCGGCGGCAGGCCTCTTTCTTTGGGCGCGCGAGCCGTGAAGCTCTACCTGATCGCCGGCGAGCCTTCGGGTGACCGGCTGGGGGCCGCGCTGATGGCGGGGCTCAGGACGCTTGCGCCGGACGTCAGCTTTGCCGGGATTGGCGGCCCCCTCATGCAGGCCGAGGGGATGACGAGCCTGTTCCCGATGCAGGAGCTTTCGGTCATGGGGCTGGCCGAGATCCTGCCGAAATATGCCCATCTCAAGCGGCGCATACGCCAAACAGCTGCTGATGTTCTGGCGCAGGAGCCGGCGGCGCTCATTACCATCGACAGCCCCGATTTCTGCCTGCGGGTCGCGCGGATCGTGCGCGCCGCACGGCCCGGCCTGCGCACGATCCATTACGTTGCCCCCTCGGTCTGGGCCTGGCGGCCGGGTCGGGCGGCCAGGATGGCCGAGGTCATCGATCATGTGCTTGCCCTGCTGCCCTTTGAGCCGCCCTACATGACCGCCGCCGGCATGACCTGCGATTTCGTCGGCCACCCGGTGGTTTCCGAAGAGCGCGCCTCGAACGCCGAGGCGCAGGCCTTCCGTGACGAGATCGGGGCGGGCGACGGGCCGCTGCTGCTGGCTTTGCCCGGATCGCGCCGGGCCGAGATCGAACGGATCGCCCCGGTGATCGGCGAGGTGCTGGGCCAGCTTGCCGGGCAGAACCCGGGGATGTGCGTGGCGCTGCCCACGCTGCCCCATATCGCCGAGCGGGTGGCAGAGCTGTCTGGCAATTGGCCGATCCGGCCCGTGATCGTCGAGCACGCCCCGGCGCGGCGGGCGGCCTTTGCGGCGGCCGATGTCGCGCTTGCCGCCTCGGGCACCGTCTCGCTGGAACTGGCCGCGAATGACGTGCCCATGGTCATCGCCTATGACATGAATCCGCTGACGCTCTGGCTCATGCGGCGCATGGCGCTGGTCGATACGGTGACGCTTGTGAACCTCGTGTCCGAGACGCGGGCAGTGCCCGAGTTCCTGGGCCGCGACTGCCGGGCCGATCTGATCGCCCCCGCGCTCCAGTCGCTGCTGTCGGACGGTCCCGCGCGCGCAGAACAGAGGGAAGCCATGCGGCTTACGATGCAGCGGCTTGGACTTGGCGGGCCGCCACCCGGGTTGCGGGCGGCCCAGTCGGTACTGGATGCGATCGCGCGCAGCTAAGGGCGCTCGCTAAGGGCGCTCAGCGACCGCGCCAGATCCAGCCGCCGCCAAACACGCGGCTGCCTTCGGGCGCGTAGAAGACGCAGGCCTGGCCCGCAGACACCCCATCCTCTGGCGCCAGCAGTTCGACGACGGCCTCTGTCGCGGACAGGGGCCGCAGGATCGCCGGGCGCGGTGCGCGGGTGGACCGCACGCGCACCGAAAGATGCCATTCGGGCCGCGCGTCGAACGGTTCATCCCCCAGCCAGTTGATCTCGCGCACCGGCACAAGGCGGGTCGACAGCGCCTCTTTGGGCCCGACCACCACCTGCTTCGCCTCGGGGTTCAGCCGCACGACATAAAGCGGCTCTTCCAGCCCGCCGATCCCCAGGCCCTTGCGCTGGCCGATCGTGTAATGGATCACGCCGCGGTGGCTGCCCAGCACGTTGCCCGACAGATCGACGATCTCGCCCGGGTCGGCGGCGCCCGGTCGCAGCTTCTCGATGACCGAGGCATAGTTGCCGTTCGGCACAAAGCAGATGTCCTGGCTGTCGGGCTTGTCGGCCACCGGCAGGCCATAGCGCGCGGCCAGCGCCCGCGTCTCGGCCTTTGAGGCCAGATGCCCCAGAGGGAAGCGCAGGAAGGCCAATTGCTCAGGCGTGGTCGAGAACAGGAAATAGCTCTGGTCCCGCGCGGGGTCTGCCGCCATGTGCAACTCGGGCCCCGAGAGGCCGACCTTGCGCTGAATGTAATGGCCGGTGGCCATGCAATCGGCATCCAGCTCCCGCGCGGTTTGCAGCAGGTCCTTGAACTTGACGCGTTCGTTGCAGCGGATGCAGGGCACGGGCGTTGCCCCGGCCAGATAGGCGTCGGCAAACTCCTCGATCACCGCTTCGCGGAAGGTGTTCTCGTAGTCCAGAACGTAATGGGGAAAGCCCATGGTCTCGGCCACGCGGCGCGCATCGTGGATGTCGCGGCCCGCGCAGCAGGCCCCCTTCTTGGCCAGCGCCGCCCCATGGTCGTAAAGCTGGAGCGTGACGCCCACCACGTCATAGCCTTCTTCGGCCAATTGCGCCGCCACGACCGAGCTGTCGACACCCCCCGACATCGCCACCACCACACGGGTGGCCGACGGTGCTTTCGGCAGGCCCAGCGAGTTCACGGGCTGATCAAGCGGCATGGCAGGGTATCCGGTGTCGGGCGGCAGGGCGGCGGCCGATCCGTACCGGCGCCAGAAGACGCGGAATATAAGAAAATCTTCGCTACTCTCAACCCCCCCATTTCACGTCCGGTTAAGGCTGGACTGGAATTCTTGGGCTCGGGTGATGGGCTTTCCGCAGGGGCGGGAAGGCGGGGCAGTCGGGGTAGATGGATGTTTCTCAAGAAGGTCGATGGTCCGCGCCAGATCACCTTGCCGGACGGTACAATTCTCTCTCGCGCGGATCTGCCTCCGCCCGATACGCAGCGCTGGGTGGCCAGCCGCAAGGCCATCGTGGTGCAGGCGGTTCGCCATGGGCTGCTGACCCAGGCCGAGGCCCTCTCGCGCTACGACCTGTCAGAGGAGGAACTGGCCCTGTGGTTCCAGGCGGTCGAGCAGCATGGGCCGACAGCGCTCAAGGTGACCACCATCCAAAAGTATAGACAACCTTAAGTTGTTTTACTTCCTGCAACTCAGACGATAATCTTTGATTAACCAATGCCCGTCAGGGTAGTTAACATCAAGCGCGTCGTGGAGTTCTGGAATGCGTATTCTTCTGGTGGAGGATGATCCTGCAACCTCTCGCAGCATCGAGTTGATGCTGACCCATGCCAACCTGAATGTCTATTGCACCGATCTTGGTGAAGAGGGCATCGATCTGGCAAAACTCTACGACTATGATCTCATTCTGCTGGACCTCAACCTGCCCGACATGAATGGCCATGACGTCTTGCGCCAGTTGCGGCTTGCCCGAGTGGACACGCCCATTCTGATTCTGTCCGGCTCTGATGATACCGACAACAAGATCAAGGGCTTCGGCTTTGGCGCCGATGACTATCTGACCAAACCCTTCCATCGTGAGGAATTGGTCGCGCGTATCCATGCGATCATCCGGCGGTCCAAGGGCCATTCACAGTCGATCATCCGGACCGGGTCGATCAATGTGAATCTCGACGCGAAAACGGTCGATGTCGATGGCAGGGCCGTGCATCTGACCGGCAAGGAGTACCAGATGCTCGAATTGCTCAGCCTTCGCAAAGGAACCACCCTGACCAAGGAAATGTTCCTGAACCATCTTTACGGGGGGATGGATGAACCGGAGTTGAAGATCATCGATGTCTTCATCTGCAAATTGCGCAAGAAGCTCGCCGAGGCGACCGGGGGCAAGAACCACATCGAAACCGTCTGGGGCCGTGGCTATGTGCTGCGCGACCCCGCAACACCCGCTCAGCGCCGGATGGCGGCCGGGGCCTGACCGCCCCCGCGCTCGACTGCCCTCGGCAGGCCAGAGGACGACGGGCGGACGGGCAAGACCGATCGACGCCATACCAGGATGATCTGGGAGAGGCAGGGCCGGTGGCTCTGCCTCTTTTCTTGATGAGGGTTTGCGTCGATGGCGGGTGCCAGGGGGCTCGGCTTTCGTCATGTGTGGACGGGCCAGCACATCTGGACCTTGCGACACTCGGCCCGTAAACCTTTCAGGCGGAATCCGGGGAGGGGAACATGGCCGAGCTGAAATCCGTCGACAGCCTGACCGAGGCCGAGGCCCGGGCAGAACTGGATCGGCTGGCTGGGGTACTGGCCGAGGCGAATGCCGCCTACCACACCGCCGATGCCCCCGAGATCTCGGATGCCGAGTATGACGCGCTGAAACGGCGCAATGCCGCCATCGAGGCGCGTTTTCCCGCCCTGAAACGTGTCGACAGCCCCAGCGATCAGGTCGGAGCCCCCCTGGCCGACGGCTTTGCCAAGGTCCGTCACGAGGTGCGGATGCTCAGCCTTGAGAACGCCTTTACCGCCGAAGAGGTCGAGGACTTCCTGGCCCGGGTGCGCAGTTTCCTCGGGATGGAGGAAAGCGCCCCTCTCGCCGTGACCGCCGAGCCCAAGATCGACGGGCTTTCATTGTCGCTGCGGTACGAAAACGGCCTGCTCGTGCAAGCTGCAACGCGGGGCGATGGCGAAACGGGCGAGAATGTCACCGAAAACGCCCTCACCATCGCCGACATTCCGAACCGGCTCGCCACGGGTACAGGCCCGGTGCCCGAAGTGATCGAGGTGCGTGGCGAGGTCTACATGAGCCACGCCGATTTCGACGCGCTGAACCAGCGTCAGGCGGCAGCCGGCGACAAGACCTTCGCCAACCCCCGCAACGCCGCCGCCGGGTCGCTGCGCCAGCTTGATGCCGCAATCACAGCTGCCCGGCCTTTGCGTTTCTTCGCCTATGCCTGGGGCGCGCTTTCCGAACCGCTGGCCGAGACGCAGCTGGGCGCCATCGCGCGTCTGCATGCCCTCGGGTTCCAGACCAATCCGCTGACGGCGCTGTGCCATGGCACGGCCGACCTGCTGGCCCATTACACCGCGATCGAGGCACAGCGCGCAACCTTGGGCTATGACATCGACGGGGTGGTCTACAAGGTCAACGACCTTGCCCTGCAACGCCGGCTTGGTTTTCGGTCGGCCACGCCCCGCTGGGCCATTGCGCACAAGTTTCCGGCCGAACTGGCCTGGACGCGGCTCGAGGCGATCGACATCCAGGTCGGCCGCACCGGAGCGCTGTCACCCGTCGCGCGGCTCAGCCCGGTGACGGTGGGTGGCGTCGTCGTGTCGAACGCCACGCTCCATAACGAGGATTACATCGCCGGGCGCGACTCGCGCGGCCAGCCCATCCGCGGCGGCAAGGACATCCGCGTGGGCGACTGGGTGCAGGTCTATCGCGCCGGCGACGTGATCCCCAAGGTTGCCGATGTCGACCTGTCGCAGCGCCCCGACGGGGCCGTGCCCTACCTCTTCCCCGACCGCTGCCCCGAGTGCGGGTCAGAGGCGATCCGGGAAGAGGGGGATTCGGTTCGCCGCTGCACCGGTGGGCTCATTTGCCCGGCCCAGGCTGTGGAGCGGTTGAAGCATTTCGTCAGCCGCGCCGCCTTCGACATCGAGGGGCTGGGAGCCAAGCAGGTGGAAGCCTTCTACCGTGATGGCTGGATCCGCGAACCCGCCGATATCTTTACCCTCGAGGCCCGCTATGGCAGCGGCCTGCAGCAGCTGAAGAACCGCGAAGGCTGGGGCGAGAAATCGGCCGCGAACCTCTTTGCCGCCATCGCGGACAAGCGCCGTATCCCGCTCAACCGGCTGATCTTCGCCCTCGGGATTCGCCATGTGGGCGAAACCACGGCCCAGCTGCTGGCCGGTCGCTATCACAGTTGGGCCGCCTTCGAGGCGGCGATGACGGGGGCCGAGGTGGGCAACGGCCCGGACTGGGCGCAGCTTCTTTCCATCGACGGCGTGGGCGAGGTTCTGGCGACTTCGGTCGTCACCACCTTCCACCAGCCGGCCGAACGGCGGGCCATTGACGCAGTGGTGGCGCATCTGATGGTCGAGGATGTCGAAATCCGCGCCCCCGTCGACAGCCCCGTTGCCGGCAAGACCGTCGTCTTCACCGGCACGCTGGAAAGGATGACCCGGGCCGAGGCCAAGGCCCGGGCCGAGGCGCTGGGGGCCAAAGTGGCCGGATCCGTGAGTGCGAAGACCGATCTTGTCGTGGCCGGCCCGGGGGCGGGCTCCAAGGCCAAGGAGGCGGAGCGTCTTGGCATCCAGCTGATCGATGAGGATGCCTGGCTCGCGCTGATCGGCGCCACATGACCCGCCCGCCCGCGCTCTTCCCGCTGTTTGCCGACCTTGAAACGCTCGAGGGCGTGGGCCCGAAAACGGCGAAGGCGCTTGAGGGGCTAGGGGTGGCGCGGCCGAAGGATCTCTTGTTCCTGCTGCCCTATTCGGGGGTCGATCGCAGCCGCCGCACCTCTCTGCGCGACGTGGTGCCGCCCTGCACGGCCACGGTCGAGGTCGAGATCGGTCTGCACCAGCCACCCCGGCAAAAGGGCCGTCCCTATCGCATAACGGTGCGCGACGCGCGGCTCGAGTTCCAGCTGGTCTATTTCCACGCCCGCGCCGAGGCGCTGCAAAAGCTGCTGCCCACGGGTCAGAGGCGACTGGTTTCGGGCAAGGTCGAGCTGTTCGACGGCATCGTCCAGATGGTGCACCCCGACCATGTCCTGCGCCCGGAAGAGGCGGCCGAGCTTCCGGCCTTCGAACCCGTCTATCCGCTGACCGCCGGTGTCACGCAAAGAGTGGTGTCGCGGGCTGCCGCCTCGGCCCTGGCCCGCGCGCCGGACCTGGCCGAATGGATCGACGCCCCCCTGAAGGCGCGCGAAGGTTGGCCCGGCTGGCGCGCGGCGATCGACGCGGTGCACCGCCCCGCCACGCCCGCAGATCTGGCCCCCACGTCCCCCGCCCGGGCGCGGCTGGCCTATGATGAGCTCTTCGCCCATCAATTGACCCTGTCGCTGGCGCGCAACCAGCTGCGCCGGGGCAAGGGGGTGGAAAGCCTGGGCACCGGTGCCTTGCAGGCGCGTGTGCTGGCCAGTCTTCCCTATGCGCCCACCGCCGCCCAGTCCCGCGCCGTTGCCGAGATCGCCGCCGACATGGCCGCGCCCCTGCGCATGAACCGGCTGCTGCAGGGCGATGTGGGCTCGGGCAAGACATTGGTCGCCTTCCTCGCGCTGCTTGTCGCGGTCGAGGCGGGCGGGCAGGGGGTGATGATGGCCCCGACCGAGATCCTCGCCCGCCAGCATTTCGACGGGTTGGAGCCGCTTGCCCGCACTGCCGGCGTGCGGCTCGCCCTGCTGACCGGGCGTGACAAGGGGGCAGACCGGCGAGACAAGCTCGCGGCATTGGCATCGGGCGAGATCGGCGTGCTGGTGGGCACCCATGCCGTGTTCCAGAAGGACGTGGTCTTTCACGACCTGCGGCTGGCCGTCGTCGATGAACAGCACCGCTTTGGCGTGGCGCAACGGATGGAACTTGGGGCCAAGGGGCTGGCCGCCGATGTCCTGGTGATGACCGCCACGCCCATTCCGCGCAGTCTGGCGCTGGCGAGCTATGGTGACATGGATGTCTCCGTGCTGGACGAAAAGCCGCCCGGGCGGAAACCCGTGCGCACCGCGCTCGTCTCCTCGGCCCGGATCGACGAGGTTGTTGCCCATCTGCGGCAGGCCGTGGCCGAGGGGCGGCAGGCCTATTGGGTCTGCCCGCTGGTCGAGGACAGCGAAGTGGTCGATTACGCCAGCGCCGAGGCCCGCTTTGCCATGTTGCGCGCCGCCCTGGGCGAGGGGGTCGTGGGCCTGGTGCATGGCCAGATGCCCCCCGCCGAAAAGGATGCCGCCATGGCGCGCTTCGTTCAGGGCGAAACCAAGGTGCTGGTTGCCACCACCGTGATCGAGGTGGGGGTGAACGTGCCCAATGCCTCGATCATGGTGATCGAGCGGGCCGAGGTCTTTGGCCTGGCGCAACTGCACCAGTTGCGTGGTCGGGTAGGGCGGGGCGCGGCCGAAAGCACGTGTCTTCTCATGTATCAGTCCCCGCTCGGCGACAGCGGCGAACGTCGGTTGACCGTGCTGCGCGAAACCGAGGACGGCTTTCGCATCGCCGAGGAAGATCTGGCGATGCGCGGCGCGGGCGACCTGATCGGCACGGCGCAATCCGGCCTGCCACGCTTCAGGATCGCCGATCTGGAGCGCCAGGCGGGGCTCATGGCCATTGCCCAAAGCGACGCACGCCGCCTGCTGGCCGAAGATCCCACGCTGACCTCGCCCCGCGGGCAGGCCGCGCGGATGCTTCTGTGGCTGCTGGATCAGGACCGTGCGATCCGCCTGATTTCCGTGGGTTAGCGGAAAGTTCGCGAATGTTCTTTAAAAGTTCTTTACAGGTTCCGAATCATGTGAGAACAAATAGGCAACCCAGACAGGAGGTTGCCTTGCTGAACGATCTGAAAGCCGTGCTGTCCCGTTCATCCTTGACCATCGCGGAAGATGCGCTTGGCGTGGTGGCTTTGTTCATGCTGTTGGTTGCCGGGCTGCATCTGCCCGTTTTTGCCTGACTGTTCCGCCTGCCTCGGTCTTTGGTTCAGGGCCCAGTCCTTCCCAAGGCTGCCCGCGTCATCGCCCATCGACGCCCGGAATGCGCCCCGCATTCCCCGCCCAACCCAGAGACATGACTGACCGCCGCCGGCTTCCCCGCGCGGCGGTTTTTTTCTTCCAACGAGTTGTTCAGGCCGCGCCGGACCGCTCGGCTGCCTCGATCGCCTCGACCGCCGCTTCCAGCGCCAACAGGATCGAGGCATGACGGTTCTTGTACTCGCGCGCAGGCAGCAGAACCTCAAGCCCGTCGAAAGGAGCGGCGGGTACGGGGCCATCGTCCTTCAGCATGGCGCGCAACTCATCCCTTGCCCGGGTCACCTCGGGCAATGTCCGGCCAGGCAGCGCACGGCCAACCACGCTGGCCGAGGCCTGCCCCAGCGCACAGGCCTTCACGTCTTGCGCCATCTCGGCCACGCGCCCATCCTGCAGCACCACGTCCATTGTCACCGTCGATCCGCACAGGGGCGAGCGCCGCCGCGCGCTGCCCTGTGGCGCAGGCAGGCGGCCCAGATGCGGAATATCCGCCGCCAGTTGCAGGATCCGTCCGGAGTAAAGCTTGATCAGGTCGCTGTCGCTCATGGCTTTCCTGTCGTCCGTCTTGCCCCTAGATAGGCCCTGCAACCGACCTTGGAAAGGAGAAGGCGCATGGCCTTCGATCCGACCAGCCTGAAGTACGACGCCGCAGGCCTGATCCCCGCCATCGCGCAGGATCATGCCACGGGTGAAGTGCTGATGTTCGCCTGGATGAACGCCGCCTCGATTGCCCGCACCCTGGACAGCGGGCAGGTGACCTACTGGTCACGCTCGCGGCAGGAATTCTGGGCCAAGGGCGCAACCTCGGGCCATGTGCAGCGCCTGATCGAAATGCGGATCGATTGCGACAGGGATTGCCTGTTGCTGCTCGTCGGTCAGACGGGGGCGGCCTGTCACACCCACCGCCGGTCGTGCTTCTACACCGCCATAAGGGATGGGGCCGAGGTCGAAATCCTCAAGCCGCTAGAGGCCGACTAGTCGGCGGATGTCTTCCGGCGTCGCACCTTCGGCCCGGTAGAGCGACAGAGCCCGCGCATCGTCTCGTTTGGCCAGACGCTTGCCAGCCGCATCGCGGATCAGGTCATGGTGATGATAATCCGGCACGGGTGAGCCGAGCAGGCGGTGCAACAGCGCGTGGATGGGGCTGGCGGGCAACAGATCGACGCCCCGGACAACCTCGGTCACGCGCTGCGCAGCATCGTCCACTGTGACGGCCAGGTGATAGGACGTGCCGATGTCACGCCGGGCCAGAACGATATCGCCCACCTCCCGCTGCATCCTCTCCTTGTCAAACAGGTGAAGACCCGCCTGCAAAGGCCCGGTTTCCCGGATACAAATTGGCCCGGCCAGCCCCATCGCCCGGGCCATGTCCAGCCGGATCGCATCCGTCGGCCCCGCTTCGGCCAGGATCCGGCCCCGGCAGGTTCCCGGATAAATGGGGCCATCTGGGCCCATCTCGGGTGCGGCGCCTTCCTGTGGCGCAGACAGGGCCGCACGAATATCGCCTCGGGTGCAGCGGCAGGGATAGGTCACGCCAAGTTGCCCCAGTTCTTCAAGCGCTTGGGCGTAAAGGCTCATGCGCTGCGACTGCCGGATCACCGGTTCAGGCCAGCTTAGCCCCAGCCAATGCAGATCCTCGCCTATCAGCGCTTCCCATTCGGGCCGGCACCGGGCGCGGTCGATATCCTCGATCCGCAGCAGGAACATGCCACCGAAGGCCCTGGCGCGGTTCCAGGCGGTCAGGGCAGAATAGGCATGGCCGATGTGCAAGGGCCCCGTGGGCGAGGGCGCAAAGCGCGTGACATAGTGGTTTCTACGGTCTAGCGGGCCAGCCATGCGGCAAAGGCCTCTTTCGCCCGGTCGGTATAGGCCTTGTAGCGGTCCTTGCGGCCGCGCCGGCCTCCGCGTGCGTCTATCGGTGGAAACAGCCCGAAGTTCACATTCATCGGCTGAAAGGTCTTCGCCTCGGCCCCGCCGGTGATGTGGGTGACAAGCGCCCCCATAGCGGTTTCTGGCGGCGGCGGCGGCAGGGTTCGCCCCAGCATCTCGCAGGCCGCCATCCGCCCGGCAAGCAGCCCCATTGCCGCGCTCTCCACATAGCCCTCGACGCCCGTAACCTGACCCGCAAAGCGCAAGTTGGGGCGGGATTTCAGCCGCATCTGGTCATCCAGCAGCGTGGGGGAATTCAGGAAAGTGTTTCGATGTATGCCGCCAAGGCGGGCGAAACTGGCATTCTCCAAGCCGGGAATCATCCGGAAAACAGCCGTTTGCGCGCCATACTTCATCTTTGTCTGGAAGCCGACGATGTTATAGAGCGTGCCCAGCTTGTTGTCGCGGCGCAGTTGGACCACCGCGTGGGGCTTGATGTCCGGACGGTGCGGGTTTGTCAGCCCCACGGGCTTCATCGGGCCAAAGCGCAGCGTCTCGCGACCGCGTTCGGCCATCACCTCGATGGGCAGGCATCCGTCGAAATAGCCCGCCGTCTCGCCCTCGTGGAACTCCGTCTTTTCGGCGGCCAGCAAGGCATCGATGAAGGCCTCGTACTGCTCGCGGTCCATCGGGCAGTTCATGTAGGCGGTCTGTTCCTCGGCCGTCTCGCCCTTGTCATAGCGCGATTGCATCCAGGCCACCGACATGTCCACGCTTTCAGCATAGACGATGGGGGCAATGGCGTCAAAGAAGGCCAGCGCCTCGGCCCCGGTTTCGCGCCGGATGCTCTCCGCCAGTGCGGAAGAGGTCAGCGGCCCGGTGGCAATGATCCAGTTCCCGCTTGAGGGAAGCTCGGTAACTTCCTCATAAGATGCAGAAATCAGTGGATGCGCCTTCAAGCGGTCTGTCACGGCCTGAGCAAAGGGATCGCGGTCAACCGCCAATGCACCGCCCGCCGGCAGCCGATGGGCGCGGGCCGTTTCCATGATCAGTCCGCCCGCGGCCCCCATTTCCCAATGCAGCAACCCCACCGCATTGCGTTCGTCATCGTCCGAACGGAACGAGTTCGAACAGACCATTTCGGCAAAATTGCCGGTCCGGTGGGCAAATGTGCCGACCTTGGGCCGCATCTCGTGGATAACGACAGGCACGCCCATCTGCGCGGCCTGCCAGGCTGCCTCGGATCCGGCCATGCCGCCGCCGATGATGTGAAGAGGTTCGTTCATGCGGCGGATCTAGGCGATATGGCTGGAAATGGAAAGCGGGCCGAGGATATCCCCGACCCGCCCGGTTGTCTTTCGGCCTTGACCTTAGCGCTTGTCGATTGCCACCGCGCCAGCGCCATGGGCGTAGAGCATCAGCAGACCGCCGGTGATGGCCAGGTTCTTGAGGAACATCGTCATCTGCATCTGGTCAGCCGGCTGGAAGTGATAGAGCAGCGCGGCCAGCAGCGTGAATCCGGCCAGCAACAGCGCCACGATCCGGGTCTGATAGCCCAGGATCAGCGCGAGGCCGCCCAGAACCTCCAGGGCGATGGTCGGCCAGGCCAGGAAGGCCGGCAGGCCGCCAGAGGTCAGGTAGCCCGTAAAGCCGGCAACATCGCCCAGCTTGCCGACACCGGCGACAACGAACAGAACCCCGATCAGGATGCGCGCGATCAGCGGCGCGTAGGCAGTGGTCTTTTCCATGACATTTCCCTTGTCCCCACCCGTCTTGGCGGGCGTGGGAACTTCCTAGCCGGAGAACGGTCGCACATAAATGCGCATGGGCGCGAGGGCACTCTGCAAGGATGCACAGGTGGGGCCAATGGCCCCACGCGTCATTCCTCTTCGCCCTGGTCGGCCACGCGGGCGACCGACACGACCTCTTCCTCGCTGCCGATGTTCAGCACCTTGACGCCGCCGGCCGAGCGCGAGCGGAAGGAGATGCCTTCAACCGGACAACGGATCGACTGGCCGGTCGAGGTCACGAGCATGATCTGGTCGCTCATCTCGACGGGGAAGGCGGCGACAAGCGGGCCTCCCCTCATGGCGCCATCCATGGCCTTGACACCCATTCCGCCGCGTCCGCGCACCGGATAATCGTGGCTGGACGACAGCTTGCCGGCGCCGGTTGAAGTAACCGTAAGGATCAGATCCTCGGCGGCGGACATCTCGGCATAGCGTTCGGGCGACAACTGGCCTTCGACCACGGCGTCTTCGTCCTCGTCCGCCTCGACCTCGTCCTCGACCGCGCCGGCCATCAGGCGGCGCTGTTTCAGATAGGCCGCACGTTCGGCCGGGTCCGCCTCGAAATGCCGGATCACCGCCATCGACACGACGCGGTCGCCATCGCCGAGGCGCACGCCCCGCACGCCGGTCGAGTCACGCCCCTTGAAGATGCGGACATCCGTCGTCGGGAAGCGGATGGCGCGGCCCTGCGAGGTCACCAGCATCACATCGTCATTCTCATCGGCGATGCGGGCATTCACCAGCGAGACGCCTTCGGGCAGTTTCATCGCGATCTTGCCGTTGCGCATGACATTCGTGAAATCGCTCAGGGCGTTACGGCGCACATCTCCCTCAGATGTTGCAAAGACGATCTGCAGGTTTTCCCATTCGTCCTCGGGCACGTCCACCGGCATCAGCGCGGCGATGGACACGCCGTTCTCGATAGGCAGGATGTTGACGATGGCCTTGCCCTTGGCCGTGCGGCCCGCCAGCGGCAGGCGCCAGCACTTGAGCTTGTAGACCATCCCGTCATCGGTGAAGAACAACAGATGCGTGTGTGTGTTCGCCACAAACAGCGTCGTCACCACGTCATCTTCCTTGGTCGCCATCGACGACAGGCCCTTGCCGCCGCGCCGTTGGGCGCGGAACTCGGCCAGCGGCGTGCGCTTGATCCAGCCGGCCGAGGTGATGGTCACCACCATATCCTCGCGCTCGATCAGGTCTTCATCTTCCATGTCGCCGGCCCAGTCGACGATCTCGGTCCGGCGGGGCACGGCGAACAGCGCCTTAACCTCGCGCAGCTCGTCGGAGATGATGGCCATGATCCTGTCGCGCGATCCGAGAATATCCAGGTAATCCCGGATCTTGCCAGCCAATTCCGCCAGTTCGTCCGTGACCTCCTTGACCCCCATGGCCGTCAGGCGCTGCAGCCGCAGATCGAGGATCGCGCGGGCCTGCGCTTCGGACAGGTTGTAGGTGCCGTCCTCGTTGATCTTGTGCGAGGGGTCATCGATCAGGCGGATGTAGTCGGCAATGTCATGCGCCGGCCAGCGCCGTGTCATCAGACGCTCGCGCGCCTCGGCCGGGTCGGCTGAAGAGCGGATCGTGGCGACGATCTCGTCGACATTCGAGACCGCAACGGCGAGGCCGCAGAGGATATGGCTGCGCTCGCGTGCCTTGCGCAGTTCGTGGGCTGTGCGGCGCGCGACAACTTCTTCGCGGAAGCTAATGAAATAGCTCAGGAAATCACGCAATGTGAGCTGCTCGGGCCGCCCGCCGTTCAGCGCCAGCATGTTGCAGCCGAATGAGGTCTGCATGGGGGAGAAGCGCCAGAGCTGGTTCAGCACCACATCAGGCGTCGCGTCGCGCTTGAGTTCGATCACCACGCGCACGCCCACGCGGTCGGATTCATCGGCGATGTTGGCGATGCCCTCGATCTTCTTGTCGCGCACCATCTCGGCGATCTTTTCGATCATCGAGGCCTTGTTCACCTGATAGGGCACTTCGTCGATGATGATGGCGAAGCGGTCCTTGCGGATTTCCTCGATCCGGGTCTTGGCGCGAATGATGACGCTGCCGCGCCCCTCGAGATAGGCCTTGCGCGCGCCGGACCGGCCCAGGATCAGTCCGCCGGTCGGGAAGTCCGGGGCGGGCACGATCTCGATCAGTGCCTCGGTCGACAGGTCGGGGTTTTCGATCAGCGCGAGTGTCGCGTCGATCACCTCGCCCAGGTTGTGGGGCGGGATGTTGGTGGCCATGCCCACGGCGATGCCGCCCGCGCCGTTGACCAGCATGTTCGGGAAGCGTGCTGGCAGAACCGTAGGCTCGCGGTCCTTGCCATCGTAGTTGTCCTGGAAATCGACGGTTTCCTTGTCGATATCGGCCAGAAGGAAAGCGGCGGGCTTGTCCATCCGCACTTCGGTATAGCGCATGGCGGCGGCGTTATCGCCGTCCATAGAGCCGAAGTTGCCCTGGCCGTCCAACAGCGGCAGCGACATCGAGAAGGGCTGCGCCATGCGCACCAGCGCGTCGTAGATCGCGCCATCGCCATGGGGGTGGTACTTCCCCATCACGTCGCCCACGGGCCGCGCCGACTTGCGGTAGGACTTGTCGTGGGTGTTTCCGGTTTCGTGCATTGCATAAAGAATACGCCGATGCACAGGTTTCAGGCCGTCGCGCAGATCGGGGATCGCGCGGCTGACGATGACGCTCATCGCATAGTCGAGATAGGCGGTCTTCATCTCGTCGGCGATGGAAACCTGGGGGCCGTGATGAACCGGCCGCTCGGGCATTTCCTGCGTGTTTTCAGTATCTTCTGGCTGATCGGTCACGGTGGCCGCTCTTTCCTGCGCAAGGCGCTACATCTTGTTGGCGCAACTATAGACCATCCAAGCTATGGGGTGCAATGGCCGGTCCGGCAGCCGATTGGCAGCCATAAGGTCAAAGTGCCAACACACTGTTATCGTTGAAAATTAGTCCGATTCGCGCATCATTCCCGAAAAGAAGAAACCACGGAGGTACGGAGATGCGTGGATCGGAAACCGAACTGATGCTGAAGGGCTATGGTCTGACAACGGCAGAGCTGTTCTACCGGATGCCGGACTACCGGCATGTGATCAACAGCTTTGTCTGGCAAGACTATGATATTGCGCCAGATTATCCCCAGCTGTTCCGCTTCATCGAGTTCTGGCAGGAAAAGATCGAAGGGCCGCTGCATTCGGTGCGCTTCACCCATCGCAAGCTGATCGGCCCGGGAGAGTGGCGCAATGTCGTGGGCGAGCTGCGGCTGAACTGAGGGCGTCAGCCCCGGCGGCGGGCGGCGGCTATCCACAGGAGCGCAAGCAGGACCGAGATCACCACGTTCCAGGACGCCATGGAAAGGCCCAGGAACTCCCAGGCCACGGCATCGCAGCGCACCACGGGGGCCACGGCCTTGGTCGGGTCAAGCAGATCGGCCACGTCCAAGCCCGAGATCGAGCCGCCCGAGCAGCTTTCCAGCCCCTTCCACCAGCCCCGCTCGACCCCGGTGTGAAAGACCCCGATCCCGGCCGAGGTCAGCGCGGCAAGTGCCCCCATCCATGGCAGGAGCCGCCCCGGCATCGCCAGTGCGAGGGCGCCGATCATCACCGCCGCGACATGCGGCCAGCGCTGCCAGAGGCAGAGCGCGCAAGGGGCAAGGCCACCGAAATACTGGAAGGCCAGCGCCCCGAGCAGCAATGCGAGAGAGCCGCCAGCCGCAACCAGCACCAGGGCATTTCGTTCGGTCAGCATCGCCTTCTCCGCAGGTCTTCGTTCTGCCGGGGCGACCATAGGGCCTTCGTGAGGCAAGCGAAAGGCACGGCTGCGCGAGGTGACCCGGGGTTTTCCGGCCCCACTTGAACAAAACTGTCGTGTGGCCGGTCGGCTGTCGCTAAATTCGACCTGTGGGTGGAAGAGGGCGAATCCTATGGAGTGGCGCGGACGCAGGGGCAGCGGCAATATCGAGGACCGGCGTGGTTCGTCGGTGGGCCGAAAGGCTGGCATCGGGGGCGTGGGCGCCGTCTTGATCCTGATTGTCGGATTGTTCCTGGGGGTCGATGTCTCGCCGCTGTTGCAGGGCGGGTCGGTGGTGGAGACCGGCGCTCCGGCGGAACTGACGGCCCAGGACCGCGAGGCGGGCCAGTTCGTATCGGTCACGCTGGCCGATACCGAGGAGGTCTGGACCGATGTGTTCCGCGACCAGCTTGGCGCGGCCTACCAACCGCCGGTGCTCGTGCTGTTCAAGGGGGCGACCGCGTCGCCCTGTGGCGGGGCAAGCGGGGCGACCGGGCCCTTCTACTGCCCGATCGACCGCAAGGTGTATCTCGACACCGATTTCTTCACCACGATGGAGCGGCAACTGGGCGCCTCGGGTGACTTTGCATCGGCCTATGTGGTGGCGCATGAGGTGGGCCACCATGTGCAGAACGAGCTTGGGATCCTTGGCAAGACGACCCAGCTGCGCCGTCAGGTCAGCCAGGCCGACAGCAACGCGATCTCGGTAATGGTCGAATTGCAGGCCGATTGCCTGGCCGGAATCTGGGCGCGGCAGGCCGATGCCTCGTTCGGCTCGATCGAACCGGGCGACCTGGAGGAGGCGCTGGTCGCCGCGCGCCAGATCGGTGACGACACCTTGCAGCGCAACGCTGGCCAAAGGCCCATGCCGCATACCTTTACCCATGGTACATCCGAACAGCGGATGCGCTGGTTCGCGATCGGGCTGCAATCCGGCAACATTGCCGATTGCGACACCTTCGCCGCCGAGCGCCTGTAGGCGCGGCGACCGGTCCGGAAAGAAGAACCTGAAGGTGCTGGTGCCCGAGGCGAGAGTCGAACTCGCACACCTTGCGGCGGAGGATTTTGAATCCCCTGCGTCTACCATTCCGCCACTCGGGCAACGCCGGGAGGGTTTAGTCCGCGGCAGGCCCCGCGTCAATCGGCTGTGGCAGCGGGAAACCCCGATGTGCATCTGCCCAATTCTTGCCACGAACCGGCCCTTGGTGCGCCATTCTTGGCGCGCCCTGGTGCCCGGGCGATTCGCGCGTGCCGTTTCGCAGGCGTGAACGGAAAAGGCAGTCTGCCCGAATAGGAAGCGGCCCGGAAACGACCGACGGACGACCCGGGCGGGCAATTGCCGGGCACAGACTGTCTCTGAGCCGGAACCGATGCCCTGCCGTGACCAACCCATGGTGGCAGGGGGTGGGCAGTCGGTCAGAGGCACCCGAAACCGGAAAGTCAATGAATCCCGGCGCCTCGGTGCTGCGGTGCCGCAAGAGGGGCGCGCCCTTTCGGCCGTGTGGCGGCGACAAGGGCACGCCCGCCACAATCTTGGGTTGCGCCCGGGTGTTGCCCTGGCTTGGACCCGCCGGGCTTTTCGCTTTTTGCAAGCGGGGCCAGAGGTTAGAACGACATGGCCCGCTGGGGGCAACTTGGCCGTGGGGGCGGCCTTGTGACGGAAGGGCCAGTCCCGGCAGGGATTCGCCGCTGCGTCGCGCTGCCGAAGTCTGTTCTGCGCGGCCCGATCGAGGGCTGCGCCCGAGCGGCATATTGGGGTGCGACCCGATCCACAAGGAAGGCCCGACGAACAAATTGCCTGACCCCGGGGTCTGGCTTTTGCGGTGTTGAAGGTCTGTCTCCGGTCGGGCTGGAGACGTGGTGACGAGGTTGGGTTATGAGCGATTTTGTCTTCGACTGGACTGGCGCGCGCCTGGATGGGGCGAACACCGTCACGTCGGGCTCACAGTCGCTGACCGTGACCGTGGCGACTCCTGGCGATTGCGACGGAAATGAGGCGGAGTTGACCAGCCTGCCGCAATGGGGCGGCGATGCGCTGGCGGTGAAGGGCGTCGACCAGGCGACCAAGACGACGATCAGCTTTTCGGCCCCCGTCACGGACCTCGGATTTACCCTGTTCGACATCGACGAGAATGCCTGTGTCTGGGATGAGAAGGTGACCATCGTCGCCCGGGATGCGGCAGGCAACAAGCTGCCGGTCAGCTTCAACGGCAGTGCCTGGCACAAGGTCTCGGGCACGACTGTCGAAGCCGAAGGCATGGCCAGCGCGGGCGTTGAGGGCGCATCAGGCCGCGACAGCGTTGCCGTCACCATCGCCGGTCCGATCACCAGCCTCGAGATCATCTTCGACAATGGCGCAGATGCCTCGCAGACGGGGGTCATCGGGGTGTCGGACTTGCGTTTCTCGGCGGTGGTGGCCCCCGTGCCCGACGGGATCGTCGAGGGCACCGACAAGGCAGATCTGATCGACCTGGCCTATACCGGCGACCCGGACGGCGACCGGATCGACAATTTCGACGCGCTGGACAACTTCCTGGATACACCCTTCACCTCGGACGTGCCGAGCAGCTTCTTTTCCGATCCGGGCGGCACCTTCACCGGCACCAACCGAGATGCGGTGCTGGGCTATGGCGGAGATGACACGATCCGTGCGGGCGATGCCGATGACGTGGCCTATGGCGGCCAGGGCAATGACCAGATCTTCGGCGCGGACGGTGCCGATGTGCTGGTGGGCGACGAGGGGGCAGACCTCCTCTATGGGGGAAGGGGCACGGATCGGCTGTTCGGCGGAAACGAGCGTGACTACCTCGATGGCGGCGAGGACCGTGACCGGCTGTTCGGCGGCAATGCCGAAGACACTCTGGTTGGCGGCAATGGTGACGACGATCTCTACGGAGGCGAAGCGCAAGACCTGCTCGAAGGCGGCGATGGCCGAGACCTTCTCGAGGGCGGCAATGGCAATGACACGCTGATCGGCGAGGATGGCAATGACACCCTGTCGGGCGGCAGTGGCCAGGACCAGCTTTTCGGCGGCAATGACGATGACGCGCTGGATGGCGGCCAGGGCGACGATACGCTGGACGGCGCGAATGGCAATGACGCGCTGACCGGTGGGCAGGGGCAGGACCTGCTGCTGTCGGGCGATGGCGATGATACGCTGACAGGCGACGATGGCGATGACCGTCTGATCGCGGGCGATGAGGCCGACCTTCTGTTCGGCGGCGATGGGAACGACTACCTCGAAGGGCAGGATGGCAACGACACCCTGACCGGCGGCAAGGGCGATGACCGGATGTACGGCGGCGCCGATCAGGATCTGTTCTTCGGCCAGGCTGGGGACAGGATCTACGGCGGGTCGGAAGGCAACGATTTCGACACGCTGAATGTCAGCCTCACACCCTACTTCAAGGTCATCGACAAGCGCCCCGACAGCGACGGCAACGGCTATGACGGCACGGTGCAGGTGCTGGACCAATGGGGCAAGGTGACCGGCAGCTACACCTTCGAGAACATCGAGGTCGTTCCCTGCTTCACCCCCGGCACACTGATCGCCACCCCGATTGGCGAATTGCCGGTCGAGGATCTGATGGTGGGTGACAAGGTGATCACCCGCGACAACGGCTTGCAGGAGATCCGCTGGATCGGACGCAAGACGATGGGTCATCAGGCCCTGCAGCGCAGCAGCCATCTGCGCCCCGTGCTGATCACTGCGGGCAGCCTCGGGCATGGCCTGCCCGAGCGTGACATGCTGGTCAGCCCCAACCATCGCATGCTGGTCGCCAATGAACGCACGGCGCTTTACTTCGACGAACATGAGGTGCTGGTGGCGGCAAAGCATCTGGTTGATCACCTCACGATCCGCACGGTGAACAGCCTGGGCACGACCTACCTGCATTTCCTTTGCGATCGGCACGAGGTGGTGCTGGCCAACGGGGCCTGGACCGAATCCTTCCAGCCCGGGGACTGTTCGCTGGGCGGGCTTGGCAACGCGCAGCGGCTGGAGCTGTTCGAGCTGTTCCCCGAATTGCGCCAACCGTCCGGACGGGCCAGCTATGCTGCCGCGCGCAAGACATTGAAGCGCCACGAAGCCCTGCTGTTGAACCGCTGAGCGCAATCGCCGCCTGCAGGGTGAATTGTTGCGCGTTGCGTGGGCGACACGCTTTGCATTGTCTGCATTGAAGGGGGGTTCCGCCACGCCGCCTTCACAGTTAAGCCTGAATTGCTGCCTAGATTCAATTGAATGCCCCCGACCCGTCGGTCGGTTGGGCTGTGCAAGATCAAGGCGGCGTCATGGCGAATATCACCGGAACCAACGGCCCAGACAGTCTGACGGGCACGGAGTCGGCCGACAGCATCGAAGGGCTGGGCGGCAATGATACCCTGACCGGTCTTGGCGGCGCCGATACGATCTTCGGCGGCAACGACAACGACCAGCTTTTCGGTGACGCCGGCAACGACAGCCTGTTGGGCGACAGCGGCAACGACACCATCGACGGCGGCACAGGCAATGACCTGATCAGCGGCGGGACAGGCACCGATACGGCCAGCTTTGCGTCCGTGGCGGCGGCCGTCACGGTCAACCTGGGCGCAAACTCGGCAACAGGTCAGGGGACAGACACACTCAGCAGCATCGAGAACGTTATCGGGTCGAGCCAGGCCGACAGCATCACCGGTTCAAACGCCGCCAACCGGCTTGCCGGTGGCGATGGCAACGACTCGCTTTTTGGCGGGGGCGGGGAGGATACGCTGGATGGCGGGCTGGGGAATGACTCGCTGTTTGGCGGGTCAGGAACCGACACGGCCGATTACTCGTCGTTGGCCGCCGCCGTTACCGTCAACCTTGCCGGCGGAACTGCCACGGGGCAGGGCACGGACACCCTCAACAGCATCGAGAACGCGATCGGGTCGAGCCTGGCGGACAGCCTCACCGGCACGACCGGATCGAACCGTCTGGACGGCCTGGCCGGCAACGACAGTCTCTTTGGCGGTGACGGCACTGATACGCTGTTTGGCGGCGATGACAATGACGTGCTGAACGGTGGCCTGGGCAATGACTCGATGGACGGCGGCGCCGGGATCGATACCGCCGACTACTCCAGCATCGCTACCGCCGTCACCGTCAACCTTGGCAACGGGTCCGGCACCGCAACGGGCCAGGGCAACGACACGCTGCTCAATATCGAGAACGCGGTCGGCTCCAGCCAGTCCGACTTCCTTACCGGGGGAACAGCAGACAACCGGCTGGAAGGTCTTGCCGGGAACGACACGCTGGCAGGTCTTGCCGGCAACGACAGTCTCTATGGCGGCGACGGCACGGACTCGCTCTATGGCGGAGACAACAACGACGTCCTCGACGGCGGCGCAGGCAACGACCTGCTGGATGGCGGCGCCGGCATCGACACGGCCGATTTCTCGTCCATCGCCGCGGGTGTGACGGCCAGCCTGATCACCGGGACGGCCACGGGCCAGGGGACGGATGCCCTGACCAACATCGAGAACCTCACCGGGTCGTCCCAGGCCGACAGTCTGACGGGTGGCAACAATGCCAACGTGTTGACCGGCGGCGGCGGGAATGACGTTCTGGATGGCCGTAACGGCGACGACACGATCGGCGGAGATGCGGGCGCGGACAGTGTCTATGGCGGTATCGGTAACGACCAGCTTTCCGGCGGAGACGGTGCCGATAACATCCGCGGTGGCGATGGGTCCGACACGATCTCGGGCGGGTCGGAAGACGACATCATCTATGGCGATGCGGATCAGTCGTCGAGCTGGACATTCGCCTTCTACAACAAGGATTTCACCTCGGCGAACGGGCAGGCCTTCACCATCGAGGAGGGCACGCTCGCGCTGGAAGGCACCACGACGGACTTCGACCTCACCTCGATGGCGACCCAGGCCCGGGGTGCTACGACCAATCCCGAGGATTTCGGGGTCATCCTTACCTCGACTTTCACCTCGGGTGTGGCGGGTACTTATCGCTTCACCACCACGTCGGACGACGGGTCTGTGCTCCAGATCTTCGACGAAGACGGCAATCCGCTGACCTTTGCCAACCAGACCGGCGGCAACCTGCCCTATCTGAACAACGACTTCCACCAGTCGGCGACCACCCGTTATGGCGATGTGGTGCTGGAGGCTGGCAAGACCTACACGATTCAGATCCGGGTGTGGGAGAATGCCGGTGAGCAGGTTCTGCAATCGACAGTCACCGCTCCGGGAGGCACCTCGACCAGCCTGATCGGCAACTCTGCCATCGGCAGCGATCCGTTCAACACCGGCAACGATGTAATCGATGGCGGAACGGGCAACGACACGATCTATGGCGAGTTGGGCTTTGACACGCTGACCGGGGACGAGGGCAACGACTCTCTCTATGGCGGGGCAGGCAATGACAGCCTGTCGGGCGGCACGGGCACCGATGGCCTCTACGGCGGCACCGGCAACGACACCCTGGCGGGCGGCGAGGGGGCTGATGTCATCGCGGGCGGCAGCGGCATGGACTATGCCGACTACGGCGCCTCGGGCGCTGGGGTTACTGTCAACCTGACGACCGGCACAGGCTTGGGCGGAGATGCCCAGGGCGATGTTCTGAGTGGGATCGACGGGATTTTCGGCTCCGGCTTCGATGACAGCCTGACCGGGTATGATGGCGAAAGCACCGTTCCGGGAGACGAGTATTCCAACGAGTTCTACGGCGCGGCGGGCAATGACACGCTGGATGGCCGGGCCGGGAATGACACGCTCTACGGCGGCGACGACAATGACTCTGTCCTTGGCGGGGCAGGCAACGACAGCCAGTTCGGCGACGCTGGCGCCGATGCGTTGCTGGGTGAGGCGGGGCTTGACACGCTGTATGGCGGCAGCGGCAACGACACGCTGACGGGTGGCGCCGAGGCCGACCAGATGGTTGGCGGCGACGATTCAGACCGCTTTGTCATCACGTTGAACACCGATGGCTTTGGCGACGTGATCGACGGCGGCAGCGGCGGCTCGAATGCCGATACGCTCGACCTGAACGGGGCGGGCCCGCTGCGGATCGTGTACGACCAGAATGACCCCAAGGCCGGGGTGGTCAACTTCCTCGACCAGGACAAGAACATCATCGGGTCGCTGACCTTCTCGGACATCGAGTCGGTCATCCCCTGTTTCACCCCGGGCACGATGATCGCGACACTGTCGGGCGATGTCGCGGTCGAGGCGCTGGCGGTCGGCGATCTGGTTCTGACGCGCGACCATGGCCCGCAACCGCTGCGCTGGATCGGCCGGCGGCCGCTTACGGCGGCCGAGGTCGCGCGCGAGGCGCGGCTGGCACCCGTGCGGATCGCGGCGGGGGCGCTTGGCGCCGGCCTGCCCGAACGGGACATGCAGGTCTCGCCCCAGCATCGGGTGCTGGTTGCGGGTCTGCGCGCCGAACTTCTGTTCGGAGAGGAAGAGGTTCTGGTGGCCGCCGTGCATCTGGTGGGCCAGCCGGGCATCTCCCGGGCCCCCGCTCAGGCGGTGTGCTACCTGCACCTGATGTTCGACCGCCATGAGTTGGTGCTGTCGGACGGGGCCTGGACCGAAAGCTTCCAGCCCGCAGACCGCACCTTTGCCGCGCTCGACGAGGCCCAGCGGGCCGAGATCGCGGATCTGTTCCCCGAAGCGAACCGCTTTGCCCGCTTTACTGCCGCGCGCCGGTCGCTTCGGGCACATGAGGTGCGCGTTCTGTTCGCGGCCTAGGCCTGTTCGCCCAGAACGCTGCGGACGGCTGTGCGAAGATGCGGCAGGAGTTCGGCCTCGAACCAGGGATTGCGCGCGAGCCAGGCCGTGTTGCGCCAGCTTGGATGGGGCAGGGCGATAATACCGGGCGGGAGGCTGTCCCAGCAAGCGACAGTCTGGGTCACACCGCCCCGATGCCCCAGATGCCAGCGCTGCGCCGCTCCGCCGACAAGCAGCGTCAGCGCCACGTCTGGCAGGCTGGCCAGGACTTCGGCCCGCCATGTCCGGGCGCAGATGGGCGGCGGGGGCAGGTCGGCGCCCCGCGCGTCATAGCCCGGAAAGCAAAAGGCCATCGGAACGATCGCCACGCGGGTGCGGTCGTAGAAGGTCCCTTCGGTCAGCCCCAGCCATTGGCGCAGGCGCACCCCGCTCTGGTCCCGGAAGGGCTCGCCGACGGCATGGACACGCGCGCCAGGCGCCTGGCCAACGATCAAGAGCCGGGCCGAGGGGCGGAACCACACCACCGGCCGGGGCTGATGCGCGGTCGCCGTTGCGGCGAAGCGATCGGCGCAAAGGCGGCAGGCGCGGATGCGGGCCTGCAAGGCCTCGGTCCGGGCCGTGTCTGGCAGCGGTTTCATGACCGGAACCTGGCCCTTCTCCCTGTCCTCGTCTGGTCCTGTATATATGCGGATTGCATGATCGGTGCCGGATCGGACATAATGAGGCCTGAAAGCCGGGATAAGGCGAGATGTTAAGAAAGCCACGCGACCATCGTGGCAGAGGTGCAGGAAGATGGCATGGGCGGCGCAACTCCCGCCCGCGCCAGGGCCGTATCAGGGCGGGCATGATCGAGTTCGACAACGTCAGCAAGTCGTTCTGGACCGGTAAGACCCGGAAGATCATCCTTGACCGCGCCTCGTTCCGGGTCGAGCTTGGCCAGTCGCTTGGCATCCTTGCCCCGAATGGCACCGGAAAGACAACCATCATCAACATGATGGCGGGCCTCGAAAAACCCGACGAAGGCAAGGTCAAGCGCACCTCGCGCATCTCGTTTCCGCTGGGGTTCATGGGGGGCGTTGTCAGCAAGCACAGCGGCACCGAGAATGCGCGCTACATCGCGCGGCTCTACGGGCTTGACCCCGATTATGTGGAGAGCTTCTGTCGCTGGCTCTGCGGGATCGCCGAGTATTTCGACATGCCGGTCGGCACCTATTCGCAGGGCATGCGGGCGCGGTTTTCCTTTGCTCTGATGCTGGCGCTGGAGTTCGACATCTACCTGATCGACGAAGGCATGCCGGCCACCACGGATGTGGAGTTCAACCGAAAGGCGGGGGCGATTCTGCGCGACCGGTTGAAATCGGCAACGGTCGTCATCGTGTCGCATGATCCCCGCACGGTCGAGAAGTTCGCCCATACTGCGGCTGTGCTGCGCAACGGGCAGCTTTACATGTTCGAAACGCTGGAAGAAGCGAAACGCCTCTATGACTATGAAACCTAAGGTTCAGCGCTTTCGCATCCGCCGCCCCGAGGGCGACGGTGACCCGACGCCCACAGGCATGGCGGCGGCCGCGCCGGTTCCGGTCGTGCCGCCGGTGGACAGGATGCCCGAGCGGCCGCGCCAGCCCGCTGCACTTGCCGCATCGGACGGGCCCGAGACCGAGATCGATCTGATCCGGCGCGAGGGGCTGACAGGTCGGCAGTTGCGCCATGCGCGACGGCTGGCGCAAAAACACGACCTTCCCGCAACGTCCGACTTTGACGCGGTGCGGCTTTTGCGCAAGGCCGGTATCGACCCGCTGGAACGCAGCAACCTGCTGGAGCTTGTGAGCTCGGACAACCTTCTGGGCGAGGAGCGGGCGACGCCTTCGCGCGCACTGACCGAGACGCCGGGCGATGGTCAGCGGCTGCCCCAGACGATCACGCCGGCCAAGGTGCCCTCGACAGAGGTTCGGGCGGAAGAGGCACTGGCGGGGAATGTCCTGCGAATCCAGCAGGATCTGGCCCGGCGGCGGCGGCGCAAGTCCCTGTTGCTTGCCGGGCGACTGGCGCTGTTCGTGCTTTTGCCGGCGATCATCGCGGCTTGGTACTACTACCGTATCGCCACGCCGCTTTATGCCACCCATTCGCAGATGGTGATCCAGCAGGCCGATGGGCTGGTCTCGGCCGGGCCGTCGGGGCTGGGCGGGCTTCTGTCCGGCGCGGTCGAGGCCAACAAGGATTCGATCGCCGTACAGGGCTATCTGCAATCGCGCGATGCCATGATGCGCCTGGACGCCGACCAGGGTTTCAGAACCGCCTTCTCGGGCCCGGCCATCGATCCGCTGACGCGGCTGCCGCCGGATGCGCCGAACGAGGATGTCTACAGTCTGTACCAACGCATGGTGAAGATCGCCTATGACCCGACCGAGGGCATCATCAAGCTGGAGGTCCTGGCGCCGACACCCGAGCAGTCGGTGCAGTTCAGCAAGGCGCTGATCGGCTATGCCGAAGAGCAGATCGACCATCTGACCCAGCGCAAGCGCGAAGACCAGATGCGCGACGCGCGGGCCAGTTTCGAGGATGCCGAGGCCAAGATGCTCGAGGCGCAGCGTCGTGTGGTCGAACTGCAGGAACGCTATCAGGTGATGTCGAGCGAGGTCGAGGTTTCGCTGATCTCGAGCCAGATCTCTGCGCTGGAAACCCAGTTGTCGCAAGAACGGCTGGCGCTGGAGCAGATGAAGTCGAACCCGCAGCCGAACCAAGCCCGCATGGCGCCCGTGGAACGCCGCATCGCTACGCTTGAGGACGAGATCGCGCGGCTGCGCGCCCGGATGACGCAGACCGGTGCCGATGGCCTGTCACTGCCCGAGGTGCAGAGCGAACTTCTGATCGCGCAGGCGAATGTCGAGACGCGGCAACTCATGCTGGCGACGACGCTCGAGCAGCTGGAAACCGCCCGGATCGAGGCGAACCGGCAGGTGCGTTACTTGTCGCTCTCGGTGCAGCCGGTGGCGCCGGACCGTCCGGCCTATCCGCGCGCCTTCGAGAATACGCTGGTGACTCTGCTGATCTTTGCGGGCATCTACCTGATGATCTCGATGACGGTTGCGATCCTGCGAGAGCAGGTGAGCGGCTGAGCCCCGCCCGACAGGACAAGTGCGATGAAAGACGTGACCATCGGCGGCCTGACCGTCGGCAACGACCGCCCGCTTCTGGTGATTGCGGGGCCCTGCCAGCTTGAAAGCCTTGATCATGCCCAGATGATCGCCGGCCGCATGGCCGAGGCCTGCGCGGCCGCGGGCGCGCAATATGTGTTCAAGGCCAGCTATGACAAGGCGAACCGCACCTCGCTCAAGGGTCGGCGGGGGCTGGGGATGGAGGCCGGGCTGAAGGTGCTGGAGGCGGTCCGGGCCATGGGGATGCCGGTTCTGACCGATATCCACGATGCCGAGCAGGCCCGGGCGGCGGCATCGGTGGTCGATGTGATCCAGATCCCCGCCTTTCTCTGTCGCCAGACCGATCTTCTGCTGGCCGCGGGCGAGACGGGCGCGGTCATCAACATCAAGAAGGGCCAGTTCCTTGCGCCCTGGGACATGGCGAATGTGGCCGAGAAGGTGGCCTCGACGGGCAACGGGCGGATCCTGCTGACCGAGCGCGGGGTCAGCTTCGGCTACAACACGCTGGTGGCCGACATGCGCGCCCTGCCGATCATGGCGCGGACGGGCTATCCGGTGATCATGGATGCCACCCATTCCGTGCAACAGCCGGGCGGGCAGGGCAATTCGAGCGGGGGGCAACGCGAGTTCGCACCCGTGATGGCGCGGGCGGCTGTCAGCCTGGGCATTGCCGGGGTCTTCATCGAAACCCACGAAGACCCCGACCGCGCTCCGTCCGACGGTCCGAACATGATCCCCCTGCACCAGATGCCCGCGTTGGTGGCAGGCCTCATGGCCTTTGACCGGCTGGCCAAGGCCGATCCCCTGCGGGTGTAGGACCGCTCCTGTTTCGCTCAAGATGACATGACCTGCCCGGTTTAGGGCAGAACCGGCGGTCTTGCGGACGAAAACCCAACAAAAGACTTGCGCATTTTCATGCGTCTCTTTCGCTTTTTCAGGACACCTGAAGGCATATTCGCCGTGCGGGAGGTGATACCGGTGAAGTATCGCCCTGAAATCGATGGCCTGCGGGCATTTGCCGTGGTTCCTGTGGTGCTGTTTCATGCCGGTATGCCGGGCTTTTCCGGAGGGTATGTCGGTGTCGATGTCTTCTTCGTCATCAGCGGTTAACTGATCACCACGCTTTTGCTGGCTGACCTCGACGGCGACCGGTTCTCAATCCTGACGTTCTACGAGCGGCGGGCGCGACGCATCCTGCCCGCGCTTTTCGTGGTGCTGGCGATTTGCGTTCCCGTCGCCCTCTATCTGCTGGTTCCGTGGGAGCTTGCGGAATTCGGCAAGAGCCTTGTCGCAGTGGTGTTCTTCGCCTCCAACATCCTGTTCTGGCAGGAGATCGACTATTTCTCGGGCCCGGCCGAGGAGGTCCCGCTTCTGCATACCTGGAGCCTCGCCGTAGAAGAGCAGTTCTATTTGCTGTTCCCGCTCTTGCTGTTTCTGCTGCGGGACAGGGGCTGGCGACAGCAACTTGCGGTGTTCTGCCTGTTTGCCCTGTGCAGCCTTGGGCTGAGCCAATGGATGGCGGGCCGATACCCCGAAGCGAACTTCTTTCTGGCACCCACCCGGTTCTGGGAACTGCTGGCAGGGTCGATCGCGGCACTCTGGATCGCCCGGCAGGGCTTTCCCCGCGGGAGGGCGGGGCCGGTCGCAGGTGCGGTCGGATTGCTGGCCATCGTCGCATCGGTTGTGCTGTTTGACGCGGAGACGCCTTTTCCATCCGTCTATGCAGTGATCCCGGTGCTGGGCACCGTTCTGATCGTACTCTTCGCCACATCTGCCACTTCGATTGGCCGCTTCCTTGCCTGGCGCCCTTTCGTGGGAATTGGGCTGATCAGCTACAGCACCTATCTCTGGCACCAGCCGCTGTTTGCCTTCACGCGGATCGCGTATCTGTCTTTTCCCCCGCTGTGGGTCATGCTGTGGCTCTCGGTTTTGGCACTTGCTCTCGCCTATTTTACCTGGGCCTGGGTCGAGCAACCGTTTCGCCGACCGTCGCGGCGCTGGATGCCCCAGAGGCGGCAGGTCTTCGGCGCCAGCCTGGTCGGGTCCGTTGCATTCATCCTGATCGGCTTGGCAATCGTGCGCGTCGAGGGCCTTCCGGCCCGGTATGACTATCTGGCGGTCGGTGAGTACGACTGGAACAACTTACAGCTCCAGCAACAGTCATGGGCGAGCTTGCGGGAAAAGTCGGGCGACCCCGGTTACAGTACCGAGGGAAACCCCTTTGACGATCAGTTGTGGTTCGTTCCGGATGGACGCAGCAAGGTTCTGCTCGTAGGCAATTCCCACGCGAAGGATCTCTACAACGCGCTGGATGGGGCAGATGCCCTTGCGTCGCGGTATCAGTTTGCCCTTTTCGTAGAGCAGGTCAGACGATTTCCGGTGGCCTGGCCGCGCTTCTCGGAGACACCAAACTTCCGCGAGGCGGACCTGATCCTTGTCGCTCCAAGGTACTCGGAACTGGACGTTGTCCGGCTGCCACGATTCCTCGATCTGCTCAAGGACGCCCGCAAGCCCACCATCCTTGTCCTGAACACGCCCGAGTTCGCAGGGGACCTGACGAAAACCCTTGTGGACCAGATGGTTCAGGATGCGGTCGATGGGATGATCGGACCAGCGGGGTTTGCCGCCCTCAGTCAGACGGTCAATCACGCGCATTGGGCTGACGCTGTAGAGCGACCGACCATTGAGGCACTGAATGCCGAGTTGCGGGCCATTGCCCAGACGGCGGGTGTTCCCGTGCTGGACCGACGCGATTACATCTGTGACGATCCTCAGCAGGTTTGTTTCGCCATGCGGCCAGACCTGACGAAGCATTTCTTCGACTATGGCCATACAACGGAAGCCGGTGCGGCCTTTTTCGGCGCACGGATTGCGGAATTGGGCTGGCTGGACAAGAGCATAGCGCAGTTGCAGGGGCGTTGAGCCGCCAAAGACAAAAAATGGGCCAGGATCGCTCCCGGCCCAGTCTGGGGTTACCGATCAGGGTATCGGTCTCGGACCGGCGCTCAGGCGCGCCAGAAGGGTTTTTCCAACTCGACAGCGGCTTCGACCTCACTCAGGCCGATGTCGCGCAGGATCTGTTGGTCCAGCCGGGCCAGGGCGCGGCGTGTGCGGTGTCGGCTTTCCCAGACAACCACGTTTCGCGCCACTGACAGCACAAGCCGCGACAAAGGCGGCAGGCTCGTGCCGGCGGCAGGGCCGGCAGTCAGCAGGGCGAGCGGGTCGGTGGCACGAAGGCCGGTCATGGGAGCACCTTTTGTATTGATACAATTCGCCTGATGGCGTATCGTATTGATACATTCCGCCCCGATTGTCGGAAAGGAAAAGATTGTGCCCGATACAATTTGGCTTCCCGAGCTGTCCGGCCTGGCCGGCCCCAAGTATCAGGCCCTGACAACGGCGCTGCGCCAGGCGATCCGCCGAGGCGACTTGCCCGAAGGGGCGCGGCTTCCACCGGTGCGCGACCTGGCCTGGCGTCTGGGCATGACGCCGGGCACCGTGGCCCGGGCCTATCAGATGGCAACCCAGGAAGGACTGCTGTCGGGCGAAGTGGGCCGGGGCACTTTCGTTCTGCCCCAGTCGCGGGGCATATTGACCCCGCGCGCGGCCCCCGGTCCGCGCGAGCCCGATGTGGTCGACATGCGCTCGCCTGAACTGCCGGATGTCGGTCAGCCCGAGGCCTTTGCCCGCGCCCTTCGCCGGATGGCCGACGGAATGTCGGCCGACTGGCTCGATTACCCCAATCAGCAAAGCGAAGCCCCCTTGCGGGCCGAGGTCGTGCGCTGGCTCGGCGACCGGGTGCTGGGGCCGGTTTCCGGCGACGACATCGCGCTGGTCAACGGGGGCCAGAACGCAATTTGCACGGTGTTCCAGGCTGCTCTGACCGGCGAGCGACCGGTCGTGCTGCTGGAGGATCTGGCCTATCCGGGCATCCGCCATGCCGCCGTCCAGGCACGGGCCGAGCCCGTCGGGGTCGAGATGGACCAGCAGGGGATGCGCCCCGATGCGCTGGAAGCAGCCTGCCGCCGCACGCCCGGTGCCCAGATCGTCTGCCTGACGCCCCAGGCGCAGAACCCCACGGCGGTCTGCATGGGCACCGAACGGCGGGCCGAGATTGCAGCCGTGGCCCGGGCGCAGGGCCTCCAGATCCTCGAGGATGACTGCTATGCCGTCTTCGACAGCGATCTGCCCTGCCTGCGCGCCATCGCTCCGGGGCGCACCTGGTATGTTGGGTCTGTCTCCAAGTCCATCTCGGCCAGCCTGCGCTTTGGCTATGTGGTCTGCCCGACCGGAAAGGGAGAGGCGGGCCGGCAGGCGGCGCAGCACAGCTTCTTTGCCATGGGCCGCCCGGTGACCGACCTGTGCCAAGAGTTGTTCCGCAACGGCGCGGCCGAACAGATTCGGTCTGCCGTCGCGGATGGCTTCGCTCCACGGCTGCAAATGGTCGTCAACATGCTTGGCGCCTATGATCTGAGCTGGCAACCCGGCGTGCCCTTCGTCTGGCTGCGGCTGCCCAAGGGATGGCGGGCGTCGAGCTTTGCACGGATGGCCGAGGCCGAGGGTGTCTTGCTGCGGTCTTCCGATGTATATGCCTTGACACACGGGCGGGCCCCAAATGCTGTGCGCCTGGCAATCCCGGGGCTGGTGCCGCTGGCCCGACTGGAAGGGGCCGTGGCAACACTCGCGCGGCTCTTGGCCTCGCCACCGCAGGATCTGGCGGTCTGACCGGCTGTTGCAGGCGTGACTCATCTGCCACGATTTCGCCGCCTTTTCCTAGGCTTGGCTTGACGGGCGGGGAGGGGATTCGCATCCTTCCCGCATCGAGCACAAAGAAAGAGACCCAAAATGGGACAAGCCGCTTTTCATGCCCCCAACGGGGGCAGTGTTTTTCTTGGCCTGCGCAAGAACCGCACCGGCGCGACCGAAATCGTCTATGACGACGGCGTCGCCCGCCGCCTTGTCTGGCGTGTGACCGAGGCCCGCGCCGATGACAGCCGTCTGTCCGAGGCGCTGAGCCGGGCTGTTGGCCATGCGCGGGTGCTGCCGGCGCTGTATGCCGAGTTGAAGAAACGCGCGATCATGATCGAGGCGGTTGTCCGCTGACCTGAAGCGTCCAGCTGGTTTTGGTTTTGGTGCAGGGCCGGAGCAGGGGCTTTCGGCCCTGCCTTCTTTTGTGGCGTGCGCCCCGTGGCCGCCCGATCTTTTGGCTCTTACTGTGCCGGAATTTGATCAAATCCAATCCTTGCCTCTTTTCAGGTCGGATTTCCTGTGCCACAACCGCAGACAACGACGGGTCCGGCGAAGGGCCTGCGCCTGCGGACAACAGGGGGCATGATGAGTTCTGGGGGATTACTGAGCCGGATCGGCCGGTCTGAGGCGGCAAGTGGCCTTGCCCTGATCAGCCCGACGGCGATCTACGCCATCCTGCTGCTGGCAGCACCGCTTGTAACCGTTCTGCTCTATTCGGTGATGACGGACGATGCCGGCAAAGTGCTGCCGATCTTCACCTTTCAGAACTACATCGAGATCTGGACCGGCCGCATCTACCGCGCGATCATGCTGCGATCGCTGGGCGTGTCGATGGCGGTCACGGCGGTGACGGTGCTGCTGGCCTATCCGGTCGCCTATTTCGTCAGCTTCCATGTCCACCCGTCGAAGAAATCGCTCTGGCTCTTTCTGATCACCATCCCGTTCTGGACCAGCTATCTGATCCGCGTTTTCCTGTGGAAGGTGATCCTGGGTTACAACGGCGTGATCAACTCTGGTCTCATGTCGATGGGCCTGATCGATGAGCCGCTGACCTCGCTCAACTACAACGTCCAGGCCTTCGTCATTACGCTGGCCCATGCCTATGCGCCCTTCGCGATCCTTCCGATCTATGTGGCGCTGGAAAAGATCGACCGGTCGCTGCTCGAGGCCGGGCAGGATCTGGGCGAGTCGAAGCTCATGACCTTCTGGCGGGTGACGTTGCCCCTTTCGATGCCGGGGGTGATCGCCGCGATCCTGATCGTGTTCATCCCCACCATCGGCGACTACGTGACGCCCGACCTGATCGGAGGCGGCAAGCTTCCGATGATCGCCAACATGATCGAGGTGAAGATGCTCAAGCAGAACGAGAAGGCGATTGGCTCGGCCATCGCTGTCTCGGCCATGTTGATCGTGGGGATCGTGACGCTGATCTTCCTGCTGCTGAACCGCCGTTTCCTGAGGGGCCAGAAATGAAGACGCCCGGCCTCAAAATCTATGCCGTCATCTACCTGATCTTCCTCTACGCGCCGATCATCCTGTTGCCGCTCTTCGCGTTCAACAATTCCAAGGTCATCGCCTTTCCGTTGTCTGGGTTCACCACCGCCTGGTTCGGAGAGATGTGGGCCGACACGCAGTTGTTCCGCGCCTTTCGCAACTCGGTGACGATCGCGTTGTCCTCGGCGGTCATCGCGACCTGCCTTGGCATCTTCGCGGCCCGCGCCTCGACCCGCTTCCGCTTTCCGGGCAAGGCGGGGTTGCTGGGGCTGATCATGCTGCCGCTGGTGCTGCCGGAAATGATCGTTTCGATGTCGCTGCTCGTGATCCTGCTGGCGATCGGGGTGCCGCTGTCGATCTTCACGATCATCCTGGGCCATGTGCTGATCTGTACGCCGTTCGCCGTGGCCATCCTGTCCTCGGCCTTCCAGTCGCTCGACCGATCGCTGGAGGAGGCGGCCTATGACCTGGGCGAGACGCCGTTCTCGACCTTCCGCCTGATCGTGCTGCCGCTGGTCATGCCCGGCATCATCTCGTCGCTGCTGATCTGCTTTACCATCAGCCTCGACGAATTCATCATCGCCTACTTCCTTGGCGGCAACGAAACGGTGCTGTCCGTCTATATCTACGGTCAGTTCCGCTTCCCGGCCAAGGTTCCCGCCATCATGGCGCTTGGCACAGTGCTGGTCTGCATCTCGATCATCCTGCTGTCCACCGCCGAATTTTTCCGCCGCCGCGGCATCGCGAAGACCGGCGCCAAGGATACCGGAGGCTTCCTGTGAGCGAAAAACCCACCATGATCGAGTTCCGGGACGTCCAGAAGTACTATGGCGATTATCACGCGCTGCGCGGGATCAACGCGTCGATCCGGGCCGGCGAGTTCTTCTCGCTTCTCGGCCCCTCGGGCTGCGGCAAGACCACGCTTCTGCGCACCATCGCAGGGTTCGAGGAGATCTCTTCGGGCGCCGTGTTGATCGACGGCAAGGATGCGGCCCATATTCCGCCGAACAAGCGGCCCACCAACATGGTGTTCCAGTCCTACGCGATCTTTCCGCATCTGACGGTGGAAGAGAATGTGGGCTTCGGCCTGCGCCGCGCCAATCTGTCGAAGGATGAGCTGGCCCGCCGCGTGGGCGAGGCGCTTGAGATGGTCGGGCTCAAGGGCTTTGGCAAGCGCGCCGCCCATGCGCTCTCGGGCGGCCAGCGACAGCGCGTGGCACTGGCCCGCGCGCTGATCCTCAAGCCCAAGGTGCTGCTGCTGGACGAGCCGCTGTCGGCACTGGACAAGAAGATGCGCGAACAGATGCAGGTCGAATTGATCCGCCTGCAGCGCCAGGTCGGCATCACCTTCATCCTGGTGACCCATGACCAGGAAGAGGCGCTGGTGATGTCGGACCGCATCGCGGTCATGTTCGAGGGCCAGATCGCCCAGCTTGATGACCCCGAGACGCTGTATCGCCGGCCGAAGTCGCGCCAGGTGGCCGATTTCATCGGGACGATGAACTTCCTGCCGGCCGAGGCGAAAGAGATCGCCGGTGGCGGCTTCGAGGTCGCGGTCGCGGGTCTGGGCACCTGTGCCATCCCGGCCGATCAGGCCCCGGGCGGCCCCACGGGCAAGGGCGCGAGCGTGGGCTTCCGCCCCGAGACGCTGACCATTCTTTACGAGGGCCAGCAGGCGACTGACCGCGAGACCCCCGGGACCGTGGTCGAGGTCGTCTATTACGGCGACATGACCTATTATGACGTGAAGCTCGATGGTGTCGCCGAACCAGTGCGGCTGTCGATGCGCAACGTGCCGGGCCGCCCGGTGCTTGACATCGGCACCCGCACCCGCGTCGCCTGGAGCCCGAGCGCGCTGGTCCTGTTCCGCTAAGGTCCGGCCCGCCCGGCAGGTTCCTTGACCTGCCGCGGCGGCTCTGGCACAGCCAAGGTCAGCACACGGGACCTGACATGAACCTTTTTTCCGATATCCGCGCCCTGGTGACGGGGCAGCTTGATGCGATGATGGCCGAGGGCGCGCTGCCCCAGGGCCTCGATCTGGCCGCCGTCGCGGTCGAACCGCCGCGTGACCCGGCCCATGGAGACATGGCGACCAATGCCGCAATGGTGCTGGCGAAACCCGCCGGCCTGTCGCCTCGTGCCATCGCCGAGGCACTGGCGCCGCGGCTGGCCGCCGACCCGCGCATCGCAGCGGCCGAGGTGGCAGGGCCGGGGTTCCTGAACCTGCGGCTTGTGCCGGCGGCCTGGCAGGGGCTGATCCGGGCCGTGCTGACCGAAGGGGCCGACTATGGCCGCTCGACCCTTGGCGCGGGGCAGAAGGTCAATGTCGAGTTTGTCTCGGCCAACCCTACGGGGCCCATGCATGTGGGCCATGTGCGCGGCGCGGTCTTTGGTGACGCGCTGGCGCGGCTCCTGGCCTATTCCGGCCATGACGTGACGCGGGAATACTACATCAACGACGGCGGCGCGCAGGTCGATGTCCTGGCACGCTCGGCCTATGAACGCTACCGTGAGGCCAACGGGCTGGAGCCTGACATCCGCGCTGGCCTTTACCCCGGCGACTATCTGATCCCGGTGGGCGAAGCGCTGAAGGCCAAATATGGCACAAGCCTGCTCGACAAGCCTGAGTCCGACTGGCTGGTCGAGGTTCGCAATTTCGCCACCGACATGATGATGGCGGTCATCCGCGAGGATCTGGCCGCGCTTGGCGTGACCATGGATGTCTATTCCAGTGAAAAGGCGCTGTATGGTACCGGCAGGATCGAGGCCGCAATCGAGCGTCTGCGCGCGGCGGGGCTGATCTACGAAGGCGTGCTGGAGCCCCCCAAGGGCAAGACCCCCGAGGATTGGGAGCCGCGCGAGCAGACACTGTTCCGCTCGACCGCCTTTGGCGACGATGTGGACCGCCCCGTCAAGAAATCCGATGGCAGCTGGACGTATTTCGCCCCCGATATCGCCTATCACTATGACAAGGTAACCCGGGGCTTCGATGCGCTGATCGACATCTTCGGCGCCGACCATGGCGGCTATGTCAAGCGCATGAAGGCCGCCGTTGCGGCCCTGTCGAACAACCGCGTGCCGCTCGACATCAAGCTGATCCAGCTGGTCAAGCTGTGGAAGAATGGCGAACCCTTCAAGATGTCCAAGCGCGCCGGCACCTTTGTCACGCTGCGCGACGTGGTGGAACAGGCGGGCGCCGATGTAACGCGTTTCGTCATGCTCACGCGCAAGAACGATGCACCACTCGACTTCGACTTTGACAAGGTTCTTGAGCAGTCGAAGGACAATCCTGTCTTCTATGTGCAATATGCCAATGCCCGGGTGAATTCGGTCCTGCGCCGCGCGGCCGAGGCCGGGATTGCCTGTGATGATGCCGCGCTGGCCGGGGCCGATCTGTCGGTTCTCGGGCACGAGGCCGAGCTTGCGCTGGCCGCCAAGATCGCTGAATGGCCCCGCCTGGTCGAGATTGCCGCGCGCAGCAACGAACCTCATCGGGTGGCCTTCTACCTCTATGAACTGGCGTCAGACCTCCACGGGTTGTGGAATCGGGGCAATGAGGATCAATCCCTGCGCTTCATCCAGGAAGATTCTGCGGTTTCGCAGGCGAAAATCGGCCTTGCCCGGGCCGTGGGCGTTGTGATTTCCAACGGTCTTGGTATTCTTGGCGTCACTCCGGTCGAGGAAATGCGCTGATCCAAGAAGGCGCCCCGGCCGAACAGGCAAGATGAGCCCGGCGGCGAAGACCGGGCCAAGGGGCAGAGCATGGCAGTCGCGGATCAGGACGACTACGGCTATCCGGCCACCGATCGGGTGCCCGGAAATTTTCAGCGCATGATCAATCTTGCAGGGGCGGCCACATCGCTGGCCCTGGTGATCGGCGTCGCTGTCTGGGGCTACAAGCTGGCGGTGCGGGATGTCAGCGGCATTCCGGTCGTTCGCGCGCTGGAGGGCCCGATGCGGGTTGCCCCGCAAGAGCCCGGTGGCACGGTGGTCGATCACACCGGCCTGGCCGTGAACGACATTGCCGAAGAAGGCGTCGCCACCCCCTTGCCCGATCAGATGGTGCTTGCCCCGCGGCCGGTTGACCTTGCCGCCGAGGATGTGGCGATGGCGGGCGTGGCCCCGGCAGCGCCGGCCCCGACTGTGCTGGCCTCGTTGCCGCAAGCATCGGGCGAGCAGGTGGCGCTGGCTCCGCTGGTGCCCGTTGCCCCGGTGGAAGAGGTGACGGAGACGCCACTGGAAACCGCGGCCATGGTCATTGAAGAGGGTCCCGTCGGCGAAACGGCCGAAGAGATCACGCTGGAGGATCTTTCTCCCTCTGCGGGGATCGACATCGAATCCGCCGTAGCTTCGGCGCTGGCCGAGGCTTTGGCCCCTGAGAACACGGTCGGCGCCGAACTGGTGGCCGAAGTCGGGCCGGAAGGCGCCATCACCCGCTCGCCCAGACCGGAACGCCGCCCCGAAGGCGATGCAAACCCGGAGGTGGTCCTTGCCTCACTGGACGACCCGGCTGAACCCATCGTCGGCGGTGAGGTGGATGTCAGCCAGATCACCGCAGGGACCCGTCTTGTGCAACTGGGCGCCTTTGACGACGAGGCCGACGCCCGCGCCGAATGGGCCAAGCTGCAGGCCCAGTTCGGCGAGTTGATCGCCTCGAAATCCATTGTCCTGCAAGAGGCATCGAGCGGCGGGCGCAGCTTCGTTCGGCTGCGTGCCCTGGGCTTTGATGACGAGGCCGATGCGCGGCGCTTCTGCTCGGCGCTGCTGGCCGAGAACGCGGCCTGCATCCCGGTGGCGCACCGCCCATGACAACCGCCACCGGCGCGACGATCCTCGGCTGTGAGGGCACTGATCTGTCCGCCGCCGAGCGCGACTTCTTTCGCGCGGCTGACCCCTGGGGTTTCATCCTTTTCGCACGCAATGTCGAAAGCCCAGACCAGGTGCGCCGCCTGACAGCCGATCTGCGCGGTGCGGTAGGGCGCAATGCGCCAGTGTTTGTCGATCAGGAAGGTGGCCGGGTGCAGCGACTGCGCGCACCGCACTGGCGCGAATGGCTGCCGCCGCTGGATCAAGTGGCGCAATCGGGGGGCGATGCCGCCCGCGCCATGTACCTGCGGTTTCGCTTGATCGCGGCTGAACTGCGCGATGTCGGCATTGATGGAGATTGTGCGCCCACGCTCGATCTGGCGACACCGGGCACGCATCCCTTCCTGCGCAACCGCTGCTACTCGGACCGCGTCGAGGTCGTCACCGCCGTGGGTCGCGCCGTGGCCGAGGGCCTTTTGGCCGGGGGGGTGCTGCCGGTGATGAAGCATATGCCAGGCCATGGTCGGGCCACGCTCGACACCCATCACGAACTGCCCCGCGTGACCGAGACTGCCGATGTGCTGTTGGCCAGTGATTTCGCGACCTTTCACGCGCTGCGCGATCTGCCGCTGGGCATGTCGGCCCATATCGTGTTCGAGGCCTTCGACCCCGACCGCCCCTCGACCTGCTCACCCCGCATGGTGCAGGTGATCCGGCAGGACATCGGGTTTCAGGGGCTTCTGATGACCGACGATCTGTCGATGCAGGCGCTTTCCGGTTCGCTGGGCGACCGGGCGGCGGCGGCCATAGGGGCGGGCTGCGACATTGCCTTGCATTGCAACGGCAAACGCACCGAGGCCGAGGCCGTGGTCGACGCTGCGGGGCGGCTTTCGGGGGCGGGACTTGCGCGGGCCGAGACGGCGCTGGCCGCCCGCCGCATGCCGGAACCGATTGACATGGCTGCGCTCGAAGTCGAATTTGCCGCCCTGAGCGAAGGGCGGATGCATGGCTGACACCTGGGACGATGCTGGGTCCCTGCCAGGCGGCGGAGAACTTGGCGTCGAGGCGCGACTGGCCGCCGAGGCGCTGATCGTCGATGTCGACGGGTTTGAGGGCCCGCTCGACCTGCTGCTGACGCTTTCCCGCACCCAGAAGGTCGATCTGCGGCGCATATCGGTGTTGCAACTTGCCGAGCAGTATCTGGGTTTTGTCAATCAGGCCAAAGCCCTGAGGATCGAACTTGCGGCGGACTATCTGGTGATGGCCGCCTGGCTCGCCTATCTGAAATCGCGCCTCCTCCTGCCGCCCGATCCGACCGAAGATGGACCCAGCGCCGAGGATCTGGCCGCTCATCTGGCGTTCCAGCTCGAACGGCTGCAGGCGATGCGCGAGGCTGCGGCGCGGCTGATGGCGCGCGATCAGATGGGGCGCGATTTCTTCTGCCGGGGAATCCCCGAGGATGTGACGCGTATCCGCCGCGTGCAGTACACGGCGACGCTTCTCGATCTGATGCAGGCCTATGCCCGGATCCGCACCAAGGATGAATTCCGCCCCTTCGTGATGGACCGCGACCATGTCTTCACCATGGAACAGGCGCTTGACCGGCTGCGGGGGCTGATCGGCTTTGCGGGCGACTGGACGGATCTGGTCAGCTATCTTCCACCCGGCTGGGAAAGCCATCCCCAGCGGCGCAGATCGGCAACGGCGGCACATTTCGCCGCCATGCTGGAACTGGCCAAGAACGGCCAGATCGAGTTGCGGCAGGGGGAGACCTTTGCCCCGATCCAGATTCGGCGGAGGCCCACGTGAGCGAGGTGCAGGAGCGCAGCCTGTTCGAGGCGCCGCCGATTGCGGAACAGGAGCGCATGGTCGAGGCGATCCTGTTCGCCACGGCCGAGCCGGTGACGGTGGCCGAACTGACCGCGCGGCTGCCGCATGGCTGCGATGCGGCCGAGGCGCTGGCCTATCTGCGCCGCCGATACGAGGGGCGGGGGGTGCAACTGCTGCGCGTGGGCGATGCCTGGGCCTTTCGTACCGCGCCGGACCTTGGGCATCTCATGCAGAAGGAAACGGTCGAGCAGAAAAAGCTCAGCCGCGCCGCCATCGAGACGCTGGCCATCATCGCCTACCACCAGCCCGTCACCCGCGCCGAGATCGAGGAGATCCGCGGTGTCGCGGTCAGCCGGGGCACGATCGACCAGCTGCTCGAGCTGGACTGGATTCGCTTCGGTCGGCGTCGGATGACGCCGGGCCGCCCGGTGACCTTTGTGGTGACGGAAGGCTTCCTGGACCATTTCGGCCTGGAATCTGCGCGCGATCTGCCGGGGCTGAAGGAACTGCGTCAGGCGGGGCTGCTGGACAGCCGCCCGCTGCCCGGCACTCCGCGCAGCGACGACGAGGAAGAGCCCGTTTCAGGCCAGCCCGAGCTGTTTGAGGACTGACTTTCCCCAAGCCAGCCGCGCGTTCACTCCGTGCGGAAGTGCTTCGAGAGCTTGAGGCCCTGGCCCTGGTAGTTCGATTTCAGGCCCGCGCCATAAAGGGCGTCCGGCCGTTCGGCCATCCGCTCATAGACCAGCCGGCCCACGACCTGCCCGTGATCCAGTACGAAGGGCGCCTCGTGGCAGCGGACCTCCAGCACGCCGCGCGACCCGGCTCCGCCGGCCGCCCCATGCCCGAAACCCGGGTCGAAGAAGCCCGCATAATGCACCCGGAATTCGCCGGCCATGGCGATATAGGGGGCCATCTCGGCAGCATGGTCGGGCGGTATCGTCACCGACTCGCGACTGACGAGGATGTAGAAGGCGCCGGGGTCGAGGATGATCCGGCCCTCGGTCGAACGCACGGGCTCCCAGAACTCGGCGGGGTCATAGGCACCGATCCGGTCAAGATCGATCAGGCCCGTATGCGGCTTGGCACGATAACCCACGAGGTCGCCCTCTGCGGGCCGCAGATCGACCGAAAAGCCCAGGCCTTCGGAAATGACCGCCTGACCGTCGACCAGCGGGTCGCGGGCATGCAGGGCCGCAAGGCCCAGATCATCCAGCGCGGCATGACCACGGCGAAAGCGAATCTGGTTCAGCCGCATGCCAGGCCGTACCAGCACAGAGAAACTGCGCGGGCAAATCTCGGCCCAGAGCGGCCCGGCATAGCCTGCGGGGATGCGGTCGAACTCGACCCCCTCATCCGTGATCGCGCGGGTCAGCAGATCAAGACGCCCGGTCGAACTCTTTGCATTGGCCACCGCCGATATGTCGGCCGGCAGCGCGAGCGATTCCATGAGCGGCACCAGGTAGACGCAGCCCTTTTCCAGCACCGCACCTTCGCGCAGATCGATCTGGTGCATGGCAAAATCTTCGATCCGCGCCGCGACGCTGCGCCCCTTGCCGGCAAGGAATGAGGCACGCACCCGATGCGCCACCGCGCCCAGGCGCAGGTCGAGGCTGGCGGGTTGCACCTGATCGGGCATGAGCGGGCGGTCTGCCCGGATCGCCCCATCGGCGATCATCCGGCGCAGCGTTTGCGAGGGCAGGACGCCATCAGTCATCTTCTCGTCCTTTCCCTCGCCGGAACTCATCCGGCAAACCCCTGAAATGGAACCGCCCGCACCCCCGGAAGGGCACGGGCGGTTTCATTTTGGTCGGGCCGGTGAGATTCGAACTCACGACCTCCCGCCCCCCAGACGGACGCGCTAACCAGGCTGCGCTACGGCCCGACACGCGGGATACATACCGATATTCCGGGCGGGGGCAAGCAGGAAACGGCATCAAAATGTCAGCGCGGCGCGCCGGTTCGGCCCGCGTGCATCCGCTCCCGCAACTCGCGCAGACGGGCCTCAAGGCGGGCCAGCCCCGGGCGGTGTGCGGGCGGCAGGCCCCGCTCGCGCGCCTGGCGCAGATGCGTTGGCATCCACTCGGCGTCGGGAGCCGATTCCGTTGGTTCCGGGGTGGCCGCGCGCGGCAAGGCAGGTTCGCCCTGGGGGCGGCGCGACCAGAGGGGCAGTGCGTCATCCGGCGCAGGCGAAGGGGGGTCGAGACGCAACGGCGGGGCAGGCTCGGCGGACAGGACCGCCGGGAGAGAGGCCTCAGCCGAAGAGACGGCATCGACCGTTTCCTGATCGGGGAAGGGTTCGACGTCGTCTTCATCATCGTCGAGGAACAAGTTGCGCTCGAACTCCGCCTCGGCTTCGTCCGTGGGTGCGGCGAGCGGTGGCGCAGCCTGCGGCACGGCAGGTGCCGCCGGGGCGGGCACCCGGCTGGCCGGTTCGCGGAAGGGCAGCACGCGCGCAGGTGCTGGCGCCGCCGGCTCGACCTCGGCAGGTGTCTCGGTCGGCGCCATCGTCAGGGCCGACGCGGCCAGATCGGGGCTCGCAAGGGCCATGACATGCCGAATGCCTTGTTCCCGCAGCACCTTTTGCACGCCGCGGATCGTCAGGCCGTCACTGTGCAGAAGTTGCTTGATCCCTGACAGCAGCGCCACATCGGTCGGGCGGTAATAGCGACGCCCGCCCGCGCGCTTGACGGGACGGATCTGTGGAAAGCGGCTTTCCCAGAACCGCAGCACATGCGCAGGGGTTTCCAGAAGATCGGCGACTTCGCTGATGGTGCGGAAGGCGTCGCGCGATTTTTCCATGCGCCCTGGTCCTTTCAGCGCTTGCTGCCGGCCGCGACGCGATCCTTCATCAGATGCGACGGCCGGAAGGTCAGCACCCGGCGCGGACTGATCGGCACTTCATCACCGGTCTTGGGGTTGCGCCCGATGCGGGCAGACTTGTCTCGCACCGAAAAGGTGCCGAACGACGAGATTTTCACCGTCTCGCCCGCCACCAGCGAATCCGACATGTGCTGCAGCACGGATTCGACCAATTGCGCGGATTCATTGCGGCTGAGACCGACTTCGCGAAAGACGGCTTCGCTCAGATCCATACGTGTGAGTGTCTTTTCACTCATTTCTGACCCCCCGGTTTTGGCTCAGCTTGGGCGCAACCGAAAGCCAAGTCAATATCAATGACTTGGAGCGGGGTTTTCAGACCGTTTACCAGCGGAGAACGACCGATCCCCAGGCCAGCCCGCCCCCGATGGCTTCCGTGACGATCAGATCGCCCGGTTTGATCTGGCCGCGGGCCTTGCCCACCGAAAGCGCCAAGGGAATCGAGGCGGCAGAGGTGTTGCCGTGATCCTGAACGGTCACCACCACGCGGTCCATCGGCACCTGCATCCGCTGCGCTGTGGCGCTGATGATGCGAAGGTTGGCCTGATGCGGCACGATCCAGTCCACATCGCCGCCACTGAGCCCCACCTTTTCCAGCGCCGCATGCGCCGTCTGGGCCAGTTTCTCAACGGCATGGCGGAAGACTTCCTTGCCCTGCATCCGCAGATGGCCCACCGTTCCGGTCGAAACGCCACCATCGACATAGAGAATGTCGCGGAACCGTCCGTCAGAGTTCAGGTCGGTCGCCAGAATGCCCCTGTCGGTCGTCTCGCCGCTGCCTTCGGCGGCCTCCAGCACCAGCGCGCCGGCCCCATCGCCGAACAGGACGCAGGTTCCCCGGTCGGTCCAGTCCATCAGACGCGAGAAGGTCTCGGCCCCAATCACCAGGACCCGCCGGGCCTGGCCCGACACTATCAGCGCCTGGGCATTGGCCATGCCAAAGATGAAGCCCGCGCAGACGGCCTGCACGTCAAAGGCAAAGCCGCGGGTCATGCCAAGCCCGGCCTGGATCATGGTCGCGGCAGAGGGGAAGGTCATATCGGCGGTCGAGGTGGCGACGATGATCGCGTCGATGTCGTTTGGCTCTAGCCCCGCATCCAGCAGCGCCGCCCGCGCCGCCCGGGTGCCGAGGTCCGATGTCGTCTGGCCCTCGGCGGCGAAATGGCGCCGCTCGATCCCCGACCGGCTCCGAATCCACTCGTCGCTGGTGTCGAGACTGGCTTCGAACTCAGAGTTGGGGACGACCCGTTCGGGCAGATAGTGCCCGACGCCCTTGACCACGGCGCGTATTATCATTCATTCCTGCCGGTTTTCGCCCCATCCGCGGCGGCATCCTGCCCCGCGCGTGGCGCCGATGCAACCCGCTGCGCAAGCCGGTCCTGAAAGCCCGAAGCGGCCAGGGTATGGGCGAGCTGGATCGCCGCCGACACCCCGGTTTCGTCGGCAGAGCCATGGGATTTCACGACCATCCCGTTCAGCCCCAGGAACACCCCGCCATTGACGCGCCGCGGATCGATCCGCCGGGTCAGCCGCTTGAGCGAACCAAGTGCCAGCAAGGCGGCAAAGCGCGACAGAAGCGTGGCATTGAAAGCCTCGCGCAGAAGATCCTGGATCAGCTTCGCGGTGCCTTCCGCGGTCTTGAGCGCCACGTTCCCGGTAAAGCCGTCGGTCACGATCACATCGACAGTGCTGCCGGGAATATCGCCGCCCTCGACAAAGCCGACGAAATCGAAATCTCCCGCTTCGGCCACGCCCGGCATCAACTCCTGCGCATGCTTCAGCTCGGCCCGGCCCTTGTGCTCTTCCGTGCCGACATTCAGAAGCCCGACACGCGGGCGCGCCACGCCCAGGCCATCGCGGGCATAGGCCGCCCCCATGATGGCATATTGCAAGAGGTCGTCGGCCTCGGCCTTCACGTCGGCGCCGACATCCAGCATGACGTTGAAGCCACCGGGATTGCGCGACGGCCACAGACAGGCGATGGCAGGCCGGTTCACGCCCGGCAGCTTGCGCAGGCGGATCATGCTCAGCGCCATCAGGGCGCCGGTGTTCCCGCAAGACACAGCGACCGAGGCCTCGCCCGCGCGAACGCTTTCGATGCAGGACCACATCGAGGTGCCTTCGCCATGGCGCATCACCTGGCTCGGGCGGTCGTGCATGGTCACGACGCGCTCCGTCCCGCGAATCTCGCAGCGCTCGGCCAGGCCCGGCGTACGCCCGATCAGCGCGGCAAGTTCGGCCTTGTCGCCATGCACCAGAAAACGGGTCTGCGGGCTGGTCTCGGAAAACGCAACGATCCCCGCGACAACAGCCGCGGGGCCCCGGTCTCCGCCCATGGCATCAACTGAAATGACGATTCGCGCCGCGCCGGGAGCAGAAAGTTCGTTTCCGGACACCATCGCTCAGGCGCGCAGAGGGGGACGGCTTACGCCGCGTCCTCGTCCAGATCGACTTCCGAAGCCACCGCCACGACTTCGCGGGCATCGTAATGGCCGCAGGCGCCGCAAACGTGGTGCGGGCGCTTCAGCTCGCCACAGTTCGAGCATTCGGCCGGATTCGCGGCCACCAGCGCGTCATGGGCGCGACGCATGTTGCGGCGCGAACGGGTGGTACGGTTCTGAGGGACAGCCATGTCACAACCTCGGGTAGCGGGGACATGCCCCTGATTTTCCAGAAGGAAACACGCCGCGAACCGCTGTTTGGCGGCACTGGCGCGAACCTGTAAACGAGGCGCGGAACATAGCGGGATTCCCTGCGGGTGCAAGAGCTTTCTGCCGTCTTGACGCGGGGTTGGCGCCAGAGGCCGTCACAGCCGCACCAGCCGCCCGTCGGGCAGGGGGCGCTGCAAGGCGCGTGCCTCTGCCCAGGGGGCCGTCAGCCAGCGTGCCCAGTCTTCCGGGGCTGTCAGGATCACCGGCATCGCCTTGGGATGCACGGCCGCCACCTCGGTATTGGGATCGGTCGTCAGAAAGGCGAACAGATCATCCGTCGTCTCGCCGTCCTTCAGTTTGCGCACCGAGGTCCAGCCGGGCACGAACAGCCCGGCAAAGAAGGCGGGCCGGTCATCAGCCAGGCGAAACCAGGCATTGCCGCCGCCGGGGGCGGGTTCGGCAAATGCCGTCAGCGGCACGAGGCAGCGATGCGCCGGATCCAGCCAGCGCCGCCAATGGGGCGAAGCCGTATTGCGCACATTGGTCACGCCGCGATCGGTCTTCTTTCCCACCAGATACTGGGGCGGGGTGGGCAGGCCCCAGCGCGCCATGACAAAGCGGACCCCGCCAGAAAGGGGGACAACCACCGGTGCCTTCTGATCTGGATAGATCTCGGTCAGGGGTGGCAGGTTGCCCAGGAGATCCTCGACCGGCATTGGCGCGAACAACTGGCGCATCGCCTCTTGTGCGCGGGTCTGGGTGTAAAGGTTGCACATCCTCTGTCCCTCGCTTCCATCCCTGCACCCGGGCCGGCGTCAGTGGCCCTCGGGCGGCTCGTCCTTGTGCACCAGCGCCGCCAGCCCTGCAAACGGGCGCAGGTCGGCATCCCGCAGCGCGGCCTGGCCCGGTTCGGTGAAGACCGCCTCGCCCAGTTCGGCGCCTGGTGCGTGGGGGTAGTCGGGCAGGGCCAGTGCCAGCGCCTCGGCGATCACTGCGCCCAGGTCGATCACGGCTGGCAACGGCTCTTCGCTGTCATCTTCCGGCATTTCGGCCTCGTCCCCCTCGGGCAGGGAATAGTCGCGCAGATAGCGGCGGCGGACGGGTTCGGACAGATCGGTCAGCACCGGCGCGAGCGTGATGACGCAGGGCTGCTCGACCTGTGCCTCCAGCCGTGCCTCAAGTTCGTAGTCCTGCTGGCGCATCGGGCGCAACTCGCCCTTGAAGCGCAGCGCATGGATCGCCGTGATCCCCAGCAAGGCAGCAAGGGCCGCGCGCTCTTCGGGCAGGGGCGACAGATCGAACCGGGTGGGCTTGCGCGCCGCCAGGCCGGCAACGCGAAGCGGATAGGAATAGGGCAGGGCGACTGGGTCGGTCTCGGGCATCAGGGCCTCCTCGTCCGGACGATGCCGACGGGCACGATCCCGCCGGAAGTCCCGCGTTCCTTTCTTGAAGAGCGGCGCGACCTTCTGTAAGCCGGTTTCATGTCGGATAAGGGTACGGTGGCGCCAAGGCAAGGCCCCGTCCTCCGGCAGCAAAGGGCGCCCGGGGCTGAACCCGGCGCGGCAGAGGCGGCAGGAGGCAGGGATGGCAACGATCGCGCAGGCGGCGGCGGCAGGGATGCCCCGGCATGTCCGGCTTGTGATCCTGGGCCTGTGCCTGGCGCTCATGGCAGCCTGTGCCACTGTCTATCGCAACCATGGATACGCCCCCACGGATCTAGAGCTTTCGGCGCTGGAGCTTGGCGTGGACACGCGGGAAACCACGGCCGAGAAGGTGGGTCTGCCCAGCACCTCGGGGCTGCTGAACGATGATCAGTGGTTCTTCGTGCAGAGCCGCTTCCAAGAGCGCCCGGCCCGGCCGCCGCTGGAGATCGATCGGCAGGTGGTGGTGATCAGCTTCAACGAGGGCGGCACCGTGAGCAATGTCGAGCGCTTCGGGCTTGAAGATGGCCAGGTCGTCGCCCTGTCGCGCCGTGTGACCGAAACGAACATCAAGGGCGTCAGCTTCATTCGTCAGCTGATGGGCAACTTCGGTCGCCTGACAACCGACCAGCTGGTCAACTGATCCGGGGTCGTCCGCGCGGCGGCCCCCGAATAGGAAAGGGCCGGGACATGTCCCGGCCCTTTTGCCATGAGGCTTCGGTTGCGGTTACTCCGCCTCGGGCTCGAACGTCATCGCGACGCCATTCATGCAATAGCGCAGCCCCGTGGGCTGCGGCCCGTCCGGAAAGACATGGCCCAGATGCGCCTCGCAGCGCGCGCAATGCACCTCGGTACGGCGCATGAAATGGCTGTTGTCCTCGGTGAACCCCAGAGCGTCTTCGCTCACGGGCGCCCAGAAACTCGGCCAGCCGCTGCCACTGTCGTATTTCGTCGCTTGCTCGAACAGGGGCGCACCGCAGCAGACGCAATGAAACGTGCCCGGCACCTTCGGGAAATTGTCATTGGTAAAGGCGCGTTCAGTGCCGTGTTCGCGGGTAACCCTGTATGCCAGGTCGCTCAGTTCTGCCCGCCACTCGGCGTCGGTCTTCTTGGTGCTGTCCATGAAACTCTCCTTCCCGAAGGGATGTCGGCAGCGATCGCTTCGCGCGACCGTCATGTCGGATTAGTATGATGCAGTATCTAGGCGTGTGATCCGCGCGCACAAGACAGGAGATGGCCATGTTGTCACTTCGCAAGGGGCGCTATGCCAGCAGGCTGGCCGAGACGGAAGAGGATCTGCGACGGGCGCAAGAGTTGCGCTACCTGGCGTTTCGCGCGCGGCGGACGCCGCGCGCCGGCGCGCTGGATACCGATGCCTTCGATTCCGCCTGCCGGCACGTCCTGGTCGAGGAGCAGCGCACGGGCACGCTGGTTGCCTGCTTCCGCCTGTTGCCCCTGAACGGCGGTGCCGAGATCGAGCGCAGCTATTCGGCGCAATACTACAACCTCGACGCGCTCCGCCGCTTCAAGGGGCCGATGGTCGAGATGGGCCGGTTCTGCAGCCATCCCGACTGGAAGGACCCCGATATCCTGCGCGTGGCCTGGGGGGCCCTGACGCAGTATGTCGATGAGAACGGGGTAGAGATGCTGTTTGGCTGTTCCTCCTTCCAAGGCACGGAAACGCAAGATTACCTCGATGCTTTCGCCATGCTGAAGGCAGGGCATCTGGCCCCGCGCCGCTGGTGGCCCCGGGTCAAGGCACCGGATGTGTTCCGATTTGCCCGCATCCTGGGGCGGCTGACACCGGATCCGCGCCGCGCGATGCAGGCCATGCCGCCACTGCTGCGCACCTACCTGGCCATGGGGGGCTGGGTCAGCGACCATGCGGTGGTGGACCGCGATCTTGACACGCTGCATGTCTTTACCGGGCTCGAGATCCGGGCCATTCCACCGGCCCGGGCGCGGCTCTTGCGGGCCATGGCGGGCTGACTTGCCTTTGCAGGACCGGCCGTGCCACCAAGGGGGCGATGCAAGGAGACCCCCATGACGACCGATCGACCGATCCCCGACACCCTGGTGCGCCGCAGTCCCTGGCCCGAGGGGGTCAGCCGCCCGCTGGGCAGCCCGATCCAGCCCTCGGTCGTCTTCATCTCGGAAAGTCCCGATCAGCTTGACGATCAGTATGGCGGCGCGGTCGAGGGCTATACCTATTCGCGCGAGGGCCATCCCAATGCCGATGTGCTGGCGCGCAAGATAGACGCGCTGGAAGGCGCGCCCGAAGCGGGCGGCGGCGGGTTGATCGTGGGCTCGGGCATGGCCGCCGTCTCGGCCGTTCTGATGGGGCTCTTGCGGGCGGGCGACCATGTGCTGGGCGGCTCGCAGCTCTACGGTCGATCGCTGCGGCTGATGCGCGAGGATCTGCCGCGCTTCGGCATCACGGCAAGCCTGGCGGACCCGACCGATACCGAGAGCTTTGCCCGGGCCATCACGCCGCAGACCCGACTGATATTGGTGGAACTCGTCTCGAACCCGATCCTGCGGGTGGCCGATATCGAGGGAATCGCCCGTCTGGCCCGCGACCGCGGGATCCTTCTGGCCATCGATGCCACCTTCTCGACCCCGCGCGCCTTCCGCCCCTTCGACTACGGCGCTGACATCGTCATCCATTCGGTGACGAAGCTGCTGTCGGGCCATTCCGATGTGACGCTGGGCTATGTCGCCACCCGCGACCCCGCGCATCGCAAGGCGATCTACGATTTCGCGGTGACGACGGGCCTCACTCCCAGCCCCTTCGACTGCTGGCTTGCGGAACGTGGCCTCATGACCTTTCACCTGCGCTATGACCGGGCGGAAGAGAATGCGCGGGCGCTGGCCGACCACCTGGCCACGCTGCCGGGCCTGCGCAGGGTCGTCTATCCGCTACGGCCCGACCACCCGGACCATAACCGGGCTGTGGCCATTCTGGGCAAGCGGGGCGGAAACATGGTGTCGTTCGAACTGATGGGCGGGCGCAACGCGGCCAATACCCTGGTGCGCGCCATGCCGAACCTTGCCTTCGCACCCACGCTGGGCGACATCGGCACCACGCTGTCGCACCCGGCCTCGACATCGCATCGCGGGATGACCCCCGAGCAGCGGGCCGCCAACGGGCTGTCCGAGGGGTTCTTCCGCGTCTCGGTCGGCGTCGAGGACATCGAGCTTCTGAAGCAGGAATTCACCGCAGGCATCGCCGCGGCAACCGGGATCAGCGACTGATCCTTCAGGGCTGCGGCGGCATCACCAGCCGCAGCCTCAGCCCCGGTGCGGTCGCGCGCAATTCCCGTTCCACCATCGCAGGATCAGGCAGGGTCGGGGCCAGTACCACCACCTGCCCGGCATAGGAAAGCTCGTCCAGCCGAGTGATGACCTGCACGGCGTCCTGACCATTGGCCATGAGCGGCAGAACCACCATTTCTGGCGCGACCTTGTCCACCAGTTGGGCCGTGAGCCGCCCGAGGCTTCCAACGACAACAGGCGCGCCATCGGGCGGCAAGACGCGCGCCGCCTCGGAACCGATCCGGCCGATGATCAGCACGGTGGATGTCTTCGAGGGCGTGTCATCGGCCAAGGCCTGCTCGAATTGGGCCGGGCTGGCCTCCTCGCACATCCGCCGGTTTCCTTTCCGTTGGGAGCCGCGTCAGACGCGGGTCTTCTCTGACTCGCAAGTAACGCAGAAAAGGCCCTCGTCCATACCACGTTCCCCGTGCGCCACAACCTCGGGAAAACCCTTAACAAAGCCATTGCCGCCCGGTTGCCGGGCCGTGTTTCCCCGCGTAAGTCAGCAGGGCCAGACAGGCAAAAGGGGGACCGGGCGTGGACAGCCAGCTGACGTCGGCCATTCTCATGGGGGTGCCTCTGCCCGTGGTCCTGATCGCACGGGACGAACGCATTGCAGCCGTGAACGCGGCCGCAACAAGCCTGTTTGGCGAAGGGATCAAGGGGCGACACTACATCATCGCCATGCGCCAGCCGCCGCTGCTGGACGCGATCGAACAGACCCTGCGCTTTCGCCAGCCGGCCCAGACACGGTTGGTGCTGACCGGCCCGGCGCGCGAAGTGACCTATCGCGTCACCGTGACCCCGGTGGATGCCCAGGGCCAGTCTGGTGCGCTGGCCGTGTTCGAGGATGTCACCGAGATGGAGCAGGCCGGCCAGATCCGGCGCGATTTCGTGGCCAATGTCAGCCACGAGTTGCGCACGCCGCTGACGGCGCTGCTGGGCTTCATCGAGACGCTGAAGAACGCCGCGCGCGATGATGCAGTGGCGCGCGAGCGGTTCCTCAACATCATGGAGCGCGAGGCCGGGCGCATGAACCGCCTTGTGCAGGATCTGCTGTCGCTCAGCCGGGTCGAATCCATGGAACGGGTCCGCCCGACCGAGCAGGTGGATGTGATCGCCCTCCTGGCCCTGGCCATCACCGCGCTGCGGCAGATGATCGAGGCGGCCAATGTCACGGTCGAGGTGACGGGCGAGGCCGGCCCGGTGGTCGTGCCGGCAGACCCCGACCAGCTGACCCAGGTGTTCCACAACCTGATCGAGAATGCGGTGAAATATGCGGGGTCCGGCAAGCTCGTCACCATCCACATCACGCGCGAGGCGCGAGAGCTGTCGCTGCGCGGGCCTGCTGTCAGGATCGACGTCATCGACAGCGGCGAGGGAATCGACCCGATTCACCTGCCGCGCCTGACCGAGCGGTTCTACCGGGTTGACAGCCACCGCTCGCGCGAGCAGGGCGGCACGGGGCTGGGCCTGGCGATCGTCAAGCATATCGTGAACCGCCACCGTGGGCGGTTCCGCATTGAAAGCGAACTTGGCAAGGGCAGTACCTTTACCGTGATCCTGCCCGAGGGCGGCATCGGCTAAAGCCGCGCGATCCGCTCGGTCAGCAGATCGAAGAAGCCGTCCGCATCGACCTGACGGATGAACAGTGCATTCGCGGGGCGGTCGGTCACGCCCCACCAATCGGCGACCGTCATGCCCAGGGTGAACTCGCCCTTCGTCTCGATCTCGACATTGATCCGGCGCCCCGAAAACAGCTCGGGCCGGATCAGCCAGGCGATCACGGTCGGGTCATGCAGGGGCGCGCCTTCGCTGCCATACTTGGCCACGTCGAAGCGTTCGAAGAAGTCGGTCCATTCCGCCACCATGCGCCCGGCCTCGGTTCCCATGGCGCGGAAGGCGTCGATGCGGGGCTTGGTGGTGAGCGCCGTATGGGTCATGTCCAGCGGCATGACCACCAGGTCAACGCCGGATTTGAACACGACTTCCGCAGCTTCCGGGTCGACATAGATGTTGAACTCGGCGGCCGGAGTGATGTTGCCCACCTCGAAATAGGCGCCGCCCATCAGCACAATCTGCTGGACGCGGCCCACGATATCCGGTGCGCGCTGAAAGGCCGTGGCGATGTTCGTGAGCGGACCAAGAGGGCACAGCGTGACGGTGCCCGGCGCCTCGCGCCGCAGGGTCTCGATGATGAAATCGACCGCATGCTGATCCTGCAGCGGCATGACTGGATCGGCCATCTGCGGACCGTCGAGCCCGGTCTTGCCGTGCACATGTTCGGCCGTGACCAACTTGCGCCGAAGCGGCGCGTCGCAGCCTGCAAAGACGCGCGTCTCGGGCTTGCCCGCCAGTTCGCAGACAATGCGGGCGTTCTTCTGGGTCAGGGGCAGCGGCACATTTCCCGCCACCGCCGTGATGCCCAGCACATCCAGATCCTCCGGGCTTGCCAGGGCCAGAAGGATGGCCACGGCGTCGTCCTGGCCGGGGTCGGTGTCGATGATGATCTTGCGCGGGCTGGCCATGCGAACCTCCTCTGGGTGCGGTATGAGAGAAGCGCATCGAAGGGATCTTGTCCAGACGGTCAAGAAAAGAGGGGGCGCGCTGGCCCCCTCGATCCGAGTCATCACGTAATGTCGGTGACTTAGCCGTCGAAGTTGATTTCTTCCATGATCTTCAGAGCCTTGGGCCGCTCCGACGCGATCGTGGTCAGGGGCAGGCTGTCCGGCGTGAAGGTGCCCCAGCTTGCAACCAGCGCCGAAACCGGAATGCCCGGCTTGATCGGGAATTCATGGTTCGTCTCGGCATAGATGCGCTGCGCTTCGTCGGACACCAGGAACTCCATGAACTTCAAGGCGGCGTCCTTGTTCGGCGCCGATTTGGTCATGGCCATGCCCGAGACGTTCATATGGGTGCCGCCGTTGTCGAACACCGGGAAGACGATGTTGACGCTTTCGGCCCATTCCTTCTGCTCGGGGTCGTTCACCATCTGGCCCATGTAATAGGTGTTCCCCAGGGCGATGTCGCATTCGCCGGCCCAGATCGCCTTGACCTGATCGCGGTCACCGCCCGCCGGCTGGCGGGCGAGGTTGGCCTTCAGCCCCTCGGCCCAGGTCTTGGCCGCGGGCTCGCCATCATGGGCGATCACGGCGCCCAGCAGGGCGAGGTTGTAGTCATGCGTGCCCGACCGGGTGCAAAGGCGGCCCTTCCACTTGTCCGAGGCCAGATCCTCATAGGTCGTGACCTCACCCGGCGCGACGCGCTCTTTGCTGGCATAGACGATCCGCGCACGCGAGGTCAGGCCGAACCATTGGTCGCCGCCATCGCGGAACTGCTCGGGGATCGCAGCCTCGAGCACATCGGACTGTACGGGTTGGGTCACGCCCGCATTCACGATCTCGGACAGGCGCGAGATATCGACGGTCATCACGACATCGGCGGGCGAGCGGTCGCCCTCGGCCACCAGGCGCTCGACCATGCCCTTGTCAACGAAGGCGACGTTCACCGGAATGCCGGTCTGGGCGGTAAAGGCATCGACAAGCGGTTGCAGCAATTCGGGCTGCCGATGCGAATAGACATTCACCTCATCCGCAAGGGCAGGCAGCGCCGAGGTTCCTAGGGCGAGGGCGAAAAGGCCAAGCCGGGTCATTTGTTGACTCCTTTGGTCATGAATTCCGCGACTCATAAACCTTAGTCTTTTCGTCAGGTCAATGCCCGAGTGAAGTTGTCAGCCATTTCCATCCTGCGCAGCCCGCGCCTTGTCCTCCGCCTTGGCGCGGTTCCACAGCGTATCCATCTCGGCGAGATCACTGTCCTCGGGACGGCGGCCTTCGGCCGCCAGCCAGTCCTCGATGCGCCGAAATCGACGGGTGAACTTGGAATTTGCTGCACGCAAAGCGGCTTCCGGGTCGATCTTCAGGTGACGGGCGAGATTTGCCATGACGAAGAGAAGATCGCCGAATTCCTCGGTGATCTCGGCTTCGGTCAGGGTGGCGCGAGCCTCGACCAGCTCCTGCGCCTCTTCCGCGATCTTGGCCACCACCTCATCGGTCGTGGGCCAGTCGAACCCCACACGCGCGGCACGCTTTTGCAGCTTGACGGCGCGTGTGAGCGCGGGAAGCCCCAGAGCCACGCCGTCCAGCACGCGGGCCTCGTCCTTGCCCGCGCGCTCGGCGGCCTTGATCCGCTCCCAGTCGGCGGTCTGTTGCTCGGGCGACTTGTTGCGGCTTTCGGGGCCGAAGACATGCGGGTGGCGCGCCACCATCTTGTCGGATATGGCCCGCGCAACATCGTCGAAGGCGAAAAACCCTGCTTCATCCGCCATTTGCGCGTGATAGACAATCTGTAGCAAGAGGTCGCCCAGCTCGCCCTCAAGCTCGCCCCAGGCTTGCCGCTCGATCGCATCGGCCACCTCATGAGCCTCTTCTATCGTGTAGGGGGCGATCGAGGCAAAATCCTGTGCGATGTCCCAGGGGCAGCCGGTTGCCGGGTCGCGCAGGCGGCGCATGATCTCGATCAGCCGGGGAAGGCCGCCCTCGGGATCGGCGATCAGCTGGTCGCTTGCCGCTGGGTCAAGGGTCGGTCTGGGCATTGCGGCGCCTTTCGAATTGGGATTGAGTCAGGGCTTAGCCGTGATCCAGCCCCGGAGTCCATCATGCCCGTCCTGAACCGAATTGCCGACTTTGCCGAAGAGATGAAGGGCTGGCGTCGACATCTGCACCAGCATCCGGAACTGGAATTCCAATGCCACGAGACGGCCGCCTTCATCATCGAGCGGCTGAAGGAATTCGGGGTGGACGAAATCCATCCCGGCATCGCCACCACGGGCATCGTGGCCATCATCAAGGGTGAGGGGGCCGATGAGCCGGACGCACCGACGATCGGGCTGCGGGCCGACATGGACGCGCTGCCGATCGAGGAGACGACCGGGGCAGACCATGCCTCGACCGTGCTCGGAAAGATGCATGCCTGCGGGCATGACGGGCATGTCACCATGCTCCTGGGGGCGGCGAAGTACCTGTGCGAGACACGCCGCTTCCGCGGCCGGGTCGCGCTGTTATTCCAGCCGGCGGAAGAAGATGGCGGCGGCGGTGAGGTAATGGTTCGCGAAGGGGTGATGGACCGCTTCGGCATCGGGCAGGTCTATGGCATCCACAACTCGCCGAACCTGCCGTTCGGCAAATTCATGACGGCGCCGGGGCCGCTGATGGCCGCGGTGGATACCGCCTATGTCTATGTCACGGGCAAGGGCGGCCATGGGGCGACCCCGCACGAAACGGTGGACCCGGTCGTGGCGATCGTCGGCATGATCGGGGCCTTGCAGACGATCATCAGCCGAAACCATTGCCCCCTGGACGACCTGGTTCTGTCGGTCACGCAGATCCACACCGGGACGGCATCGAACATCGTCCCCGAGGAGGGCTGGTTCTGTGCGACGATCCGCACCTTCAAGCCGGAAGTGCGCCGCATGGTGGAACAGCGGTTCCGCGAGATCGTCGAGGGCCATGCGGCGGCCTATGGGGTCAAGGTGCGAATCAACTACGAGCTTGGCTATCCGCCCACGGTGAACCACCCCGCCGAGACCGCCTTTGCCGTCGCAGTCGCCGAAGAGGTTTCGGGCCCCGATCTGGTGGATGCCGAGGCCGACCGCGAGATGGGGTCGGAGGATTTCGCCTATATGCTCGAGGCGCGCCCGGGGGCCTATCTGTTCCTGGGCACCGGGCCCGGTGCCAATGGCGGGGCGGGGCTGCATCATCCCGCCTTCGACTACAATGACGAGGTCTCGCCTGTTGGCGCGAGCTTCTTCGTGAAGCTTGTGGAGCGGGCGCAGCCGCTGGCGTGAACGGGAAGGGCGCGCCAGGGGGGCTGTCTGCCCCCCTCGGCCTGCGGCCTCACCCCCCGAGGATACTTGGGCAGAAAAGACGGGATCAGGGCCTTAAGGCAGGGATCAGGCCGAAGCCGATCTGGCCGGCAAGGCCGAGGAGGCCGGGCAGCGTGGCGTAGCCATGCAGGACTTCAGTTGTGCCCTGGCCAAAGCCCCAGCGGGCGAGGGCAAGCTCGGCGGCCATCAGCAGGGCAAAGGCGAGGATGCCGAGCGCCAGCCGCGGCCCCCCTCGCGGGACGGGCCAGCGGCGGAGGATCCTGCCGGCGATGACCCAGGAGAGGGTAAGCATCACGGGCAGCTCGAGCGCGACAGCGGCGAAGGGGCCGAGTGCAGGCGCGACCCAGAGCACGCGGACGGCGCCGAGAACAAATCCGGCGGCGAAGATCAGTGTGGCATAGGCAAGGGCGGGGCGCAGGTGCAGCATGGTTGGTTCGGCCTTCGGGATCCTGGGGCTGGCGCTATTTGATCAAATCTGTATTCTGACTGTGCAGTCAATACGACTCGCGCAACCAATGGAGTGATCCTTGACCGCCCAGAACTTCGCTGCCCAGTCCCTTTGGGAAATGGACCGTGCTCATGCCCTGCATCCCTGGACGAATTTCGGTCCCTTCGAGGATCAGGGGGCGCTTGTCATCAGTCGGGGCGAGGGCTGCTGGCTGTGGGATGCCAACGGGCAGAAGTATTTCGACGCGGTGGGGGGGCTTTGGTGCACCAACATCGGGCTGGGGCGGCGCGAGATGGCGCAGGCCATCGCCGAACAGGCGGAGCGGCTGGCGTTCTCGAACACCTTTGTCGACATGACGAACGATCCTTCGGCGCAACTGGCAGCGAAGCTGGCGGAACTGGCGCCGGGTGACCTGAACCGGGTGCATTTCACCACGGGCGGCTCCACAGCCGTCGATACCGCCGCGCGGATGGTGCAATACTATCAAAGCTGCATGGGCCGTCCGCAGAAGATGGACATCGTGGCGCGGGACTACAGCTATCACGGGTCCACCTATCTGTCGCAGTCCGTCGGCAAGCGGCCGGGGGACCGGGTGGACGAGTTCCGCTACAAGACCGACGGCATCCATCACCTGTCGGTGCCGAACCCCTATCGCAGGCCCGCCGGGATGAGTGAGGCGGAGTTCTGTGACCATCTGGTGCAGGAGTTCGAGGATCTGATTGCCCGTGTCGGCGCTGACCGCATCGGCGGGTTCTTTGCCGAGCCGATCCAGGCCTCGGGCGGGGTGATCGTGCCGCCGGAGGGCTATCTGAAGCGGATGTGGGAGATCTGCCGCCGCCATGACATCCTGTTCGTTGCAGACGAGGTGGTGACAGCCTTTGGGCGGCTCGGCCACTGGTTTGCTAGCTGGGACGAGTTCGGCGTGCAGCCCGACATCATCTGCACGGCCAAGGGCCTGTCTTCGGGCTACATCCCGATCGGGGCGATGATCTTCTCGGAGAGGGTCTGGGCGGCGATGGCGGCCGTTGGCGAGCGGTGGTTCACCAGCGGCTTCACCTATTCGGGCCATCCGGTGGCCTGTGCGGCGGCACTGAAGAACATCGAGATCCTCGAGCGGGAGGATTTGCTTGGCAATGCCGCACGGGTAGGAGCGGTCTTCGAGCGGGAGCTCAAGGCGCTCGAACATCACCCGATCGTGGGACAGGTGCGGGGTCGCAAGCTGATGATGTGTGTCGAAAATGTCGCCGACAAGGAGACCAAGGCACTGCTGCCCGATGAGCTGAACATCGGCAAGCGCATCTCGGATGTCTGCGAGGGGATGGGCCTGATGGTGCGACCCATTGGTCATTTGAACGTCATGTCGCCCCCCCTTGTGCTGACCGAGGACGATGTCGGCTTCATCACCCGCACGCTCGACAAGGCCATTGGCAAGGTAACCGACCAGCTGGTGCGCGAAGGCGTGAAACTGGGTTGATTTGATCAAATTCCGGACTTGACAGGAGGCTCCTCGCGGGGCTTCCTGTCGCCCGCCCGGATCCGCGGTGTCTCCGGCCCCGAACGATTCCGCCTATCTCATCAGTGAGGATCGTCATGGCCCTGGAAGATGCCAAGAACGAGGTCGATACCGCCATCACCCGCAAGGGTCTGCGGGGCTATTCCTTCGAGAATGCCTTTGGCGGGGCCACGAGTTTTCTGCGCCGCACCTATACCAAGGACCTGACCGGGGTCGATCTGGCCGTGACCGGCGTGCCCTTCGATCAGGCGGTGACGCACCGGACCGGCACACGTTTCGGACCGCGGGCGATCCGCGAGGCCTCGACCCTGCAGCCCTATGACCCGCCGTTTGGCTGGGGCACCGACCCGCTGGAGGAGTTGAGCGTCATCGACTATGGCGATGTGGCCTTCGACTATGCCAAGACCGGCGATTTCCCCGAGACGCTGACGGCCCATATCCGCACCATCCTGCAGGCCGGGGCGGGGACGGTGACGCTGGGGGGCGACCATTTCATCACCTTCCCGATCCTGCGCGCCTATGCCGAGAAATTCGGGCCCGTGGCGGTGATCCATTTCGATGCGCATTCCGACCTTTGGCCGGATGACGACATGACCCGGATCGACCACGGCACGATGATGTACAAGGCCGTGAAGACCGGGCTCGTCGATGCCACCCATTCGGTGCAGATCGGCATCCGGACCACGACCGAAGATTATCTGGGCGTCAACGTCATCGACGCGCGCACCGTGCATGAAGAGGGTGTCGCGGCCGTGGTCGAGCGGGTGAAGGCCATTGTCGGGAACCGGCCGGTCTATCTGACCTTCGATATCGACGCGCTGGACCCCGCCTTTGCGCCGGGCACTGGAACGCCGGTCTGGGGTGGGCTTGCCTCGTGGCAGGCGGCGGCGATGCTGCGGGATCTGGCGGGGATCAACATCGTGGGCGGCGATATCGTCGAGGTATCACCCCCCTATGACACCACCGGTGCGACCGCCATCGCAGGCGCCCATGTGGCCTACGAGCTGATCGCGCTTTACGCCTGGAACAAGGCGAAGCGCGGCTAGGTCTGCCGGGTCGGCGGGGGGAAGGGGCCGCCCGCCGACTGGCTTGGCCCTTGACCGCCTTGCCGGCTTCGGCCACACCGCGCCCATGTTGCCGCAGGACACGCTTGACCAGATCACCCGTCGCTTCGAGTTTCTCGAGGCGCGGCTTGCCGAGGGCACGGTTACCCCGGCCGAGATTGCGGCGCTGTCGCGGGAGTATTCGGACCTGAAGCCGGTCGTGGCCGAGATCGCAGCCTGGCGTCGGGCCGGGGCCGATCTGGCCGAGGCCGAGGCGATGCTGGCCGACCCCGAGATGCGGGCCCTGGCCGAAGAAGAGATCCCTCGCCTGCGCTCGCGCCTGCCCGAGATGGAGCAGGCGCTGCGGCTGGCGCTGCTGCCCAAGGACGCCGCCGATGCGCGGCCTGCGATCCTTGAAATCCGCCCCGGCACGGGGGGCGAGGAGGCGGCGCTGTTCGCCGGTGACCTTCTGCGCATGTACCAGCGCTTCGCCGAGGCGCAGGGCTGGCGGTTCGAGATCCTGTCGCTTCAGGAAAGTGATCTGGGCGGCATTCGCGAGGTAACCGCCCATGTGCAGGGCGAGGGCGTCTTTGCCCGGCTCAAGTACGAATCCGGCGTCCACCGCGTGCAACGCGTGCCCGAGACCGAGGCCGGCGGGCGCATCCATACCTCGGCCGCGACCGTGGCGGTGCTGCCCGAGGCGGAAGAGGTCGATATCGACATTCCCGCGGCGGACATCCGCATTGACACGATGCGATCCTCGGGCGCCGGGGGGCAGCATGTGAACACGACCGACTCTGCGGTGCGGATCACCCATGTTCCGACCGGTATCGTTGTCACCTCATCGGAGAAGTCGCAGCATCAGAACCGGGCGATTGCCATGCAGGTGCTGCGCGCGCGGCTATATGAGCTTGAGCGCGAGCGGCTGGCGAATGAACGCGCCGCCGACCGCAAGTCGCAGGTCGGTTCGGGTGACCGGAGCGAGCGGATCCGCACCTACAATTTTCCGCAAGGTCGGATGACGGACCATCGCATCAACCTGACGCTTTATGCCCTGCCGCAGATCATGGCGGGCGATCTGGCCGAGGTGATCGATGCGTTGACCGCCCATGACCAGGCCGCGAAACTGGCAGAGATGGAGCAATGACCTCCCCACCCACCGGGGCCGAGGCGCTGCGGTCGGCGATCCCCCGGCTGACGGCGGCGGGGGTCGAGGGGGCCGCACGGGATGCGCGCCTGTTGCTGGCCCATGCCCTGCAGATCGCACCGGACCGCCTGACGCTGCATTTGGCCGACCGGCTTTCACCCGAGGCCGCAGCACGCTTTGAGGCGGCTGTGAACGACAGGGTCCGCCGCCGCCCCGTCAGCCAGATCACCGGGCAGCGTCAGTTCTGGGGGCGGTCCTTTCGGGTCACCTCCGACACGCTCGATCCCCGTCCGGAAACCGAGACACTGATAGCCGCCGCGCTTGAGACACCGTTTGCGCGGGTCCTGGACCTGGGCACAGGCACAGGGGCGATCCTGCTGACGCTGCTGGCAGAACGGCCGCCCGCAACTGGGCTCGCGACCGATGCGTCCGAGGCGGCGCTGGCCGTTGCGGCCCGGAATGCCCGGGCGTTGGGCCTTGCCGATCGGGCCTCCTTCAGCCAGTCGGACTGGTTTGCGGGTGTCGAGGGCCGCTTCGATCTGATCGTGTCGAACCCGCCCTATATCTCGGAAGACGAAATGGCCGATCTGTCGCCCGAGGTGCGCGACTGGGAGCCGCGACTGGCACTCACGCCTGGGGGCGACGGGCTGGCCGCCTATCGGGCGATAGCAGCCGGATGCGGGGCGCATCTTGCGCCGGGCGGGCGGTTGGTCGTTGAAATCGGCCCGACACAGGGGGCGGCGGTTGCGGCGCTCTTTGCCGGGGCCGGGCTGAGCCTGGTGCGCGTAAGGCCCGACATGGATGGCCGCGACCGTGTGGTCGAAGGCCACGCCGCCTGAGATTTTTGCGCGGATTCCGCCACATCCACGGGAAAAACCGGCCCGCCAGCGCAATTCTCGCCACTTTCCGCTTGTCTCTGCGCGTTCTGCATGGTTATCCACGCACAAGGGCGCTCGCGCCGGGCCGGTGGTCTGATGCGGCGGTGCCCTTCTCGCAAGCCGAACAGCTCGTCCACCGTTCTCCGCATCGGGGGTGAGGCGCCAAGGAGCGCAGGCGGTCGGGCAAGGCCAATAGCCAGGCTGGAACAGCAGATAAACATGAGATCATCCAAATCACGTTCGCGTTCGAAGTCGAACCGGCCCCGGTCGATCGGCAATATCATCAACCGTGTCTTCGACAGCTCGGGCCCCGAGGGCAAGGTGCGCGGCACGCCGCAGCAGATCATCGAGAAATACCTGATCCTTGCGCGCGATGCGCAACTGTCGAATGACCGGGTTGCCGCCGAGAACTTCCAGCAGCACGCCGAGCACTACACCCGGCTTCTGGCCGAGGCGCAGCGCGAGCTGGCCGCCGAGCAGGAGCAGCGCCGCGGGCAGGGCGAGAACGGTCAGCAGGGCGGGGGCCAACAGGGTGGCGGCCAGCAAGGCGGCTATCAGGGCAATCCCCAGGGTGGCTATCAAGGTGGCAACGGCCAACAGAACCGGGACCGGCAATGGAGGGACGACCGCGGTGACCCGCGGGGCGACACCGCCGATGAGCAGCCCGATCTTGCGCCAGAACCCCGCGGCGGCATGATGGATTTCGTCGCCGACCTGGGCGAAAGCAGCCTGGTCGAAACGCCCGAAGCGCGCAGCCGCGACGATCAGTTCCGGGATGCGCCCCGGACGGATCGGAATACGGATCGGAATACGGATCGCAACGCCAACCGCGCGTCCGACCGTCAGGGCGAACGGGGCAATGACCGTCCGCCCCGGAACAACGACCGGCGCGACCGCAACAACGACCGCCGTCCGCCCCGGACCGACCGTCCGGCCGAGGCCGCCGCCCAGCCTGTGCCGGCAGAGGCTTCCCAAGCCGCCGCCGTTGCCGCGGCTCCGGCTCCAGTGGCGACAGAGGTGGCCGAAAAGCCTGCTGCCGCCAAGAAGCCGCGCGCGCCTCGCAAGCCCAAGGCCACCAGCGGCGACGGTCCGGCCGAAGCGGCGGAATAGGGAACGGGCGCTAGCCCACAACCTCGCGGGCCAGCGCGCAGAACTTCTCCAGCGATATCTCTTCCGCTCGGGCGGTCGGGTCTATACCGGCCGCCCGAAGCTTGTCCTCGATGCCGGGACCCATTCCCTTCAGGCTCGAACGCAGCATCTTGCGACGCTGGTTGAAGGCCATGGCGGTCACCCGCGCCAGCACCGCCTCATCCGCGGGAAAGAGGGGCTCGGGCCGCGCCACCAGATGCACGACCGCCGAATGAACCTTGGGCGCGGGCACGAAGGCTTCGGGCGGCAGGGTCAGCACGATGCGCGGCTCGGCCCGCCATTGTGCCAGCAGCGCCAGCCGCCCGTAATGCGCCGACCCGGGCCGGGCCACGATGCGCTCGGCCACTTCCTTCTGGAACATCAGCGTCAGGCTTTGCCAGAACGGCGGCCAGCTTTTCGGAGTCAGCCACCGGATCAGAAGCTCCGTGCCCACATTGTAGGGCAGGTTCGCCACCACCCGGATCGGCGGTGTCAGATGCGCCGTGGCATCGACCGCCAGCGCATCGCCCTGGATCACCTGCAATCGGCCCGGATAGGCGGCGGCGATCTCGGCCAGGGCGGGCAGGCAGCGAGCGTCCTTCTCGACCGCCAGCACGCGCCGCGCCCCCTCGGCCAGCAAGCCCCGGGTCAGCCCCCCCGGTCCTGGCCCTACCTCGAGGACATCGCAACCTGTCAGGTCACCCGCCGATCGGGCGATCTTCGCCGTCAGGTTCAAATCCAGCAGGAAGTTCTGGCCAAGCTGCTTCTTTGCCACCAGCCCATGGGTGGCGATGACCTCGCGCAGCGGAGGAAGACCGTCAATGGCTGCCACGAACCCCCCTCATGAATCCTTCGGGACATCTTCTGTTCACAATTATCCTGCCGGAGTGTGGGGGTGCAAAATCCCCACCTCGGCCGCAGCCCCTTGCGGATGGCGGCGCGCCTCGGCCATGTCCCGCGCCAGTTGCAGGGCCGCGATCAGGCTCGACGGGTCGGCCAACCCCTGGCCCGCGATGTCGAAGGCCGTGCCATGATCGGGCGAGGTGCGCACGAAGGGCAGGCCCAGCGTCACATTCACCCCGCCCGCGAAGTCGATGGTCTTGATCGGGATCAGCGCCTGGTCGTGATACATGCAGATCGCCGCGTCATAGCGCGCCCGTGCGGCCGGATGAAACAACGTGTCGGCGGGCAGGGGGCCAGCCAGTTGCAGCCCTTCGTCACGGAGCCGCAGGATGAGCGGCGCGATCCACTGTATCTCTTCCCCGCCCATGGCGCCGCCTTCGCCGGCATGGGGGTTCAGCCCGGCAATCGCCAGGCGCGGCCGGGCCAGGCCGAAGTCGTGCCGCAACGCGGCCTCGGTGATGCGGATGGTCCGGTCCAGCAGGGCGGGCGTCAGCGTCCGGGGGACCTCGGAAAGCGGAATGTGGATGGTCGCGGGCACCACCCGAAGTTCGGGGCAGGCGAGCATCATCACCACATGCTCCACCCCCGCAAGGGCGGCCAGGAACTCCGTATGGCCCGGAAAGGCAAAACGGGCACCGTCCTTCAGCGCCTTCTTGTGGATGGGTGCGGTGCAGAGCGCCGAAGCCTCACCCGCCTGCACCAGCGCCAAGCCCCGCTCGATCGCTGCGATGACGCCGGCGGCGTTGGCGCCGTTTGGCTGGCCGGGCAGGGCCGGGGCAGCGAAAGGCTGGCGCAGGACAGGCAGCCGGTCAGGCGGCACGAAGGCCGCATCGGCGGGCGAGGGGATCTCTTGCCAGGCGCTGCCCGGGGGCAGATGGGCAGGATCGCCGATCCAGAAGAAAGGCAAGCGCGCACCAAGGGCGGCCCGGGCCTTGACGGCGATCTCCGGGCCAATGCCCGACGGTTCGCCGCAGCTCAGCGCGACGGGGCGCAGCGCCGCGACGGTCACGGTTCGCGGATGATGGCGGCGGCGCGCAGTTCCTGCAGATACTGTTCGCCCAGATCGCCCACGCGGCGGTTGGCCAATTGCTGGCGCATGGCGGCACGATTGGCTGCAGCCCGGTCTTCCGGACCCTCGTCCGGCGTTGGCGCCTCGCCCACGCCGGCGCCTTCGCCCGGAAGGTCTTCGGCGGCCATGGTGCGGCTGCACAGCATCAGGAAGTACCGGTTTCCCCCGCGCCGCAACGCCGACGAGGTTTCCCCCTCGTCCAGCTTGGCCAGTTCCAGACCGATGTCGCGCGGCACCTGTCCCGCGCCCATGATCTCGCGCGTTACCTGTTCGGCGGGCAGGTTGCGGGTCAGGCCCAGAACATCGGCGCAGGTGTCGGCCTCGACCTGCAGGCGCAGGATCTCTTGCGCGGCTGCCGGCCCGTCGGGCAGGACCACCTGCACGAAGTCGACGTTCACGGCGCGCTCCATCGGCGCCTTGGTATCCTCCAGCCCGCGCAACAGGAACAAGGCGACCGCGTTCGGGATCGGCACCGGCTGCGACACCTCGCCGGGGTTCATCATCAGCAGCATGTCACGGATGGCGGGCGGCAGCTTGCCGATATCCAGCCAGTCAACCTGGCCGCCCTGCTGGGCCGATTGCGCGGCGGAGTACTGCCCGACCGCCTGGGCGAACTGCTCGGCGCCCCGAACCGTCGCGGACAGCTCTTCGGCGAGAGACATCGCCTCGGCTTCCTGACCCGGGGGGGCGGGAATGATCAATTCGGACAGCAGCACCCGCGCGCCCCCGCGTTGCGAGGTGACCGACAGGGCCCTGTCAACCTCGGCATCGGTGACGCGCCCCTGCGAGGCGAAGCGCTTGCGCAGCACCTCGCGCCAGGACATGCCGGCCAGCACGAAATCGCGAAAGGCCTCGCGCTCGACGCCCGCCTCGGCCAAGGCGGCCTCGAACTGCTCGAGGCTCAGGTTCGCCCGGCCGGCAAACTCTTCCATGCCGGTCTTCAGCTGCTCCTCGGTGACCTCGACTTCATTGGCCTGCGCAGCCTGGGTGCGCAACCGGTCTTCGATCAGGCCCTCGACCGCCTGCTTTTCCAGATCTCCGGGAGAGTTCAGGGCCGCCAGAAAGGCGATACGCTGCTCGATCTCGAAATTGGTGATGGCGCTGTTGTTCACATAAATCCGCGCGTCGAACAGCCCGTCGGCGGCCCGGGCGGCAAGGCCCGGCGCAACAAGCATCAGGCTGGCGGCGATCAGGGTTCTCAGGCGCATGTCTCGTCCGTTCTGCTCTGTCTGCCGGCCGGTTTGCACCGGCCTGTTGTTCTTTTCGCGGCCTCCGGGGCGGCCCAGGGCGAGCGACTCGGCATCGCCTCAACCCCGGCACTGGCTCGCGGGGCCGGGTGCGCTGCCGGCGCCAAAGCCCAGCAACTCGACCTCCAGGCCGAATTCGGTGGTCGGATCGACACTAGTCGAGTCCGCGTACCAGCGCGAGAGGGAAAGATCGACCAGGACGCACTCGTTGCGGTACTGAAGCCCCACGCCGGCGGTCGAGTTGCGTCCCGCGATGAAATCGTGACGCACGCTGACGCGACTGTTCCAGTTCGCCGCCATCTGCCAGCTGCCGTCGAAGGTCAGCTCCGAGACATCGTTCGGCCGGTCGGCCTCATCATCCGCGATGCCCCAGTAATAGCCTGATGTCAGTCCGATCCTGTCACCCGCCCAGGCCAGTCGCATCTCGGCCATCGGGGTCGACAGATCGTCATCCAGCAACGTGCGCTGTGTCAGAGTCAGGCCGTTCCAGCCCGCCACCTGCAGCGCGACCAGCCAGTCCGACACCGTTCCGTCAAGACCCGAAGAGGGGGTGAACTGATAGAGGTCCTCGGCATGGTAAACCCGCCCGAGGGCCAGTTGCAGGGTCGAGCCATCGGTGCCGAAGCGCGTCCAGCTCAGCCCCGTCGCCGCTCGGGTGCCCAGTTCCAGCTCGTCCGTGCCGGGGAAACGGTCGAGCGAGAAGAGGTTGCCCTCATCGAGCTCGACCACGAAGCTGTCCTGGTCGGGCACCTCGGGCAGGCTGTCGGGAGCAAACAGAAGCTGAACGACGGGTTCGATCATCTGCGTGGCGCCGCCCTTCTCGCTTTTCACCAGGGGCCAGCGGAACTCGCCCCCGATCACGCCGTAGGCCCGCCCGATGTCCGTCGGGTAGGCGGGATCCTGCTTGATGCTCGTCACGTCGGCCAGAAGCCGCGCTTCGACCGCGCCCACGATCCCAGCAGGCAATACCCAGTCGCGACGCCAGTCCAGCTGGACGATGCCCCGCGCAAGGTCCTGCCCGTCAGAGGTGCCATCGCCGTCGCTGTCGGTCGTGTCGTTCGATGAACGACCCCGCGCGAGGGCCTCGTAATGCACCTCGGCAAGGCCGCCGAAGAACTGCGGCGAGAAGCGGCGATCATAGACCAGCGTCACGACGGTGGAGGGCAGGGTGGCATTGTCGTCGCCATCGCGCAGCGACTGCAGATGGGTGCCGCCCATGTAGACGTATTCCGTTCGCCGCACCCGTTCGACCTGCAGGAAACTGTCCAGCCGGTCCTGAGAAGAGATGCCATAGTCGAGCAGGTAGGAATTGTCGCTGGCCATCTGCAGGCCAAAGCTCAGCTGGAAATCGTCCGGAAGCGCGAAGGACCCGCTGCCGAACAGATAGCCGCGGGTATCGCCCGGCAGGATCTGGTCCTGGCTGATGGCGCCGCTGAACTCGATCCCGCCGGTGGCGAAGGCCTGACGGTAGCGCAGGTCCAGCGTCTGGGCGTCGTTGGACGAGATATAGGGCGTGATCGTCAGGTCGCGACTGTCGCCCAGGGTCAGGAAGTAGGGCACCAGCACCCCGGTACCCAACTGGTTGGTCGAGCGGATGCGCGGCATAAGAAAGCCATTCGCCCGTTCAAGCGTAGGGTCGGGCATCCGCAGGCGGGGCACATAGGCCACCGGCAGACCAAGGACGCGCAATTGGGCGTCCTCGAAATAGATCTGTCGCTCCAGCTGGTCATGCACCACGCGGCTGGCGCGGATTTCCCACAGCGGCGTGGGATTATCGGCGCAGACCTGGCAAGAGGAGGCGACGCTGCGGCCAAGCTCGGTGTAACGCCCGCCCACGCGCATCATCTGGGACGAGGCCATCTGCAACTGCTGGTTCAGCACCAGGCGCGCGCCGATCAGTAGGCCTTCGGTGAGGTCGGCAGAAAGATCGGCCTGGTCGGCCAGCACCCGCGTTCCGGCGCCGTCTTCCAGCACGATCGGCCCTTCGATCAGCAGTCTGTCGGCGGTCTGGTCGTAGGTGACCTTGCTGGCCTTCAGCCGCATGCCTTTGTGCAGGACCTCGACCGCGCCTTCGGCGATCAGCCGGCTGTCGGCCTCGATCCGCACCTGATCGGCGACCAGGGTCGCGGGTTCGGCCGCCGTCTCTTGCGCGCGCGGTGGCGTTGCAAGGACGACGAGCAGGGACAGGCAGAGGGCAAGGCGAAGCATCAGCCATCCTCTACATGCAACAGCAGGCCGAGGGCCAGCAGTATGGTGGCGACCGGCGCGCTCCAGGCCGCGATCGAGATGGGGATCTGGCCGCTTTCGCCCAGCACCTGCGCGAAATTCCGCAGGAAGAAGATACCGAAACCGGCCAGAACCGCCGCCAGCACCATCACGCCCGTGCCGCCGAAGCGAGCGTGACGCATGGTGAAGCCCGCGGCCAGCAGGACCATTCCGGCAAACAGCACGGGCGTGGCCAGTTCCATCTGGAACCAGACCCTGTGGCGCAGCGAGGAGAAGCCCGCCTGATCCAGTTCTGCAATGAACTGCGGCAACTCCCACAGGGCCACGGTCGAGGGCTCGCCAAAGCTGTCCCGGATCCGCGCGGCGGTCAGGTCGGACGCCACCTCGACCGAGGGGAGCCGCTCGGCCTCGGCCTCGGGGTTCGGCACGTCGAGACGCCACTGCTTGACATCGCTCAGCGCCCAGGCACCGGCGCCAAGCCTCGCCTCGGCGGCCTCGATCCGGCCAAGCGGGCGACCCTCTGCGTCGAAGTTCAGAAAGGTCACCTGGCTCAACTCGGTGCCATCCTCGTTCGCGCGGTTGGCATGGATCACCGTCTGCATGCCGTCGCCGCCCTGGCGCAGCCACAGCCCTTCGGAACTGACGGAAAGGACGCTTGCGACACCATTGGCATAGCGCGCGGCCAGTTCCTCGGCCCGCTTCGTGGTGGCCGCAACGAAGGGGTTCAGCACCATGACGGTGAACGCCCCAATGGCAAGCGCGACCGTAACGGGCGACAGCAGAAGACGTATCCCCGACCGCCCGGCAGCTCGGATGGCCACAAGTTCGCTCGACCGCGCAAGCGCCAGGAACAGCGAGATGGCGGCCAGCAGCATGATCAGGGGCAGGATGGCATAGAGGCTGTCTGGCACGTTCAGCGCCGCCAGACCCAACAGGCTGCCCAGGCTCACGTCGCGGTCAGAGAACCGCCGGACCTGTTCGACGAGGTCTATGAGCAACATGAGGCCCAGGAAGATCCCGAAGACCAAGAGGAATGCCAGCGCGAACCGTCGGGCAAGATAGCGGCTGAGCCTCATGCGGGCACCGCCTGGCCGGACGGCACGCGCCGGGGCCGGCCCGCCAGCCACAGCAGGATCACCGCGACCAGCCCCCCGAAGGCGGGGGCCAGATAGACGGCCGGCCAGGCGGCCGCGTCGCGCAGCGCAAGCCCCGTTGCAACGTTGTCGACAAGCTGCACGGCGACCAGCAGCAGGATCGCCCCCAGCACCTGCCGCCAAAGCCCGAAGCGGCTGAACGCCCCCAGGAGCAGCGTCGCAAAGCCGATCAACGGACCGACAAGACCCAGGAACGGGCTGGCAAGCCGGTTGTGCGCCTCTTGCAGAAGGCCGGCGCGGCTGCTGCGAAGCCGTTCGGCCAGTGCGTCATCGGCCCGCAGCAGATCCCATGTCGCCGCTTCGTCGGGTGTCGGACCAAGCGCATCGGCGCCCGCGAGGAACGGCGCAAGGTCATAGGTCACGTCCGCAAAGCGCGTCACGATCAGCCGGCCCGTCTCGCGTTCCAGCGCCTGCGCCATGCCGTCGAACATCACCAGCTTTGGACCGTCGTCGCTGCGCACGACCAGCGCCTTCTGCGCGCTGTAGGCAATGCGCTGCTTCGGGTCGCGTGCGTCCGACAGGAAGACCTCGATCAACTCGCCCGATGGTGCGATCTGCCTGATGTAGAATGTGACGCCATCGGTCGGGTGCATGAAGGCGCCTTCGCGCAGAAAACGCGAACTGACATTCGCCTGGATTTCGGCCGTGCGCGCCGCCAGGGTCGTTCGGCTGGCGGGCACGATCCAGTTCATCAAGAGCACCATCATCGCGGTGACGATCAGGCCGAAGAGCACCACCGGTCGCGCCAGCCGCCAGGGCGAGAACCCCGTGGCCTGCATCACCACCAGCTCGCTGTCCTGCGTCAGCCGGTTCGCGACATAGACGGCAGCGGCAAAGGCGGAAACGGGCAGAACAATGCGAATGACATTGGGCAAGGTCAGCGCGGTGAATTCCAGAAAGACCAGGGCCGACTGGCCGTCGCCGATCAACTGGTCGAACAGCCCGACGGCTCGGTTTACCCAATAGACAGCCACAAGCACCAGCGAGAAAAAGCCGAAAAGCGCCATGAGTTGCGACAGCAGATATCTGTCGAATCTGGACACGCCCCCACTTCTCCGTCTGACCGCTCGTTTTTTTTGAACCCTAGTGGAATTCCCGGGCGGGGAAAACTCATATCTGGTCAACCCCCGACCTGCGGGCTAGGCTTCGCCGATGCCCGCCGACGTGGGCCCAGTTCTTCGGAGATTTTCCCATGACCGCGCCCGTTACGATCCATTTCCGCGCCACCGATCTTGAGTCCCTGCCGCAGGTGACGGGGCGTCTGGTGGTACTCGCCGGAACGGCGGGGGCGACAAGCCCCGGCGCACGCAAGGTCAACCGCCTGAGCCGGGGCGCGCTGGACCGGTTCCTGAGATCGGACAGCTTCCAGAAAATGAAGCAGGGCGAAGCTGCCGATCTGGGCTGGCCTGCGGGCCTCGCGGTCGAGGCGGTTCAGGTGGTCAAGCTCGACCGCAATACCGATGTGCTGACCGCCCGCAAGGCCGGCGCGGCCATCGGCCGTGCCCTGGGGCAGAGCGGGGCCACCGTGTTGGCCGAGGGGCATCCCAAGGCGGCGGACCTGGCCTTTGGTCTGGCGCTGCGGGCCTATGACTTCACCGCCTACCGCACCGGCGACGCCAAGGCGCCGGGCGAGGTGACGGTGATGGTTACCAACCCCGAGGCGGTGGCCGCCCAGGCCGCGCCCCATGCGGCGCTCGCCGAAGGGGTGTTCTTCACCCGCGATCTGACGAATGAGCCGGCGAACGTGCTGACGACCACCGATTTCGCCGCGCGTCTCGCCGCGATGCAGGAACTGGGCCTCGATGTCGAAATCCTGGATGAAGACGAGATGCGCAAGCTGGGCATGAACCTGCTTCTGGGCGTGGGGCAGGGGTCGGCCAATCCCTCGAAGGTCGTCGTGATGCACTGGCGTGGCGGCAAGAAGGACGAGGCCCCCTTCGCACTGATCGGCAAGGGCGTCACCTTTGACACAGGTGGCATCTCGATCAAGCCCGCAGCCGGGATGGAGGACATGACCGGGGATATGGGCGGGGCCGGGGTCGTGTCGGGTGTGATGCGGGCGCTGGCGCTGCGGAAGGCAAAGGCCAATGTCGTGGGCCTGGTGGGTCTGGTCGAGAACATGCCGGATGGCACGGCGCAGCGGCCGGGCGACGTGGTCAGCTCGATGAAGGGCGACACGGTCGAGGTCATCAACACCGATGCCGAAGGCCGGCTCGTTCTGGCAGATGTGATGTGGTACGCGCAGGAACGTTTCCAACCCGTTGGCATGGTGGAACTTTCCACACTGACCGGAGCCATGGTCGTGGCGCTGGGGCATGAAAACACCGGCGTCTTTTCGAATGACGACGGACTGTGCAACGCCCTGCTCAAGGCCGCCAAGGCCGAGGGCGAGGGCGCCTGGCGGATGCCGCTGGGCGAGGCCTATGACGCACAGCTGAAGTCGCGCATCGCCGATATGCGCAATGTCACGGGGCGCGAGGGCGGCGCGATTACCGCCGCCTGCTTCCTGCAGCGCTTCGTCAAGCCGGGCCTGCCGTGGTGCCACCTCGACATCGCGGGCACGGCCAGCGTCAAATCCGACACCACCTTCGCCCCCAAGGGCGCGACGGGCTGGGGGGTGTTGACGCTCGACCGGCTGATCCGGGACCGATACGAAAGCTAAGGCGCGTGGCAGAAGTCATCTTCTATCATCTGACCCGCAACCCGGTGGACGTGACGCTGCAGGGCCTGCTGACCCGCGCGCTGGAGCGGAAGTGGCGCGTCGTGGTGCGGGGGCGCGAGCGCGCCCGGCTGGAATGGCTGGACGAAAAGCTGTGGATGGGCGCGGAAGAGGACTTTCTGCCGCATGGTCTGTCGGGCGGGCCGCATGACGCCGACCAGCCTGTGCTGTTGACAGAAACCCGCGCGCTGCCGAATGGCGCGGCTTGCCTGATGACGGTCGACGGTGCCCTGCTCGACCCCGCCGAAGCGGCAGGGTTAGAGCGGGTCTGCGTGCTGTTTGACGGGAACAACACCGAGGAACTGGAAGGCGCGCGGGGGTTATGGAAGACCATCGCAAGCGCCGGTCTTGCCGCGCAATACTGGTCGGAAGAGTCGGGCCGCTGGGAAAAGAAGATGGAGCGGCCTTCGGGTTGATTCGGGCCGTTGGCCCCTGGGTCTAGCGGGTCAGCACCATCCGGTTGCCGTCGATCTCGATGCGGAAACGGCCGAGGTAATCCATTCCGAGTAGCGAGCCCTGCATGGCGCCGTCATTGACATAGGCGGGCAGGCGCGCGTCGGTCCAGGGGCCAAGCGTCACGTCCTCAAGTCCGACGCGGGCGGTGCGGACCGTGCCATTGGCCGTCTCGGCCCGGCCCAGATAGGCCAGCTCGGTCGGGTCGATCCCGAGCGTGAGCGCATCGTCGCGCGAAAGCACGACATTGGTCGCGCCTGTGTCCACCATGAACTCCACCGGCCGCCCCGAGATCTCGAGCGTCAGATAGTAATGACCGTCGGCGGCGCGCGGTATCTCGACCCGCCCGTCGGCAATCACGGCCTGTTGGGGCAGGTTGGTGCGCATGTCGGTCCACAGGCCATAGGCGGCCGCCACACCGATGAAGATCAGCCCCCAGCCCAGCGCCATGCGCAGCGCGCTGCCGATCCGGCCGCGAAACTCGACCAGCACCCAGCCGCTGACCGCCACCAGAAGTATGACCAGATAGGCCAACCGCCCCAGATCGTCGCCGCTCATCCGCCGCTCCCTTGCCTTGGCTTGATGTAGGCAAGGCACAAGGGCGTTGCAATCAGCCGGTTGACGCCAAAAGGCCGGTGCCCACCACCCCATCGATCACGAATTGCACCGAAAGCGCCGCGAGCAGCATCCCCAGCAACCGGGTGATCACCATCGTCCCGGTACGACCCAGCGCGCATTCGATGGGTCCGGCCACCCGGAAAAGAGCCAGCACGATGCCAATGACCAGCAGCGCCTCGGCAAAGACCACGAGCTTGCCGGTCCAACCCGTTCCGGCCTGTCCCACCAGCAGGATCATCGAGGCAAGCGCCCCTGGGCCCGCGATCAGCGGCATGGCCAGCGGAAAGACCGATGGGTCATGTGCCGGGTCGGCATGCTGGCCCTCGCGCCGCTGCGTGCGGCGTTCGAACAGCATGTCGAGCGCGGTCAGGAACAACAATATACCGCCCGCGATGCGGAAAGCGGGCATCGAGATGCCAACGAAGTTCAACAGGCTTTCGCCCAGCAGGCCGAAGATCAGCAGCAGCACCGCCGCAATCAGGCAGGCCCGCCGGCCGACGGACTTGCGCTGTGCAGGCGACATGCCCTGGGTCAGCGCGATGAACAGCGGGATGAGCCCCAGGGGGTCGATCACCACGAACAGCGTCACGAAAGTGGTGATCACGAACCCCTGGTCGATCATCCGCCCGCGGCCTCCAGCTTTTCCTCGGCCTTGAGCCAGAGCGCCTCGGCCCGGTCCAGACCTTCCATCACCTCGGCATATTTCTTCTGCCAGGTTTCAAGTTCGCCGATGCGGGCCTGTTCGTAAAGCTCGGGGTCGGCCAGCTTGGTTGCCAGCCGGTCGCGCATCTCGTTCAGCTTGCCCAGGCGTTCCTCGCATTTGCGCACCTCGGAGCGCAGCGCGAGGATCTCGTCGCGGCTGGCCTTGCGGGGTTTCTCTGCAACCGGTTTGGGGCGCTGTTCCTCATCGCCGGCCAGAAGCTGGCGGCGATACTCCTCCAGATCGCCCGTATAGGGCGTCACCGCACCGCCCTTCACCAGCCAGAGCCGGTCGGCCACGAGGCCCAGCAGGTGCATGTCATGGCTGACGAGAACCACGGCGCCGGAGTATTCGGTCAGCGCCTCGACCAGCGCCTCGCGGCTTTCGATGTCGAGGTGGTTCGTCGGCTCGTCCAGGATCAACAGATGCGGCGCATCGATCGTGGCCAGCAGCAGCGACAGCCGCGCCTTCTGCCCCCCAGACAGCCGCGCGACGATGGTTTCGGCCTGGTCGGCCATGAGGCCAAAGCCCGCAAGCCGCGCGCGCAGCTTGGGCTGTCCTTCGCCCGGACGCAGCCGCATGATGTGCTGCAACGGGGTTTCGTCCACATGCAGCTCATCCACCTGATGCTGCGCGAAATAGCCGATCCGCAGCTTGCCGGATTTTGTCATTCGCCCCTCTGCCGGGGCAAGCTTGCCCGCCAGAAGCTTCGACAGGGTCGATTTCCCCTCGCCGTTGCGGCCCAGAAGCGCGATGCGGTCATCCTGGTCGATGCGCAGGTTCAGCCGACGCAAGACCAGGGGCCCGCCATAGCCGACCGCCACATTGTCCATGTTGATGATCGGGGGCGACAGTTCTTCAGGCTCGGGAAAGGTGAAGACCTGCTTGCGCGCCTCTTCCGGGGGGGTGATCGGCTGCATCTTCTCCAGCATCTTCACCCGGCTTTGCGCCTGCACGGCCTTCGAGGCCTTGGCCTTGAAGCGGTCGACAAAGCTTTGCAGATGCGCGCGCCGCGCCTCCTGCTTTTTCGCCTCGGCGGTCAGGACGGCGATCTGCTCGGCCCGCTGGCGCGCGAACTGGTCATAGGGGCCGGTCCAGTAGGTCAGCTTCCTGGCGTCCAGATGCAGGATGCCCTGCACCGCGCGGTTCAGAAGGCCGCGGTCATGGCTGATGATCAGCACCGTATGGGGGTATTTCTGCAGATAGCTTTCCAGCCACAGCGCCCCCTCGAGGTCGAGGTAGTTGGTGGGTTCGTCCAGCAATAGCAGATCGGGCTGTGCGAACAGCACGCCCGCAAGCGCCACCCGCATCCGCCAACCGCCCGAGAAATCGGAACAGGGGCGCAGTTGCGCTTCGGGCTCGAACCCCAAGCCCTTGAGGATGGCACTTGCCCGTCCCTCGGCGGACCAGGCGTCGATATCGGCCAGCCGCTGCTGTACCTCGGCAATACGATGGGGGTCGGTGGCGGTCTCGGCCTCGGCCATCAGGTCCGCGCGTTCGGTGTCGGCGGCCAGCACCGTATCGAGAAGCGAGGTTGCAGACGAAGGCACCTCCTGCGCGACGCCGCCGATCCGGGCGCGGGCGGGCAGGCTGATCGAGCCTCCCTCCAGCGCCAGTTCGCCCTTGATCAGGCGGAACAGCGTGGTCTTTCCCGCGCCATTGCGCCCGACGAGGCCCACCTTGTGGCCCGTGGGAATGGTGGCCGAGGCCCCTTCGAACAGGGGCCGGCCTTCGACGGAATAGCTGATGTCCTCGATCTTCAACATGAGCGCCCTCGTGCCTCATGGGGGATGCGGCGTCAACGGGCGGGGCGGCCTTTTCAAGGGGATTGGCGCGTGATAGCAGGGCGCGGCAAACACGAGGGGCGGGCAGGGGCCTGCCTCGCCAATCCGGAAAGTGACCCTCATGGCCATTGAACGCACCCTTTCGATCATCAAGCCGGACGCGACCCGTCGCAACCTGACCGGCAAGATCAACGCCAAATTCGAGGAAGCCGGCCTGCGCATCGTCGCGCAGAAGCGCATCCACCTGTCGCTGGCCCAGGCCCAGAAGTTCTACGAAGTCCACAAGGACCGTCCCTTCTTTGGCGAACTGACCGAGTTCATGGCCTCGGAACCGGTCGTCGTGCAGGTGCTGGAAGGCGAAGGCGCGATCGCGAAGAACCGCGAAGTCATGGGCGCCACCAACCCGGCCAATGCCGCCGAAGGCACCATCCGCAAGGAATTCGCCCTGTCGGTGGGCGAGAACTCGGTTCATGGCTCGGACGCCCCGGAAACCGCCGCAGTCGAGATCGCCTATTTCTTCTCGGGCCTCGAACTGGTCGGCTAATCCCGCTGCCAAGGTTTGCGCAGGGCCGTCCTTCAGGGCGGCCCTTTGCGTTTCAGGGGCCGGATCAGCGGCGCCGCTCGATCACCCCCAGCGCCGCCAGCGCCGCATCGATGCCGGACCGACCGCCGCTGCCGGCTTCGGCCTTGATCTCGTCAAATCGCTTGCGCAGCGCAGCCTTCTCGGCGCCCTGGCAATCGTTCCAGGGGCGGCCCTGCAGGCCCATCACCAGCACATAGTAGCCTATGAAATGCGGCGCCGTGCCCGCGCGCAGCAGGCGGCGATACGCCTCGTCCGCCCCCAAGGCGCGGATTTCCTCGGCCGAGGTGATGCCCGCGCGGGCGAAGGCCGCTTCACTGGCGGGCCCCAGGTTCGGGATGGAAGAGACGGGAGAAGACATGGCGCAACCCTGACCGGACGGACGGGCCGCATCCTAGCTGCCCGGCAGGCCGCAACAAGGCCCGGAACAGGACTTTGCCGCACCCGTCAGGCCCGGGTTGACCCAGGCCCGGCGAGGGTCAGATCGACGCCCAGTCGCGGAAGATCGGCTTCTGGCCCTGCTGGGGGGCGGCGGGCGTGTTCGACCCCATTTGCCCGGAACCGGTCGAAGTGCTGCCCTGCTGTTGCGGGGCGGGGGTCTGCGGTTTCTGTGCCATTCTCAAAATCGCTCACTCTCAAAGGCTGCTCAGGCCTCATGGATCGCCCTGCGGCGAGACCGACCCCGGGCCGGCCCTGCGGCTGTGCCGCCGCTCTCTGGCCGTCCGTGATCGTTCGCGGGCAATTATGCGCCCGTTTCCGCGAGTTCAACCGGGATTTCGTCCAGGGCACGCCCATTGCGGCAAAACACGCGACAAATCCGACACAAATGCGTGTGTCGGTCGGGCATGGAAACAATCAAGCGCCTGCCGTCGATTCGGTTGCCTTGGCCGCCCAGCGGATCCCCGCGCTAGGGCAAGACCACCGCAGCCGGAAATCCGATGCGATCCAGCGCCGCGATCAGCGACGGATGCTCGACCGGGCCGGCAACGCCAAGGCGACGGCTTTCCAGATCGAACTCCAGCCGCTCGACTCCGGGATGGTCGGCCAAGGCCTTCTCGATCGAGGCCTTGCACCCACCGCAATGCATGTCGGGAACGGAAAGAGTGATCATGGGCCTCTCCTGTCGATCATCTTCAGAGTGCAGGGGCACAGGCCAAAGGGCAAGCCCCCCGTGACGCGGCACTTGCGCACGGTGCCGGCTCTCTGTCTTGACCTTGCCGGGACCTCGGGGCCATGACGGTAAGACGATTGCACGGAGCGTGCCATGGCCGATGCCAGCCTCCCTTCGCCCGATACCTTGCCAGGGACCATTCGCCTCAATGTCGCGGGAATGACCTGCGCCTCTTGCACAGGGCGGGTGGAACGGGTGCTCAAGGCGCGACCGGGCGTGATCTCGGCTTCCGCCAACCTTGCGACCCGCCGGGTGCATGTCAACGTCCTGCCGGGGCATGAGACGGCTGAAGAGCTTGCCGCGCTCGTCACCTCGATCGGGTATGAAGCGCGGGCCGACGAGACGAACCCTGAGGTCGACCAGGCGAAAGAGGCCGCGCAACTGCGCCAGGACACCTGGATTGCCGCGGCGTTGACGCTTCCGGTCTTCCTGGTCGAGATGGGCGGACATCTTTATCCGCCGCTGCACCATTGGATTGCCGCATCCATCGGGCAACAGACAAGCTGGGTGCTGCAATCCGTGCTGGTCGGGCTGGTGCTGCTGGGGCCGGGGCGGCGGTTTTATGGACGCGGCCTGAGTGCGCTGCGCCATGGCGCGCCCGACATGGACAGCTTGGTGACCGTCGGCACGGCAGCGGCCTACGGCTACTCCCTGGTCGCGACCTATGCACCAGGCCTTCTGCCCGCCACCGCCCGCGCTGTCTATTACGAGGCTGCTGCGGTGATCGTCGTGCTGATCCTGCTGGGCCGGATGCTCGAGGCCCGCGCCCGCGGCCGCACGGGCGAAGCGATCCGTCATCTGAGTGAGCTTCGCCCCGAGACGGCCACGGTCGAGCGGGACGGCACGCTGCTGTCCGTGCCTTCGGCCGCAATCCTGCCGGGCGACATCGTGCGGCTGCACCCCGGCGAGCGGGTCGCCGTCGATGGCGAGGTGCTCGACGGCGAAAGCCATGTCGATGAAAGCATGCTGACCGGCGAGGCTGCGCCCGTGGCCAAGGGCCCGGGCGATAGGGTCACGGGGGGCACGGTAAACGGCACCGGGGCACTGACCTTCCGCGCGACCCATGTGGGCGCCGAAACCGTGCTCGCCCGCATCATCGACATGGTGGAAGAGGCGCAGGGGTCCAAGCTGCCAATTCAGGCGCAGGTCGACAAGGTGACACGCTGGTTCGTGCCCGCCGTGATGGCGCTGGCCGCGCTGACGGTCCTCGCCTGGCTGGTCTTCGGGCCCGGGCTGGCCGAGGCATTGGTGGCAGGCGTGTCGGTGCTGATCATTGCCTGCCCCTGTGCCATGGGGTTGGCGACGCCCACCTCGATCATGGTCGCCACGGGCCGGGCGGCAGAGCTTGGCGTGCTGTTCCGCCGGGGCGAGGCGCTTCAGACGCTGCAAGGGGTGGATTGGATCGCCTTCGACAAGACCGGCACCCTGACCGAAGGCCGGCCTGCCCTGACCGATGTGCTGCCCGCCCCGGGGGGCGAGGCCGACGAGACGCTGGCGCTTGCCGCGGCGGTCGAGGGCGGGTCGGAGCATCCGCTGGCCACCGCGATCCGCGCTGGCGCCACGGCGCGGGGGCTGGCGCTGCCGCAGGTGACGGGCTTTCGCGCGATCCCGGGCTTTGGGGCCGAGGCCCAGGCCATGGGCGCGCGCGTGCTGGTTGGCGCGGCACGGCTGATGACGCGCGAGCGGATCGATCTGTCCGGACTGGCAGTAGATGCCGATCGGCTGGCCGCGCAGGGCCGGACACCAGTGTTCGTGGCGCAGGCGGGTCGGCTCGTCGGTCTGCTGGCAATTGCCGATCCGGTTCGCGCCGAAACGGCCGAAGCCCTTTCACGTCTGCGCGACCTGGGGTGCAAGATCGCCATGATCACAGGCGATGCGCGGGCTGTAGCCCAGGCGGTGGGCGGCCCGCTGGGAATCGAGCGGATCGAGGCCGAGGTGCTGCCCGGAGGCAAGGTCGAGGCGCTGCGCGCCCTGGGAGGACGGGTCGCGTTTGTGGGCGACGGCATCAACGACGCCCCCGCGCTGGCGGCGGCCGATGTGGGCATCGCCATCGGAACGGGAACGGATGTGGCGATTGGCGCAGCCGAGGTCGTGCTGATTTCCGGTGACCCGCGGGGCGTGGCCACGGCCCTTGAACTCAGCGAGCGCACGATGGCGAACATCCGGCAGAATCTGGCCTGGGCCTTTGGCTACAATGCCGCGCTTATCCCGGTGGCGGCGGGGGCGCTGGTGCCCTTTGGCGGGCCGCAGCTGTCACCTATGCTGGCGGCGGCGGCCATGGGGATTTCGTCGGTCTTCGTCGTCACCAACGCGCTCCGGCTGCGCCGTGCGGGACGGAAGCCCGCCTGAAGGCTCGACCTGCCGCTCTGGCTAGGCCGCGCGCAAAAGGCGGCCGAGCGCGACATTGCCCTGAACCAGATCGCACAGTGTCGTGCGGTCAAGCCGGCTGTAGAAGGCCTCGACGGCCTCGGCCAGCGCGCAGCTGAGCCGGCAGGCGCCCGCCAGAGGACAGGCGGCCGCACCGTCGTCGAAGCAGTCGGCAAAGGGCAGGGGGGCCTCGAAGCTGCGCAGCACCTCGCCCACCGTGATCTGTTCGGCCGGGCGGCCCAGGGCCAGCCCGCCCCTGCGCCCCCGGAGCGTCTGCACGAAGCCCTTCTGCGCAAGCAGGTGGATCACCTGAGCCAGATGGTTTTCAGACGCGTTGCAGGCCTGGGCGATGTCGTGCCGACGGACCGTGTGTCCTTGATGAACCGCACAATACATCAGCGTCCTCATGGCCAGATTGGAGCGCATGGTGAGTCTCATGGCCGTCTCACTCCTTTGTCGACGGAACCTCTTGCGTCAGACTAACCGAAGCAGGGATGCTGCGAATTGATGCAGATCATGCAGCCGGGAATCGCCTTTTTGTGCGGCCCTGCTGCAGCCTCTGCCGCGTCGCGGCAACAGCAGCCGCAGCGCGGCAACAGAATTTGAAAGCGCTTTGGGACTTGTGTAGCCGCCCAACACTGTGATTATGATGCCCTGACGGAAATCATTCCGGCCAGGTGTTCAAAGCAGTTTGAATACCCGGCCCGCCGCCAGAGGAAGCACAAGCGCGCCGCCGGTCCGACCGGCAGGGTTCACAGGATGGCTTGCATTGGCTGCAGGGCCGTCCAAGCTGGGCAAGACGCGGCGCAGGGGCCGCGACCCGGCAGCTGCATCAGGAAGTGACAGAGTGTTCGATACCCCCCTCACGACCCCCGATCTCAAGACCGCGGTGCTCCGGCACCTGACGTTTACCCTTGGCAAGGATGCCCCGAACGCCAGCGTCTATGACTGGCGAATGGCGCTGTCCTACGCGATCCGCGACCGGATCGTGGAGCCCTGGTTCGCTTCGACCCGCCGCACCTGGGCCGAGGATCGCAAGCGGGTCTACTACCTGTCGATGGAGTTCCTGATCGGGCGCATTCTTGAGGATGCGACGATCAATCTTGGCCTGCGTGACATCGCCGCCGAGACCATGGAAAGCTTCGGTCAGGACTTTCGCGCGATCGTCGAGGACGAGCCCGACGCTGCACTCGGCAATGGCGGGCTTGGCCGTCTGGCCGCCTGCTTCATGGAATCGATGGCGACGCTCGGGTGCCCGGCCTACGGCTATGGCATCCGCTATGAACACGGGCTGTTCCGCCAGCGCTTCGAGGGGGGACAGCAGGTCGAGACGCCGGAGGACTGGCTGAGTCTTCGCCACCCCTGGGAATTCGATCGCCCGGAAAGCGAATACACCATCGGTTTCAAGGGACATGTCGAGACACGGGACGGCCGCGAGATCTGGGTGCCGGGAGAGTCTGTCCTGGCCTCGGCCCATGACACGCCGGTGGTTGGCTGGCAGGGCAAATGGGCCAATACGCTGAGGCTGTGGGGGGCGAAACCGACCACGCTGTTTGATCTGGAGCGGTTCAACAGGGGCGACTATGCGGCCGCGGCAGAGCCCGAGGCGCTGGCCCGAACGCTGAGCCGGGTTCTCTATCCCGACGATACGACCTATCAGGGCAAGGAGCTGCGCCTGAAGCAGGAGTTCTTCCTGACCTCGGCCGCGCTGCAAGACATCCTGCGCCGCTATCTGGCCCGTCACAGCGACTTGCGCGCGCTGCCCAAGCATGTTGCGATCCAGATGAACGACACCCATCCGGCCATCGCAGGCCCGGAGCTGATCCGCCTTCTCAGCGATGTGCACGGGCTTCCCTTCAACGAAGCGCTGGAGATCGCCCAGGCCTGTCTGGGCTACACCAACCACACGCTTCTGCCCGAGGCGCTGGAGCGCTGGGCCACCTTCACTTTCGGCAATGTCCTGCCGCGCCACATGCAGATCGTCGAGCGCATCGATGCCTGGCACAAGGACGAGTACCATTCGCGCCCGCATTACGTTGGCATCGTCAAGCACCATGAGGTGCGGATGGGCGAGCTGGCCTTCGTGATGGCGCACAAGGTCAACGGCGTCTCGGCGCTGCATTCCGACCTGATCAAGAAGAACCTGTTCCCCGAGCTGGACAAGCTGCATCCCGGACGGATCATCAACCAGACCAATGGCGTGACACCGCGCCGCTGGCTCAAGATGGCAAACCGCCCACTTGCCTCGCTCATCACCGAAACCATCGGCGAGGGGTGGGAAAGCGATCTCGACCGCCTGCGGGAACTGGAACCCCATATCAAGGACAAGGGGTTCCGCGCGGCCTTTGGCGCGGCAAAGCGCACCAACAAGATCGAACTGTCAAACTGGATCAGGGAAACCTGCGGTGTCGCCGTCAGCCCCGATGCGATGTTCGACGTGCAGGTCAAGCGCATCCATGAATACAAGCGTCAGCTTCTGAACATCCTCGAAACCATCGCGCATTGGGATGCGATCAAGCGCAATCCCAAGGGCAAATGGGTGCCTCGGGTGAAGATCTTCGGCGGCAAGTCGGCACCGGGCTACGCGGTGGCAAAAGAGATCATCCATCTGATCAACGACGTGGGCACTGTCCTGAACGCCGATCCCGATACCCGCGACCTGCTGACCGTCATCTATCCGCCCAACTACAACGTCTCGATGGCCGAGCGACTGATCCCCGCCTCGGATCTGTCCGAGCAGATCTCGACGGCGGGCAAGGAGGCGTCGGGCACCGGGAACATGAAGTTCATGATGAACGGCGCGCCGACCATCGGCACGCTGGACGGGGCCAATGTCGAGATCCTGCAAGAGGTCGGGGCCGACAACTTCTTCCTGTTCGGCCTGACCGCCGACGAGGTGATGAAGCGGCGGGAGGACCCTGAACATTCGCGCAAGGCGATCGAGGCGAGCCAGCCGTTGCAGGACGTGCTGCAGATGGTGGCCGAGGGGCGCTTCAGCCCAGGCCAGAAAGACCGCTACCACGATCTCGTGCACCGGGTCTGGCACCATGACTATTTCCTCGTGGCGGCGGATTTTGACGCCTACCATGCGGCACAGGCCCAGGTGGACCGTGCCTATGCCGACCGCGAGCGGTGGCTTGCGATGGCCGCGATGAACACAGCCCGCTCGGGCTTTTTCTCGTCGGATCGCACGATCCGGGGCTACATGAACGACGTCTGGTCAGTGGAACCGGCGCTCTAGCGCCGGACCACCGAGCCGGAGGCTGAGAGGGGGAGGACTCGATGGCCAAGGGAACAGGGGTCGTGATCGACCCGGGACTTGCGCAGGCGATCGTCGAGGGCGCCCATGGCGACCCCTTTGCGGTTCTGGGCCCCCATGAGCAGGGCAAGTCCTGCATCGTGACGGCCTTCGTGCCGGGGGCCGACAGGCTGACCGTGCTGGCCCGCAAGGAGGTCGAGGCAACGCCGGTGCCCGATGCGCCGGGTCTCTTCGTGGCGCGCCTTCCGTCGCGCCAGGCCTATCGTCTGCGGGCCTCGAACGCCGAGGCCACCTGGGAATTCGACGATCCCTTCCGCTTTGGCCCCGTGCTGGGCGAGATGGACGAATACCTGCTGGGCGAGGGGACGCACCGCCGCCTGTGGCAGGCGCTGGGGGCGCACGCGATAACCCACGAAGGGGTGGACGGCGTGCATTTCGCCGTCTGGGCGCCGAATGCTCAGCGCGTCTCGGTCGTGGGGGATTTCAACATATGGGATGGCCGCCGCCACCCGATGCGCCGTCGCGGTGCGACGGGCGTGTGGGAAACCTTCATTCCCGGCATCGGCGAAGGCACGGCCTACAAATACGAGATCCGCGGCCATGACGGCAGCACTATGCCGCTCAAGGCCGATCCCGTCGGCTTCGGCTCGGAGCACCCTCCGGCCACCGCCTCGGTTGTCCGCCGGCTGTCGGATGCCAAATGGAAGGATGGCGCCTGGATGAAGGGCCGACAGGCCCGCCACAGCATCGATGCCCCGATCTCGGTCTATGAGGTGCATCTGGGCAGTTGGCGCCGGGCCGAGGGCAACCGGATGCTGTCCTATCAGGAATTGGCCGAACAGCTTGTTGACTATGTGGCAACAATGGGCTTCACCCATCTGGAACTGTTGCCAGTTTCCGAGTTTCCCTTTGACGGAAGCTGGGGCTATCAGCCCGTCGGCCTGTTCGCCCCCACCATCCGCCACGGCACCCCGCCCGAGTTCCGCGCCTTTGTCGAGGCCGCGCACAAGCGTGACATCGGTGTGCTGCTCGATTGGGTGCCGGGCCATTTCCCGACCGATCCGCATGGGCTGGGCCGGTTCGACGGAACGCCGCTTTACGAGCATGCCGACCCGCGCGAGGGGTTCCACCAGGACTGGAACACGCTGATCTACAATTACGGCCGGGTCGAGGTCGCGAACTACCTCGTGTCGAACGCGCTGTACTGGCTGGAGGAATACCACCTGGACGGGCTGCGGGTGGATGCGGTCGCCTCCATGCTCTACCGCGACTACAGCCGCTCCGAGGGCCAGTGGATCCCGAACCGCGACGGCGGGCGGGAAAACTACGAGGCCATCGCGCTGTTGCAGCGCATGAACGCCACGACCTATGGCGAGGTTCCGGGCATCATGACGGTGGCCGAGGAATCCACTGCCTTCCCGGGCGTCTCGCGCCCGGTCAGCCACGGCGGGCTCGGCTTCGGGTTCAAGTGGAACATGGGCTGGATGAACGACACCCTGAGCTACATGCACAAGGATCCCATCCACCGCAAATGGCATCACCACCAGATGACCTTCGGCCTGCACTACGCCTGGTCGGAAAACTATATCCTTCCGATCAGCCATGACGAGGTTGTGCACGGCAAGGGCAGCATGCTGGCCAAGATGCCGGGCGACGGATGGGAAAAGTTCGCCAACCTGCGCGCCTATTACGGTTTCATGTGGGGGCATCCGGGCAAGAAGCTTCTGTTCATGGGGCAAGAGTTCGCCCAGGGCGCGGAATGGAACCATAACCAGAGCCTCGACTGGCATCTGCTCGACATCCCGCAACATCGCGGTGTGCAGGCGCTGGTGCGGGATCTGAACGCGGTCTATCGCGCAACACCCGCGCTGCACCTGAACGACGCCCGGCCCGAGGGGTTTGCCTGGATCGAGTCGAATGACGAACAGGCCTCGGTCTATGCCTGGGCGCGTTTCGGGCGGCCCGGCGACCCGTCGGTTGTCGTGGTGTCGAACATGACGCCGGTCGAACGGCAGTACCGGCTGGGCTTCCCGGTCGCGGGCCAGTGGGAAGAACTGATCAACACCGATGCCGAGGTTTACGGCGGGGGCAATCGTGGCAATCTGGGAGGAATCGTGACCGAGGGCACCCCCTGGCACGGCCAGGCGCAATCGGCACTTGTCACATTGCCGCCGCTCAGCACCATCATGTTCCGGCAGGGCTGACCAAAGACGCAAACCTTGCGAGGGGAACACTCGCGACACAGGGGAGGACAGGATGAAACCAAGACCAAACGCGCGGCTGTCGTCGCAGGCCATGGCCTTCGTGCTGGCCGGGGGACGCGGCTCGCGGCTGAAGGAGCTGACCGACAGGCGCGCGAAGCCTGCGGTCTATTTTGGCGGCAAGGCTCGGATCATCGACTTTGCCCTGTCGAATGCGCTGAACTCGGGCATCCGCAAGATGGCGATTGCCACCCAATACAAGGCGCACAGCCTGATCCGCCATTGCCAGCGGGGCTGGAACTTCTTCCGCGCAGAGCGGAACGAATATCTCGACATCCTGCCGGCCAGCCAGCGGGTCGATGAAAACAAATGGTATCTCGGCACCGCCGATGCCGTGGCGCAGAACATCGACATCGTCGACAGCTATGGCATCCAGTACGTGATCATCCTGGCGGGTGACCATGTCTACAAGATGGATTACGAGCTGATGTTGCGCCAGCATGTCGAGACGGGGGCCGATGTGACCATCGGCTGCCTGACCGTGCCGCGGATGGAAGCGACGGCCTTCGGCGTGATGCATGTGGACAAGACCGACCGGATCACCGCCTTTGTCGAAAAGCCAAAGGATCCGCCCGGGATTCCGGGCGACCCGGACCATGCGCTGGCCTCGATGGGCATCTATGTCTTCGACTGGGCCTTCCTGCGCGATCTTCTCTTGCGCGACATGGCCGATCCGAACTCCAGCCACGATTTCGGCAACGACCTGATCCCGGGCATCGTGAAGAATGGCAAGGCGATGGCGCATCGCTTTTCAGAAAGCTGCGTCACCAGCGGGCTTGAGACCGAACCCTACTGGCGCGACGTAGGCACGATCGATGCCTTCTGGCAGGCCAACATCGACCTGACCGATTTCGTGCCGAAGCTCGACCTTTACGACAATGCCTGGCCGATCTGGACCTATGCCGAACTCGTCCCGCCGGCCAAGTTCATCCATGACGAGGATGGCAGGCGCGGCATGGCGATTTCGTCTCTGGTTTCGGGGGACTGCATCGTCTCGGGATCGGAGGTCCGCAATTCGCTGCTGTTCACCGGGGTCAGGACGCATTCCTACTCGGCGCTGGAATATGTCGTGGCGCTGCCGCATGTCTCGGTCGGGCGCAAGGCGCAGCTGAAAAACTGCGTGATCGACTCGGGCGTGGTGATCCCCGAGGGCCTCGTGATCGGCGAAGACCCCGAGGAAGACGCGAAATGGTTCCGCCGGACCGAGACGGGTGTCGTGCTGATCACGCAGGACATGCTGGTTGCACGGGCCGCCAAGCTCGGACTCTAGCGCCTGCAGGGAAGGGGGCGGGCCCCCTTCCAGCCGGGCTTGCGGTCAGTCCATGGGCCGTGGATAGTGGGGCGGCAACCTGCGACGGAGGGCGAAGATGGCCGGGCAAGTGCTTTCAGTGGCATCGGAATGTGTTCCGCTGGTCAAGACGGGCGGACTGGCCGATGTCGTAGGCGCGCTGCCCGCTGCCCTTGCGCCAACCGGTTGGCACATGCGGGTGCTGATGCCGGCCTACCGGCCTCTTCGCGCGCGCATCGCCGATTGGGATGACGTCTGGTCCGAAGCCGATCTGTTCGGTGGGCCGGCGCGCGTGGTCGCGGGGCAGGTGGACGGGCTGTCGATGCTGCTGCTGGACGCGCCGCATCTCTTTGACCGCGAAGGCGGGCCCTACAGCGGTCCGGGCGGCGACTGGGCCGACAACCCCTTCCGTTTCGCAGCGCTGAGCTGGGCTGCGGCGGATATCGCGCGCGACGGGCTCGATGACGGCTGGCGACCCGATATCCTGCATGCGCATGACTGGCAGGCCGGCTTTGCCCCGGCCTATCTGACCTATCGCGGCACGGGCGGGGTGGCCTCGGTCCTGACGGTGCACAACATCGCCTTCCAGGGTTGGGCGCCGGCGGCGCTTCTGGGGGCGCTGCGGCTGCCGGGCGAGCAATTCCATGCCGATGCGCTGGAATACTATGGCGGACTGTCCTCGCTGAAGGCGGGGCTTGTCACGGCGGATGCGATCACCACGGTGTCGCCCACCTATGCGACCGAACTGATGCGCCCGGAGTTTGGAATGGGCCTGCAAGGGGTCATCGCGGCGCGTAGCGCCGCGGTCAGCGGGATCCTGAACGGCGTCGATACCGCCGTCTGGTCGCCCGAAGCCGACCCCGCGATTCAGAGCTTTTCCGCCAAGACACCCAAGCGCAAGGCCGAGAACCGGGCCGCGCTCTGCACCGAGTTCGGGCTGGAGGTGCCGGGGCCACTGGCCATCGTGGTCAGCCGCCTGACCGATCAGAAGGGGATCGACCTTCTGCCGGCCGCGCTGCCCGATTTTGTTGCCGGCGGCGGCGGTGTCGCGGTACTGGGCACGGGCGACCCGGCATTGGAGGCGGCAATGCACGGCCTTGCCGCGCGGTTCCCCGGCCGGGTGGCGGTCCGCATCGGCTATGACGAGGCGCTGAGCCACCGGATGTTCGCGGGCGCCGATGCGGTGCTTGTCCCATCGCGGTTCGAACCCTGCGGCCTGACCCAGATGTATGGCCTGCGCTATGGCGCTTTGCCCGTGGTCGCGTTGACCGGCGGGCTTGCCGACACGGTCATCGGCGTCTCGCCCGCCACGATGGCGGCAGGGGTGGCGACCGGCATCGTCTTTCATCCGACCGATGCGCTTGCCCTTGGCCTTGCCCTGCGGCAGCTGCTGGCACTCTATGCCGATCCGGCGGCCTGGTCACAGGTGCAGAAAAACGCCATGCGCCATCCCGTGGGCTGGGAGGCCTCGGCTGCCGCCTATGCGCGGCTGTACGAAAGCCTTGTCGAATGATCCTGACGGCCCCGACACAGCGGCCGGCCGGGCATGGTGTCTCGGCCGGGCGGCCCTGGCCGATGGGCGCGCATTTCGATGGCGAGGGCGTCAACTTCGCGGTGTTTTCGGCCAACGCCGAACGGATGGAGCTGTGCCTGTTCACCCCCGACGGGCGCAAGGAAACCGCGCGCCTGCTGATGACCGAGCGTGACGGCGACATCTGGCACATCCATGTGACCGGGCTGATGCCGGGGGCGCTGTACGGCTATCGCGCGCATGGGCCCTATGCCCCCGAGCAGGGCCACCGCTTCAACCCGAACAAGTTGCTGCTTGACCCCTATGCCCGCGCGCTTGAAGGGCGGCTGCGCTGGTCGGATGCGCTGATGGGGTACAAGGTGGGCAGCCCGCGGGGCGACCTGTCCTATGACAGCCGCGACAGCGCCTTTGCCATGCCGAAGTCGGTGGTCGTCGACCCTGCCTTTCATTGGGGCGACGACAGCCCTCCCAACCGGCCCTGGACCGATACGGTGATCTACGAGGCGCATGCCCGTGGCCTGACCATGCTGCACCCCGGCGTCGATCCCGGACAGAAGGGGCTGGTGACGGGCCTCGCCTCGGATGCCATGATAGATCACCTGCTGACGCTGGGGGTTACCGCGATCGAGCTCTTGCCGGTGCAGGCCTTTGTCGACGACCGTTTTCTGATCGCGCGGGGCCTGCGCAACTACTGGGGCTATCAGACCATCGGCTTCTTCGCGCCCGAGCCGCGCTACCTGGGCCGGGGCGGCTTGCGCGACTTGCAGGCGGCGATCCACCGCCTGCATTCCGTCGGGATCGAGGTGATCCTGGACGTGGTCTACAACCACACGGGAGAGGGGGACGAGTTCGGCCCGACGCTGAGCTTTCGCGGCCTCGACAACCGCAGCTATTACCGTCTGATCGAAGGCGGGCGGCATTACGTGAACGACACTGGCACCGGCAACACGCTGAACCTGACCCATCCTGCGGTCCTGCGACTGGTGATGGACAGCCTGCGCTATTGGGTCGAGACCTATCATGTCGATGGTTTCCGCTTTGACCTTGCCACGGTCCTCGGCCGCGAGGCCGGGGGGTTCGACCCGAATGGCGGCTTCTTCGACGCGATCCGGCAAGACCCGGTTCTGGCCCGGGTGAAGCTGATCGCCGAGCCTTGGGACATCGGACCAGGCGGTTACCAGCTGGGGGCCTATCCCCATCCCTTTGCCGAATGGAACGACCGTTTCCGCGACGGCGTCCGGCGGTACTGGCGGGGCGATGCGGGGCTGACGCCAGATCTCGCCAAACGGCTTCTGGGCTCGGCCGAGCGGTTCGACCAGGGCGGGCGCCCCGCGACAAGCTCTGTCAACTTCGTGACGGCACATGACGGCTTCACGCTGGACGACCTCGTCAGCTTCACCGTCAAGCGCAACTTCGCCAATGGCGAGGAAAACCGCGATGGTCATTCCGACAACCACTCCGACAACCTGGGTTTCGAGGGGCCGACCACGGACCCGAAGGTTCTGGCCGCCCGCGCGCAGCGCAAGCGCAACCTTCTGGCCACGCTCTTCCTGTCGCAGGGCACGCCGATGCTGCTGGCGGGCGATGAGGTCGGCAACAGCCAGGGCGGCAACAACAATGCCTATGCCCAGGACAATGACACCGGCTGGATAGACTGGACCCGGGCCGACAGGCGTCTGGCCGCCTTTGTCGCGCGATTGACCGCGCTCCGGCGTGACCATCCGGTGCTGCGTCAGAAACGGTTCCTGCATGCCCGCCCGCGCCCCAGCGATGGCCTGCCCGATGTCATCTGGCGCCGCGCAGATGGCACCACCCCCCGCCCGGAAGACTGGCACGACCCCTCCTTCCGCTGCCTTGGGGTCGAGCTGCGCAGCGCCGCCGAAGCCGAGGACAGCGGCGCGGCCGCCATTTTTGCGCTGTTCAATGCCGGGCCTGACCAGACCGCCGTCCTGCCGCAAAGCAGGACGGGCTGGCAGCTGATCCTGGACACCACGCGCCCCGAAGCGCCCCCCGAGACCAGCCTGGCACGTGTTGCCGTGCCTGCCCAGTCCGTGCTGGTCTTTGCCGAATTGCCACCCAGCGGAGGACCGACATGAGCCTGCTCACCATCGCCACCACCCCGATTTCCGGGCAGAAGCCAGGCACCTCGGGCCTGCGCAAGAAGACCCCGGTCTTCATGGGCCGGCACTATCTGGAGAATTTCGTCCAGTCGATCTTCGATGTGGTGGGAGCAGGCGGCAAGACCTTTGTCCTTGGGGGCGACGGGCGCTACTTCAACGACCGGGCGGCGCAGGTGATCCTGAGGATGGCGGCCGCGAACGGCGCGGCGCGGGTCATCGTGGGGCAGGGCGCGATCCTGTCCACGCCCGCCGCGAGCCACCTGATCCGCCTGAACAAGACCGACGGCGGCATCATCATGTCGGCCAGCCACAACCCCGGCGGACCGGATGAGGATTTCGGCGTCAAGTTCAACATGCCGAATGGCGGCCCCGCGCCCGAAGCGGTGACCGAGGCCATGTACCAGCGCACGACCGAGATCACCGAGTACCGCATTCTGGAAAGCCAGGACGTGGATCTGTCGACCGTGGGGCGGACGCGCCTGGGCGAGATGATCGTCGATGTGGTCGACCCGGTGGCCGACTATGCCGCGCTGATGGAAAGCCTGTTCGACTTTGCCGCGATCCGGGCAATGTTCGCTTCGGGCTTCCGCATGCGCTTCGATGCGATGTGCGCGGTGACGGGGCCCTACGCGACCGAGATCCTGGAAAACCGGCTGGGTGCGGCCAGGGGCACGGTCGTGAACGGCACGCCCCTGCCGGATTTCGGCGGCATGCATCCCGACCCGAACCCGGTCTGGGCCAAGGCGCTGATGGATGAGATGTTCGGCCCCGGCGCCCCCGATTTCGGTGCGGCCTCGGATGGCGACGGCGACCGCAACATGGTCGTCGGACGCGGCATCTATGTCTCGCCCTCGGACAGCCTGGCGGTGCTGGCCGCCAACGCGACCCTCGCGCCGGGCTACAAGGCGGGGCTCAAGGGCGTCGCGCGCTCGATGCCGACTTCGGCCGCAGCCGACCGGGTGGCGGCCGCACTGAAGATCGGCAGCTACGAGACGCCGACGGGCTGGAAATTCTTCGGCAACCTTCTCGATGCCGGGCGCGCGACGATCTGCGGCGAGGAAAGCTTTGGCACCGGATCCGACCATGTGCGCGAAAAGGACGGGCTCTGGGCCGTGCTTCTTTGGCTTAACATCCTGGCGGTGCGGCGCGAAAGCGTGGCCGAGATCCTGACCTCGCATTGGTCGGCCTTCGGGCGCAACTACTACTCGCGCCACGATTTCGAGGCCATCGCCAGCGACAAGGCCGATGCGATGATGGCCGCGCTGCGCGGCATCCTGCCCGCGCTTCCGGGCCAGACGGTCGAAGGCATGGTGATCAGCGGCGCGGATGATTTCGAATACACCGACCCCGTCGATGGCTCGGTCAGCCGCAAGCAGGGCGTGCGCATCCTCTTCCAGGATGGCAGCCGGATCGTGCTGCGCCTTTCGGGCACCGGCACCGAGGGCGCGACCCTGCGGCTCTACCTGGAGCGTTACGAGGAAGACCCGACGAAGTTCGGCCTTGATCCGCAACTGGCGCTCTCGCCCGTGATCCGCGCGGCGCATGGTCTGGCCCGGATCGAGGAGCACACCGGCCGCTCCACCCCCGATGTGGTGACCTGACGGGGCGGTTGACACGCATCAAGGCGCGCGGGCGCCTGACAGGGCAGGGTGGGGGTCTCTTCCTGGCCCAAGGACCCTGCCCATGCGCTTGCCGCTCTTGCCCCTCTTGCTGTGCCTGACCCCGGCCACGGGGCAAGCCGAGCCCGATTTCGAGGCGATCAAGATCGCAGCCGGGGCGCAGGCCTTTGCGCTGGCCTGCGCGGGCTGCCACGCCGCCGATGCCACGGGCGACAGCTACGGCCCACCGCTTGAAGACGTGTCGGGCCGGGTCGCCGGGACCTGGTTCGACTATCCCTATTCCGATGCGCTGCGCGCGGCGGGCTTTGTCTGGACTGATGACTTGTTGCGTGCCTGGATGGCCGATAACACGGCCTTCCTGCCCGACAGCAAGATGCGTCACGACGGAATCGACGACCCCGTGGTGCAGGAGCTGATCCTCAGCTATCTGCACAGCATCTCGCAGGGCGAATAGCGCGGCCCGACAGACCCTTGGGGGCTTGCCTTCCCGACCGAAAGCGTCTAGACGCGCGGCACTTCACAGGCGGAGGGCGGGCCTGCAGGGGAGAAATCCCTGCATGTCCACCGGTTGGGGGAAACCCTGAAATCCTTCCGCCGAGGCGCAAACCGGAAAGGAAATGGACATGGCGCTCCCTGAGTTCTCGATGCGTCAGCTGCTGGAAGCTGGCGTTCACTACGGCCACCAGACCGCTCGCTGGAACCCCAAGATGGAGGAATTCATCTATGGCGACCGCAACGGCATTCACATCATCGACCTGACCCAGACCGTCCCGATGCTGGACGCGGCGCTGCAGGTCGTGCGCGACACCGTCGCCAAGGGCGGCCGCATCCTGTTCGTCGGCACCAAGCGTCAGGCGCAGAAGCCCGTCGCCGAAGCCGCCGAGAAATGCGCGCAGTACTACATGAACCACCGCTGGCTGGGCGGCACGCTCACCAACTGGAAAACCGTCTCGCAGTCGATCCAGCGCCTCAAGCAGATCGACGAGCTGATGGAGCACGGCGCCGAAGGCCTCACCAAGAAAGAGCGCCTGAACATGGAACGCGAGCAGGCCAAGCTGCAGGCCAGCCTGGGCGGCATCCGCGAAATGGGCGGCGTGCCGGACCTGCTGTTCGTGATCGACGTGGGCAAGGAAGACCTCGCCATCCTGGAAGCGCAGAAGCTGGGTATCCCGGTCATCGGCGTGGTCGACACGAACAACTCGCCCAAGGGCGTGGACTATGTGATCCCGGGCAACGATGACGCGGCCCGCGCGATCCAGCTTTACTGCGATCTGGTCGCCCGTGCGGCGCTGGACGGCATGACCGCCCAGATGGGCGCGGCCGGCATCGACCTTGGCGCGCTGGAAACCGCGCCCGAGGAAGAGGCCATCGAAGAGGTCTGAGTCCGTCGCAGGACCGTTACCCGACGGGGGTAAGCCCCGTCGGGACCAAGCATTGTTTTGAGGAGAGCCGCCATGGCAATCACCGCCCAGATGGTGAAGGAACTGCGCGAATCGACCGGCGCAGGCATGATGGACGCGAAACGCGCCCTGACCGAGACCGATGGCAATATGGAAGCCGCCGTTGACTGGCTGCGCACCAAGGGCCTGGCGAAAGCCGCCAAGAAGGCCGACCGCGTGGCCGCCGAGGGCCTTATCGGCGTGTCCGTCTCGAACGGTCGCGGCGTGGCCGTCGAGATCAACTCGGAAACCGACTTCGTGGCCAAGAACGCTGACTTCCAGACGCTGGTCAACGAAGTGACCCGCGTGGCGCTGACCACCGGCGACGACATCGAAGTGCTGAAGGCCGCGCATCTGAACGGCAAGCCGGTCTACGAAGTCATCAACGAGGCCATCGCCCGCATTGGCGAGAACATGACCCTGCGCCGGATGCATGTGCTGGAAGGCGATACCATCGTCTCCTACGTGCACAACTCGGTCGGTGACGGCCTGGGCAAGATCGGCGTGCTCGTCGCGCTGAAGGGCCCGGCGGACAAGGCGCAGGCCATTGGCCGCCAGTTTGCCATGCACATCGCCGCCACCGCGCCGCTGTCGCTGTCGGAAGCCACGATGGACCCGGCGGTGCTCGAGCGCGAGCTTGCCGTGCAGACCGCCAAGGCGCTGGAAGAAAACGCCACCTCCGCCAAGCCGAAGCCCGAACAGGTGATCCACAACAACATCATCCCGGGCCGGATGAAGAAGTTCCTTGCCGAGAACACGCTGCTGGGCCAGGCCTTCGTCATCAACCCCGATCTGACCATCGAGCAGGCCGCGAAAGAGGCCGGTGTCGAGATCACCGGCTATGCCCGCGTGTCGGTCGGCGAGGGCATCGAGAAGAAGGAAGAGGATTTCGCCGCCGAAGTCGCCAAGGCGCTTCAAGGCTGATCGCTTCTTCCAGATCGGAACGAAAGAACGCCGCCCCATTCGGGCGGCGTTGCCATTTGTTTCAATGGGTTAAGATACGTTCTTTCGACGGCGCGTCAACTTCAGGGCAGGGGGCAGGATGCCCCCAAAGCCGTCAATCAGCCAGCGCCGCGCTACGAAGTTGCCTGATGTTTTCGCCGTAAACCTCTGGATTATCGACAGAACCCCCGGAAAACACTGCTGCGCCTGCCACCAGCACATCGCCGCCGGCCGCATGAACAGCGCCGATCGTCTCGCGGGAGATACCGCCGTCGACCTCGATATGGATCGGCCGGTCGCCGATCATCTCGCGCAGCGCCCGGATCTTGTCCAGTTGCGACGGGATCAGCTTCTGTCCGCCGAAGCCGGGATTCACCGTCATCACGCAGACAAGGTCAAGCTGATCCAGCAGATAGGGAACCGCATCGATCCCAGTGCCAGGATTGATCGCGAGACCAGCCTTTTTCCCCAAATTCCTAATGGTTTGCAGGCTGCGGTGAATGTGCGGCCCCACTTCCAGATGGATCGAGATCACATCGGCACCGGCCTTGGCAAAGGCCTCAAGATACGGGTCGACCGGATCGATCATCAGATGCACATCCATCACGCCCTTGATGTGCTTGCGAATGGCCGCGCAGGTGGCTGGGCCGAAGGTGATGTTCGGCACGAAATGGCCATCCATCACATCCACATGCACCCAATCCGCGCCTTGCGCTTCAATCGCGCGGCATTCCGCGCCGAAGTTGGCAAAGTCGGCCGACAGGATCGAGGGGGCAATCTTGGGGCGGCGGTCGAAGGTCATCGGCGCATCCTTGGCTTGTTCGACGCTGTCTAGCGCGCCTTGAGGGGGCAAGTCCAGCCACGGGTATCCGTTTAAGTTACATAATACTGATTATAGGAATTACATGTACCCAGTTGCTGCCCTATGCGTCCGGCGGGATGACGCCCTTGCGAAAGATGAAGCAGCCATAGAACCGCCGCTCTCCGGTCTGGATCACGGCATAGGCCACTTTTGCCGCCTCGTAGAAGGCAAAGCGTTCCACCCCCAGCATGGGCCGCGCACGGCCCTCGGCGCGGTCGATCTCGATCTGCACCTCGCGCGCCGGGTCTGGCAGCGTCACCGGATCGCCCACGATTTCCATCCGCATGGCGAAGTCCTCGACAAAGGTATCCAGCGGCAGAACCGACAGCACGGCCTGCGCAGCTTCGGCCGAGCTCAGGTTTTCCATGCGCAGCAGCGTGCCGATGGTCGTTTGCCGCGCGATGTTGTCGGCCGGGAAGTTCGTGTCGGCGATCACGATGGTGTCGCCATGGCCCATGGCGCGCAGCGCCTGCAGCACATCTGCATTCAGCCGGTTGTCGATCCCCTTGAGCATGTCCCTGCCCCCTTAGCCAAAGTTCTGCTGCAGTGCAGCGGCAAAGCCCTGCGCCAGGGCAGCCATTGCCGGCTCGTCGTAGTGAATGCCGTCGATCGGCGAAACTTCGATCAGCGCACCGGCATCGACAAAGGGCACATCCAGCCGCCGTGCAACCTCTGCAATCCGCTGGGCGAGCGTGGCAGACTTGGCCGCGCCACCGGCGAACATCAGCCCCAGGTCGCCCACCTCGATGATCGGTGGCGGGGCAACCAGCAGCACACCGGGCGCCCTGCCCCCGGCGCCGGCGTTGCTTCCACGCACGACCTCCACCAGCCGCGCAAGCGACAAGGAGATGTCCATCGCATTGACAGTAAAGCGTTCTTTCAGATCGTTCGTGCCCAGCATGATCAGCACGACATCGATGGGACGATGGCTTTCCAGCATCGCGGGCAGCACGGTCAGCCCGTTGCGATGCGCGCCTTCGACGGGATCGTCATGCACTGTCGTACGCCCGGGCTGGCCCTCGGCGATCACCTGCCAGCCTGGCAGCAGCGCCTGCAACTGGTCGGTCCAGCGCACGCCGGGCGGGAAGCGGTCCATATCGTCCAGCGTCGGCATCGGCATGGTGCCATGAGTGTTTGAATCGCCATAGCACAGCACGGTTCGCATCGTGTTCCCTCCGTTGCCCTCTGCCTGCGGGGCTGAAATTTGCGCTGATCCTAGCGGTGAAGGGGGTGGCGGAAAAGCAGATTCATACTAGCATGTCAGCTGAATCGGGAGGATGCGCATGCCACTCAAGACCCGCCGCTGGAATCGCCACGGCACCACCGGACTGACCTTTACCGAGCTTGGCTTTGGCGCGGCCCCCATCGCCAACCTTTACCGCGCCGTCAGCGAGGAAGAGGCCGAGGCAACGCTCGATGCCGCCTGGAACGCCGGCATCCGCTATTTCGATACGGCACCCCTTTACGGCCTTGGCCTGTCGGAGACGCGGCTGAACCGCTTCCTGCGCGGCAAGCCGCGCGGGGAGTACGTGCTGTCGACCAAGGTGGGTCGCCTGCTGCGGACCTGCGCCCCGGGCGAGGATCGTGACTGCATCGGCAAGTTCTTTGACGTGCCGGCCCGGAAAGAGGTCTATGACTACAGCCATGACGGCGTCCTGCGCTCGGTCGAGTTCAGCCTCGAGCGGCTGGGCATCGACAGGATCGACATTCTTTTCGCCCATGACCTCGACCTGTTCAATCATCGCACGCCCGAAGCGCTGGCCGCGCGGATCGACGCCTTCCTGGCGGGCGGCTACAAGGCGCTGTTGCGCCTGCGCGAGGAAGGCGTGATTGCCGCCTTCGGCGCGGGCGTCAACGAATGGGAACCCTGCAAGACCCTGACCGAACGCGGAGATTTCGACATCTTCCTGCTGGCCGGGCGCCATACCCTGCTGGAGAACGAAGCCCTGGCAGAGTTCCTGCCGCTTGCCCAGGCCCGGGGTATCGGTCTGGTGATGGGGGCGCCCTACAATTCGGGCATTCTCGCCCGCGGCCCCTACCCCGGCGCCATGTACTTCTACGAGCCCGCTCCGCAGCCGGTGCTGGACCGCGCCGCGCGCATCAAGGCGACCTGCGAGGCGCATGGCGTGCCTCTGGTTGCGGCGGCCTTCCAGTTCGCGCTGCGCCACCCCACGGTCGTCTCGGTCATCCCCGGCATGGCGACACCGGCCGAGGTTGCCGGCAATGTGATGGCGGCAGAGGCACTGGTGCCGAATGACCTTTGGGCAGATCTCAAGGCCCAGGGGCTGATCCCGCAGGAAGCCCCTGTCGAGCTCTGAGGTGGCTCAATCGCCCGGCGCCGCCTCGGGCGCGGGCGTGGCTGTGCCAGGCTGCGGCCCGAACAGCTCCGGCTTCGACGCAACCAGTTGCTCCAGTATCGTCACAAGCTGGCGCAGGTGCTGGCGGGTTGCAGCGCGGGCGCCATAGGGCTCTCTCGCTTCCAGGGCCGCGACAATCGCCTTGTGTTCGGTCAGCGTCGCCTGCACCCGCCCCGGCTGGGGCAGGATCAGCCGGCGAGCCCGATTCACATGCACCCACGATGTCTCGGCCAGGCTGGCCAGCCGACGGAACCCGGTGAAGGACAGGATCAGCTCATGCATCCGGCTGTCTTCCAGGTAGAAACCAGGGAAATCCTTGTCGGCCACCATCGCCTCTTGCAGGCGGATCGAGCGGCGCAAGAGCAGCAACTGGTCGTCGCTGATCGTGCGCGCCACCACATCCACCGCCGCCAGTTCCAGCGCCTCGCGCAGGAAGGCGCCCTCGCGGATCTCGTCCATGGAAAACCGCGCGACAAAACTGCCCGACTGCGGCACCACTTCGACCAGCCCCTCGGCGGCCAGGCGCATCACGGCCTCGGCCACGGGCGAGCGCGACACGCCCAGAACCTCGCAAATCTCGGGTTTGCGCAGCGGCTCGCCCGGGCGATAGGCCAGCGACAGGATTGCTTCCTTCAGCGTGGCATAGACCCGCTGCGCAAGCGAGCCATCAAACTCCGACAGCGGCCGAAGCCGCAGCGGCACCTTTGCCTCTTGAAGTTCAGGAGCGTTCGCGGGTAGCATGCTAACATGTTAGCTGGACTGCCTCGCCTGTCAAGGCCCGGCCCAGGCCAGTCACCCTTGGCAGGAAAGAACATGACCGCAGCCCAGAACGATGTGATCCTGTTGAATCCCAACGACAATGTGGTGATTGCGCTGCGCGATATCGGCTCGGGCGTGCCGGTCACGGGCGTTGCGGCGCCCTTGGCAGACGCCGTTTCACGCGGCCACAAGATCGCCGCTCGACCCATATCCGCGGGCCAGAACGTGATCCGCTATGGGCAGATCATCGGGGTGGCCACCCGCGACATCGCCCCGGGCGAACATGTGCACACCCACAACCTCGGCATGGGTGCGCATGAACAGGACTATGCTTTCTCGACCGATCTGCGCCCCCTGCCCTCGCCAGGCGAGCCACGGCATTTCATGGGCTTTCATCGCCCCGACGGCCAGGTCGGCACGCGCAATTACATCGGGATTCTCACGTCGGTGAACTGCTCGGGCTCGGTCGCGCGCTTCATTGCCGAGGGGGTGGAGCGTTCGGGGATGCTCGATGCCTTTCCCAATGTCGATGGCGTTGTGCCCATCGTCCATGGCTCCGGCTGCGGCATGTCGGGCAAGGACGAAGGCTATGACACGCTGTTTCGCACCCTGGCGGGCTATGCCCGCAACCCGAATTTCGCAGCGATCCTGCTGGTGGGCCTTGGCTGCGAGGTGATGCAGATTCCCGACCTTGTGGGTCGTGCTCGCATAAAGGAAGGTAGTGTTTTCCGATACATGACCATCCAGCAGACCGGAGGCACCCGCAAGACGATCGAGCGGGGGATCGAGATTCTGCGCGAGATGGCGGTTGAGGCGAACAAGGCAACCCGCCAGCCTGCGGGGCTCGAGCATCTGATGGTCGGCATGCAATGCGGCGGTTCCGACGGATACTCCGGCATCACGGCGAACCCGGCGCTCGGCCATGCCTCGGACCTCCTGGTGGCCCATGGCGGCACCACGATCCTGTCCGAGACTTCCGAGATCTACGGGGCCGAGCATCTTCTGACCCGCCGGGCCGTCACACCCGAGGTGGGCGAGAAGATCGTCGAGCGCATCCGCTGGTGGGAAGACTACACAGCCCGCCAGGGCGGCGAGATGGACAACAACCCCTCGCCCGGCAACAAGAAGGGCGGCTTGACGACGATCCTTGAGAAATCGCTGGGCGCCGTGGCCAAGGGCGGAACCGCGCCCCTCACCCAAGTCTACAAGTTTGCAGAGCCGATCACCGAACGTGGCTTCGTCTTCATGGACAGCCCCGGCTATGATCCGACCTCGGTCACTGGCCAGATCGCCAGCGGCGCGAACCTGATTGCCTTCACCACCGGGCGGGGATCGGTGTCCGGCTACAAGCCCACGCCTTGCATCAAGCTTGCCACCAACAGCGAGATGTACGCCCGCATGTCGGAAGACATGGATATCAACTGCGGCGACATCATCACCGATGGCGTCAGCATCGAGGAAAAGGGACGCGAGATCTTCGAGCTGTTCCTGTCCGTCGCCTCGGGCGAGAAAACCAAGTCGGAAGAGCTGGGCTTTGGCGGGGCCGAATTCGTGCCCTGGGCCATGGGCGCGGTCATGTAGGGAGAAGCGATTGAGACTGCAAGGAAAAACCGCGTTCTGCACGGCCTCTGGCGCCGGGATCGGGCTGGCCACGGCCCGGGCCTTTGCCGCCGAAGGGGCGCGCGTGATCGCCACAGACCTCTCGGCCAAGGCGCTCGAGCCGCTGGCGGCCGAAGGGATCGAGACCCATGCGCTGGACGTGACAGATGCGGCCGCCGTGCAGGCGATGGCCACACGCGTCGGCGCGCCGGATATCCTGTTCAACTGCGCGGGTTTCGTGCACAGCGGCACCATCCTCGACTGTGACGAGGCTGCCTTCGATTTCTCGGTGAACCTCAACGTTCGCGCGCTCTACCGGGTGACGCGGGCCTTTCTGCCGGCGATGATCGTGAATGGCGGCGGATCCATCGTGAACATCGCTTCGGTCGCCTCGTCGATCATCGCGGCGCCGAACCGCTTTGTCTATGGCGTGACCAAGGCCGGGGTCATCGGGCTCACCAAATCTGTCGCTGCCGACTTCATCGGCCAGGGCATTCGCTGCAACGCCATCTGCCCCGGTACGGTCGAAAGCCCCTCTCTCCAGGCCAGGCTCGCCGCAACCGGCGACTACGAAGCCGCGCACAAGGCCTTTGTCGCGCGCCAGCCCATGGGGCGCATCGGCCAGCCCGAGGAAATTGCGGCCCTTGCCGTCTACCTGGCGGCAGACGAAAGTGGCTTTGTCACCGGCCAGGCCTTCGCCATCGACGGCGGCTGGACCAACATCTGAGGTAATACATGAAACTTCTTCGCTATGGCCCTGTGGGTGCAGAGAAACCCGGGATTCTGGATGCGCGGGGCAACCTGCGCGACCTCTCGGCCCATGTGCCCGATATCGCCGGTGCCGTGCTGACACCGGAAGGGTTGGACAAGCTGCGGGCGCTGAACCCGGAAAGCCTACCCGTGGTCACCGGGTCTCCGCGCCTCGGTCCCTGCGTGGCTGGCACCGGCAAGTTCATCTGCGTCGGTCTCAACTACGCCGACCATGCTGCCGAGTCGAACCTGCCGGTTCCGCCCGAACCTGTGCTGTTCATGAAGGCAACATCGGCCATCTGCGGCCCGAACGACGACGTGATCATCCCGCGCGGTTCGGTCAAGACGGACTGGGAAGTCGAATTGGGCGTGGTGATCGGCAAGGGTGGTGTCTACATCGACGAGGCCGATGCCCTGAGCCATGTGGCAGGCTACTGCGTGATCAACGACGTGTCGGAACGCGCCTTCCAGCAGGAACGGGCCGGACAATGGACGAAGGGGAAATCGGCTGACACCTTTGGCCCGACGGGCCCCTGGCTGGTGACGGCAGATGAGGTAGCCGATCCGCAGAATCTCAAGATGTGGCTAGAGGTTGACGGTCATCGTTACCAGAATGGTTCAACAAAGACGATGGTCTATGGTGTCCGCCATCTGGTCCATTACATCAGCCAGTTCATGTCGCTCCACCCCGGCGACATCATCTCGACCGGCACGCCCCCCGGCGTCGGCCTGGGGATCAAGCCGTCGCCCGTCTATCTCAAGCCTGGTCAGGTGATGACGCTGGGCATCGAGGGCCTTGGCGAGCAGCGCCAGGTCACCAAGGCCTGGGACGCCTGAGAGGCACCCCGACCGCTCCGGGCACCGGGGCGGTCAGCCGGGCTTGCGCGCGGTGGTGACCGTGAAGGCGATGGTCATTGTCCAGTAGTCCGGGTCGCGCGCAAGCGCCGAAAACTCGGACAAGGCCGCCGCCGGCACACCGCCCTCGGAGGTCAGCTTGTCGGCGACCTCGGTCAGGGCGAAGTCCCACCATTGCGCAAAGTCCGACCCTCCGTTGTACAGGATCGTATGGCCTTCTGCCGTGATCGCCTCCATCCCCTCGGCCTGAGCCCAGGGCGCAACCCGCCGGCCCACATAGTAGTCGATCTGGTGCGTTGCCGCCCAGGCGAGGAACCGGCGCCAGAGATCGGCCTGGCTTTCAGGTTGCACCGTCCAGGTCGGGTAGAAATCGGGCTCCTGCACGAAAAGCCACCCACCCGGCTTGAGCCAGGAGATCATCCGGCGCACCACTTCATGCCGTTCCGGCAGGTGATGCAGCAGCGCCCGGACCGCGACCAGGTCGAACGGCCCGCCGGGTGGCGTGTCATGCACCACATCCAGCGCCTGCACTGTCAGGTTGGGGCCTGCGATACCCTGCATCAGATCGGGTCTCAGGTCGGTGGCCAGCACATGACCGGTGGGACCCACCTGTTCGGCAAGCCATTGCGAAACCGAGCCATTTCCGGCGCCGACCTCAAGGCAGCGCCACCCAGGCCCCACGCCGATCGACTGCAGGTGATATCGGCTGGAAGGATCCAGCATGCGCGACATCAGCCGCAGGCGTTCTGGTTCATTGGTCAGGTCATGTTGCCAGACATAGGTCGCCATGGTCAGACCTCAGCCACATAAGCCCGGCGCTGCCCCTGCAGCGCCCCGGTCACATCTGATGCGACAGAAATTGCGCTGCCCCACGAGACTCGGGCTGATGAAGAACCAATGTTTCGGATCATCGTTGCTGCTCCTTGTTTCAACTCAGGCTAGAAGCAACACCCTGGGCAGATCAAGCGTCAAGCGAACGACCGCCAGTGCTCTAAGGTATAGGACCCAACACCGACATTAACTGCAAAGCCGCGCTGCGCCACGATGAAAGGGAGAGGTGGCGCACCCGACACGATTCGAACGTGTGGCCTTTGCCTTCGGAGGGCAACGCTCTATCCAGCTGAGCTACGGGTGCGTGAGCCGGTCTATAACTTGCACCGGCGGGTCGCGCAACCGGCATTTGTCAGCCGAAAAGCTCATGGCAGAACTCCAACGCCTCGACCAGGGTGTCGACCTCGGCTTCGGTATTGTAGAGCCCGAAAGAGGCCCGGCAGGTCGCGGTGACGCCCAGCCGCTGCATCAGCGGCATGGCGCAATGGGTGCCGGCCCGAACGGCAATGCCCTTCTTGTCAAGAACAGTCGAAATATCATGGGCATGCGCTGCACCCTGAAGGATGAAGGAGAAGATCGCGCCCTTGGTTTCCGACTGCCCCTGAACGCTGAGCCAGTTGAGCCCGCCAAGCCGGTTGCGGGCATAGTCGCGCAGCCGCCGTTCATGCGCGGCCACGTTCGCCATGCCCAGACCGCTCAGGTAGTCCAGCGCCACGCCAAGGCCGATCTGCTGCACGATGCCCGGCGTACCTGCTTCGAACTTCATAGGGGGGTCGGCCCAGGTGACGGTGTCACAGGTGACCTCGCGGATCATGTCTCCGCCGCCCAGGAAGGGGCGCATTTCGTCCATCCTCTCTCGGCGGATGTAGATCGCCCCGGAACCACTTGGTCCATATAGCTTGTGGCCGGTAATTGCGTAGAAGTCGCAACCGATCGCCTGCACATCGACCGGCAGGTGAACCGCCGCCTGGCTGCCATCGACCAACACGGGCACCCCCCTTGCCCCCGCACCAGCCGCGATCGCGGCCACATCGACCACGCTGCCCAGCACGTTCGACATATGCGTGACCGCAACCAGCCGAGTGCGGGGGCCGATGGCGGCCAGCACGGCCTCGGGGTCAAGGTCGCCCTTGGCATCCACGTCGACCCATTTCAGCACCACCCCCTGCCGTTCGCGCAGGAAATGCCAGGGAACGATGTTGGCGTGATGTTCCATGATCGACAGGACGATCTCGTCTCCCGGCTGCAACCGCGGCGCTGCCCAGGCATAGGAGACAAGGTTGATTGCCTCGGTCGTGCCCGTGGTAAAGACGATCTCTTCCTCGGACGCGGCGTTCAGGAACCGGGCGATCTTGCCGCGCACGGCTTCGTATTTCTCAGTCGCCAGATTCGAAAGATAGTGCAAACCCCTGTGAACATTCGCATACTCCATCGAGTAGGCCTGAGTTACCGCATCGATCACCACCTGCGGCTTTTGCGCCGAGGCGCCATTGTCCAGATAGACAAGCGGCTTGCCGTTCACCTGCCGCGACAGGATGGGAAAGTCGCGCCGGATCGCCTCGACATCATACATCGCTCTCTCCTTTCAGGCCGGAACCGGCGTGCCAACCAGCAGCAGCAGCAGGACCGCCAGCAGAAAGGCCAGCAATATCCCCCCCACCACGATGCCACCGAAGACGGCCGGCAGCGACCGGAACCCATGAAGTTCGGCCACGAAGTTCGTGAGAAGCCAAAGGAAAACGCCCAGGCCAGCCAGGCTGACCAACCCCGAGGCCGGCGGCAGAAGGATCTGCACGACCAGCTGGGCCAGCTGCACGGCCAGCATGATCGTCTGCAGCCAGACCATCACGATCAAGGTATCGGCAAAGCTTCCCCGACCCCCGCGCATCCGCCCCAGCCAGTACACGGCCGCGACGACCAGCGTGAAGACCCCGGCCTGCAGGACGGTGGTGGTGAAGGGGCTGGCCGCCATTTCGCCCACGATATCCCCATCCGGCAGCGGAAACAGCAGGATCGCCAGGTGCAGCAGGATCGAGCTTGCAATGGCGACCAGTAGCAGCGCCACCCAGCGCGCGCCCATCGGCAGGTCCAGCGCCAGCACGCGCCGCACCCCCTGGCGCGGATCCTGGAAGGTCAGCCGCATCTCGCTCCACAATCCCGACAGCGAAAGGTTCATCAGCCGCGCTCCGCCTCGATCAGGGCATTGATCCACAGAAACAGAAATCCAAGACCGACGATCGCCCCCAGGATCGTCAGAGCCGGACCAGCGCCCACCAGACCCTGCGCCAATCCATGCAGCAGCATCAGCGGGCTGATCGCCAGCAGCGACCAGAAAAGTGCGATCCGGGCGCCAGTATGGCTCCCCTGCCCGCCAAAGGCGCGCGCGACCAGATGGCTGATTGCCGCAACGCCATAGGCAAACAGGGGCACCAGAAAGACCACAGCCATCAGCGCCCCGCCCAGACGCGCGTCCAGCGGGATCGAGGGGTCAAGATGCGCCGACCGCGCAAGGGCTGGCCATTGCGCGACGAAGATCAGCAGGCAGGCGCCCATCAGCGTCGCAAGGGCCCGTGCCTCGGCATTGCCGGCGGCCAGCTTGCGGCGCAGAACCGCGCGCGGCCGCCGGTAGCTTTCCAGGATATCGGCCGAGACGGTCATTCAGCCCTCGTGGCGCGTCAGCCAGCCTTCCAGACGCTGCCGGATATCCTCTGCAATGGCCTCATCCTCGATCTCGGCAATGGCCTCGGCCAGGAAGGCCAGCACGAGAAGCGAGGTCGCCTCGCGCCGCGGTACCCCGCGCGAGCGCAGGTAGAAGAGCGCCGTCTCGTCGATCGCCCCCGAAGTCGAGCCATGCGAGCATTTGACATCGTCGGCATAGATCTCAAGCTCGGGCTTGGCCAGGAACTGGCTGTCCTCATCCAGGAGCAGCGACTGGCTGATCTGGTAGCCATCGGTCTTCTGTGCGCCGGGCTTGACCAGAATCTTGCCCTGGAACACACCGACCGCGCCGTTCTTCAGAACCTTCTTGAAGACCTGCCGGCTTTCGCAACGCTCGGCGGCATGGGTGACGAAGACGGTGTCATCATGATGGAACGCACCATCGCCCACCGCCGCACCGGCAACATGCGCCATGCCGTCGTCGCCCGCCAGTTCCAGCACCACCTCATTGCGGGTCAGCACGCCATTCGCGGTCAGCGTGAAGGACTTGAACAGGCTTTCGCACCCAAGTCGGGCAAAGACATGGGTCACCGCCCGGCGCTGATGGTCGCGGCCCTGGGTGCGGATGTGGTGGAACCGGGCCCCATCGGCCACCTCGACCTCCAGCACCTTGTTGAAGCGTGCGGCAGCCGGCCCGTTCTCCAGCAGGGTCAGCTCTGCCCCTGCCTCCACCTTCACGCAATGGTGCAGGATGGCATCCGAAGTCTCGGATTCGTGAAGGTAAATCAGATTGACCGGCTTGGCAGCCTTGCCGGTGACCCGGATCAGCAACCCTTCGGTCGCAAAGGCGGTGTTGAGGGTTGCCAGCGGGCGCGGCACCGGGGCCTGGCCGCGCGCCTCGAGCACACCGTAAAGCTCGCGCGCCCAGTGCAGGTCGGGAACCTGACCCAGCCGCGTGATCTCGACCCCCGCAAGCGCCGGATCGTCCGAGGCTGCGGCATCGAAGACGCCATCCACGAAGACCAGCTTCAGACGGTCGATGCCGTCGAAGGCCATGGGTTCGTCCGACATGTCGAACAAGGCGGCCTGTGGGGCAGCGGGCACGATCAGGTCGGTCGGGTCGGTGTAGCGCCAGTATTCGTCACGCTTGCCCGGCAGGCCCATGCCCGTCAGGCGCTGCAAGGCCTGGCTGCGGGCGGACCCCAGCCACCCCTCCGCCGCAAAGCCCAGCCCTGCGATCCGGGCCGAGAGCGCATCCGCCTTCGCCTGGGGCAAGGACATCACAGTGCCCCCGCCAGGATGTCGGCATAGCCGTTCTTCTCAACCTCGAGCGCCAGTTCCGGCCCCCCGGTCTTCACGATGCGGCCATCGGCCATGATATGCACCACATCAGGTGCGATATGGTCGAGAAGCCTTTGATAATGCGTGATGACCAGGAAGGCCCGTCCCGCGTCGCGCAAGGCGTTCACGCCATCGGCGACCAGCTTCATCGCATCGACATCAAGGCCCGAGTCCGTCTCGTCCAGAATGCACATGCGGGGCTCCAGCATGGCCATCTGAAGGATCTCGTTGCGCTTCTTCTCACCGCCCGAGAAGCCCACGTTGACCGGGCGCTTGAGCATCTCGGCATCGATCTTCAGACGCTTGGCCTTTTCTCGGACCACCTTGAGAAAATCGCCCGCGCTCAGTTCCTCTTCCCCGCGCGCCTTGCGCTGCGCGTTCAGCGCGGTCCGCAGGAAGGTCATGTTGCCAACCCCGGGGATTTCGACCGGGTACTGAAACGCCAGGAACAGCCCCGCCGCAGCGCGTTCTTCCGGCTCCATCCCCAGCAGCTCCTCGCCCTCCAGCGTGGCGGAACCTTCGGTCACTTCGTAGCCGTCACGGCCGGCCAGCACATAGGACAGCGTCGATTTGCCCGAGCCGTTCGGCCCCATGATCGCATGCACGCGGCCAGCATCGACGGTCAGGTTCACCCCCTTGAGGATCTGCTTGTCTTCTTCCTCAAGTTTCACGTGCAAGTTACGGATATTCAGCATGTTTCTGTCCTGTTGCCCTCGGTGCGGCGGCCTTAGCCCAGCCGCACCGCCGTTCCCGAAGCAGTGACCATCAGCATGTTGTTGATCACCTCGTAATCCAGATCGACACCGATCACGGCGCTGGCGCCGCGCTCGGCCGCGCGTTCTTCCATCTCGCGCAGCGCGGTTTCGCGGGCCTTGCCCAGTTCCTGCTCATAGGCGCCCGAGCGGCCACCGAAGATATCGGTCAGCCCGGCGAAAAGGTCGCGCATGATGTTCGCGCCGAGGATCGCCTCGCCCGCCACGATGCCCAGGTATTCAGCCACCTGAAAGCCTTCGACCGTCTGGGTGGTGGTGACGATCATCCCACCGACCCTTCCAGGCTGATCGCAACCAGCGCCTGTGCTTCCATCGCGAATTCCATCGGCAACGTCTGCAGCACGTCCTTGACGAAGCCGTTCACCACGAGGGCCACGGCCTGCTCCTCGTCCATCCCGCGCGAGCGGCAATAGAACAGCTGATCGTCATCGACCTTCGAGGTGGTCGCCTCGTGCTCGACCCGGCTCGAGTTGTTCTTGACCTCGATGTAGGGCACCGTATGCGCCCCGCATTTGTCGCCGATCAGCAGGCTGTCGCATTGGGTGTAGTTGCGGCTGTTGGTGGCCTTGGGGTGCATCGACACAAGGCCGCGATAGGTGTTCTGCGCCCGGCCCGCGCTGATCCCCTTGGAGACGATGCGCGAGCGGGTGTTGCGGCCCAGATGGATCATCTTGGTGCCGGTGTCGGCCTGCTGGGCATTGTTCGCGATGGCGATGGAGTAGAATTCGCCCTGGCTTTCCTCGCCCCGCAGGATGCAGGACGGGTACTTCCAGGTGATGGCCGAGCCGGTTTCGACCTGTGTCCACATCACCTTGGACCGAGCGCCCCGGCAATCGGCGCGCTTGGTGACGAAATTGTAGATGCCGCCCCGGCCTTCCTCGTCGCCCGGATACCAGTTCTGCACGGTGGAATACTTCACCTCGGCGTCGTCCAGCACCACGATCTCGACCACCGCCGCGTGCAACTGGTGGGTGTCGCGCTTGGGCGCGGTGCAGCCTTCCAGGTAGCTCACATAGGCGCCCTTGTCGGCGATGATCAGGGTGCGCTCGAACTGGCCGGTGTTCTCGGCATTGATACGGAAATAGGTCGAAAGCTCCATCGGGCAGCGGGTGCCCGGCGGAATGTAGACGAAGGAGCCATCCGAGAAGACGGCCGAGTTCAGCGTCGCAAAGAAGTTGTCCGATTGTGGAACGACCGTGCCTAGGTACTGGCGGACAAGGTCGGGGTACTCGCGGATCGCTTCGGAGATCGCGCAGAAGATCACACCGGCCTTCTTGAGCTCTTCCTTGAAGGTCGTGCCGACAGAGACCGAGTCGAACACCGCATCGACCGCGACCTTGCGCTGTTCGCCGCCCGGCTCGACCCCGGCCAGCAGCATCTGTTCCTTCAGCGGGATGCCCAGCTTTTCATAGGTGGCCAGCAGCTTGGGATCGACCTCGTCCAGGCTCTTGGGCTTGTCGCCCATGCTCTTGGGTTTGGCGTAGTAGTACTGATCCTGGTAGTCGATCTCGGGGTAGTTGAGCATCGCCCACCGCGGCTCTTCCATCTTGAGCCAGCGGCGGAACGCGGCCAGGCGCCAGTCGAGCATCCATTCCGGCTCGCCGTTCTTCTGGCTGATCAGGCGGACGATATCCTCGTTCAGGCCCTTGGGGGCATATTCCGTCTCGATCTGGGTTTCCCAGCCGTACTTGTACTTGCCGGCCATGGCCTGCACGGTTTCGATCGTCTCGCGATCGACGCCCTCGCGCACATCCGCTTGGAGATCCATGTCGACTGCGGCCATGCCCTTTCCTTCCTTCACCTTCCCGGCGATGCCGGGGTCAAACTGCTGTCCCGGCCGGGCCGGGGTCAAACTGCCCTGCGCGCCTTGTGGCGCCGGAACGCGGCGCGCCAGTTGTCGGCAAACCGCATCACCTCGTCTTCCGTCACCAGCGGCCCGAGCGAGATGCGCAGCGCCGAGGCTGCCTCGTCCTCGCCAAAGCCCATGGCGCGCAGAACCCGGCTCGCCCGCACCTTGCCCGAGGAACAGGCCGACCCCGCGGACACCGCGAAACCGGCCAGATCCATCTGCATCACCTGGGTCTCGCCCTTCCATCCGGGCGCGATCAGGCACAGCGTGTTGGGCAGGCGGCGCGCGCCTTTCCCGACCGAAATAGTCTCAAATTCCTGATCGGACAATGCTTGATCTAGAATATTTCTAAATCGCTCGACCCGTTCCCAGACGCCATCGGCAAGCTCCCGCTGCGCGGCCTCGGCAGCAGCGCCGAAGCCCGCGATCCCGATCAGGTTTTCGGTTCCGGCGCGTCGGCCCATCTCTTGTCCGCCGCCCCGCAGGCGTGGCTCGACATCGAGGCCCCGCCGGATCACCAATGCGCCGACACCCTTGGGGCCGCCCAGCTTGTGCGCCGCGACAAAGCCCATCTCGCAGCCCAGCCAGTTGAAGGCGACAGGCAGCTTGCCAAACCCCTGGGTCAGGTCACTGACGGCAAGCCCTTCTGGCAGGTCCTGCACCACGCCGGTTTCTGAATTGGCCAGTTGCAAGGCCGTCCGGCCCGGATCGACCACGGCCACGTGCCCCAGCCGGTCGGCCGGCAGGGTAGCGTCGCACCAGGCGCTGACCGCCTCATGCTCTATGGCAGAACAGAGCAGCCCCCGGCCCGCGCAGGCCAGCGCCGCCGCCTCTGTCGCGCCGGAGGTGAAGACGATATCCGCCCCCTCGGCCCCCAGCGCGGCCGCGACCTGCGTCCGGGCGCGTTCGATGAGCGCCTTGGCCGCACGCCCTTCGGCATGGACGGAAGAGGGGTTGCCCACGACATCCATGGCCGCCACCATCGCCGCCCGCGCCTCGGGTCGGTGCGGGGTCGTGGCGTTCCAGTCGAGATAGGTGCGGGGCATCATGCCCCCCTGCCCCGATCGGTGGCGGCCCGGGCCGGCGCGCCAGTCATTCGGCGCCCACTGCGGCCTCTTCCGCCCCTTCGTCGACAATGCGGAACAGCGCAGGCACCGCCGGGCAGGGCTTCATGCCGTTGCCGATCACATCGGAAAGCCGTGTCTGGTGCAGGAAGACATAGACATGGGCCGAGAGCCCCTCCCACAGCCGGTTGGTCAGAGACTGGGCCCGCGTGCCCGACACGCCGCCTGTCGCCCCTGCCCCGGTGTGAAGCGCACTGACGGTTTCATCCACGGCTTCGAGGATCTCGCTCACGCGGATATCCTCTGGCTGGCGGGCCAGCTTGTAGCCGCCGCCCGGGCCGCGCGCCGCCTCGACCAGCCCCGCCCGGCGCAGCTTCACGAAGAGCTGCTCCAGATAGGGCAACGAAATGTCCTGCCGACGCGAAATCGCGGCCAGCGACACCAGATCGTCCGGTCGGGCCAGCGCCAGGTCAGCCAGCGCGACCATCGCATAACGTCCTTTGGTGGATAGTTTCATTCTTGGCCCCGATGCTTAGCAATTGACGCCGGGCCAGCGGCTGCTTAACTCACAGCCGACCCGACCGGGCCGCGAAACGACCCGCACCCGATATCTGGAATGGTTCTAAATTATCCGAGCGATTTTGTCAAGAATATCGCTCGCGACAAGAAGAGGCAAGGCAACACAATGCCCGAAGTGATCTTTGCTGGCCCCGAGGGGCGGCTTGAAGGCCGGTATCACCCCCAGAAGGAACGCGACGCCCCCATCGCCATCGTGCTGCATCCCCATCCGCAGTTTGGCGGCACGATGAACAACAAGGTCGTCTACAACCTGCATTACGCCTTCTACAACCTGGGCTTCACCGTGCTGCGGTTCAATTTCCGCGGCGTGGGGCGCAGCCAGGGCGAATATGACCAGGGCATCGGCGAGTTGAGCGATGCCGCCTCGGCGCTGGACTACCTCCAGTCGATGAACCAGAACGCCAAGCATTGCTGGGTCGCGGGATTCAGCTTTGGGGCCTGGATCGGCATGCAGCTTCTCATGCGGCGGCCCGAGATCACGGGCTTCGTCTCGGTCAGCCCGCCGGCCAACATGTATGACTTCAGCTTTCTGGCGCCCTGCCCCTCGTCAGGTTTGATCATCAATGGCACCGCCGACCGGGTGGCGCCGCCCAAGGACACGACGAACCTGGTGAACAAGCTGCACGAGCAGAAGGGCATCAAGATCACCCATACCCAGATCGAGGGTGCCGACCACTTCTTCAAGGATGAAGAAGCGCATATGAAGCCGATGATCGACACGGTGTCGGACTATATTCGCCGGCGCCTGACCGAAGGCACGCGCTGAGGGGGCGGCCATGGGGATCACCGAGGAACTGGCCGACGATCTGGCGCGCGACACGATCGCGGCGATGGAGCAGCTCGGCAATGACCGGCTCTATGTCGAGGTGGGCAAGGTTCTGGGCGCCTCGTCCACCACGCTGCAAGAGGCCTTCATGACCTCGATCCGGGTACGTCTGGCCGAGCGGCGCGGACGAAAGTTCCTCGAGGCGACGGTGCGCGCTGCCGAAACCGGCGAGGCCGCGCCCGAGGCGCCGAAAGACCTGAGCGCGGGGCATTGAGCATCGCCGACCCTGACGCCCGTCTGGCCGCGCAATTCGCCTTTCTGACCGAGGCCGACAGGCTGAAGCACGTCTTGCGGGCGACGACCACGGCAGACGGGGCACGGCGCGAGAATTCGGGCGAACACTCCTGGCATCTGGCGCTTTACGCCATGGTTCTGGCCGATCAGGCCGGGCCGGAGGTGCAGATCGACCGGGTGATCCGCATGCTGATCCTGCATGATCTGGTCGAGATCGACGTGGGCGACGTGCCGATCCATTCGGCGGATGGTCAGGCCCATGGCTCGGCCGCCGTGATGGCCGCCGAGGCGGCGGCGGCAGAACGGATCTTCGGCCTGCTGCCACCTGACCAGGCCACGGCCTTTCGCGCGCTATGGCAAGAGTTCGAGGCGGCCGAGACGCCGGACGCGATCTTTGCCAAGTCGCTCGACCGGGTTCAGCCGGTCATGCAGAACCTTGCCTCGGGCGGCGGCACCTGGATCACCTACAACGTCACAGCCGAACAGTTGGAGTCGCGGGTCGGCGCCAAGGTGGCACGGGGCGCGCCGGGACTTTGGTCCTGGGTACGAGCGCAGACGCGGGCCTACTTCAGCGGGTGACTGCCTTTGCCTGCGTCAGGCAACGCAGGGGTACGATAATTCGGTATGCAATTGCATACCGGACTTCCCCCGCAGGTGTTTTTCCGCTATGTGACCCCCAGCCGAATCCATCGCAGCAAAGGGCCGGACATGACCAAGATCAAGGTAGCCAACCCCGTCGTCGAACTCGACGGCGACGAGATGACCCGGATCATCTGGGATTTCATCAAACAGAAGCTGATCCTGCCCTACCTCGACATCGACCTGAAATACTACGATCTCGGCATCGAGGAGCGCGACCGCACCAACGACCAGATCACCATCGACGCGGCCAATGCGATCAAGCAGTACGGCGTGGGCGTCAAATGCGCCACCATCACCCCGGACGAGGCGCGGGTCGAGGAATTCGGCCTGAAGCAGATGTGGAAAAGCCCCAACGGCACCATCCGCAACATCCTGGGCGGCGTCATCTTCCGCCAGCCGATCATCTGCCGCAATGTGCCCCGTCTGGTGCCGGGCTGGACCCAGCCGATCGTGGTGGGCCGCCACGCCTTCGGCGACCAGTATCGCGCGACCGACTTCCGCTTCCCCGGCGCGGGCAAGCTGAGCATGAAGTTCGTGGGCGACGACGGCACCGTGATCGAGAAAGAGGTCTATGCCGCGCCGTCCTCGGGCGTGTACATGGGCATGTACAACCTCGATGACAGCATCAGCGACTTTGCCCGCGCTTCGCTCAACTATGGTCTGAACCTTGGCTGGCCGGTGTATCTGTCGACCAAGAACACCATCCTCAAGGCCTATGACGGCCGTTTCAAGGACCTGTTCCAGAAGATCTATGAGGAAGAGTTCGAAGAGGCCTTCAAGAAGAAGGGCATCCACTACGAACACCGGCTGATCGACGACATGGTGGCCAGCGCGATGAAATGGTCGGGCGGCTATGTCTGGGCCTGCAAGAACTACGATGGCGACGTGCAGTCGGACACCGTGGCGCAGGGCTTCGGCAGCCTGGGCCTGATGACCAGCGTACTGATGACGCCCGATGGCAAGACGGTCGAGGCCGAGGCCGCGCATGGCACGGTGACGCGCCACTATCGCCAGCACCAGAAGGGCCAGCAGACCTCGACCAACTCGGTCGCGTCGATCTTTGCCTGGACGGGCGGCCTGAAACACCGGGCGAAGCTGGACGACAACGCGCAACTGCTGCGCTTTGCCGAGACGCTGGAAAAAGTGACGGTGCAGGCGGTGGAGGACGGCTGGATGACCAAGGACCTGGCCCTGCTGGTCGGCCCCGACCAGAAATGGCTGACGACCATGGGCTATCTGGAAAAGGTCGACGAGTACCTCAACACCGCGCTGAAGGGCTGATTGCCCGTCTGGCGGTACGGAATGGGGCCGGCGGATCACCGCCGGCCCTTTCTGCTGTCAGTCGATCCCGTATTCGACCTGCACGAATCCGTTCGGCCAGTGCCGCACGCCCCGGAGTGACAGCGGCACATCCGCCCCGCCATGACCCCAGAGCGGGCGGCCCTCGCCCAGCAGCACAGGGATCAGCGTGACGATCATGCGCCGGACAAGGCCCTGCGCCAGGAACGCGCGAATGATCTGCCCGCCATCCACATAGACGCGCGCGATCCCTCGCGCCGCGAGGTCGGCCAGCACCGCATCGGGTGCGGCGCCGGTCACCTCGACGCGCCCGCGCAGGGGTTCGGGCACATGAACCTGCGACGGCGAGCGGCTCATGACCACGACCGGAACCGGATAGGGCCACTCTGGAAAACTCAGGGCCTTGTCGAAGCTTTGCCGCCCCATGACGAGCGCCCCAATGCCCGCCATGAAGGTAGCATAGCCGAAGTCCTCGCCCTCGGGCACCGGGCGATCGACCAGCCAGTCAATACCTCCATCCGCTCGGGCGATGTAGCCATCGAGACTGGTTGCAATGAAGACTTCTGCCGAGGGCAAGTTTCGGGTCATTCCGTCCTCCGTTTTTCGCAGACGCCTTGCCTATTGACCCGAGGGCCCGGCGTCAAGAACGAAGGCGGAACATCCCGCCAATAAGGTCAGCATTATTGACTTACTTTGCGACTCATGCTATCGGCGAGCATCCTGCTGGAGCCCCGCAATGACCGATCCCCGCCGCCATAGCCTGATGGAAGATGTCCAAGGTATTGCCTTTGGCGTGTTCGTGGGCGCAGTGGGGCTGCAAATCATGACGCACATGGGTTTTGTGTCCGGCCAGACGGTGGGCGTCGCGGCACTGGTGACCTATGCGACGGGCCTACCCTTTCCGCTGGTCTACTTCGGGATTAGCCTGCCCTTCCTGTGGCTTGGCTACCGCCGGATGGGCGCGCGCTTTGCGCTCAAGACCCTGATTTCGGTGGGACTTCTGACGCTGGCCACCGCAATCCTTCCGCGCTGGATCAGCTTTGGCAACATCGAACCAGCCTTTGCCGCGATCCTGTTCGGCACGCTGTTCGGGTTTTCCGCCCTGTCGGTGGTGCGCCATGGGGGCAGTTTTGGCGGGCTTTCGATCCTGGGGCTGATGCTGCAGGACAAGACGGGCTTCCAGGCGGGCTATTTCCAGCTGATCGTCGATTTCGCCATCTTTGCGGTGGCGGCGCTGATGATCGAGCCGACGCTGCTGTTTTACAGCTTTCTGGGCGCGGCGGTGTTCAACCTGTTCCTGGCGATCAACCACCGGCGCGACCGCTATGTCGCTGCCTGAGCATGACCCCGTTCGCCATGGGGTGCTGGACGACATCCAGGGCTTGCTGACGGGAACCATCCTGTGCGCACTCGGGTTGCAGTTCCTTGGCCAAGGCGGCCTGATCACCGGGCAGACGGCGGGGCTTGCGCTGGTGCTGTCCTATCTGGGGGGCTGGTCTTTCGGGCTGGTGTTCTTTGTCATCAACCTGCCCTTCTACTGGCTGGGCTATCGCCGCATCGGCCTTGCCTTCACGGTGAAGAGTTTTGTTTCGGTCGCGCTCCTGTCCGGGCTGTCGATCCTTCTGCCGCGGTACCTGACACTCGGCCAGGTGCAGCCGCTGGTGGCGGGCATCCTGTTCGGCGTGACCTCGGGCGTGGGGCTTCTGATCCTGTTCCGGCATGGGTCGAGCCTGGGGGGCATTGGCATTCTGGCAGTCATGGTGCAGGACCGGTTCGGCTTTCGCGCGGGCTGGCTGCAGATGGCCTTTGACGCTGCGCTGTTCCTCCTGGCTCTGGCCACGTTGCCTCTGGAGCGGGTGCTTTGGTCGGTGCCGGGCGTCGTGGTGCTGAACCTGGTGATCGCGATCAACCACCGCCGCGACCGCTACATCGCCACCTGACCCAAGACTTCGCTGCGGGCGCGAAAGGTTCTGCTGGCCTTTCCGCCGCGCCTGCTGTATCGCCCGCCCCAACCTTCCGATCTGAAAGAGACCCTCCCGATGGAGCTTCGCAACATCGCCATCATCGCGCATGTCGACCATGGCAAGACCACGCTCGTTGACGAGCTTCTGAAACAGTCGGGGACCTACCGCGACAACCAGGCCACCACCGAACGCGCGATGGACAGCAATGACATCGAACGCGAGCGCGGGATCACCATCCTTGCCAAATGCACCAGTGTCGAGCATGGGGGCGTGCGCATCAACATCGTGGACACCCCCGGCCACGCCGATTTCGGCGGCGAGGTCGAGCGCATCCTGAACATGGTCGATGGTGTGGTGCTGCTGGTGGATGCCGCCGAAGGCCCGATGCCGCAGACGAAGTTCGTGACCTCGAAGGCACTGGCGCTGGGCCTGCGGCCCATCGTGGTGCTGAACAAGGTCGACAAGCCCGATGCCGAACCGGACCGTGCCCTGAACGAGGTCTTCGACCTGTTCGCGAACCTGGGTGCAACGGACGAGCAGCTCGACTTCCCGCATCTCTATGCCTCGGGCCGGTCCGGCTGGGCGGACGAGAGCCTCGACGGCCCGCGCCAGAACCTGGATGCGCTGTTCGACCTGATCGTGCGCCATGTGCCCGCGCCAAAGCAGTTGGCGCAGCAGACCGAGCCCTTCCGCATGCTGGCCACCACCCTGTCGGCCGACCCCTTCATCGGGCGGATCCTGACCGGCCGGGTGGAAAGCGGCACGCTGACCGTGGGCACCACGCTGAAAGCGCTGTCGCGGACGGGCGAGCGGATCGAGCAGTTCCGGGTGACCAAGATCCTCGCCTTTCGCGGACTGTCGCAGCAACCGATCGACGAGGCCATCGCCGGCGATATCGTGACACTGGCCGGCATGACCAAGGCGACCGTGGCCGATACGCTCTGTGCGCTTGAGGTCGACACGGCACTGCCCGCCCAGCCGATCGACCCCCCGACCATCACCGTAACCTTTGGCATCAACGACAGCCCGCTGGCCGGGCGCGACGGCAACAAGGTGCAGTCGCGCGTCATCCGCGAGCGGCTGATGAAGGAGTCCGAGACAAACGTCGCCATCAAGGTGGCCGACACCCCCGGCGGCGAGGCTTTCGAAGTGTCGGGCCGCGGCGAATTGCAGATGGGCGTCCTGATCGAGAACATGCGCCGCGAGGGGTTCGAGCTGTCGATCTCGCGCCCGCGCGTGATCTTCAAGGAAGAGAACGGCGAGCGGCTGGAACCGATCGAGGAAGTCATCATCGATGTCGATGACGAATACTCCGGCGCCGTGATCGACAAGCTGACGGGCGAGCGCAAGGGTGACCTGGTCGAGATGAAGCCGGCCGGCGTGGGCAAGACCCGGATCGTGGCCCACGTGCCCTCACGCGGGCTGATCGGCTATCAGGGCCAGTTCTTGACCGACACGCGCGGAACAGGTGTGCTGAACCGCATCTTCCACGCCTGGGCCCCGCACAAGGGCCCGATCCAGGGCCGCCGCCAGGGCGTTCTCGTGTCGATGGAGAATGGCGTAAGCGTCGCCTATGCGCTGTGGAACCTGGAAGAGCGCGGCAAGCTGTTCATCGGCGCGCAGGAACAGGTCTATGTCGGCATGATCATCGGCGAGCACAGCCGCGACAACGATCTGGAAGTGAACCCGCTGAAGGGCAAGAAGCTGACGAACGTGCGTGCCAGCGGCACGGACGAAGCCGTGCGCCTGACGACACCGGTCCGGATGAGCCTGGAAGAGGCCATCGCCTATATCGACGATGACGAACTGGTCGAGGTGACGCCCCGGATTGTCCGCCTGCGCAAGCGCTGGCTCGACCCCCACGAACGCAAGCGCCAGAGCCGGTCGGAGTAGGCGGCACGGACGACGTGAGCCAGGTCAAAGCGAAGGCCGCCGGGAGGAGAACCCGGCGGCCTCTCTGCTTTTCGCCATGTCGCCCTGTCGGGCCGCCCGCGCCAGCACACCGCGGGCGACGGGAAACCTGACGATGCCTCTCATCTTTCTGTCCTGTGAGCAGGATCGTTCTGCAGTGCAGCGGGCCCTCTGCGACGAGATCCGCCCGGTTCACATGCAGAGTCACGGTGCCGGGTTGTTCTTTCGCTGTCTCCTTGCTGATTCGTCTTCAGCTTGGCGCCTCTGAGCCCTGCGGCCCCCGGAGGTTCGGACCTGCCCCGCCCTCCCCAAAAGGAAGATGCCTAATTTTTGGGCGAATTTGAGAGGCATTGTTTGATGAGTCCGAGGTGTCGCAAATCTGCTGGACTGCGGACACATTCATTCTCCAATATCCGGATTAGACTACGAGCCGTTAATCCCTTGCCCGGTTGACCCAGCGTCAACTGAGACCAGCCCTGCAACTAGCCTCAGGAACCTGCCGAGTAAAACAGAGCATCGCCAATAGTGAAATCTCGTCGAGTGAATCCGGCCGCTTCCGAAGGATAAACTCAAGCCAGGGCTGCTGCATTGCAGCGTTCTGATTGAGGGATGTGAAGAAGGATTGAAACAGTGACTCTTCATTGGACCTCGACCAGTCCGCCTCCGGAAGCGACGCAAATTGCGCGGATATTTACGGAAATTGCGGCCGCCGGCCTTGATCCGGGGCGTTGGCAGTTTGTCGTTGATGCACTCGCCGAGGTTGGTGAAGTTCGCGCCCATCTCTTTGGATGCAATTCGGTACAATCCAATACGCAGGTTTTTCTATCTTCAGGATATGATCCGCATTTTATGGCAGACTTTCTGTCATATTACGCCTTCATCAATCCATTACAATCCGGTTTTGCAGCAGCCGCAGTAGGCCAGGCCATTACCCATGACGCTGAGGTTTCTTATGACGAATTGCGACGATCCGAGTTTCATGCGGATTGGTTGAAGCCTCAGGGCGACCTTGGGGGGGGCGCGGCGTAGTTTTCATGCGCGACCCCGACCGAAATCTCATGCTGGGCGGCATCGCCGAACGGCGGCGGCTGGGGACGGTTGAAGATCGCTGGTTGGCTTTGCTGAAGCTAGTGACGCCGGCCCTGGCACAATCCTTCGACATGAACCGCAGGCTGGCCGATATCTCTCTGGCCGCCAGTCTGGGGGGACTGCATTCTGCCACACAGGACACTTTCGCCGTCGTTCTGAACGCCGATCGCAAGGTGGTCATGGTCAATCCCGCTGCTTCGGCCGCCCTTTCCGTGGGCGACTTCATGGGCGTCGACAACCAGGGCCGCTTCCGGCTGACGGCCATTTCCGAAGTCCGGAGGTTTACCACGGCCTTCGAACAGACCGCGCGCCTGGCGAGCGGTTCGCGCACCTTCGTTGCCGGTGATCTCTCCGGGCAGCACAGGTATCGGGTGCAGCTCTTGCGCTTTGTGGGCAACGGAATTCCGTTTGCCCCCCTGGGTCCGATCGCCGTTGACCAGGATGACCTCGTGATCTTTGTTGCCGAACCGATGCAGGCCCATCAGGAGGTTGGTCCGGTCCTGGCCAAGCGCCTTGGGCTGAGCCTGGCCGAGGCGGAAGTTGCCAACCTGATCGCCGAAGGGCGCTCTGCCGCGGAAATCGCGGATGAGCGCGGGGCGAGCATGCATACCGTCCGCAACCAGATCAAGGCGGCCCTCGCCAAGACATCCTGCCGGCGCCAGTCCGAACTGGTGGCACTTGTAGCCCAGGCTCGGCGGTAAACCCTTGCAGCGGCCGGTAGCGCTGCCGGTGTGCTCAGGGCTTGCCGACGTCGGTCTTCCGTGTCTTGCGCCGCGGGCGCGCGATGCCCACTCCACGCGGCTTTCGGGATCTTGGCTGGCGGCCAGTTGGCTTTGCCGCGAGCACCGGGGCGAGCGGATCCTTCACCAGCTCGACCGTCACATCCATTGGCAATAGCTCGCCAAAGACCTGAACCTGGCGATGGCCCGGATCGAACGGGTCGGGCTTCAGGATCTCGAAGTAGCCCGCGCCGGAATAGAGGTTCAGCATTTCCGACAGGCTCAGCATCCGTTCCATCGGCTCACCTGTCGCGGTCTCATAGAGCGGGCTTTGTGACCGCAGGGAATAGAGAAGCACGGCGTCATGGCGCAGAAGGCTTCCCGCCCGCCCTGTGGCCAGGGCCAGCATATCGGCATGCGCCTGACTGGGCATGCGGTTGTCCGCCGCGATCCTGGCAATGCCGTCGCCGATCCTGATGTAAGCCGACAGGATCGGCGGGGCGACATGCCCGCCAGCGATCGCGGCGCCCGGCAGGTCAGCGGGGGCTTGGCCGCGCCGGTTGGCTTCGTAGAAGACTTCGATCACATAGGGCAAGGACGCCAGATCGGCCCTTGCCTCGCCGAACAGGCCGGTGCGGTCCATGCCCTTGCGAACCAGCCCCTTGAACGAGGATTTCATTATGGTGGGCAGCGGCAGCGCAGCCCCCGCCGCAACGGGTTCGCTGGTCCGGCTCTTTGGCATCTGCATGTTGGACATGGTGAAAACCTTTGGAACAATCGTTCATTGAATTGGCCGGTTCAGAGCGCTGGCGGCGCCTCACACGACGCCGGGCGAGCCCTGGCTTCTGCGGCCGACAAGGGGCAAGGCCCCCAGGGCGGCCAGCAATAGCGCGATTGGGGCCGGCAGAGGAACGGCAGCCACAGTCTCTCCTCCGCCAGAGGTGCTGCCGTCTGACGGGCCACCGCCAGAAAGGGTGCCCCCCAGGATGGGACCAACCGAACCGGTTACAACACCGAGGCCGGTTTCGGTGTCGCTGGAAAGACTCTCCTCGACTGTAGGCACAGGCTCGTTTTCGCTGCTGTCGTTGCCGGTAACCGTCTCGACGATCGGTGTTTCCGTATCGTCCAGCAGGTCGCCGATCGTTTCTGCGACCGTCTCATCGACAATGTCGCCACCCAGCGCCACGTCGAGAACCTGCCCGACATCCTCCACCACAGTGTCGTCGGCCGTGTCTACCGGCACCTCCGAGCCATCTGAAGGATCTGTGGTATCCACAGGCAGCGCTTCCGAGGTGTCCTGCGCAGACGTGTCGGTCGGGGTGGTTGTGTCGGTCGGGGTGGTTGTGTCGGTATCCGTCGTTCCGCCAACGCCCAGGCCAAGCAACGTGTCAAGAGTTGCCGTCACATCAATGTCGCTGGGCGTTGTGGTCGTGGGCGTTGTGGTGGTGTTCGTGGTCGTCGGCGTTGTTGTCGTGGTGGTCGTGGTCGTTGTGGTTGTCGTCGTAGGAGTCGTCGGGGTCGGAAGAGACGGCGTGATGGTCACGGTGGGGCGATTGTTTCCCGACAACGCCGGAAGCGTGGTGGCCGACTGAACCGGAACCGCCAGGGCGCAAAGTGCTGCGGCGGAAATGGCAAGTTGTTTGCACATGATCGATTACTCCCTGCGTTGGCTTCTTTTCTGGCGGCCCGGGCCACGGCACAGCTGCCATTGTGCCGACCCGGACCGCCCTCCACGTGGCGAGGCTGGGGGCCGAGGGGGGCGAAGGGATGGTCCGTGGGGGCAGACCATCCCTTCTTCCCCTGGGGGCTTGCCTGCAGGGACAACGCAGGCAAGCGGGGTCGGTGTTCCGCCCTTACGCTGGGGTGAGGCGGGATTTCCTGCGGCGGAAGACGACAGGCATTGCGCCAAGGCCGGCCAGGATCAGCCCGATCGACGCCGGCAGCGGCACGGGGGCCACTTCCGGATCAGGCCCAGGGTCGGTTGTCGTCTCAGTTGCGACGCTCACGCCTGTGACCGTCAGTTGCCCATAGGCCAGCGACAGGTAGGCACCCGTGGCCGTCGACTGTTCGAAGAACTGGAACTGGCCTGTGCCGCCCGTCGCGGTTGCCGACGTATCCGAGAACAGCGATGCCAGCAGGTTCGTGACCTGCACATAGCCTGAACTCTTGATACCCTCATCGACGGTGACGGTCTGACCTAGCAAGGTGCTGACGATGCTGGAATCGCCGGTTGCGTTGGTCGTCGTGGTGGTCGTTTTCAGGAGACTGTCTGCAAGGGACTCCAGGGCCACGATATTGCCATTGATCTTCAGCGTGATCGCTGAAATCGCATTCGTGGCCTGTGATGTGAGGACCGTCGTGGTCGCCGATATGATGCCACTGCCGCTCCAGTTCCCCACTGTCGTGTCGTAAAGCACCGTCAGCTCGAACGCCAGGCCGGCCAGGTTGCTGTTGCCCCCGAAAAGGGCAGGCATTGTTTGCCCGGAAGAGGAAACGCCATCCATGCCGGAAGATACGGTACCCGTCGCAATGACGGTGACAGTGGCAGCATCGGCCGCCGTCTGGCCAAGAAGGGGCATCGCCACAAGAAGGGCGACCGAAAAAAGAGAACGCATGGGCTTCATCAGTCTTCTCCTGTTTTCAAAAGGGTTTGTCGTCGGCTTCTGACATTCATGGGACCGCGATTCGGCTCCCTCGGCATGACCCAAATGGGCTATGGCCTGCCCCAAGCCGCAGATCCGCGGCGGCCACCGCGCAAAAAGGAAAACCGCCGGGCGCTGGTCCCGGCGGTCGCCTGTCGTGGCTTTCCTTGGCTTCAGGCTTGCCGGCGGCGGCGGACCAAGGCCCCAAGTCCGCCAAGTGCGGCGACAAGGAGACCGGCGGTCGCTGGAAGCGGGACCGCCGCGGGTTCGTCGTACTGGGTGATCTTCAGCGACTCGACGGTCATGTATCCCTTTGCATGGGCGGCGTAGGACGACGTGCTGGTGTCAAATGCAGAGAGCTCGAAGTACCCGTAATTGTCGACCAAGGAGTCTGTCAGTGTCTTCGAGACCTCCAGGTCGATCGACGTCCCCGTATTCCAGGTCGTTTCCTGGAAGAAGGACGTTGTCACGTCAATCGTCCCGTTCGACGTGGTGCCGCTTGCTTCATGCTTGGCAAAGGTTGAACTCGGGCCGCCAGCAACCAGGAAGGCGAAACCCGCCCTGGTGGCGTTGAGGGCAACTTCGACCCCGTTGATCTCCAATGTCACGGAGACGATGGGACTCACCAGCCCATAGAGGCTGCCGCCATAGAGGCGGTCCGCGGCATCCTCGATGGTTGATCGGGCGCCCAGGGCAGTATCATAAACGACCGTTAGGATATATTCGAACCCGTCCAGAGACGTACTGCCGGTGTCAAAGACATTCTCGTAGTAATCAACCCCGTCATAGACTGAGCCCGTGTAGGTCGCCTTCATCGTCGCCGCTTCGGCTGACATCGTCATGAGCGCCAAAGCACCAGTTGCAAAAAGAAGCCTTCCCATTCCGAATTCCTCCAAGCTGCCCGAGCCCAATTGCCCTGCCCTCAGGACGCCAGACGACACTGCGATTCGCATGACGCAAATTGGCTATGCCGGCCCAGGAAAACACAGACCCCGAAAAAGGGACTGCCGGGCGGAGGGCCCGGCAGCCAGTCTTGGCGGGGGGGTATGGGGTTACGAGCGGCGATTGCGGCGGGCCGCAACCCCCAGCCCGCCGATGGCGGCAGCCAACAAGCCGACCGTGGCCGGCAGTGGCACGGCGGCCGGTGTTTCTTCTACGGCGCTGACGGTGAGCGTCTCCTGCCAGAGGTAGGCATAGGAATTTGTCAGGTAACTGGACGTCGCCTTGTCATAGTATCGCGCCCAGAAGTAGCCGAGATTGTTCTGGCTGAAGGCCTCGTCAAAGGTCATGGTGAGGTCTGTAACCCCGGACAGGTCCTGACCCAACGAACTGTAAAAGGTCACGAATGAGTAGTCGTAGACCGAGGAATTGCTGACCAGATCCTTGGCCTGGTAAGCGGCAATCGTGTTGCCGTATCCGTCGTCGCCCACCTGGGCCAGGCCCAACGCCTCACCATCGATCGTGTAATCGGTGCCGTTGATGGTCAGCGTGGCCGAGATAATCGGATCATACGTAAGCCCATGCTCGCTCCCGCCCTTGATCTTGTCCGAGACGCCTGTGGTAGTGGTCCGGTCTCCGGTGACCGTGTCGTAGAGGATCGTCAGCACGTAACTCAGATTGGCCAGCGACGTCGTGCTGGTGTTGAACACATTCTTGTAATTGTCCACCCCGTCATAGACCGTTCCGGTGTAGACCGCCTTCATCGTCGCCGCGTCTGCAGCCATTGTCATCAGCGCCAAAGCACTGGTTGCAAAGAGAAACTTCTTCATTCCAACTGTCTCCTGTCCCGCGAGCTCAATTGCTCTGGCGTCAGGAGGCCAGCGAAGTACCCGATTCGCATGACGCAAATGGGCTATGCCGACCTGTGGAACGGTTCAATTTCCGGCCGTGAGTTGTCGAATTGGAAACAGACGCCCCCGAATGTCACGCAGCGCGCGACAATCCGCCGGGCAAGAAACTGCGGAACTCGACCTGATCGTGCTCGAACAGGCAGAAGGTGCCCTGTGGGACGGACTGCCAATCGGCTTCGCCATCGTCCAGCGGTTCGGACACCACTGCGCGGCCCTGCCGGGTTTCCGACCAGCGGTGATAAAGCGTCGGCGCCTGGTCGTCCGAGGCATAGCGGATCGCGTAAAGCCGCTGGCCGTCCGACAGGGCGGCGGTCAAGCGCATCGGAGTGCCCTCGCCCCTGGCGCGGCTCAGGCTTTCAAGTCTTGCCACCGCGCGCTCCATCGCGCCCTGCGGATCGTCCTCCAGCCCCTCGGCCACGGCGATCAGAAACAGCGCCTCGCTGTCGGTCGCGCCTTTGCGCTGGGGATAGAGCGCGTCGGGGATCAGCATGTCGGCATCGCGCCGGATCACATCCCAGCCACCAACCTGGCCATTGTGCATGAAGCTCCAGCGGCCATGGGTGAAGGGGTGGCAATTGTTGCGGCTGGTCGCCGTGCCGGTCGAGGCGCGGACATGCGCCAGAAACAGGCCCGACCGCACCTGCGACGTGATCGAGCGCAGGTTCGGGTCGGACCAGGCCGGCATCACATCCCTGTACAGCCCCGGTTCGGGCCGTTCATTGTACCAGGCTATGCCAAAACCGTCGGCATTGATCGCGGTCTTGCATTCCGTTGCGCAATGGCTCTGGTGGATCAGCGAATGGCGCGGGCGGCTGACGATCTCTTCCAGAAAGATCGGTGCGCCGACATAGGCGGCCCAGCGGCACATTTCAGTGCCCCCCGCGCGGAATTGGGTGATTCATGCTCTGCCTCGGTTTCTTTTCCGTGACGATAGCATGACAATGCCGGCGCGAGCGACAGCCACGCGCGCCGATCACGCGAAAATCAGCCAACTTCCTCGACAACGACCAGATCCCGCACAGCCGCACCCTTCGCATGGTCAAGCGCCGCCTGGTACGCGGGCGAGTTGTAGCAGGCCACCGCCGCCTCCACGCTGGGGAAGCGGGCGACGACATTGCGGGCGCGGTCGTTGCCCTCGAGCTGCACATAACGCCCGCCGCGCGCAAGGAACACGCCGCCATGGGCGGCAATTGCCTCGGTCGCGCCCTTGGCGTAGCGGCCATAGGCCTCGGCATCGGTCACATGTACATGGGCAATCCAAAGCGCGGTCGGCATGTCAGCCCCCCAATGCGGCTTCTGCCGCCGCAATGGCGGCCTCGGCCTGGCTTGCATCGGTGCCGCCGGCCTGCGCGAGGTCGGGTCGCCCGCCGCCGCCCTTGCCACCCAGTTTCTCGGCAGCGGCGCGTACAAGGTCCACCGCCGAAATCTTCCCGGTCAGATCGGCGGTCACCCCGGCCGCGACAGCCGCCTTGCCCCCGGCATCTGCCACCAGCACCACAACGCCCGATCCGATCCGCGCCTTGATCTCATCGATCATCGCGGGCAGGTCCTTGCCCGAAACCCCTGTCAGAACCTGCGAGACGAAGGGAACGCCAGCAACCTCGCGCGTCGCCGGGCCAGCCGCGCCACCGCCGCCCATCGCAAGTTCGCGGCGCAACTGCGCCACTTCGTTCTGCAGGCTGCGGCGTTCCTCGACCAGCGCCCGCACACGCTCGACCACATCGGCCGCAGGCGCCTTGAGCGTGGCCGCTACCTCGGACAGGCGGGCTTCTTGCGCGCGCAGATGGTCAAGCGCCGCCTGGCCGGTCAGTGCCTCGATCCGCCGCACGCCCGCACTTGACGCGCTGTCGCCCAGCAGCACGAAGGCCCCGATGTCGCCCGTACGCGCGACATGGGTGCCGCCGCAAAGCTCCAGCGAATAGGTCTTGCCATCGGTGCCCTTGCCAGAGCCTTCCAGCACGCCCATCGAGACGACCCGCACTTCATCACCGTATTTCTCGCCGAAAAGCGCCTGTGCCCCCAGCGCCCGCGCATCGTCGGGCGTCATCAGCCGGGTCTCGACCGGGGCGTTCTGGCGGATGAAGGTGTTCACTTCGCCTTCGACGGTCGCGAGTTCGGCCGGCGTCATCGCCTTGGTGTGGCTGAAGTCGAAGCGCAGCCGGTCCTCGGCATTCAGGCTGCCACGCTGGGCGATATGCTCGCCAAGCGCACGGCGCAGCGCCTCATTCAGCAGGTGTGTGGCCGAGTGGTTCGCCCGGATCGCCGCGCGGCGGTCATGGTCGACGCTCAGGCTCGCCCCCTGCCCCGCGCTGATCTCGCCCAGCGTCACCTCGGCCACGTGCAGCGTCAGCCCCTGCGAGCGCTTGGTATCGGTCACCCGGGCGGCCCCGGTTTCCGTCTTGATCAGGCCCGCATCGCCGATCTGGCCGCCGGATTCAGCATAGAACGGTGTCTGGTTGACGATGATCTGAACCTTGTCGCCCAGCCTGGCCGTACCCACAGCCTGGCCCGAGGATACCAGCGCCAGGATTTGACCCTCGGCCACCTCGGTGTCATAGCCCAGGAATTCTGACGTGCCGTGCTTTTCGGCCAGGTCGAACCAGATCGCGGCATCCTTCGTCTCGCCCGACCCCGCCCAGCTGGCCCGCGCCTTGGCCTTTTGTTCGGCCATCGCGGTGTCAAAGCCGGCGGCATCCACCGTCAGCCCCTTTTCCCGCAGCGCATCCTGCGTCAGGTCCAGCGGGAAGCCGTAGGTATCGTACAGCCGGAACGCCGCCTCGCCCGGCAAGGCGCCGCCCGATGGCAGCTTCGAGATCTCATCATCAAGCAGCCGCAGCCCGCGATCCAGCGTCTGCTTGAAGCGGGTTTCTTCCAGCTTCAGCGTCTCTTCGATCAGCGCCTGTGCCCGGCTCAGTTCCGGATAGGCAGCCCCCATCTGTCGCACCAGCGCCGGCACAAGCCGGTACATGACCGGATCCTGCGCCCCCAACTGGTGCGCATGGCGCATGGCGCGGCGCATGATACGCCGCAGCACATAGCCGCGCCCCTCGTTCGACGGCATGACCCCATCGGCGATCAGGAAGGAGGTCGAGCGAAGGTGATCGGCAATGACCCTGTGATGCGTCTTGCCTGGGCCATCGGGGTCGGTCGAGGTTGCGTTGGCGCTGGCCTCGATCAGGCTGCGCATCAGGTCGGTGTCGTAATTGTCATGCTTGCCCTGCAGCAGCGCCCCGATCCGCTCCAGCCCCATGCCGGTGTCGATCGAGGGTTTGGGCAGGCCGGTGCGGCTGCCATCCTCGAATTGCTCGAACTGCATGAAGACGAGGTTCCAGATCTCGATGAACCGGTCACCATCCTCATCGGCACTGCCGGGAGGACCGCCCCAGATCGAAGGACCATGATCGTAGAAGATCTCGGTGCAGGGGCCGCAGGGGCCGGTTGGGCCCATCATCCAGAAGTTGTCATTTGTCGGGATGCGGATGATGCGGTCATCCGTCAGGCCCGCGACCTTCTTCCAGATATTCGCGGCCTCGTCGTCGGTGTGATAGACGGTGACCAGCAGCTTGTCCTTCGGAATGCCGAACTCGCGGGTCAGCAGTTCCCAGGCGAAGGGGATCGCGCTTTCCTTGAAGTAGTCGCCAAAGCTGAAGTTCCCCAGCATCTCGAAGAACGTGTGGTGGCGCGCGGTATAGCCCACATTGTCCAGGTCATTGTGCTTGCCGCCGGCGCGCACGCATTTCTGTGCAGTGGTCGCGCGGCTGTAGTCACGCGTCTCGACCCCGGTGAACAGGTTCTTGAACTGCACCATGCCCGAGTTCGCAAACATCAGCGTCGGGTCGTTGCGCGGCACCAGCGGGCTGCTTTCGACCACCCGGTGCCCGTTGCGGCCAAAATAGTCGAGAAAGGTCGAGCGGATATCGTTCAAGGACGGCATGGCGTTGTATTGTCCCCTCGGTCGGCGCGGGCCCGGGCCCGGGCCGGTTCATGATCGGCGTTCCGTTTAGCCCCGCAGGGCGCACCTGTCCACCATCCCACGGGCGCGGCATGAAAAAAGGGCCAGATCGATGGCGCCTTGCCGGTGGTGCAGGGTTCCCCGCGAAAGGCCAAATGAAAAGGCCGGGCACGCTGCCCGGCCTTCCGTCATCTGGTACACGATCCCGCTCAGGCACGGGCCTTGTGAAGTTCACATGTCGTCGACCACGTCGTCGCCGGATTTGGCAGACAGGTCGAGCCCGTGGCTTGCCCGGATCTTCGCCTCGATATCGGCGGCGACGGCGGGGTTCTGGCGCAGGAACTGCTTGGCATTCTCGCGGCCCTGGCCGATGCGCTCATCGCCGTAGGAATACCATGACCCCGATTTCTCGACGACGCCGGCCTTCACCCCCAGATCGACCAGTTCGCCCATCTTCGAGATGCCTTCGCCGTACATGATGTCGAACTCGACCTCCTTGAAGGGCGGGGCCACCTTGTTCTTGACCACCTTCACGCGGGTCGTGTTGCCCACCACCTCGTCGCGGTCCTTGATCGCACCGATGCGGCGGATATCCAGCCGGACGCTGGCGTAGAACTTCAATGCGTTGCCGCCCGTCGTCGTCTCGGGGCTGCCGAACATGACACCAATCTTCATGCGGATCTGGTTGATGAAGATCACCATGCAGTTGCTGCGCCCGATGCTGGCGGTCAGCTTGCGCATGGCCTGGCTCATCAGACGGGCCTGGCTGCCCATCTGCATGTCGCCCATGTCGCCCTCGATCTCGGACTTGGGCGTCAGAGCAGCCACCGAATCAACGATCACAAGGCTGACAGCGCCAGAGCGCACCAGAGTATCGACGATCTCGAGCGCCTGTTCGCCGGTATCGGGCTGGCTGATCAGCAACTCGTCAAGATTGACGCCCAGCTTCTTGGCGTATTGCGGGTCAAGCGCGTGTTCGGCGTCGACAAAGGCGCAGACGCCGCCCTTCTTCTGCTCTTCGGCCACGACATGCAGCGTCAGCGTCGTCTTGCCCGAGCTTTCCGGCCCGTAAATCTCGATGATCCGCCCCTTGGGCAGCCCGCCAATTCCCAACGCGATGTCGAGGCCGAGCGACCCGGTCGAGGTCGCCTCGACATCCATGATCGCATTGTCCTGGCCGAGCTTCATGATCGAGCCCTTGCCAAACTGCCGCTCGATCTGCGCCAGAGCGCTTTCCAGCGCCTTCTGCTTGTCCATGTCGCGCTTTCCGTTCAAATCGAAGAGAGTGGCGGATGCCATGTGCTGACCCTTATTCCACAGCCCGTGCAGGGCGGCAATTGCGAGGTTTGTTCACGTCCTGTTCTGCCGGTTATGGGATCAAAGCGGGAACAAATCAATCCGCTTTTTCCCCGCTCCGACTTTTTCCCAACAAGGTTAAGGGATAGTTTACGCCCGCCTCGACCGCCTGCTGCCAAGGAAAGACCCTGTCCATGCTCGTCTTCTGGGACCCCCGCCTCGCCTTTCTCGCCACGCCCAAGACCGGATCGACCGCGATCGAGACGGCGCTCGAATCACTGGCCGCCGTGGCCATCCAGCGCCCCCCTGCGCTCAAGCACACCAACGTGCGTCGGTTCCATCGCTTCTTCGGCCCCTATCTGGAAGCGTCCTCGGGGGAACCCTTTGCGGTTGTTGCCCTCATGCGGGAGCCGCGTGATTGGCTGGGCAGCTGGTTTCGGTACCGCCAGCGCGACGGCATGGCCGAACCGGCCCGCAGCACGGCCGGCATGACCTTTGACGCCTTTGTGCGGGCGTACTGCAGCGAAAAGCCGCCACAACCGGCCCAGGTGGGGTCACAGGCGGCGTTCCTGGCGTCGCGGAACGGCAAGGGGGCCGATCGCATCTTCCGCTACGAACAGATCGACCGCTTTGTAGAGTTCCTGGAGGACCGGCTTGATTGCGCGATCACCCTGCCCCGGCTCAACGTCTCTCCGCCCGGGGCGCTTGACCTGTCGCCCGAGACGGAGTCGCTTCTGCAAGACTTCCTGGCCGAGGACTTCCGCCTCTACGCCGCGCTGCGAGACGATGGCACCGTGGGCGAATTGCCCCGCTAGCCAGGGCGCAGCCCGGCGGTTCAGTGAAGAAGCTGTCCCTGCACGGTGGCCGCCAGATCATTGAGCGAAAAGGGTTTCGGCAGAAAGACCGAGTTCGCAATCCGGTCCTGACGATCCCCGAAGCTTTCCTCGGTGTAGCCGGAAACGAAGACGACCTTCACGCCCGGACGTCGCTCCAGCGCCTTGCGCACCCAGCTTGGACCGTCCATGTCCGGCATCACGACATCCGTGACAAAGATGTCCACCACAACAGACGGGTCATCCAGGATCGCAAGGGCCTGTTCGGCGCTCTCCGCTTCGAGCACCGTGTAGCCCCTCAGCCGCAGCGCCCGTGCCGCAAAGGCGCGCACGGGCGCCTCATCCTCGACCAGCAGCACCACGCCCTCTCCCAGGCGCGGGTGCATGCGGCGCGCCTCTGCCAGAACCGCCGCCTCGCGCTCCGCAGCCTCTTCGGCCGGATTGGGACGGTGGATGGGAAAGAACAGCTCGAACCGCGTGCCTCGGTCCGGCTCGCTTTCGACAAAGACGAAACCGCCAGACTGCTTGACGATGCCATAGACCATCGACAGGCCCAGCCCTGTTCCCTCTCCCGGGCGCTTGGTCGTGTAGAAAGGCTCGAAGATCTTGCCGATCCGGTCCGCGGGAATGCCTATGCCTTCGTCGCTGACATGGATCAGCGCATAGTCTCCCGCGGGCAAGACGGCGCGGTCCCGCGTCAGCGGTTCCGGCAGGGTGACGGCCTCGGTCCGGATGCGGATCGTGCCCCCATTCGGCATCGCGTCCCGCGCGTTGACGACAAGGTTCATCAGCACCTGCTCGAGTTGCCTCTTGTCGGCCCGGATTGCACCCAGCCCCGGTGAATGGCGCAGTTCGACCCGGGTGCGTTCGCCGACCAGGCGGTTCAGAAGATGCGTCATGTCAGACAACACCTCCTGCAGGTCGATCCTCTGGGGACGCAGGGTCTGCTTTCGGGAAAACGCCAGAAGCTGCCCCACCAGGGCCGCAGCCCTGTTGGCGTTCTGCCGGATCTGGACGAGATCGGCATAGTCCGGCTCCTCGCGTCCGTGCCGCAGCAACAGCAGGTCGCAATGGCCGGAAATCGCGGTCAGCAGGTTGTTGAAATCATGCGCAATCCCGCCGGCCAACTGCCCGATGGCCTGCATCTTCTGGCTTTGGGTGAATTGCGCTTCCAGCGATTTCAGGGCTGTGGCGTCATTGACCACGGCAAGCACGGTTGGAGGGCTTTCCTCCTCCGAACGGCGCAGGGCGATCTGCACAAAGGATTCGGCATCGCCGCGGCGCAGGTGCAGTACTTCTGCGCTTTCGGGCAATCGGCCGGCCTGAACGTCGGCCACCCAGTCTCCGACCGAGCGGCCAAGACCTTCGACCAGGTCGCTCAGACGCGTCTCGACACCTGCCTCCATCTTCAGTAGGTCTCGGGCTGCCGCATTGGCCGACAGCACCACGCCCGCGCCAGACAGCCGCAGCAGCGCCACCGGCAGGCCATCCAGGTCGGACCCAAGGGGCTGCGCAACCGTCTGGCCCGACTGCGGCAGAAGATAGAGCTCGCGCCGTTCGCCCGGCCCCTCGATCTCTGCGAGGATGGCCCGGACCTGCCCGGTCTCGGTCGTGACCCGTACCTCGGCTCCGGACTGCAGATCCGCCGTCAGGAAGATGCGGTCCAGCGTGCGCGGTCGCCCGCCCAACAGCCGCCGCATCGCCTCGTTCATGAACAGGACCACCCCCTGACGGTTCGCCACCAGCATCGGCAGGCTCAGCGCCTCCGCCCCCCGACCGGGGGAGCCGCGTTCCAGAAGCTCCTCCAGCCGCCACAGAAACCGCGCGCGGCCGACCCGATGTACCGAAAGCCGAGTATGGCCGCGGCGTGTGACGACATCCTCCTGCGCGGACCCACGGGCAAGGGCCCGGCTCTGCAGCCGGTACAGCACCGCCCCCGGGCTTGCGAAGTGATCTGCCAGCGCGCCGGCCAGGCTACCGCCCGAACTGGCCTCAAACCGCCGGCGGGCAGCAGCGTTCTGCAACAGGATTCCGCCCTCGGCATCCGTGGCGAAACACGCCGACCCATCCTCTTCGACGAGGAGTGCGATCTGGCGCAGCGCAAGTCCCAGCCCGCGCCGTTCGGCCAGCGCCAATCCGCGCAGCAGGGCAGCCAGGCAGCACAGCGCCAGGCCGATGGACGTCAGCGCCAGGGAATACTCAGGCAGGAACAAACCCGCCGCCCCCGCCAAGGCCCCCACGCCCACCAGAAGCCCCGCCCGGGCCGCGGCACGGCCCAGCAGCGCAGGCCAGCCCTCCCGATCCGCCATGCCTCGGTCCGTGTCCATGGACAACGCCGCCCCCTGCCAGAAGATTCGCTCAGGGTCATTGGCGGGCAGAAGCGTTAAGCCATGCTTAATCGTCGCCGCTCTGGTCAACATTCCGCGGGGATTCACCCCCGAAGCACAGCCAGATAGAAACCGTCGCCACCCTCCAGCGGGGTCAGACGCAACTCCTTCTCCAGTCGAAAGCGCGACCTGCGGGCCAGGAAGGCCCGCACCTGCTCGACATTCTCCTCGGCCAAAAGCGAACAGGTTGCATAGGCCAAGATCCCGCCATCACGGACAAAATCAGCTGTTCGATCAAGTATTTCCGACTGTATCCTCAGAAGTTCGGCCAGCCGCGCCTCGCTGAACGCCCATTTCGCCTCGGGCGCGCGACGCCAACTGCCCGATCCCGAACAGGGCACATCGGCAAGGACCAGATCGAAGGGTGCGGCCCCCGCCACGTCTGACGTCGCGATCTGCCGCACCGCCAGGCCTGCGCGCTCCGCCCGGTCAGGCAGATCGCGCATCCGGCGCGGGTCGGCGTCATGGGCATGGAGCGAAACATCGCACAGAGCACCTATCGCGAGCGTCTTGCCACCCCCTCCGGCGCAATAATCCAGGACCCGTAGCCCGTCGACCAGAGGCAAGGTCTCGACCACCGCTTGCGATGCGGCGTCCTGCAGTTCCACCAACCCCTCCAGATAGGCCGAAGAGTTCTGGATTTTTCTCGCATTCTCCGTAACTTCCAACGCCGTCCTCGACAAGGCATGCGGCCGGGTCGCGATGCCTTCGGCGGCCAGCCGTGCGATGGCGTCGGCAACGCTGGTGCGGCGCAGGTTGACGCGCAGGAACACTGGCGCCCGGTGCCGGAGCGCCTCCATCACCGGAGCAAAGGTGTCGCCCAGGCTGGCGCGCAGGCGCGGCGCCAGCCAATCGGGGCAGTCCAGCGCCACAAGCTCTGGCAACGGCCGCTCTGCGCCCTGATCCTCTGGTCCCAAGGGAGCCGGGGCATGACCCAGACCGGAAAACAACGGCACAGGATCGACCCCGGCAGACCGCAAGCCGCCAAGAACCAGGCCGCGCCCCGTCTCCCCTCCGCCAAGGGCTCCGAAGGATCGCCGGCAGCGCAGCGCATCAAACACAAGGTCCCGTACCGCTGCCCGGTCGCCAGAACCCGCGAACCGGCTTGCACGCGCCCAGTTGGTCAGCGCCTGTTCCGCCGGGGCTCCGGCCAGAATGCGGTCCAGCACTTCGACCGCAGCAGAGAGTCGGGCGCCGGGGGTCATGCTCCCGCCATGGCACGTGGCACGAAGAACCTTTCGCAAGCCACTGCTTCAAAAGGAAACATCGCCCTAGCCAAGCCGGTAGTTGGGGCTTTCCCGCGTGATCTGCACGTCATGGACATGGCTTTCCTTCAGGCCCGCTCCGGTGATCCGCACGAAGGTGCAGTTCTGCCGCATCTCGGCGATGGTGCGGTTGCCCGTATAGCCCATTGCGGCACGAAGGCCGCCGACAAGTTGATGGACAACCGCCGCGGCCGAGCCCTTGTAGGGCACCTGGCCTTCGATCCCCTCGGGCACCAGCTTGTCGCTTGCGGCATCCTTCTGGAAGTACCGGTCGGCCGAGCCACGGGCCATGGCGCCAAGACTTCCCATGCCACGATAACTCTTGAAGCTACGGCCTTGATAAAGAATGACTTCCCCCGGGCTTTCGTCCGTGCCGGCGATGGCGGAACCCACCATGGCGCAAGAGGCGCCGGCGGCAATGGCCTTGGCGAAGTCACCGGAGTACTTGATGCCACCATCTGCGATCACCGGGATCTCGCCCGCCTCGCCCGCCGCATCCATGATCGCGGTCAGTTGCGGCACGCCCACGCCGGCCACGATGCGCGTGGTGCAGATCGATCCCGGGCCGATCCCGACCTTGACGGCGTCGGCCCCCGCCGCGATCAGCGCGCGGGTGGCGGCGGCGGTGGCCACGTTGCCTGCGACAACCTGGACTGCGTTCGACAGGGCCTTGATCCGCTCGACCGCGCGGGCCACGCCTTCCGAATGGCCATGCGCGGTGTCGATCACCACCATGTCCACCCCCGCCTCGATCAGCGCCTTGGACCGCTCGAAGCCCGCATCCCCCACGGTCGAGGCAGCGGCCACGCGCAGCCGGCCAAGCTCATCCTTGCAGGCCTGCGGGTTCAGCACCGCCTTTTCGGTGTCCTTCAGCGTCAGTAGGCCGGTGAGCTTGCCCTGCCCGTCTGTGACCAGAAGCTTCTCGATCCGTCGGGCCTTCATCAGGTTGATGGCCTCTTCCCGGTCCACCGGCTCGCGCAGCAGGGCCAGATTCTCGCCAGTCATCATGGCGCGGACGGGCGTGCGGTCATCGCTGGCGAAGCGCATGTCGCGGTTGGTCACGATGCCCAGGACACGCCCCTTCTCATCCACCACGGGAAAGCCGGTGACGTTGTAGCGGTCCTGCAGGATCTTCGCATCGGCAAGCGTCTGGTCGGGGGTCAGGGTGATCGGGGCGTAGACGATGCCGCTTTCGAACCGCTTCACGCGGCGGACCTCGGCGGCCTGGGCTTCGGGGTCGAGGTTGCGGTGGATCACCCCCATGCCCCCCGCCTGCGCCATGGCGATGGCCATGCGCGCCTCGGTCACCGTATCCATGGCGCTGGAGAGCAGCGGAATGTTCAGACGGATCGACCGGGTGACGAAGGTCGATGTCTCGGCATCCGAAGGGAGCACGTTGCTCGCAGCCGGAACCAGCAGCACATCGTCGAAGGTCAGAGCCTCGCGAATCTCCATGAAAGCCTCCTTGGCGGTCAGGGCGGGAGTGTTCGTTTGGCGGTTCCCTGTTTCACGCCCCGCGCCCGAAGGCAAGGCCGAAAACGGCCTCTCTTGCACCCGGCGCCAACCCGTGCTGAGGATCGCGCGCACAAAGGGCAGAGTTGAGGGCAAGATGCGCGTCGCAGTGGTCGAAAACACCAGGATCACACATCATGGCCAGGTGGGTGTCGCCCTGCATGAGGCAGGTGCCCGGGTCGAGGTGTTCCGGCCCTGGGCCGATGGGCGCCTGCCCGATGATCCGGCCGAGCATGACGCGCTGGTGGTCTTTGGCGGCGAACAATCGGCGCTGGACGACCGGCTGCACCCCTATCTGGCGGCCCTGGCCCGCACCATGCGCCGTTTCGGCGAGGAGGGTCGCGCGGTGTTGGGCATCTGCCTTGGAAGCCAGCTGATGGCGCGCGGCTGGGGCGCCGAGAACCACCTGGGCACCGCGCCCGAGTTCGGCTGGTGCGAGGTGCGGCTGCGGCCCGAGGCACAGGACGATCCGGTGCTGTCGGCCGTGCCGGCGGCCTTTCCGATCTTTCAGTGGCACAGCGACACCTTCACCCTGCCCCCGGGGGCGCTGCATCTGGCCGAGGGCGACGTGGCCCGCCACCAGGCTTTTCGCATCGGGCGGGCAAGCTATGGCATGCAGTTCCATTTCGAGGCGAACCGCGCCGTGGTGGCCGACTGGACGCAGGAGTTTCCCGCCGCGACAGAACGGCTTTCGCCCGGCTGGGTGGCCGCGCATCCGGGGCTGGCCGCGACCAGGGGCGTGGCCGCCGATGCCGCCGGGCTTGCGCTGGCGCGGGCCTTTGTCGCGCAGATCTGACGGCGCCCGGATCCGTCACCGGGCCTAGGCCTCGGCGGCGTTGGTCTTGATGGCGAGCCGTCCCCGCGCCCAGTCCTGCAGGACCCGCACGAGGATCGGCAGGATCACCAGCGTCGCCAGGACAAGCGCCACACCGCCCAGGGTGGCCCAGCCCGGCAGTGACAGCATCAGCCGCGCAAAGGCAGCCAGCGGAAAAGTCAACGCCCCCCAAAGCGGGCTGAAGCCGCTTTCCAGCACCCAGCGCCCCGAGACCAGCAGCGCAAGCAGGATCACGCTGGCCAGTGCAGCAAAGATGAAGGCAATCTCGGTCCAGCCAAGCCCGATCGCCACCAGCCCGAAGAGGCTGGCAGGGGCCAGGTGGATGGCCAAGAGCGGGCGCAGCGGCGCGGGCGGGATCCGCCGGACCAACTGGCGCAGGCTGGTTCCCCAGATGAAGAGCGCCATCGGCAGGGTCAGGACGAAGATCACCCGCGCGAGGCCGTCCCAGCCCAGCACCAGCGCCGCCACGGCCCCCAGGATTGGCCCGACAAAGACAAGATGCCAGGCAGGGGTCACGTCGCGCCCGGCCTCGGGGCCAGCGCGCAGGGCCCGGATCACGGCGAGCATGAGCAACAGATGCAGTGCCAGCCCCAGAACCAGCAGCGCGCGGGCCAGGTCAGGCGCATAGGGCGCAATGGCCATGGCGGCGGAATAGTCGCTCATCACCGCCGCCCCCAGGCCCGCCCGACCAGGCAGGATCGCCAGATCCTCTGCCAGCACGCCCGGCCGACGGGCAAGCTTTGCGAGATAGGCCAGATGCATGAAGGCCCATAGAAGCACAGCGGCCCCAAGGAACGCCTCGGCCAGACCACCCGGCAGGCCGAACAGCCCTGCCCCTTCGCGCCATCCCAGGCCAAGGGCCAGCGTGCCCAGCAGCGGCGGGAAGATCGCGGGCGGCGTGCGGCGGAACAAGCCCGGTTTCTGCAAGGGACGCGGGGCGAACTTCGGCGGCTGGGTCATGGGGCACCTCTCTGGTGCTGTCTTACGCAGGGACGGGTGCGGCGGGAAGGAGGCGGGGTGCCGCGGGCCGGCGCGTCAGACCAGATAGGGAAACCAGTCTTCCCGCAGGCGCTGGCCCGGCACCATGTCGTGCCCCGGATAGGGCGGCGAGGTGCGCCCGGGCCGTTCGACATAGCGTGCGTCATCGCCCAACAGCCGCAGCGAGAAGGCGCGGCGGCGCGTGGCGGCCTCATTCCCGCGGGCGCCGTGGAGGGTGCGGTAGTTGAAGGCCACGGCATCGCCCGGCTCCATCTCCCATTCCAAAACGGTCATTCCCTCGGCATCCGGGTCCGGGACGGGCATGTATTTCTCGGGGTCGGGATAGAAGGAGGTATCCGAGAGCCAGCGCTTGGGCAGCACCTCTTTCGGCCAGCGATGCGACCCTGCAACGCAGCGCAGCGATGCTTCGCGCACGGGATCGACGGGCGACCAGAAGCTGACGGTCTGCTGGCCATCGACAAAGTAATAAGGCCCGTCCTGATGCCATGGCGTGGGCTTCGACGTGCCGGGTTCCTTGACGAGCACGTGGTCGTGGAACATCTGCACGCGGGTAGAGCGCATCAGGGCGGCTGCGACGCGCGCGACCTCGCTTTCGCGGATCACGCGGGCGAATTCCGGGATGCGCTCCCAGTTGCAGTAATCGTCGAAGAAGCGGCCCGGCTCGCCCGGCTTGAGGTTTTCGGCGGCATAGGGGCCGGGTTCGGCCATGTTGCGGTCAATCCCAGAACGGATCACATCGACCCATTCCGCCCAAAGACCCTTGATCAGCACGACACCATCGCGCTGATAGGCCTCGACCATCGCCTCCGTCACCTCGACCACGCCTGCCTCCGATCCCGACTCTGGGGACCAGCATGGCACGGGGCGGGACCGGGCTGCAATCGGGCCGCTCAGCGGTAGAGCAGCGACTTGCCGTTGAAGAACAGATGGATCTTCTTCGGGTCGGCAGCCAGGCTGACCTTGGAATGGCGCAGGTTCGGGTGGATGCCCGGCAGCTTGGCCACGACCTGCGCGGCATCGCCCTGTCGCTTGAAGTAAAGCAGCGTCACCTCGCCAAGCGCCTCGGTGATATCGACCTCGCCTGTGAACAGCGCCTCGCCGTCGGTGGCCAGCAGATCCTCGGGGCGAACGCCGAGTTTCACCTTCATGCCCTTGTCGGACACCTGCGTGGGGATCGCCGCACGCGCGACGCCGCCGGCATCAAGCCTGACGACCGTCTCGGCCCCGGTCTCGACCACTGTGCCAGGCATCAGGTTCATCGAGGGGCTGCCGATGAACTGCGCGACGAATTCGTTCTCGGGGCGCTCGTACAGTTCGAGCGGCGTGCCCACCTGGCTGATCCCGCCGCCCGCGAGCACGACAATGCGGCTCGCCAGCGTCATCGCCTCGACCTGGTCATGGGTCACATAGACCATGGTCGAGTCCGGCATGGCCTCTTTCAGCTGGGCGATCTCGATCCGGGTGGCGACGCGCAATGCAGCGTCAAGGTTCGACAGGGGTTCGTCGAAGAGATAGACCTTGGGGTCGCGCACGATGGCGCGGCCAATGGCCACGCGCTGGCGCTGGCCCCCCGACAGCGCCTTGGGCAGGCGGTCGAGATAGGGGGTGAGCTGGAGAATCTTCGCCGCCTTGTCGACCGCCGCAGTGATCTCGGAGGCGGTTTTCTTCGCGATCTTCAGGGCGAAGGCCATGTTCTCGCGCACGGTCATATGCGGGTAGAGCGCATAGGACTGGAACACCATCGCGATGCCGCGCTGCGCAGGCGGCACGTCGTTCATCCGCACCCCGTCGATGGTGAAATCGCCGCCTGAAATTCGCTCAAGCCCCGCGATCATGCGCAGCAGCGTGGACTTGCCACAGCCCGAAGGGCCGACGAACACGACCAGCTCGCCTGTCTTGATGTCCAGGTTGATGTCCCGCAGGACCTTGACCTCGCCATAGGCCTTGGCGACATCCTTCAGCACGAGATTTGCCATCGCGTTCCCTCTCCCCTTGTCTCGTCAGGCTCGTTTGGCCAGGGCATAGCCCCAGGGCCCGAGCCGGATCGTTGTTCCCGTGATCGGCGTGGTGCCGACCTCTGCCCCGATCGCCTGCCAATTCCCGGGCGGCAGGGCCATGTCCCCGTCCGTACCACCCAGATTGAAGGCGCAGAAGATGGTCTCGGTGCCTTCGCCCCGCGAGAAGCTTACCAGATTGCCATTGGCCACCACCGGTGTCATCGCCCCTTCGCGCAGAACCGGGTGATCCTGGCGGAAGGCCAGGCAGCGTCGGTATTGCTCGAGCATCGAGGCGGGATCTCCGGCCTGGCGGTTGACCGCCCGGCCAAGGTGATCCGCCGGGACCGGCAACCAGGCCTTCGCCGCCGTTGAAAAGCCGCCAAGGCGATTGTCGGCCTCCCATACCATGGGCGTGCGGCAACCGTCGCGGCCCTTGAACTCGGGCCAGAACTCGATCCCGTAGGGGTCTTGCAGATCCTCAAAGGCGACATCAGCCTCGGCGAGGCCCAGTTCCTCGCCCTGATAGAGGCAGACAGAACCGCGCAGGCACAACAGCAGCATCAGATAGGCCCGCACCGCAGGGTCCGACAGGCCCCAGCGCGTCGGCCAGCGCACCACGTCATGGTTCGAATAGGCCCAGCAGGGCCAGGCATCAGGCGCGGCCCTGGCCAGGCGCGCGAATGTCTCGGCGAGCCCCTCGGCCGTGACCCGGCTGGGCTGCAGAAGCTCGAACGGATAGCACATCTGCACCTTGTCGCCGCCCGAGGTGTATTCGGCCATGATCTCGAGCCCGCGCTGGGAATCCCCCACCTCGCCCACCGCTGCGGCGCCATAGGGTTCGAGCTCGGCCCGGAAGCGGCGCAGGAATTCCAGGTTTTCCGGTTGGCTCTTGTCGAACAGGTGCAGCTGATGGTTGTAGGGGTTCACCGCTGGCGCGGTGGTGTCGTTGCGCAGCTCCTTGGGCAGCGGCGGGTTGTCGCGCAGATACTTGTCCGCGAAGTAGAAGTTGATCGTGTCCAGCCGGAAGCCATCGACCCCGCGCTTCAGCCAGAAGCGCTCCACATCCAGAAGTGCCTCCTGCACGGCGGGCTCGTGGAAGTTCAGGTCGGGCTGCGAGGTCAGGAAGTTGTGCAGGTAGTACTGTTCGCGCCGGGCATCCCATTGCCAGGCCGAACCGCCAAAGATCGACAGCCAGTTGTTGGGCGGCGTGCCATCCGGCTTTGGGTCGGCCCAGACATACCAGTCTGCCTTTGGGTTGGTGCGGTTCTGCCGGCTTTCCTTGAACCAGGGATGCGCATCCGAGGTATGCGACAGCACAAGGTCGATCATCACCCGCAAGCCCAGTTCATGCGCCCGCGCCACCACACGGTCGAAATCGGCCAGCGTGCCAAACATCGGATCGACATCGCAATAGTCGCTCACGTCATAGCCGAAGTCCTTCATCGGGCTGGTGAAGAAGGGGCTGATCCAGATCGCATCGGCGCCAAGCGCCGCGATATGCGGCAGGCGGTCGACGATCCCGCCCAGATCGCCGATACCGTCGCCATTGCTGTCCTGATAGCTGCGCGGGTAGATCTGATAGATCACCGCGCCCCGCCACCAATCACGGTCGAGTTTCATTCCAGCCTTTCCGTTCACTTGACAGAGCCGGCCAGCAGGCCGCGCACCAGGAACCGCTGCAGCGCAAAGAACACCACCAGCGGCACGGCAATCGAGACGAAGGCCGAGGTCGCGAGGATCTCCCAGTCTCCGCCGCGACTGCCGAGGAGGTTCACGAGGTTAGCCGTCAGCACCTGCTGTTCGTTCGATGTCCCAAGGAAGACCAGCGCCACCAGCAGGTCGTTCCAAGTCCAGAGGAACTGGAAGATCGCAAAGGAGGCCAGCGCCGGGAAGGACAGCGGAAGGATGATCTTGATGAAGATCTGGAACTCGGTTGCGCCATCGACCCGGGCATTCTCGATGATGTCGCGCGGCAGGCCGACCATGTAGTTGCGCAAGAGGTAAATGGCCAGCGGCATGCCAAAGCCGGTATGGGCCAGCCAGATGCCCAGATAGCTTTTCCCGATGCCGATGGCATTGTGCAGCTGCAACAGCGGGATCAGCGCCAGTTGCAGAGGCACGACCAGAAGGCCCACCACCCCGGCGACCAGCAGCGCCCGGCCCGGAAACTCCATCCAGGCCAGCGCATATGCCGCGAAGGCGGCGATCAGGATCGGGATGATGGTCGAAGGGATTGCGACGGTCAGCGTGTTGAGAAAGGCCTGGCCGATGCTCTGCCCGGCCAGCGGGTTGAACAGCACGTTGCCGTAGTTCTGCAGCGTGAATTCCGGCGGGGTCGAGGCGGTGGCAAAGACGCGCGGCAGGCGCATCCCTTCGGTCGTCACCGGCGAGGTGAGCACGAAGCGGCCATCAGGCTGGACGACAAGTGTCATGCCATCCTCCAGCGTCGCGGTCGTGCCCGGCTCATAGGCTGTCGGCTCGCGCGAGCTGGTGCCCCAGGCGCTGATCTCGGCCCCGCCCGAGGAGAAGAGATTGCCGTCGATCACGAAGGCGCCGTCCCGCTCGACCTCTTCGCCCGCGATGCGGATGGGCGACATCTGCTGTTCCTGTGTCGTGAGCGCCCGCCACCAGCCGGTGGACGAGATCTGATCCCCCGTGCGGAAGGACGACACGAACAGCCCGAAGGTCGGCAGCACCCACAGCACGACGAGCGCCAATGTGGAAAGCTGAACGGCCCAGCTCAGGCCCGATTTCTTGCCCGCGATATTGTCCATCAGCGCATCTCCTTGCGGGCATTGTAGACGTTCCAGACCAGGATCGGCGACACCAGCAACATGATCACCATGGCCGCCGCCGAACCCACGCCCACGTCGAAGGCGCGGAAGAACTTGTCATACATGTAGTTGGCCAGAACCTGGGTTTCCCATTGGCCGTTTGTCATCGCCAGCACGATGTCGAAGACCTTGAGCACTGTGATGGTGATGGTGGTCCAGACGACCACGATGGTCGACATGATCTGCGGTACCTTGATCTTGAAGAAGATCTGGAACGGCCCGGCCCCGTCGAGGATCGCGGCTTCGATGGTTTCCTCGGGGATGGCGCGCAGCGCGGCCGACAGGATCACCATTGCGAAACCAGCCTGGATCCAGACCAGAACCGCCATCAGGAAGAAGTTGTTCCAGAACGGGATCTGCAACCATTGCTGCGGCTCCGAGCCGCCGAGAGCGATGTAGATCGCGTTCAGGATGCCGATCTGGTCCTGCCCGGCGGGGCGCGCGTCATAGATCAGTTTCCAGATGACCGAGGCGCCGACAAAGCTGATCGCCATCGGCATGAAGATCATCGACTTGGCAAAGTTGCCCCAGCGCAGCCGGTCGGTCAGCTGCGCGGCGAGAAGCCCGAAGGCGGTGGCGGCGGCCGGCACCACGACCAGCCAGAGCATGTTGTTGCGAATGGATTCCCAGAACTTGCCCTCTCCCATCATCTGGGAATAGTTCGCAAATCCCACGAATTCGCGCGTTGTGCCCACCTCGCGGTGCAACGAGAGCCAGAGCGTCGCAAAGACCGGATAGGCCAGGTAGAGACCCAACGCGACCAGCGCAGGCAAAAGGAACAGCCAGGGGCGGATCAGGTTCGCGCGATTGATGTTGCGACCTGCCTGGGGGCCGCGCGCTGGAAACAGCACCTTGTCGAGCACGATGTTCGACAGCCAGAAATACAGCACGCAACCGCCGACGCCGATGGCAATCGTGATCAGTGCCTGAAGTGCCGGATTCATCTGCCCCTCCCCAGTGGCCGTTTATGCGACGGGCCCGGTGTAGCACCGGGCCCGCCAAATTGCAGTCAGCCTTACTTGGGCCAGCTGGATTCCACCGTGTCGGCCACTTCCTGGGCCGACTTGCCGCCCACGAAATCGACCATGCCGGTCCAGAAGGTGCCCGCGCCAACGGCGCCCGGCATCAGATCCGACCCGTCAAAGCGGAAGGTCGTCGAGTTAAGCAGGATATCGCCCTGCTTTTTCAGGACCGGGCTGCCATAGAGATCGGCATTGGCCGTCTTGAGCGGCGTCAGGAAGCCGGATTGCGCCATCCAGACTTCATGGGCGATCGGGGTCTGCAGCCATTCGATGAAGGCGCGCGAGGCGGGCGTGTCCTTGGTGATGAAGGCAAGCGTGCCGGCACCCAGGACCGGTTTGCCCAGATCCTTGCTCTCGTAGGCCGGGAAGTAGAAGAAGTCGGCGTCGACGCCCACTTCGGTGCCTTCCGGGAAGAACGACGGGATGAACGACGCCTGCTTGTGCATGAAGCACTGGGGCGGCGACGAGAACAGGCCCTTGGGGCTGTCGCGGAAGTCGGTCGAGGCGACCGCCTTGGAACCGCCGGCCACAAAGGCATCGTTCTTGGCGAACCAACCGAATTCGTCGATCGCGCCCACGACCGCCGGGTCGTTGAACGGGATCTCATGCGTGGTCCACTTGTCGTAGGTCTCGGGCGTCTGCGTGCGCAGCATCATGTCCTCGACCCAGTCGGTCGCCGGCCAGCCGGTCGCGCCGCCCGACCCCAGGCCGATGCACCATGGGGTGCCGCCGTCGGCCACGATCTGTTCGGTCAGGGCCTTGAGCTCTTCCATCGTCTGCGGCACTTCGTAGCCGGCATCCTCGAAGTTCTCGGGCACATACCAGACCAGCGATTTCACGTCGATCTTGTAGGGGAAGGCAAAGAGCGTCGGGTTGCCATCAGCGCCCTTGTAGGTGCCCAGGCCCACCCAGCTGTCGCCGGCGGCATAGTTTTCCTTCAGCCAGGCCTCCGTCTCGGCGCCCAGCGGCGTGATCAGGCCTTTGGACGCCAGGTCGGCGATCAGGCCGGGCTGCGGCAGGATCGCGATGTCGGGCGGGCTGCCGGCCTGGGTGTCGATCACGATCTGCTGCTCGTAGTTCTCGGACGACGAGTAGTTCACGGTCGCGCCGGTGGCGGCCGAGAAATAGGCCAGCATGGATTCGACCAGCACCTGGTCTTCACCGCGCCACGGCCCGAAGATCGTCAGGGTCTGGCCCTTCAGGTCATGCGATGCGGCAAAATCGTTGTAGCTTTGCCAGTTGAACGCCCCTTCACCGACGGGGAATTTCAGATCCTGCGCCTGGCCCATGCCCGCGAGGATCGCAAGTGCGGCCGCACCTGCAAACAGTGTCCTAGTCATGATTGACCTCCCAAAATCGCGCAGCTCCCCTGCGCGTCAACCACCCTAGCGGAAGAATCAATTCAAACCGCTTTGGATGGCGCACAGTTGCGCAGGATGCCAGTCAAGTCAATCACGCCGAGACGCCAGGCCGCTCGATTGCCTTGTTTGCACGTGCAGAAACTGCCCAAAACCCGTGCAGGCCGCGCTCAAAACGGCTTTGACGCGGCACAGCCCGCTCGCTACAGTCTGGCCGGATTGAAACCGGTTTGACAACCCGAACGCGACACCCACGCCCTGATGAACCTCAAGGAACTGGCCCAGAAGCTCGGTCTTTCGCCGACAACCGTCAGCCGTGCGCTGAACGGCTATCCGGAGGTAAACGAATCCACGCGAGAGCGGGTCGTCGCGGCGGCAAGGCGACACAACTACCGCCCGAACACGCGGGCGATCCGGCTGGCGACAGGCCGCGCGATGGCGATTGGCCATGTGATCCCCACTGCCTCCAAGCACGAGATGGTAAACCCGGTCTTCGCCGATTTCATCGCCGGCGCCGGTGAGGTCTATTCGCGCAATGGCTATGACATGGTGTTGTCCATCGCCCCCGACGGGCTGGAGGAACGCATCTACCGCGACCTGCACGCCAAGGGCAGCGTGGATGGCATCATCGTCCATGCCCCCCATCTGAACGACCCGCGCCTGCCGCTGTTGGCCGAGATCGGCTTTCCCTTTGTGGTGCACGGGCGGGCGACCGGCACCGCCCTGCCCTATTCCTGGCTTGACGTGAACAACCGCCGTGCCTTTCAGCGCGCGACCGAGTTCCTGCTGGACCTCGGGCACCGCCGGATCGGGCTGGTGAACGGGCTGGAGGACATGGATTTCGCGATCCGCCGCCGCACGGGCTATGTCGATGCCCTGACCGCGCGCGGCATCGCCCCCGATCCCGCCTTGATGTTCTCCGACGAGATGACCGAACTCAACGGCCACCATGCCGCCGCGCGGATGCTTGCCTTGCCGCACCCGCCGACGGCGCTGCTCGCTTCCTCCATGATCTCGGGCATGGGCATCCGGCGCGCAATCGACGAGGCCGGCCTGCGCATGGGGCGCGATGTGTCGGTGATCATCCATGACGATGAACTCAGCTACATGCGCAACGGCGATGACGTGCCGATCTTCACCGCGACACGCTCTTCGGTGCGCGAGGCGGGCCGGCAGGCCGCCGAGATGTTGCTCGACATAATCGCCCATCCCGAAACCGCCCCGCAGCAGCGACTGCTAGAGGCGGAACTGATCATCGGCCAGTCGACCGGTCCTGCGCCGGCCGTTCTTGCCCCCTGACGGACGAAAAGACATGGCCCTGACCCGAACTGACTTCCCCGACGGCTTCCTGTTCGGGGCCGCGACCGCCGCCTACCAGATCGAGGGCAGCGGCTTTGGCGGCTGCGGCCCCTGCCATTGGGACAGCTTTGCGGCCACCCCCGGCAACGTGGTGAGGGCCGAAGACGGGTCGGTCGCCTGCGACCATTACCACCGCTGGGAAGAGGACCTTGACCTGCTGCAGGCCGGTCATTTCGACGGCTACCGCTTTTCCACCTCCTGGGCGCGGGTGATGCCCGAGGGGCGCGGGGCGGTGAACCCCGAAGGGCTGGATTACTACGACCGGCTGGTCGATGGCATGCTCGAGCGCGGGCTGAAGCCGTTCCAGACGCTCTATCACTGGGAAATGCCCTCGGCCCTGGCCGATCTGGGCGGCTGGACGAACCGCGATGTCGCCCATTGGTTCGCCGATTTCGCCGAGGTCATCACCCGTCGCATCGGCGACCGTGTGGCGGCCATCGCCACGATCAACGAACCCTGGTGCGTGGCCTGGCTGTCGCATTTCATCGGCGCCCATGCGCCGGGCAAGCGCGACATCCGCGCGGCGGCGCGGGCGATGCATCATGTGCTTTTGGCCCATGGCGCCGCGATGGAACGGCTGCGGGCAATGGGCCAGCCGAACCTGGGGATCGTTCTGAACTTCGACCATTGCTCCCCGGCCAGCGACAGCCCCGCCGATGTTCTGGCCTCGGCCACGCAGGACGCAATCTTCAACCGCTGGTTCATCGAGGGCATCACCCGTGGAACCTACCCCGCCGAAGCTCTGGCGGGCCTTGTGCCACATATGCCGGTCGGCTGGGAAGAGGACATGCTGCGGATCGGCCAGCCTCTGGACTGGCTGGGGGTGAACTACTACACGCGCCACATCCACGCCTTCGACCCCACCTCGGCCTGGCCCTCGACCCGTGACGTCGCCGGCCCCCTGCCCAAGACGCAGATGGGATGGGAGATTTATCCCGAGGGGCTTTACGGCTTTCTGACCCGCATGGCGCGCGACTATGTGGGCGATCTGCCGATCTATGTGACGGAAAACGGCATGGCCAATGCCGATGAGGTCATCAACGGCAGCGTGAACGATCATGTGCGCGAGGATTTCCTGTTCGCCCATCTGCGCGCCACCCAGCGGGCCATTGCAGACGGCGCGAATGTGAAGGGTTTCTTCTACTGGTCGCTGCTGGACAATTACGAATGGGCGCTTGGCTATGAAAAGCGCTTTGGCATCGTGCATGTCGATTTCGAAACCTTGCAGCGCATACCAAAGGCGTCCTATCACGCGCTTGCCCGCGCCATCCGGCGCGACGAATGACCAAGGCCCCGGCCGATCCTGGAGTGCAGCCGATGACCGACACCCCCCTTTGCCTGGTTTCCGACATCGGCGGAACCAACACCCGCGTTGCGCTCGCCGATGGCACGCGCCTGCGCGAAGACAGCGTGCGGCGGTTTCGCAATGAAGGGTATCCGGGTCTGGAGCCGATCCTGCGCCAGTATCTGGCCGATGCCGGGGTCTCGGGCGTGGACGCGGCCTGCGTGGCCGCCGCGGGGCCCGTGAAGGATGGTGTTGCCACCCTGACCAACCGCGACTGGACGATCGACGGCGACCTTCTGCGCCGCGCCACGGGGGCAAGCCGCGTTGCCATCCTGAACGACCTGCAGGCCCCGGGCCATGCGCTGGGCCATATTGCTGCCGACCGGCTGATTCCGGTTCTGGCCGGACCGGTCGAGCCGCGGGGCACCATGCTGGTGGTGAACGTGGGCACTGGTTTCAACGCCGCACCGGTGCATGTCACCGAGGCCGGTCGCGTGGTGCCGCCGTCCGAATGCGGCCATATCAACATGCCCATCCGCACCGAGGCCGATCTGCGCCTGGCAAAGTTTGTGGAGCAGGCACATGGATTCCCCGGGGTCGAGGATTGCCTGTCAGGCCGCGGGATCGAGCGGTTGCATGCCTTCGTGACAACCGAGGCCGGCAACCCGCAAGAGTGGTCCTCGACCGAAATCATGGCGGCCATCGACACAGGCACCGACCCGATTGCGCAACAGACGGCGGCGCTCTTCACCCGGCTCTTGGGGGCGGAAACGGGGAACCTCGCGCTGATCCACCTGCCCTTCGGTGGCATTTTCCTGGTGGGTGGTCTGGCCCGGGCCTTTGCACGCCACTACGGGCCGCTCGATTTCGCGGGAGCCTTTCGCGACAAGGGCCGCTTTGCCGAGTTCATGGACAATTTCGCGGTCTGGGTGCTGGATGACGACTTCGCCCCCCTGACCGGCTGCGCCGTGCATCTGTCGCACATCCGCTGAGGCACGACGGCAAATGCAGGAAGGGCGGCCCCGTCGGAGCCGCCCTTCGCATTGATTGACCCGGCCTAGCGGGCGGCAGCCACTGCCCTGCCTGTCAGCACCCTGACCAGGTTCGCGCGGTAGGCGGCCGTTCCGTGCAGGTCAGCGATCATCCCGTCTTCCGGCACAGACAGCCCCTTCACCGCCTCGGGTGCGAAGGACGCCGACAGGGCCTTTTCGGCCTCTGTCCAACGGAAGACACCATCGGCCGAGGCGCCCGTCACCGCCACCCGCACCCCGCCCGGAAACTTGGCCACGAAAACCCCGGTCAGCGCAAAGCGCGAAGCGGGCTGGTTGAACTTCACATAGGCCGCCTTCTGCGGGATCGGGAAAACAACGCTGGTGATGAACTCACCCTCATTCAGCGCGGTGGTGAACATGCCCTGAAAGTAGTCATCCGCCGCGATGCGCCGCGTGTTCGTGACAATGGTCGCCCCCGACCCAAGGACTGCCGAAGGATAGCAGGCCGAAGGGTCGTTGTTGGCCAGGCTGCCCCCGATGGTCCCGCGGTTGCGCACCGCCGGATCGCCAATGCCGCCCGCGAGCGCGGCCAGCGCCGGGTAGTGCATGGCTGCCTCGCGCGCCACAACCGCATGGGGCGTGGCCGCCCCGACGGCCAGGCCGCCATCGTCGGTCTTGCAGACCCCCTTCATCTCGGGGATGCCGGTCAGGCTGACCAGAACGGCGGGCGCCGCAAGACGCTGCTTCATCGTGGGCAGCAGCGTCTGCCCACCCGACAGCGCCTGCGCCCCTTCTGCGGCCATGGCGTTGGTGGCCTCGGCGATGGTGGACGGTTTCTGAAAGTCGAAGTTGTGCATGGTCCGTCCCCCCTCAGCCCTGGATCGCCGCCCAGACGCGCGACGGCGACACGGGCATATCGATGTGTTTCACATGGGTGTGGCCGCCGCGTTGCAATGCGTCGATCACCGCATTGACCACTGCCGGGGGCGAGCCGATGGCCCCGGCCTCGCCGCATCCCTTCACGCCCAGCGGGTTGTGCGTGCAGGGCGTGTTGCAGCTGTGATCCACCGTGTAGAACGGCAGATCATCGGCGCGCGGCATCGCGTAATCCATGTAGGATCCGGTCAGCAGCTGGCCATTCTCATCATAGCTCGTGTTTTCCAGCAGAGCCTGGCCGATGCCCTGCGCCACCCCGCCGTGGACCTGCCCCGCCACGATCATCGGGTTCATCACGTTCCCGAAATCGTCAGCGCAGGTGAAGGACAGGATGTCGACCTTGCCGGTGTCCGGGTCGACCTCCACCTCGCAGGCATAGGCGCCCGCGGGATAGGTGAAGTTGGCCGGATCGTAGAAGGCCGTCTCCTCCAGCCCCGGCTCAAGCGTCTCGAGCGGGTAGTTGTGCGGCACATAGGCCGAGAAGGCGATCTCGCCAAAGGTCTTGGCCTTGTCGGTGCCGGCGACGCTGAACTTGCCGTCGACGAACTCGATGTCGCCCTCCGCCGCCTCGAGCATGTGCGCCGCGATCTTCTTGCCCTTGGCGATGATCTTGTCGACGGCCCGCACCATGGCCGAGCCGCCCACCGCCAGGCTGCGCGAGCCGTAGCTGCCCATGCCGAAGGGGATCTTCGAGGTGTCGCCATGCACGATCTCGACCGAGCTGGCCGGGATGCCCAGCTTATCGGCCACGATCTGGGCAAAGACCGTCTCATGCCCCTGCCCGTGGCTGTGGGCGCCGGTCATCACGCTGATGTTGCCGGTCGCGTTCACCCGCACCGTCGCTGCATCGTAGAGCCCAACGCGAGAGCCAAGCACGCCCACCAGATGCGAGGGTGCGATGCCGCAGGCCTCGATCCAGGTCGACAGGCCAAGCCCGCGCAGCTTGCCCCGCTTGGCGCTTTCGGCACGCCGTGCCTCGAACCCGGCGAAATCGCCAAGCTCCAACAGCTTGTCCAGCGTCGCGCCATAGTTGCCGGTGTCATAGACCAGCCCGACGGGCGTGGTGTAGGGGAACTGGTCAGGCTGGATGAAGTTCTTGCGCCGCACCTCGACCGGGTCGAGGTTCAATTCGCGGCACATCTTGTCCACCACCCGCTCGATCGAGAAAGTCGCCTCGGGGCGGCCCGCGCCGCGATAGGCATCCACGGGCGCCGTGTTGGTGAACACGGCCTTCACGTTCACATAGACATGCGGCGTCTTGTAGGGCCCGGCCATCAGCGTGCCATGCAGGAAGGTGGGTGTCGCGGTCGAGAAGTTCGACAGATACGCCCCCACATTAGCCAGCGTCTCGGTCCGCAGCGCGAGGAAATTGCCCTCAAGATCGGTCGCAAGCTCGATCTTGGTCACATGATCGCGGCCATGGGCGTCGGACAGGAAGCTCTCGCTGCGCGTCGCCACCCATTTCACAGGGCGGTTCAACGCCTTGGCGGCGGCCAGAACCGCGGCCTCCTCGCCATAGTGATAGATCTTCGATCCGAACCCGCCGCCCACGTCCGGCGCAATGACGGTCAGTTTGTTCTCGGGCATTCCCATCACGAAAGCCGCGATCAGAAGCCGGTGCAGGTGCGGGTTCTGGCTAGTGGTGTAGAGCTTGTAGTCCCCCGTCCCCGGATCGTAGTCGCCGATCGAGGCCCGCGGCTCCATCGCGTTCGGAACGAGGCGGTTGTTCACCAGCTCGAGCGTAGTGACATGCGGCGCGGCCTTGATCGCCTCATCGACCGCCGCGCGGTTCGCCTCGATCCATCCCCAGTCGAAGCACAGGTTGTCGGCGATCTCGTCATGCACCCGGTTCGAACTGTCGGCGATGGCGGCGGCCATGTCGACGATGGCGGGCAGTTCGGTGATGTCAGCCACCACCGCATCCGCCGCATCCTGTGCCTGCTCCAGCGTCTCGGCCACCACGATGGCATAGGCATCGCCCACATGGCGCACCTTGCCATGCGCCAGCACGGGGCGCTTGGGTTCCTTCATGTTGGTGCCGTCGCGGTTTGGGATCAGCCAGCCGGCGGGGTTACCCCCCATGGCCGCGAAGTCCTCGCCCGTCATGATGGCGAGCACCCCCGGCATCGCAAGTGCATCCCGGGTGTCGATCTTGTCGATCCGCCCATGGGCGACGTCCGAGCGCAGGAACACCGCATGGGCCTGTCCGCGCAGGTTGATGTCGGCGGTGTAGCGTCCCTTTCCGGTCAGGAACCGGATATCCTCGCGCCGCTTGGTGCTGGCGCCGATGCCATCGTCTTTCGGCATGGTGTCCTCCCTTGTGCGATGCGTCAAGAACGCACCGTAAAGCCCTGGAAATTCAGTTTATTCCGCAGCGTGCGCGCGCACCGGCTGGCCGCTGGCCGCCAACACCGCATTGACGATGTTGTGGTACCCGGTGCAGCGGCAGATGTTGCCTTCCAGATAGTGGCGGATTTCGGCCTCGGTCGGCTTGGGGTTCTCGGCAAGAAGGGCCGCCGCGCTCATGACCATGCCGGGGGTGCAGAAGCCGCATTGCAACCCGTGATGGTCCTGAAACGCCTGCTGGATCACGCCGAGCGAGCCGTCGCCATTGGCCATGCCTTCGATCGTGCGCACCTCGGCCCCGGCGGCGTCGGCGGCAAGCATGGTGCAGCTTTTCACCGCCACGCCATCCACATGCACCACACAGGCCCCGCATTGCGACGTGTCGCAGCCGACATGGGTGCCGGTCAGACCCAGTTCCTCGCGCAGGAAGGACGACAGCAGTGTCCGCCCCTCTGCCTCGCCCGTCATGGGCTTGCCGTTCACGGTCATCGAGACCTTCATTCCGCGTTCCTCCCTTGGTGTCTTGCCTGGGTCGGTGCCCTGCGGGCGCCGGTAAATCCTGCGCGCCGCCCCGAGGCGGCTCGGGGTCAGCTGATCAGTCGCTTGAGCCAGCCCTTCTTCGCTTCGGGTCCATCCTGCCCCTCGGCGACCGCGTCGGCGGCCTCGGGCTCCGCAGGCCCCTCCACGGCCTGCTGGAAACGGGCAAAGAACTCATCTGCCATCTTCTTGGCGAAGCCATCGATCAGGCGCGAGCCGAGCTGGGCCAGCTTGCCGCCCACATTCGCCTCGACCTCATAGGACAAGAGCGTTCCGGCATCGGTCGGCGTAAGGGTGACTTTGGCGCCGCCCTTGGCAAAGCCGGCGGCCCCGCCCTTGCCCTCGCCCGTGATGGTCAGGCTTTGCGGCTCCACCATGTCGGACAGGGACACAACACCGGTAAAGGTCGCCGACACGGGGCCGACCTTCTGCTTCACAACGGCCTCGAACCCTGTCTCGGGGGTGCCTGTCATGCTCTGACAGCCCGGCACGCAGGCCATCAGCACATCCGGGTTCAGGATTGCGGCCCAGACCGTTGCCGGGTCGGCCTTGATCTCTCGCTGGTCGGTAAGCTGCATCCTGGCCCTCCCTGCCCTTCGTTCCAACCATAGGCGGCGTGTCGGGGTCGTTCTATGCGACCTTGATCGTAGGCGGCGGTCCGCCGCCAAGGGGTCAGCGCGGCGGTGGCGGATTGTTCAGAAAGGCCTCAAGCGCGCGGGCGTCGATGGGCTTCACCATCACCTCGACCCCCATGGCGGCCGCCTCGGACCGCACCTCGGTGGTGCGGTTTGCGGTGATCAGCCGCGCCGGCACAGCGCCATGGCTGGCCCGCATCCGGCGGATGAATTCCAGCCCCGTCATGCGTGCGCCCTGCCCCCGCACCGCCGGTTCGCCGAGTTGATGATCAACCAGCAGGAAATCCGGCAGGATGCCGATCTCGTCGATCAACGCCAGGGCCTCTTCGCCATCGGCGGCGTCCAGGGCCGAAATGCCCCATTTCTCCAGCAGAAGAACCATCGCGCGCCTGAGGTCGGCATCGTTCTCGACCAGGAGCGCGATGCGTTCGGGGGCCGGGTGGCGCGCGGGGGGCCGCGCCTCGACCGGGTCAAGGGACAGCGCCCCTTCGGCCAGTGGCACCTGCACCATGAACACAGTGCCGCGCCCCACCACCGACTGCAGCCCCAGCGGATGGCCCAGAAGCGCGCAGGCGCGTTCCACGATGGCCAGCCCGAGCCCCATCCCCTCGGAGGCAGAGGCGGGTGCGTCCAGGCGGTGAAACTCCTTGAAGATGGTGTCCTGATCCTCTTCCGGGATGCCGGGGCCGGTGTCCCAGACTTCCAGCCGCACCATCGCCCCTCGCCGCCGCGCGCCAACCAGCACCGTGCCCTGGCCGGTATAGCGGATCGCGTTGCCAATGAGGTTCTGCAGGATGCGTCGCAGATAGGCAGGGTCAGACGCGATGATGGCTGTGGTGGGCATCACCCGCAACCGCAGCCCCTTTGCCGCCGCCAGGGGCGCGAACTCGTCACGCAACTGCGCCAGCATCCGGTCCAGACGCATCGGCCCGACCGTCACGGCGGCTCGGCCGCTTTCAAGTTTCGAGATATCCAGCAACGCGCCCAGGATATCCTCGACCGAGGCAAGCGCGTTCTGTGCCTTTTCCAGCGCCTCGGCGCTGCGCTCGTCGACCCCCTCGCCCCCGATCGCCGAGATGAAAAGCTTCGCCGCAGACAGCGGCTGCAGAAGATCATGGCTGGCCGCCGCCACGAACCGCGACCGCGCGGCATTCGCACGCTCGGCATCCGCCAGCGCATCCTCAAGCTCGAGCGTGCGCTCCATCACCCGCGCCTCAAGCGTCTCGTTGGCCCGCGACAGGGCGGCAATCGCCTCGCGCTCGGCCGTAACGTCGGTAAAGCTCATCACGAAGCCCCGGTCGGGCATTTCCTGCGCGAAGACATCCAGGATCGGCCCCCGTCCCCGGCGCAGTTCGAACTGCAGCGGCGCCCGGGGGCCCTGGCCAAAGACCCAGTCCCGCAGCACGGCGTCGCTCAGCCCGTCACCAAGGCGCAGCTCCTCGCGGAAGCGGGCCAGCAGATAGTCGAAGCCCACCCCGATCCGCAGCCGGGAAACCGGGATGGAAAGCAGCGTCCCCAGGCGTTCGTTCCAGCCTACAAGGCAGCGGTCGCTGTCGAAGATGCAGATGCCCTGGTTGATATGGTCCAGCGTGGCGCGGATGATCCGCGCCTGATCGTCCAGCAGACGCCCGCGCTCCTGCCGCTCCAGCCGGATGATCTCGGTCACGTCGGTTTGCAGGATCACCGTGCCACCATCGGCCGTGCGGTGCTCGCTCACCTGCACCCAATGGTCCTGCAGCATCCGGACGTTGAAGATCACATGCTGGTCCTGGTGACGCCGCTTGCGTCGGATCGCCCAGTCTTCGGGCCGCTCCCCCTCCGGCAGGCCCAGGAACCGAGACCGGCTGACGAGTTCGACATAGGTTGCAAAGCTGAGGCCGGGCCTCAGCTGGTCACGGATATCTGCCATGTGCATGCCGAAACGCGAATTGCACAGCACCAGCACGTCCTGCGCGTCGAACAGCGCGAACCCTTCCTGCACCGTCTCGATCGCATTGGCGAGGTTCTGGCGCGCGGCCTCGGTCGCGCGGTTGGCCTCGGCCAGGCGCGCGTTCGACTCGTTGAGCAGGTCAAGCGCATGTTCCAGATCGCGCGTCCGCTCGCGCGCCTGATCCTCAAGCAGGGCCGCGCGCTGGAACTGGGCATAGGCGGCGCCGCTTTCATCGGTAATCTGCTCGACCCGCCGCATCAGGACCTGCGCGATCTGCAGCAGCTTCTGCCGCTGACGCTCGGGCGGATCGGCGGGGTTGATCAGCGTGTCGATCATCCCCCCTCCTCCGGGGGATAGATCGCCACACCCGTCATGGTCTGGTTCACATGCATGGCGTTCAGCTGTTCGCCATAGGTCGAAAAGCCCACGACCCTGTGGCGCCGCAACAGGGCCGATATGGCCGTTGACTTCTGCTTTTCCGTCGCCTCCATCCGGCGCAGGATGCAGTCGCAGGCCAGGATCGCCGCCGGCGGGCCGTTCTCGGCCAGGGCGGCCAGCCGCGCCTCGAGATGGGTCACCATGTCCTGCGGTTCCGCCAGGGTCAGCACCAACCCCTCGTCGATGGCCGAGAAAAACACCAGATCGCCATTCGGCTGGGCCTCGCGAATGGCGCGGACGTGGTGTTTGCCACCCACCCGCACCACGACCGGATGCGCCGCGAAGGTAAAGGTGGTCAGCTGCGCCGGATCCTTGCCCAGAAGGCGCGCATATTCCACCGCGGCCGGCTCGGCATTGATCTGGCGTACGATGCGATTCAGCGGATCCGCCTCGGTCACCACCATGCGCCGTTCGGTCGGCAGAAGGTGGTCAAGGCTGAAGACCCGCGCCCGGCAGGCGGTGCGCACCAGCGTCAGCACCGCCGCGTTCCTCAGCACCTCGCCCCGGTGCAGGATGAACGTCTCGCGGAACCGGGTGCCGTCGCCGGCCGATCCGCCGAACAGCGGCACCGGACCCAGGCCCGCTGACAGCGCCGAGGTCAGCGCATCCTCGCGGATCGACAGACCGTCGACCATCAGGAAGGCAAACTCGTTCTCCCACCCCGCATGGCCGCCGCCGATCGTCTCTCGCCCGCGGATCACCCGCCCGATCAGGTCATCGCGTGGCAGATCGGCCAGATCCGGGATCAGCAGCGTCAGCGCCGCGAAATGGCGCGCGGGCAACGCCACGGCCACGATCTGCCCTTCGGCGTAGCCGTCCTGCGACAACTCCCCTGCCGTGGTGCATCCGGTCACGGGCGTCTCGGGATAGGCGGCCTGCATCTGCCGGGCCAGCCGCCCGGCATCCGCCAAGGGAGAGACGAACAGGAACACCGCGGCAAAGGGCCCCGGCCCCAAACTGGCGACAAGCGCGGATGCAGGCTGCGCATGGTCCGCCGCCACGCTGGCCATGGGCATCAGGGCCGCGGTCGTGCCCAGCCCCTGTTCCGCCGCATCCCCCTGAAACATCGCCCTCTCCCCAAGGCCAGTGGCGGCACTATGCGGCCCGCCCTCCACGGCGACAAGCGCCGCGCGCATGGTCAGCCGCCTTCGGGCATCAGGCTGGAAAACCGGGCCTCGCGCGCCAGAAGCACGGCCTGTGTCCTGCTTTGCACCCCCAGTTTGCGCATGATCGCCGTGACATGGGCCTTCACCGTGGTCTCGGCGATATCGAGATCATAGGCGATCTGCTTGTTCAGGCGTCCCTCGCAGATCAGTGACAGGATCTTCGCCTGCTGGCGCGTCAGCAACCCCAGCCGCTGGATCGCCTCCTCCCGCTGGCTGGCGGGGGCGCCGGTTGCCGGTGGCGGCTCGAACCCCTCTGGCAGCCAGATTTCCCCCGCCCGCAGCGCATCGAAGGCCGCACGGAAGATGTCACGCCGGGCATGCTTCGGGACAAAGCCCGCCGCCCCCGCAGCCATTGCCGCCCCGATCACGCGGTTGTCGGCCAGCGACGAGACGACAACAACCGGCGCGCGCCCCGCCGCCGCACGAATCCGGATCAGGCCCTCGACCCCCGTGACGTCAGGCAGATGCAGGTCAAGGATCACGAGATCGGGCGCGGGGCCACGCTCCAGCCGGGCGAGGGCAAGGTCCAGTCGGTCAGCCGTCTCGACCCGCTGCACCCCTCCGATCGCGCGCAGGGTCATCGAGAGCGCATCGCAGAACAGCGGGTGATCGTCGACGATCAGCGCCGTCTCAAAGGTTCGGCTGTGGGCGGGTCTTGCGTTCACCCCTTCGGCTCTCCACGGGTCTTGTTCGGGCGATGGTAGCGCCCCGCGGGGGCCTTGCAAAGCAAGCCTAAGGTCGAAGGGCGCACAGGTGTCGGCAAGGGGCCGCCTGTACGGTCGCGAGAGCGACGGCGGATTTGCAACAGGGCTTTCCGCAAGAAGGGTGGAAGGCTATCAGCACCCCCGACACCGGAGAATCGTCCATGATCGCCAACCGCCGTACTGCCATGGTCCTGATGCTGGGCGCCCTCGCCGCTTGCGGGCGGCGCGAGAAAGAGGTCACGCGGATGGACCTCTATCCCAATGAGACCCCCGAGATGCGCCGCCAGATCGAGCATCATGCCAAGGCCAACGGTGTTCCGGTGGACCTGGTGCAGCGCGTCATCCTGCGGGAAAGCGACCACAATCCCCGCGCCCGCAACGGCCGTTACTACGGCCTGATGCAGATCGACCCGCGCACCGCCCATACCATGGGCTATCGCGGGCATGCCGACGGGCTGCTCGATGCGGATACCAACCTCAAGTACGGCGTGCGTTATCTGCGCGGGGCCTGGCTGGTGGCCGACGGCGACGCCGATGAGGCGGTCGGCTGGTACGCGCGCGGCTACTACTACGAGGCCAAGCGCAAGGGCCTGCTGGAAGAGACCGGACTGCGGACCTGAGCCGTCCGCGCGTTCACATTTGCGCGCGTGAAGCCACAACTGCCCGGATTTCTGCACGCGGCGCCGGCCAGGACCTTGCCGGACTTGCCTGATCCGGCCACATACCGCGCATGATACCTGCGCCAGACATCCTGTGCATCGGCTCGGTCCTGTGGGACATCATCGGCCGGTCGCCGACCTCCATGCGGCTTGGCTCCGACGTGCCGGGACGGATCACGCGCCTGCCGGGTGGGGTGGCGATGAACATCGCCATGACTCTGCGCCGGTTCGGTCTGCGGCCCGGCCTTCTGTCCGCCGTGGGCCAGGATGCCGAAGGGGAAGAGCTTGTTGCCGCCTGCCGTCGCATGGGCATGGTGACCGATTACCTTTACCGCTCGCCCGACCTGCCGACCGACCGCTACATGGCGGTCGAGGGAGCGAACGGGCTGGTGGCCGCCGTCGCCGACGCCCATTCGCTGGAAGCGGCGGGAGAGCGCATTCTGACGGCCCTGGGCGACGGGCGGCTGGGGTCGGCCGAGGCACCCTGGACTGGTCCGATCGCGCTGGATGGCAACCTGACCGAGGGGCTGCTGTCCGACATCGTGGCTTCGCCTCTGTTCTCGGCAGCCGATCTGCGCGTGGCCCCCGCCAGCCCCGGCAAGGCCGAGCGGCTCTTGCCGCTGCTGTGCCATCCGCGCGCGACGCTCTATGTCAATCTCGAGGAAGCGGGGCTGCTTTGCCAGACCCGCTTTGCCAGTGCGCCAGATGCGGCGGCGGGGCTGCTGGCGCGCGGCGCGGCCCGTGTGCTGGTGACAGACGGCGGACGCGCTTGCGCCGATGCGCGTGCTGGCGCCGGCATCGTCACCGATACGCCGCCCGAAGTGCTGGTGACACGGGTCACCGGTGCGGGCGACACCTTCATGGCGGCGCATCTGGTGGCCGAGATGCGCGGCGCCGACCGGGGCGCGGCGCTGGGGGCGGCGCTGCGGGCAGCAGCCGATTACGTCTCGGGCGACATCGGCTCGTGATCCCGCCGGGGCAGACCCGGTTTCGTCTGGTCAGCCGCCCCGCAAACGCCTATGCCTGCGCCCCAGACAGTCAGGAGCCCGCCGATGACCCATGCCACGATGCCTGATGCCCCGCTGACCTTCTCGCCCGAGGTTGCCGTCGCGCGGGCCGAGGGGAAGCCGCTGGTCGCGCTTGAATCCACCATCATCACCCATGGGATGCCTTACCCCCAGAACGTCGAGACCGCCCAGCGGGTCGAGGCCGAGGTACGCGCGGCAGGTGCGGTGCCGGCCACCATCGCGGTGATGGGCGGGCGCATCCATGTGGGCCTGACGGCGGGCGAACTGGCGGCCCTGGGCCAGGCGCAGGGCGTGATGAAGCTGAGCCGCGCCGATCTTGCGGCCTGCCTTGCTTCCGGGCGCACAGGCGCAACCACCGTGGCGGCAACGATGATCGCCGCGCATCTGGCGGGCATCGGCGTCTTTGCCACCGGCGGCATCGGTGGGGTCCATCGGGGCGCCGAGGCAAGCTTCGACATTTCGGCCGACCTTTACGAGCTTGCAGCCACCACCGTGACCGTGGTCGCCGCGGGTGCCAAGGCCATACTGGACCTGCCCAAGACCTTCGAGGTGCTGGAAACGCTGGGCGTTCCGGTGATTGCGGTGGGCCAGGATGACCTGCCGGCCTTCTGGTCGCGCAACGCAGGGCTCAAGGCCCCGCTGCGCATGGACACCGCCGCCGAAATCGCCGCCGCCCACCGGATGCGCGCCCGCCTTGGCCTGCCTGGAGGCCAGCTCGTGACGAACCCGATCCCCCTGGCCGACGAGATCCCGCGTGAGGTGATCCTGCCGGTGGTCGAGGCCGCGCTTGCGGATGCCGAGGCACAGGGCATCTCGGCCAAGGAGGTGACGCCTTTCCTGCTTGACCGGCTGTTCACCCTGACCGATGGCCGATCGCTGGCCGCAAACATCGCGCTGGTCTTGAACAACGCGCGCCTCGCCGCCGGCATCGCCCGCGCGCTGTCCGAGGCGCCTTAGGCCCTAGCCAAACAACCCCGGCAAATCGACCGTGCCTTCACGCCCGATGCTGGCGCGATGGTCGCGCAGGAAGCGTGTTGCAGCCGCCCGGCCCGCCTCCTTCAGGCGGAACAGCAGATAGGGCGAGGGCATGAGCTTGGTCGAGGCAGACAGTTCATTCATCAGCGCGTCATCCGCGATAAGATGCACCTTGACGTCCTTCATCGCCCCCTTGGCGACCTTTCCGTCAGCCAGCAATTCCTTGACGAAATTGATCGCCCGAAGCTGCGCCAGAAGCGAGGCGTTGAAGCTGATCTCGTTGATCCGGTTCTGGATATCGAGAGCAGAGCTCGGCAACTCGTCGCGCCGCAGCGGATTGATCGAGACGATCACGATGTCATCGGGCAGTTCGGGCGCATAGAGCGGGAACAGCGCAGGGTTGCCGGAATAGCCGCCGTCCCAATAGGCCTCGATCTGCCCCGTCGCCGGATCGGCCATTTCCACCGCCTGGAAAACCGTCGGCAGGCAGGCCGAGGCAAGGATAGCCTCGGTCGTGATCTCCTCGCCCGAGAACACCCGGACCTTGCCGGTGCGCACATTGGTGGCGCTGACGAACAGGGCCGGGCCTTCGGCGGCGCAGACCCGGTGGTACTGGAAGCGCCGCACGACACGCTCCAGCGGGTTCTTCCACAGGGGACCATAGCTGTAGGGCGAAAAGACCTGCGCGGCGATGCCCTGCGGGGAAAAGGGAAACACGGCCTCGACCGCCTCATTCGCCACCGCCGAAAACGGCAGCCAGGGCGCCATCCACGAGGCAAGCCGGAGATCGCCCACCGCCCCCACCTGCGCCCAGAGCCAGTCAAGGTTCTCGCGCGCGCCGCGTGCCCCGCCCGCAAGCCACCCCGCCTTCAGCGCAGCCCCGTTCAGCGCCCCCGCCGATGTGCCGGAGATGCCCGCAATCTCGATGTCCCGTTCTTCCAGCAGCCGGTCGAGCACGCCCCAGGTAAAGGCGCCATGCGCCCCACCCCCCTGCAATGCAAGACTGAGCCTTGGCACCCGCTTTCCCCTTGCCGTTGATGCTGCACCTGCGAAAGGTGCCATGCTGCGAATGCGAATCAAACAGCCAAGATGCTGGAGAACGGCATAAAAAAACGCCGGCACGAGGCCGGCGTTAAGTCATGAGGCAGGTTTCATACAGGCAAGAAACCTATCGAGCAGTGCCCTCTTTATACGCCCTCGCCGTCCGCTATCCAAGCTAAAAGTTTGAATAATCTGCGCCAGAGGGGTAGCCTGCGGCCCAAGCAAAACAGGCAGGCGGGAGGCGTTTCGCAAATGGCACCACTTAATTTCCGGCAGATGCGGCTTGGGTGCATCGCCCTGCTGGCGCTGGCCGCCGCCCCGCTGCGGGCTGAACCCATGCATGGCATAGCTATGTATGGCGAACCGGCCCTTCCACCCGATTTTGTGTCGCTTCCCTATGCAAACCCCGATGCTCCAAAGGGCGGGCGCATCGTCTTCGGCGAGTCTGGCGGCTTTGATTCGCTCAATCCCTTCATCATCAAGGGCAATCCGGCAACCGGCGTGTCCACCCTTACAGTCGAGACGCTGATGGGCCGTTCCTATGACGAGCCCTTCTCGCTCTATGGGCTTCTGGCCGAATCGATAGAGACCGATCCTGACCGCACCTGGGTCGAGTTCACCCTGCGCGAGGGCGCCCGATTCTCGGATGGCAGCCCCGTTACGGTGGAAGATGTGATCTGGTCTTTCGAGACATTGGGCACGCAGGGCAACCCGCGCTATGCCGCGGCCTGGTCGAAAATCGCCAAATCGGAACAGACCGGCCCGCGCTCGGTCCGCTTCACCTTCAACACGGTTGATCGCGAATTGCCGCTGATCCTGGGCCTGCGCCCCATCCTCAAGAAGGCCCAGTGGGAGGGGAAGGATTTCACCGCCTCCTCGCTTGAGGCGCCTATCGGTTCGGGGCCCTATGTCGTGGCCGAGTTCGAGCCGGGCCGCTTCATCAGCTATCGCCGCAACCCCGACTGGTGGGGCAAGGATCTGCCCTTCAACCGTGGCCAGCACAATCTTGATGAGGTGCGTTACGAGTTCTTCGGCGATGGCGGCGTGGTGTTCGAGGCCTTCAAGGCCGGCGAGATCACCAGCTGGCGCGAGGTGAACCCGGTCGCCTGGGCGCAGAACTACAGCTTCCCGGCCGTCACCAGCGGCGATGTGGTAAAATCGGAGATCCCGCACCAGCGCCCTTCGGGCATCGAAGGCTTTGCCTTCAACACCCGCAAGCCCATGTTCGCCGACTGGCGCGTGCGCGAGGCGCTGATCCAAGCCTTCAACTTCGAGTTCATCAACCAGACGCTGACCGGCGGCGTGCAGCCCCGCATCCAGTCGTACTTCTCGAACTCGACGCTCGGCATGACACCAGGCACGCCCGCGACCGGGGCCGAACTCGCACTGCTCGAGCCCTTCCGCGACAGCCTGCCCCCCGGCACGATCGAGGGCTATGCCCTGCCCGTCTCGGATGGGGGCGAGGCCAATCGCAAGGGCATCCGCGAGGCGACACGGCTTCTGGAGGAGGCCGGATGGACGATCCAGGACGGCGTTCTGAAGAACGCGGCAGGAGAGCCCTTCGCCTTTGAGATCCTGCTGGTGAACGGCGCCGATGACACCATTGCCATCGCAAGCATCTATGTCGAGGCGTTGAAGCGGCTGGGCATCGACGTGCGCATCACAACCGTCGACAGCGCCCAGTACAAGGAGCGCACCAGCGCCTATGATTTCGACATGACCCATTACATCCGGTCGCTGTCGCTGTCGCCCGGCAATGAACAGACCCTTTACTGGGGATCGAAGGGGGTGACCGAACCCGGCACCCGCAACTGGATGGGCGTCAACTCTCCCGCGGCAGAGGCGATGATCCAGGCCATGCTGACGGCGCAGACGCCGGAACAGTTCACCGCCGCAGTCCATGCGTTGGACCGGGTGCTGACAGCGGGACGCTATGTCGTACCGATCTGGTACTCGGACAAGTCGCGCATCGCCCATGTCAAGGAACTGCGCTATCCCGAAACCCTGCCGATCTACGGCGACTGGATCGGCTTCCAGCCCGATGTCTGGTGGTATCAGGAATGATGCGGTCCAGACGCTCAATCAACCCGAGAAGGGAGCAGGGACAGTGAGCCGGATCCTCATGGCGATGGCCACCCTGGCCCTGCTGGCCGGATGCAACACGGTCGCCGGCGTGGGTGAAGACATCACCGGCGGCGCCCGTACCGTCGGGCGGATGATCGGCGGCTGAGGCCAAGGGCCCGGGTCGGGGGGGACCACAGGTCGACCAAACCGGCCCAGGGCACTGTGCATGGGCGCAGGCAAAGGTCGCTTGCAACCGCCCAGGGCCGGGCGTAACCGGACAAAATGCTGTCCGTGGTCGAACCAGCCGGGGGATTGCCCTGCCCGCGCCCCTTCAACCTTGCCGCCCATGTGCTGGCGCGCGGGGTTGATCAGGCCGACAAGAGCGCATTGCAGATCGTGCGTCCCTCGGGCGCCGAACGCTGGAGCTACGGGCGCCTGATCGCCGCGGTGCGCGGTTGCGGCGCGGGCCTTCTGGCGCGTGGCCTGGTCTCGGGCGACAGGGTGATGCTGCGCCTTGGAAACGGGCCCGCCTTTCCCGTGGCCTTCCTCGGCGCCATTGCCGCGGGGCTTGTTCCGGTGCCGACCTCGGCCGAGTTGACCCGACCCGAAGTCGAACGACTGATTGCGCAACTCCGTCCTTCCGCCCTGATCGCCGATCAGGGTCTGACCATGCCCGCCAACCCGGACCTGCCCGTGATCCCTGCAGCCGAGATCCTGGCCATGGAACGGCTAGCCCCCTGCGACTGGGCGATGGGAGAGCCGGATCGCCTGGCCTATATGGTCTTCACCTCTGGCAGCACCGGCCACCCCCGCGCCGTCATGCATGCGCATCGCGCGGTCTGGGCACGGCGGATGATGCACGAGGGCTGGCAGGGCCTGACCGAGGCCGACCGGCTGCTGCACGCCGGCGCGCTCAACTGGACCTACACCTTGGGCGTCGGCCTGCTGGATCCCTGGTCGGTGGGCGCCACTGCGCTGATTCCAGCCCCGGGGGTAGAACCGGGCCAGATTCCGCTGTTGCTCAAGCGGTTCGACGCCACGATTTTCGCCGCAGCCCCGGGCGTTTATCGCCAGATGCTCAAGTCGCCCTTCAACCCATCGCCCAAGCTGCGCCACGGCCTTTCCGCGGGCGAAAAGCTGCCCGACTTGGTGCGCGATGCCTGGGTTTCCGCCACCGGCCGCCCAATCTACGAGGCGCTTGGAATGTCGGAATGCTCGACCTTTGTCTCGGGCAGCCCCGCCCGGCCCACGCCTGCGGGCGCCATCGGCTATCCGCAACCCGGCCGCCGGATTGCGGTCCTGGATGCCGGAGGCCGGCCCGTGCAGCGGGGCGAGGCGGGTACTCTTGCCGTGCATCGGAGCGATCCGGGGTTGTTTCTGGGCTACTTCGACGCAGATGAAGAAACGGCGGCCAGTTTTCGGGGTGATTGGTTCCTGACTGGCGACAGTGTTGCCCTCTCAGAAGACGGAGCCATCACCTATATCGGTCGACAGGACGACGTGATGAATGCCGGCGGGTTCCGGCTCTCGCCGCTGGAGGTCGAGGCCGCGATGAACACCTGTCCCGGTGTGACCGAAACGGCGGTCACGGAGGTCGAAGCGAAGCCTGGTGTCCGGGTCATCGCCTGCTTTTACGTCGCCCCACAACCCGTTGCCGAGACAGTGCTTTTCTCCCATGCAGAAGCCAGTCTCGCCCGCTACAAGCAGCCCCGAATCTATGTCCACCGAACGTCGCTGACGCTCGGGGCCAACACCAAACTGTCCCGCCGCGCGCTGCGGCAGGAGTGGGAGTCTCTCCATGCTGAAACTTGACATCTTCTCGGACCCGGTCTGCCCCTGGTGCTACATCGGCAAGACCAACCTTGACCGCGCGATGGAACGCAATCCCGACCACCCCTTCGCGGTGGAATGGCACCCTTTCCAACTGAACCCCGACATGCCGCGAGAAGGCGTCGATCGCGCCAGCTGGCTCGAGGCGCGCTTTGGGGGGCGCGACCGGGTCGTGCAGATGCATCTTCAGGTGCAGAAAGTCGCGCAAGAGGCTGGCGCAGAAATGAATTTTGACAGGATGACCCGCCTGCCCAATACTCTGGATGCCCATCGCATGATCCATTGGGCCGGGCTCGAAGGCAAACAGACAGCCATGGTCTCGGCGCTGTTCCGCGCCTATTGGCGCGAGGGGCGCGATATTGGCGCGGCGGGCGTGCTGGCCGACCTCGGGGCCGAGATCGGCCTTGACCGCACCCTGATGGAACGCCTTCTGGCGAGCGACGCCGACCGGGCCGAGATCGAGTCGCGCGACCGCCACGCCCGCAGCCGGGGCGTTTCGGCCGTGCCGACGTTCCTGATCGGCAATCATTACGTCGTCTCCGGCGCACAGCCCCCAGCCCTGTGGCAACAGGTAATCGACGAGCTTGGGCAGAAGGAACAGTCCGAATGAAACCCACCCGTGACCTTTCGCAGGGCGAGTTCATCGCGCTGATTGCAATGCTGTTCGCGACGATCGCCTTTTCGATCGATTCGATGCTACCCGCCCTGCCGTCGATTGCCGAAGAGCTTTCGCCGCTGAACCCGAACGCGGCGCAACTGGTCGTGACCAGTTTTGTTCTTGGCATGGGGATCGGCACGCTGTTTGCCGGACCATTGTCCGATGCCTTTGGCCGCAAGCGTGTCATCCTTGCGGGATCGGCGCTCTACTGTCTGGCCGCTGTTGCCGCCTGGGCCGCGCCCTCGCTCGAGATGGTACTGGCGGCCCGTGTGGTACAGGGTCTGGGGGCAGCCGCCCCACGCGTGGTGTCGCTTGCCATGGTGCGCGACAAGTACGAAGGGCGCGCCATGGCCCAGGTGATCAGCTTTGCCATGATCGTCTTCATGCTGGTTCCCGCTTTGGCGCCGGCGCTTGGCATGGTCATCATCAGCCAGGTCGGCTGGCGCGGGCTGTTCCTGGCCTTCCTGCTGTTCTCGGTGATCGCGAACCTGTGGCTTGGCTTTCGCCAGCCCGAGACGCTTTCCCCCGAGGCACGGCGCCCCTTGCACCTGCGCAGTCTGACCCAGGCCCTGGCCGAGGTGTTTTCCCATCGCACCGTCCAGCTTGCGACCGGAGTGATGGCGCTGTGCTTCGGCATGCTGTTCGGTGCGATTTCTTCGGTGCAGCCCATCTTCGAGCAGACCTACGACAAGGCCGACAGCTTTCCGTTCTGGTTCGCCATGGTGGCACTGTTCTCGGCCGGGTCCAGCTTCGTGAATGCGCGGCTCGTCATGCGGCTGGGCATGCGCAAGATGATCACCGGCGCGCTGACCAGCCTTGTGGCGCTGTCGCTGGTGGTGCTGGTGTTGATCGGGCCGGTGGGCCTGACCGGCTCGGCCCATTTCGCGGCATTCGTCATCTGGATGATCGGGATGTTCTTCATGCTGGGCATGGTGATGGGCAATCTCAATGCGCTGGCCATGGAACCGGTGGGCCATATCGCGGGGATGGCGGCCTCGGCCACCGGGGCGGTCTCGACCGTGCTTGGGGTGATGCTGGCGGTGCCGCTGGGGCTGGCCTTCGATGGCACGCCGCTGCCGCTTGTCACGGGTGTTCTGGCGATGGGTGTGGTGGGCTGGGTGCTGATGGCGGTGATGCCGCGGCGGACACAGGCCGCCGCGGGCTAGGGCTCAGGCCTTGGCGCGGGCCGCGGGGGCCGCGCCCTTGGCGGCCTGCGCCTGTTCGGCCAGGTCCTTGGCAATTGCAAAGGCCCCTCGGATGCGGTCGGCCTCGGTCTTCCACTCGCGCGGCAGCACGATCTTGTTGCCGCTGACCCGCGCCCCCGCGCCCTGCGCCTTGAGGAAATCGACAAGCCCGGCTGGATTGGCGAACTTGTCGTTGTGAAACTGCACCGTCGCGCCCTTTGGCCCGGCATCGATACGGCTGATGCCGGCGCGCTTGCACATGGCCTTGATCCGCACGATCAGCATCAGCGTGTTGACCTCTTTCGGCAGCGGGCCGAACCGGTCGATCAGTTCGGCGGCAAAGCCCTCCAGCTCAACCTTGGTGCCCAGCGAGGACAGCCGCCGGTAGAGCCCCAGCCGCAGGTCCAGGTCGGGCACATAGGCCTCGGGGATCAGCACCGGCACACCCAGATTGATCTGAGGCGCCCATTGGTCATCGGCATCGGTCAGGCCGGCAATCTCGCCCGAGCGCAGCTTCTGGATCGTTTCTTCCAGCATCTGCTGGTAAAGCTCGTAGCCCACTTCCTTGATGTGGCCAGACTGTTCCTCGCCCAGCAGGTTGCCCGCCCCCCGCAGGTCAAGGTCATGGCTGGCCAGGTTGAAACCCGCGCCAAGGCTGTCGAGACTGCCCAGAAGCCGCAGCCGCTTGGTTGCCTGCGGGGTCAGTGGCGCGCGGGGCTTGGTGGTCAGATAGCAGTAGGCGCGCGTCTTGGCCCGGCCGACGCGGCCGCGGATCTGGTAAAGCTGGCTCAGCCCGAACATGTCGGCGCGGTGCACGATCATCGTGTTGGCCGTGGGAATATCCAGGCCGGATTCGACGATCGTCGTCGACAGGAGCACATCGAAGCGCCCGTCGTAGAACTGGTTCATCCGCTCGTCCAGATCGCCTGCTGCCAATTGGCCATGGGCGATGACATAGGACACTTCCGGCACATGGCTGCGCAGGAACTCCTCGATATCAGGCAGATCCTTGATGCGGGGCACCACGAAAAAGCTCTGCCCACCACGGAATCTTTCGCGCAGCAGCGCCTCGCGCAGGGTTACCGTGTCAAATTCCGAAACATATGTTCGTATTGCCAGCCGGTCGACAGGCGGGGTCGCGATGATCGAAAGGTCGCGCACACCCGTCAGGCTCAGTTGCAGCGTGCGCGGGATCGGCGTTGCCGTCAGCGTCAGCACATGCACTTCCGACCGCATCTCCTTCAATCGCTCCTTGTGGGCGACCCCGAAGTGCTGTTCCTCGTCGATGATCAGCAGGCCAAGCCGCTTGAAGCGGATGCCCTTGGCCAAAAGCGCATGGGTGCCCACGCAGATATCGACAGCCCCATCTGCCAGACCCTCCCGCGTCAGGTTGGCCTCACGCGCAGAAACAAAGCGCGACAAGGGCTTGACGTTGATCGGAAATCCCCGAAACCGCTCGGCAAAACCGCGATAGTGCTGGCGGGCGAGCAAGGTCGTCGGGCAGACGACCGCCACCTGCATGCCGGCCATGGCGGCGACAAAGGCCGCGCGCATCGCGACCTCGGTCTTGCCGAAACCCACATCGCCCACCACCAGCCGATCCATCGGGCTGCCGGATTCCAGGTCGGCGATCACATCGGCGATGGCCGATAGCTGATCGTCGGTTTCCTGGTAGGGGAAGCGGGCGGCGAAGGCCTCCCAGATCGCATGCGGGGTTTCCAGGATCGGGGCATGGCGCAGATGACGCTCGGCCGCGATCCGCATCAGCCGCTCGGCAATCTCGCGGATACGCTCCTTGAGCTTGGCCTTCTTGGCCTGCCAGGCCCCCCCGCCGAGGCGGTCGAGCAACCCTTCCTCATGCCCATAGCGGCTGAGGAGTTCGATATTCTCTACCGGAAGGTACAGCCGCGCCCCTTCGGCATACTCAAGCGACAGGCATTCATGCGGTGCACCGAGCGCCGTGATCGTCTCGAGCCCCTTGTAGCGCCCGACGCCATGTTCGACATGCACCACAAGATCGCCGGGGCTGAGGGTGTTGACCTCTGAAACAAAGTTCTCGGCCTTGCGCTTCTTGCGTGGCTTGGCCACAAGACGGTCGCCCAGAACATCCTGCTCCGAGATGACGACAAGGCCCGGCGCGGTAAAGCCTTGCTCCAGCGCCCAGACGGCCAGATGCAGCTTGCCGGTGCCCGGGGGGATGTCGCGGCTGTCACGGATTTCGCTGACGGCGCTCAGGCCCTGATCCTCGATCAGCCCCTTCAGCCTTTCCCGCGCGCCTTCGGACCAGCTGGCGATGACCACCTGAGCGCCTTCGCGCACCGCGCGAACATGGTCCGCCAGTGCCCCGAAAAGACTGATCGATTCAACCTGACGCTCTGGCGCGAAGTTCCGGCCGATCCGCCCGCCGGCATCCAGAACACCCGGCCCCGGCGCCTGCGGCAGGGGCGACAGCTGGATCACCCGATGCCTGGCCACCGCCGCTTCCCAGGCGGCATCGTCGAGGTAGAGAAGCCCCGGCGCGGCGGGCTTGTAGACGGTATCCATCCGCCCCCGCGTGCCCAGGGCCTCACGCCGCGCATCATAGGCGTCCTCGACCGTCTCCCAGCGCGACAGACGGGCCGGGGTCACCTGGTCATCGAGAAGAACAGCCGCGTCTGGCAGGTAATCGAACAGCGTCTCCAGCCGGTCATGGAAGAACGGCAGCCAATGCTCCATCCCCTGATGCTTGCGCCCGGCGCTGATCGCTTCATACAGCGGGTCGTCGGCGCCTGCAGCGCCGAATTCCAGCCGGTAGGTCTGTCGAAAACGGGTGATCGCGGGTTCGTCCAGGATCACCTCGGACACCGGCGCGAGGTCGACGGCGCCCAGCTTTTCGATGGTCCGCTGCGTCTCGGGGTCAAAGCGGCGGGCGCCATCCAGCACATCCCCGAAGAAATCAAGCCGCACAGGCCCCGTCGGCCCCGGCGGATAGATGTCGACGATTCCACCGCGGATGGCATAGTCGCCGGGTTCGGTCACCGTGGCGACGGGCGAAAAGCCCATCCGTGCCAGGAACGACCGAAGACGGTCTTCGTTCACCCGGTCACCCACCCGCGCGCTGAACGAGGCATGGCGCAGCACCTCACGCGCGGGCAGCCGCTGCGTGGCCGCGTTCATCGTGGTCAGCAGCACAAAGGGGCCCTGAACCCCCTCGGCCAGCGCGGCCAGTGTCGCCATGCGCGCCGCGCAGATGTCAGGGTTGGGCGAGACGCGGTCATAGGGCAGGCAATCCCAGGCCGGCAGGGTCAGCACCACGGCCCCCGGTGCAAAGAAGCCAAGCGCGGCCCGCATCGCTTCCAGCCGCTTGTCATCGCGGGCCACATGGATGACGGGCGCGCCCCGCTCCAACTCGCGGGCGACAAGGCGGGCGTCATAGCCCTCGGGGGCACCGCCAAGAAGGATTCTGGTCAAGGGTTGCATGGCCCTGACCTACCGCAGACAGGCCCGGAGTCAATCAGGCCCGATGTCAACGCGCCCCGGACCCTAGCCCAGCACGCCGATCTGCATGTTCTGGTACATGCCCCAAAGCGAGGTCACGAAGATCGACAGCATCCCGATGCCCTGGATCAACATGCGGTGCCGCGTCAGCAGCTTGTAAAGTGGCTCGCCGCCCTGCCCCAGCGACAGCGCCCGCCTTGCGGCGCGCAGCGTCAGCGCAAAGACAAGTGCCATCGGCGCCATGATCAGCAGAACCGCCTGGGCGAACTCGACCCTGTACCAGAACCCCAGCACCGCCAGCACCGTCAGCATGAAGAACCCGGCAGCCATGAGCCAGAGGCCGGAAACCTGCGTGATCCACACCAGCCGGTTTGCGTTGATCCGCACCATGGTCGTCAGGTCGGCATCGGCCTCACCGCCGTATCGGCGGGCGCGGGTCACCATGTCGAACGGGACACCCAGAACCCAATGGCTGGCCGAGGACCAGGCCACCGCAAGGATGATCCAGTACCAAAGGTTCGAGAAGGACCGCATGTCGATCAGTTCAAAAACGCTCTGGTACCAGTTCACTCTTGGCGGTCCCTTAACTGTTCGGTTTTATGCCCGGAGTGCGCGGTTGGCATGAAAGACGCGCGCAGCCCGGGCCTTCCATACTCTGCCCCGGTGCTCATTCCTACCCTTGAGGCAGGGTCAATTCCATGGCAGGCAGAAAAAAACCTTTGCGGAGGCAGCAATGCGCCCGACCCAGGCCCCCTTTCCCGCCACACGGTTCCGTCGCGCGCGCCGGTTGGCAGCCCTGCGCGACCTGACGCAGGAAAATGTGCTGACAGTAAGGGATCTGATCTGGCCAGTGTTCCTTCGTGATGGCAACGCGGTGGAAGAGCCCATCGCCTCGATGCCCGGTGTGTCGCGGCTGTCGCTTGACCGGCTGATGGTGGCGGCGGAACGGGCCCATGCGCTTGGCATTCCGGCAATCTGCCTGTTTCCCTACACCGACAGCGCGCTGCGCACCGAAGACTGCGCCGAGGCCTGGAACCCCGAGAACCTGACAAACCGCGCGATCCGGCGCCTCAAGGCCGAACTGCCGGAACTCGCGGTGATGACCGACATCGCGCTTGATCCCTACAACATCAACGGCCACGACGGCTTCGTGCGAGACGGGGTGATCCTGAACGACGAGACGATCGAGGCGCTGGTCAGGATGGCGCTGGCGCAGGCCGAGGCCGGTGCCGATATCCTCGGCCCCTCGGACATGATGGATGGCCGGATCGGCGCGCTGCGCGACGCGCTGGAAGGCGCAGGCCACAGCGACGTGGCGATCCTGTCCTATGCCGCGAAATATGCGAGCGCCTTCTACGGCCCCTTCCGCGATGCGGTCGGTGCCTCGGGGCGTCTGGTGGGCGACAAGAAGACCTACCAGATGAACCCTGCCAACAGTGACGAGGCGCTGCGCCTTGTAGAACGCGACCTGAGCGAGGGCGCGGACATGGTGATGGTCAAGCCCGGCATGCCCTATCTGGACATCTGTCGGCGCGTGAAAGACGCCTTCGGCGCGCCGACCTATGCCTATCAGGTGTCCGGCGAATACGCGATGATCAAGGGCGCGGCAGACCGGGGCTGGATCGACGGCGACAAGGCGATGCTGGAAAGCCTGCTGGCCTTCAAACGCGCCGGCTGCGATGGCATCCTGACCTATTTCGCGCCCGCCGTGGCCGAAAAGCTCGCCGCCGCGCATTAGACCCCGCTCGGGCGGTGGCCCGCCGACGGTGCAGCCATCGGCCCGGTTACGGGTGACAAGGGCGCCAAAGCCCGCTATATCTGGCGTGAGGCGGGCGAAAGACCTGCCAGATATGTGGCGAGCAAGAGGTTTCAATGACCATTACCACCAGACGGGCGTTTCTGGGCGCCACCGGTGCGACGCTTCTGACGGCGGCGGCCTGCAACAACGGGGTCGGAACCGGCGCCGGCGCGCAGATCGACGCCCGCGTCGATGCCTCGCGCAACTTCCTGTTCGATCGCTATCCGGGCACGCGTGATCTGGCTGCACGGGCGACAGGCGTGCTGTGGATGCCGCTGGTGACCGAGGCGGGCTTCTTCGTGGGGGGTGCCTACGGGCGCGGCGCGCTGCGGATCAACGATGTGACGGTCGACTACTATTCGCTGACGCGCGGCTCTTATGGCATTCAGGTGGGCGCCCAGCAGTATGCTCATGCGCTGTTCTTCATGACAGAGCCGGCGCTGCAAAGCTTCCGCACCAGCGCCGGCTGGGCCGTTGGGGCCGACGTCTTCTATGCGACGCCCGAAGAGGGTGGCAGCATCGGCAAGGAAACGACCGAAATCCATCCCGTCGTGGCACTCGTCTTCGGGCAGTACGGGCTGATGGCAGGTGTTTCGCTCGAAGGCGTGAAGTACACCCGCATCCTGCCCTGAGCGGGCCACGTGGCCCGCAAATCTACCTTGGATCGAAGGCCTTCAGACGGCGCATGAGCGACGAGGTATCCCACCGCCCGCCGCCCATCGCCTGAACGTCGCCATAGAACTGGTCGACAAGTGCCGTGACCGGCAGCCGGGCGCCTATCTCTTCTGCGGTTGCCAGGCAGATACCCAGATCCTTGCGCATCCAATCCACCGCAAAGCCGAAATCAAAGCTGTCGGCCAGCATGGTCTTGTGGCGGTTGACCATCTGCCAGCTGCCGGCGGCGCCCTGGCTGATGACTTCGACGACCGCCTCGCCATCGAGGCCGGCCTTTTGGCCAAAGGCCAGCGCCTCTGCCAGGCCCTGCACCAGCCCCGCGATGCAGATCTGGTTCATCATCTTGGCGATCTGGCCCGCCCCACTGTCCCCCAGACGTCGGCAGATGCGGGCATAAGCGGCTATGACCGGCTCGGCCGCGGCGTAATCGGCCTCGGTCCCGCCGCACATGACCGAAAGAACCCCGTTCTCGGCCCCCGCCTGCCCGCCCGACACCGGCGCATCGACAAAGCCCAGGCCAAGGGCTGCCGCCTTCGCCGACAATTCGCGCGTTACCCCGGCCGAGACGGTGGTGTGATCGACAAAGACCGCCCCCGTCGCCATGCCGCCAAAGGCGCCGTCCGGACCGGTGCAGACCTGGCGCAGGTCGTCATCATTGCCCACGCAGGCCATCACGAAGGCGGCCCCGCGCGCGGCTTGGGCAGGTGTCGCGGCCAGCCGCCCGCCGTGGCGCGCCACCCAGGCCTCGGCCCGGGCGGCGGTGCGATTGTAGACCGTCACCTCGTGCCCCTTGGCAGCCAGGTGCCCTGCCATCGGCCCCCCCATCACACCCAACCCCAGAAACGCCACCTTCGCCATGCCATCCTCTCCCATTGCCGCCCCAGGGATCACGCGTCACAGGACCGCGAGTGCAGCCCCCGTCGATTGCGCATCCCGGGCGGATCGACTAGGAAACGGTCTGCTTCCTCCCGTCAAGTCATGGGCACCGCGACGGACGACCGATGATCATCGCTTTCCGCTGGCTCTTGCGCCTGTTTACCGGGCTGATTGTCCTGTCGCTTCTGGCGATGGTCGTGCTCTACTATTTCCTGTCGCGCTCGCTGCCCGATTACGACGAATCCTTCGTGATCGACGGCGTCTCCGCCCCGGTCGAGATCGTGCGCAACAATGCCAATGTGCCGCATATCTTCGGCCAGACCGATGACGACGTGTATTTCGCGCTTGGCTTTGCCCATGCGCAGGACAGGCTCTGGCAGATGCTGCAGATGCGCCGCACCGTGCAGGGACGCCTGTCCGAGACCTTCGGCGCGCGCACCCAGCGCATCGACGAAGTCCTGCGCCGCTTCGACCTTTACGACCTCGCCTACCGCTCGGTCGAGGCGCAGGACGAGCCAACGAAACGTGCGCTGGAGGCCTATGCCCGGGGCGTGAACGCCTGGATCGCCGAGGTGAACCGGGGTGCCCGGGGGCGCGGCGCGCCCGAGTTCTTCCTATTCGAACCGGAGATTGCTGTCTGGCAGCCCGCCGACTCCATCGCCATCCTCAAGCTCATGGCCCTGCAACTGTCGACCCAGATGGCGGATGAGGTGCTGCGCGCCCGCACCTCGCTTGCGCTGTCGGACGCGCGGGTGCGTGACATCCTGCCCGACGACCCGAACCAGCCGATCGCCACCCTGCCCGACTATGCCAGCCTTGTGCCCGGCGTCAGCCCTGACCGGCGCAGCGCCGCCGCCCTGCCCGACGACCCCCTCTCGCCCTTCCCTCGGCGCGACCGTGGAGGGGCGTCGAACGCCTGGGCCGCCGCCCCCAACCGCTCGGCCGCCGGGGGAACTCTTCTGGCGAACGATCCCCATCTGGGCTTTACCGCGCCAACGGTATGGTACCTCGCCCGGCTTGAGCTTCAGTCCGGCGGCGTGATCGGGGCCACGATCCCGGGGGTGCCGGCCATCCTGCTCGGCCGCTCGGAAACCGTGGGCTGGGGTCTGACCTCTTCCTATCTCGACGACCAGGACGTGCATATCGAGAAGGTCAACCCCGACAATCCCGAGGAGTATCTGACGCCGGACGGCTGGAAACCCTTCGAGACGCGGCGCGAGATCCTGACCATCCTCGACGCCGAGCCGGTGACGCTGACCCTGCGTTGGACGGACAACGGCCCCGTCCTGCCCGCCTCGCATTTCGACCTGGCCGCAATCACGCCCCCGGGCCATGTCGCCTCGGTGTCCTGGACCGCGCTCAGCGACCGCGATACCTCGATGACGGCGGCAATCCGCATGATGGGCGCAAGGTCAATCGAGGACGGACTGGCTGCGGGCGAGCTTTTCGTCGCCCCGTCACAGAACCTGATGCTGGCCGATACCGACGGTATCGCCATGCAGTTGGTCGGCGCCATGCCGATCCGCAACCCTGGCCACCAGAGCAAGGGGCGGATGCCGACACCCGGCTGGCTGGCCGAAAACCGCTGGCAGGGGGTCTTTCCTCATGACCGCAACCCCCGCTTCCTGAACCCGGCGGGCGGGATCCTCGGCAATACCAACAACAAGTTCATCGACCGCCCCTTCCCCGAACATGTGACCTACGACTGGGGCGATACCGAACGCATCCAGCGCTGGCTGCGCCTGATGCAGACGCGCGAGGTGCATACCCGGGAAAGCTTCATAGAAGCGCAGCTTGACACGGTCTCGAACGCGGCGCGCACGCTTCTGCCGCTGGTGGGCGCAGATCTGTGGTTCACAGGCGAGGCCGCGCCCGATGGCACGCCAGAACGGCGCCGGCAGCAGGCACTCGACATGCTGGCCGCCTGGAACGGCGAGATGAACGAACACCTGCCCGAGCCGCTGATCTATGCCGCCTGGATGCGCGCCCTGCAGATGCGGCTGATCGAAGACGAACTTGGCCCCCTGGCCGAGAGCTTTCCCCATGTCGACCCGGTCTTCGTGACCCGCGTCTATCGCAACATCGAGGGCGCCTCGGTCTGGTGCGACATCCTGCAATCCTCGCCCACCGAAACCTGCACCGACATCGCGCGCATGGCACTCGACGATGCGCTGATCTGGCTGGTCGAACGCTATGGTCCCAATGTGGAAAGCTGGCGCTGGGGCGATGCCCACCAGGCCACGCAGGACCATCCCGTGCTGGGCGACGTGCCGGTGTTGCGCCACCTGGTGAACATCCGCCAGTCCACCAGCGGCGACGACGACACGCTGATGCGCGGCCAGACCATCGGCACCGGGCCGAACCCCTTCCTGAACGTGCAGGGAGCAGGTTATCGCGGGGTCTATGATTTCGCAGACCCCGACAGTTCCGTCTTTGTCACCTCGACCGGACAGTCCGGCCATCCGCTCAGCCGACACTATGATGATCTGGGCGAACTCTGGCGGCGAGGCGAATACACGCCCATGTCGCTCGACCCCGAACTGGCCCGGGCGGCTGCGGTGGGCATTACCACGATCAGCCCGCCATGACCGTGCTGCGCACAGACCGCCTGACCCTGCGTCGCGCTCGGATGTCCGACCTCGAAGCCGTGCATGCGCTGCTGTCGGATCCCCGCGCGATGCGCTACTGGTCCACGCCCGAGCACGAGACGCTCCAGGAAACGCAACGCTGGCTGACCGCGATGGTGGCCGCCGGCGAGGCAACCGAGGCAGCGCTGGCCGCCGGAACGCCGGCCGAGGGCGACGATTTTCTGGTCGAGCATGAAGGTCGGGTCATCGGCAAGGCCGGTGCCTGGATCCTGCCCGAGGTCGGCTATCTGCTCGCACCCGACCTCTGGGGCCGTGGCCTGGCCCATGAGGCGATGCAGGCCGCCATCACCCATATCTTCGCCCACCACGCGGTCCCGGCGCTGACGGCCGATGTCGATCCTCGCAATGCGGCTTCGGTCCGGCTTCTGGCCCGGCTCGGCTTCGCGGAAACCCACCGCGCCGAACGCACTTTGCTATGGCGTGACGAATGGTGCGACAGCGTCTATTTCGCGCTGCATCGCCCGGCTGGGCCCACGGCATGACAGGCGAGACCAACCTCGACCGCCTGCTTGCCGGCATGGAGCCCGTCCTGCAACCCGGGAGCTATGTCTTCGCCACGACGACCGATCCAGACCTCGCCCGCACCGCCCCCGCGCGCCTGCGCTTTGCCGAGGTCGAGGGCACAACGCTGATTTTGACAGCGGAAGATGCGGCGCGACTGGGCCTTCAGGGCACCTTCCCCTGCCGGATGATCACGCTCAACATCCATTCCGCGCTGCAGGCTGTGGGCTTTCTGGCCGCGATCACCACCGAACTGGCCCGGCATGGCATGGGCGTGAACCCGGTGTCGGGCTTTTTCCACGATCATCTTTTCGTGCCCGAAGACCGGGCTGACGAGGCTCTGGCGGCGCTCCTCGCCCTGTCGGCGCACCATCGCTGATCTCATCTTCTGTTCGGAAGTATCCTCGGGGGCGTCGCGGCCATTGGCCGCGACGGGGCAGACAGCCCTCCGGCCGGCCTACAGCTCGCGATAGCGCTGTTCCTGCCGTGCCGTCCAGCGCACGGCAATGCGATAGCCCGACTTGCCCTGCGTTTCCTGTTGCACCACGCCTTCACCATGAAGCCAGGCCCGGCGCCGGCCATCCTCGAAACCCAGCGTCAGCACGCGCTCGGACTTTTCCTCGTCAAACACCGTCGAGATCGCATCGAGCAGACGCGGCAGCCCCTCACCCGTCAGTGCCGACAACGCAAACAGATCGTCATGTCGCCCGGCCTGCACCGACAGCGCCTCGCGCCGGTCCGGCGGCAGAAGGTCGAGCTTGTTCCACACCTCGAAGCGCGGCGTCGCCTCGGCCACCCCCAGGCTTTGCAGGATGTCGTTGACATCTGCCGCCTGTTCTTCCGTCTCGGGGTGGCTGATGTCGCGCACATGCAGGATCAGATCGGCTTCCAGAACCTCTTCCAGCGTGGCGCGAAAGGCGGCGACAAGCTGCGTCGGCAGATCACTGATGAACCCCACCGTATCCGACAGGATCACCTTGCGCCCCGAGGGCAGCACCACACCCCGCATCGTGGGGTCGAGCGTGGCAAACAGCATGTCCTTGGCCAGGACTTCGGCCCCCGTCATGCGATTGAAAAGCGTCGATTTCCCGGCGTTGGTATAGCCCACCAGCGCCACCACCGGAAACGGCACCTTGCGCCGCGCGGCGCGGTGCAACTCGCGGGTTTTCACCACCCGGTCGAGCTGGCGCTTGAGCTTGATCACCTGCTCGTCAATGGCTCGCCGGTCGGCCTCGATCTGCGTCTCGCCCGGGCCACCGACAAATCCGAAACCACCGCGCTGGCGCTCGAGGTGAGTCCAGGCCCGAACCAGGCGCGTGCGCTGATAGGACAGCGCGGCCAGTTCCACCTGCAACACGCCTTCCCGCGTGCGGGCGCGGTCGGCGAAGATTTCCAGGATCAGCCCCGTCCGGTCCAGAAGCTTTACGCCCCACTCCTTTTCTAGGTTGCGCTGCTGCACCGGGCTGACCGGTCCGTCAACCAGCACCAACTCCACCTCAAGCGCCTCGAACCTGGCCTTGAGCTCGGCCACCTTGCCGGTCCCGAACAGCGTTCCGGGCGCCGCGCGCGCCAGACGCACGACCTCGGCCCCCGTCACCACAAGCTCGGGCAAGGCGCCTGCCAACGAGACCGCCTCCGCCAGACCATGTTCGGGAAGCCGTCGCGCGCGGTCGGATTTCAGATCTGGATGAAGCACATAGGCGCGGGTCGCGCCCGATGCCTCGCCCTGGACGCGGTCGATCAGTCTTCGCCCTCGTACAGGTTGATGGGCGCGCCCGGCATGATGGTCGAGATCGCATGCTTGTAGACAAGTTGCGACTGGCCATCGCGGCGCAGCAGCACGCAGAAATTGTCGAACCAGGTGATCACACCCTGCAACTTCACCCCGTTGATCAGGAAGATCGTGACAGGCACCTTTGCCTTGCGGACGTGATTGAGAAAGGCATCCTGCAAATTCTGTTTATCGGCAGCCATTGGGTTCTTGACCTTTGTTCTTGTCGTTTCTTGTCGTTGTGCCCCCTCCGCCAGGAAAGAGGCATGACTGAGCCTGACGGGCAGAGTATGCTGTGGCTTCGTTCCGGATTCCAGCCCCAAAACAAAGGTTCACCGGCGCCAATTGTCCGGCGCCAGAACCGCCAGAACCGCAAGCGTCTCCAGCCGCCCCACCACCATGGCCACCGCTAGGATCACCTTGGCCAGCGGGTCGAGGATTGCGTAGCTGAGCGGGTTGTCCGAGGCCACCTGCGCCAGCGGCCCCGTGTTCGACAGGGCCGCAATGGTGAAGACCATCGCCGGGTCGAAGGCCAGGCCCGTCAGCGTCAGCGCGGCCATCACGACTCCGATGGACATGGCGAACAGCATGAAGAAAATCCAGGCCACATAGGCCCCCTCGCGCCGAAGTCTGCGGGCGATCGGGCCATCGCCCCCGATGGAACTGGGGTGAATCAGCCGCTCAAGCTCTCGCTCGCCATGCTTGAAAAGGGCATAGACCCGCAGAAGCTTGACCCCGCCCGCCGTCGTCGCAACGCCCCCACCGATCAGGGCAAGACCCAGCAGGATCAGCCCCGAGGACCCGGGCCCTGCCCAGGCCCGGGCCGCCACCCAGTCTTCGGACACGAAGCCGGTGGTGGTCAGGAAGGACAGTGTCGTGAAGATCGACCCCCAGAACGCATTGGCCGCCAGCCAGAAGTTGCGGATCTGATCCTCTTCATAACTGCCGGTCCAGTGCTGCAGGAACTGGATGGCAGGCAGGACCGCGATGCAGACGGCGGCCATCTTGAGTTCGGGGTCGCGCAGGATCGGGCCCTGCGCCACGGTGCCAAGCCGCCCCATGAAGACCCGCCGCGTGATCGCGGCCCCCAGGAACACAAAGATCAGCACTTCGCCAAGGCGGCCCGACTCGGTTCCCGACAGCCCACCCACGGGCGAAATGCCGCTTGTCGAAAGGGTCGACATCGCATGACACAGCGCCACCAGCCCCGGATCGCCCGCGGTCAGAAGCAACACCCAGAGCACAAGGGTCAGCCCACCGTAGATCGGAAAAATGGTCAGGGCATAGCGCGTCACGCGCTCGGAGGGATCCGCGATGCGGGTGATCTGGCCCGTGCCAACCGCGCCACGCCCAACGGCGCCCCCGGTGACCACCTCGAACCCGCCCAGGTTCAGCGGCGCGAGGATCGCCACCGCCGACAGCAGGATGAAGAACCCGCCCAGCCATCCCACAAGCGCCCGCCACAGATGCAACGATCCGGCAAGCCGGCCCGGGTCATCATACAGCGTGGCCCCGGTGGTGGTGAAGGCTGAGACCATTTCAAACCAGGCGTTCAGGAATGTCGTGTCCGGAATGGCCTCGTGAAAGGGAACGGCCAGCAGCACCGGCAGCACCGCATAGGCCAGGCACAACGCCGTCAGATGGCTGCGGCCCGAATGCCTGGGCCGCCAGGAGGCCGTGGCGATGCCGATCATCGTCACCAGCACCAGAAGCAGCGCCGAGGCATAGGTGAAGGCCCGCGCCACCGCCAGATCGCGGTGCACATAGGCATGCGCCGCCGGCAACAGCATCGCGCAGGCCGCAATCCCCATCAGGATCACCAGAAACGGCAGCTCCAGGATCCGCCGCATCGGCCGCTCAGAAGAATTCGATCGAGACCTGCAACAGGCGCTCGACCTCGGGGACATCCTTCGCCAAGGCAAAGATCGCGATCACGTCGCCTTCCTCGATGCGCAGGGTGCCAGTGGGCTTCAGCACCTTTTCGCCACGCAGGATCATGCCCACAAGCACGCCTTCAGGAAACTCGATATCCCGGATCTGCCGCCCGGCCAGCGGAGACGAAGACAACACCTGTGCCTCGATCACCTCAGCTTCGGCATCCCCGATGGAATAGATCGCACGCACCCGGCCATGCCGGACATGGCGCAGGATGGAACTGACCGTTGTCGCGCGCGGGTTGATGTAGGCGTCGATGTCCAGCGGCGCCATCAGCGGCACCAGCGTGGGATCGTTGATCAGCGCAATCGCCATCGGGCATCCGGCCGATTTCGCCCGCACGGCCACGAGCATGTTGGTCTTGTCATCATCGGTGACCACCAGCACGGCATCGGCCCGGTCGATGTCGGCTTCCATCAGGATATCGATATCCATGCCGTCGCCATTCAGCACGATGGTCCGCTGGAGCGTATCGGCGGCCCGCTCGGCACTGGCGCGGTTGCGCTCGATCATCTTGACGCGCACGCGGTCAGTCCGCATCTCGAGCGCGTGGGCCACGGCCAGGCCGACGTTGCCGCCGCCGACGATGACAACCCGTTCCTGTTTTTTTGTTGTCTTTCCAAATATTTCCAGCGTTCTGTTCACGTCCTCAGTATGGGTGAAGACATAAATCTGGTCATCGGCGAAAAGCTGATCATCCGGATCGGGCGCAAACAGCTTCTCCTCGCGCCGCACGCCAACCACAATGGCACGGAGGGTCGAGAACAGATCCGACAGCTGCCGTAGCGGCGTGTTGATCACCGGGCAGTCCTCATCCAGCGCGATGCCCAGAAGCTGGGCCTTCCCGCCCATGAAACTTTCGGTGTCGAACGCCGCCGGAGCCGAAAGGCGCTGCAGCGCGGCCTCTGCAACCTCGCGTTCGGGGCTGATCACCACATCGATCGGCAAGTTCTTGGTCTGGAACAGATCCCCATAGATCGCGTCGAGGTAGTTCTGGGCCCGCAGCCGGGCGATCTTGCGGGGGATGCTGAACACGGCATGCGCGATCTCGCAGGTGACCATGTTCACTTCGTCGGAATGCGTGGCGGCGATGATCATGTCGGCGTCGCGGGCGCCGGCGCGTTCCAGCACGTCGGGGTATGAAGCAAAGCCCGCAACTCCCTGAACATCAAGCGTATCCGTCGCTCGCCGCACAAGGTCGGCGTTGCTGTCGACAACGGTAACGTCGTTCTTTTCGCCCGATAGATGGCGGGCGATCTGCCAACCGACCTGGCCCGCCCCGCAGATGATGACCTTCATGTCCGCCCTGTCTCCCGGCTCTGCGATCTTGGCATGGCAGAAGCACCCCGCGCGGTCAACCGCGCCCGGGGCTCAGCTTTCGGCGGCAAGTTCGTTCTCGTCCTCGTCATCTTCCAGATGGGCGACGCGCGCGCCAGACTTCGAGGTGGTCACCACGCCCAGCGACTTGAGCTTGCGGTGCAAGGCCGAGCGCTCCATGCCGACAAAGCTGGCTGTGCGGCTGATGTTGCCGCCAAAGCGGTTGATCTGGGTCAGCAAGTACTCGCGCTCGAACAACTCGCGCGCCTCGCGCAGCGGCAGCGTCGCCAGGGCACCGCCCAGCACGATGCGCCCCTCGCCGCCGTCGGTATCGTCCCGACCCGGCAGTTCGCGCGCCTCGATCGGGCCGGACCCTTCACCCAGGATCAGCACCCGTTCGATCACATTGCGCAATTGGCGCACGTTGCCGGGCCATTGCATGGTTTGAAGCATCGCCTCGGCCTCACTCGTCAGGTCACGCTGCGGCAGGCCCTGGCCGCGGTGCAGAACATCGATGAAATGGCGGGCAAGTTCGGGAATGTCCTCACGCCGGTCTTCCAGCCCCGGCACGGCAATCGGGACGACGTTCAGTCGGTCGTACAGCTCCTGCCTGAACCGGCCCGCCGCTATTTCGGCCTTGAGATCGCGCGTTGTCGACGAGATCACCCGCAGATCGACCCGCACCTTGTCGGTCCCGCCCGAGCGGGCGAACTGCTGCTCGACCAGCACCCTAAGAATTTTCGACTGTGTTCCCAACGGCATATCGGCCACTTCGTCGAAATAGACGATCCCGCCATGCGCCTGTTCCAGCAGACCCTGCTCGATGCCGCGGTCGCTCGACTCACGGCCGAACAGAACCTCTTCCATCCGGTCCGGCTCGATCGTGGCCGACGAAACCGAGACGAAGGGTGCCAAGGATCGGTTCGACTGCGCATGGATGAACCGCGCAGCCATTTCCTTGCCTGCTCCGGCGGGACCGGTCAGCATGACGCGGCCGTTCGACTTTGTCACTTTCTCAAGCTGTGCCTTCAAGGCCTTGAAAGCAGGCGAATTTCCCAGCATCTCGCTCGAGGTCACATCGCGGCGGCGCAGGTCGCTGTTCTCGCGCCGGAGCCTGCTCGTCTCCATCGCGCGCGAGACAACGACCATGAGCTGGTCGATGTTGAAGGGCTTTTCGATGAAGTCATATGCCCCCTGCTTGATCGCGGCGACCGCGATCTCGATGTTGCCATGGCCCGAAATGATGACCACCGGCACATCGGGGTTCGACCGACGTACGGTCTTGAGGATGTCGATCCCGTCCATGCGGCTGTCCTTCAGCCAGATGTCCAGGATCATCAGCGCAGGAGGCTCGGCATTGATCTCGGCCATGCAGGCATCCGAGTTGCCGGCAAGGCGTACCGTATAGCCCTCGTCGCGCAGGATATCACCAATGAGTTCGCGGATATCCTTTTCATCGTCTACTATAAGAATGCTGCTCATCTCTTTGACTCCCCGGCCTTATCCGGCCGCTGCTCTGGCGCCACGCGCACCGCGCGCCGGGCGCGGGCTGCGGGGCAATCTGATTTCGGCCATGGCCCCGGCATGGGTCTGGCCCTGGAAGGGTTCGGCATCGAGCAGGCTCAGCGTGCCGCCATGCTCCTCGATGATCTTCTTGACGATGGGCAGGCCAAGGCCGGTGCCCTTCTCGCGGGTTGTCACATAGGGCTCGAACAGGCGCGAGCGATCTTCCGGCAGGCCGATCCCGTTATCGACTATGCGGATGACCACCGTATCGGGCAGCGCCTGAAGACTGATGTGCACCTGGGGCACATGGCCATCAGGAGCGCCTTTTTCCTGCAGTGTTTCAATTGCTTCCCCGGCGTTCTTGATCAGGTTTGTCAGGGCCTGCGAGATCATGGTCGCATCAAGATCCAGCAACAGCGGCTCGGCGGGCAGATCGGAGGTCAACCGCACGCCGGGTTGACCGCTTTCCTGCAACACCACCGCATCGCGCAGGATGCGCACCACATCCTCCTCGCGCCGGTCGGGTTCGGGCATCCGGGCGAATTTCGAGAACTCGTCCACGATCCGGCGCAGATCTCCGGTCTGGCGCACGATCACATCGGTATACTGGTCCAGATCGGTTGCGGCCTCTTCCCCGACCATGCCGCGAAACTTGCGCTTGATGCGCTCGGCCGAAAGCTGGATCGGCGTCAGCGGGTTCTTGATCTCATGTGCGATACGGCGGGCCACATCGCCCCAGGCGGCCATCCTCTGGGCGCTGACAAGGTCGGTCACGTCGTCAAAGGCCACGACATAACCCTCGGCCTCTCCTGCCTCGTTGTGGCGGATGCTCATGCGCACCAGCAGGCTTTCGAGCTTGCCTCGCCGCGACAGGCGAACCTCTTCCTGCACGTTGGTGCCGCTTTCGAGCAGCCGTTCGAACAGCGGCGCAAACTCGGGCACCAGCACGCCCAGCGGCACGGCAGGTTCCGCCTGCGTATCCAGGAGCCGAGCCGCCGAGCGGTTGATGAAGTCGACCCGCCCCGCAGCATCAAGACCGATCACGCCGGCGGTCACGTTCGACAGCACCGAGTCGAAGCGGCGGCCGCGTTCTTCCGTTTCTGCGTGGCTTTCCACCAGCGCCTCGCGCTGCCCTTTCAGCTGGCGCGTCATCTGGTTGAAGATCCGGCCCAGCATGGCGATCTCGTCATCGCCCTCTTCCTCGATCACCTGCACGTTGAGGTCACCGGCCCCCACCCGCTGCGCAGCCCCCGCCAGCCGCCCTACGGGGCGCGAGAGGCGTTCAGCGAACCACAGTCCCAGCCAGACGGCGGCAAGAATAAGAATGATCGCGAAGCCGAGGTAGAGAAGCCCGAATTCGAACAGAAGACGACCCCGCTCGGCCTCGAGCTGGTGGTAGAGCCGAACCGTTTCCGTAGTCTCGTCCAGCAGGCCCAGCAGCGAACCATCGACCGTACGCGTGACCAGCAGCAACCGGTCTGCGAAGGCATCCAGCCGCACGAGTGCGCGAAACTCGTTGCTCTCCCAATCCTCGATGACCACGGTTTCGCCGTCCAGCGCCCGGGCAATCTCATCGGGGGTTGGGGCGTCGTAGTCGAACAGATAGGAGTTCTCGCCCCGCGCCCGGATATTTGCCGAACTGTCGATCACAAATGCCTCGCGCAGTCCGCGCTGCACCTGCGCCTGGGCCTGGGCGAGCAACTGGCGCAAATCGCCATCGGTGATGAAGGCATTCGCCTGACGGCTTAGGTTCAGATAGCCCGCAACGGCCTCGGTATCCGCGGTCAGATCGCGAAGATGCTCGCCTCGATAGGCCTCGGCGGCCGTCAGGGAACTGCCCACCACCTGGCGCACACGGTCCGAGAACCATCCTTCCAGGCCGACATTCACCGTCAGCACGGCAAAGACCGCCACAAGCACGGTCGGAATCAGAGCAACCAGCGCAAAGACGCCGGTCAGACGCAGGTGCAGCCTCGACCCGGCCGACTTTGCCCGCCGGTCGGCCACCATGCGCGCGATCCGCGCGATGACCAGCGCCGCCACGACCAGAACATAGATGAGATCGGCAAGCAGGACGATTCGCAGACCCGGAGAATTTGCGCCCCGATTGAACGGACCCAGCACAAGAAAGGTCGCCAGCGCCAGAAGCGGCCCCAGAACGACCAACGCAAAGGTTGCCCAAGTCTGAACGCGCCGCTGCTTGCGCAGCCGGTTCCACCGGTGCCATGTATCGCTTCGCGCCGTGCGCTGCACGCCTGCTGCCTTACGCCTTGGGGCCGTTTCCGGCCCGAACCGCCATTCTGCCGTGACCTTCTGAAGGCTGACGCCTTCGTGCCACGATCTTGTGGCGGTTTTACATCAGTTTGCGGCGGCGTGTCACGCGGATATCGAGGTCGGTGATCTTCTTGCGCAAGGTATTGCGGTTGATGCCCAGCAGATCGGCACATTTTGCCTGATTGCCGGCAGTCGCATCCAGGGCAATCTCGATGAGAGGAAGCTCGACTTCCCGCAGAATCCGCTGATAGACACCAGCCGGCGGCAGCGCGCCGCCGTGAAGATCGAAGTAACGCTTGAGATGCTTGGCCACGCTGGCCGACAGCTTTTCGCCCTCGCCACCGCCCCGCAGAGGCTCCATCGCGGGCTGGTTGCCCAGAACCGCTTCAACCTCAGCCTTGGTGATCTCGGCCTCGGCAGAGGTCACCATCAGGCGGCGCAGGCTGTTTTCCAGCTGACGGACGTTGCCGGGCCAGGAATAGGCGCGGACAAGATCGCGCGCCTCGCTCGACAGGCGACGCTGGGTGCCAAGATCCCGCTCGCCCTTGGCCAGGAAATGGTCGGCGAGAAGCGGAATGTCATCGACCCGTTCCCGCAGCGCCGGCACGTGCAGCGTGACCCCGCCAAGGCGGTAGAAAAGATCCTGGCGAAAGGCGCCGGCCTCCATCCGGGCCGAAAGATCGGCCTGCGAGGTGGCCATGATCCGTGGCGCACTGTCGCCCAGCATGTCGAGCATGCGCACGATGCGGGCCTGGGCATCCTCGTCGTAATCGGCAACCTCGTCGAACACGAGGCTGCCTCCCTTGGCGCGGGACAGAAGCATGGCCGGGCCGTCGATCCCGGCAAGATCGGCGGCCTGGGCCACCACGAAGGGCAGCGTGCGGCGGTCGGAGAAGTCATGGATCGCGCGGGCGATGAGCGATTTGCCGGTACCGCTTTCGCCTGTGACCAGCACGGGCAGGTCGGTGTTCATCACCCGCGCCACCAGCCGGTAAAGCGACTGCATCGCCGCTGTGCGGCCCACCAACGGCAGATCGTCGCCTGTCTCGCGCGGTTCGACCTTGCGGGCGGCGCCGCGCCGCTTGACATCCAGCGCGCGGGCCGATCGCTTCATCAGGTCGGGCAAGTCGAAGGGCTTCGGCAGATAGTCATAGGCCTCGGCCTCGGCCGCCTGGATCGCCGTCATGATGGTGTTCTGCGCCGAGATCACGATCACCGGCAGGCCCGGGCGCATCTTGCCGATGCGCGGCAGCGCCTCGAGCCCGTTGCCGTCGGGCATGATCACATCCGAGATCACAAGGTCGCCCTTGCCCTCTTCAACCCAGCGCATCAGCGTCATCAGGCTGGAGGTGGCATGCACCTTGCAGCCGGCGCGGGTGAGCGCCTGGGTCAGTACCGTGCGGATCGTGCGGTCATCGTCCGCAACCAGAACCGTGCCATCCATTCCACCGCACCTCCTTCAATCAGGTTTGCATTGCCTCTTTCGGCGCGACCGGCAGCGAGACGCGGAACACAGTCCGCCCCGGCACCGAGTCGACCGAAATCCAGCCGCCATGGTCGTTCACGATCTTCGACACCAGCGCGAGGCCCAGGCCCGTTCCGTTCTCGCGGCCGCTGACGAAGGGCTCGAAGATGTGTTCGGCGATCTCGGGCGGAATGCCCGGACCGTTGTCGATGATTTCGATCTGCAGCGGCAGGGCGCGGCCGGGGCCGTCCTTGCGGCGCAGGCGCAGCGACTGGTCGTAAAAGCTGCGCAGCCGGATCGTGCCGCCCCCTTTGGGCCCGGCGGCCTCGGACGCATTCTTGATGAGGTTGAGAAACACCTGCATCAGCTGGTCGGCATCGGCCATGGTGGGCGGCAGCGAGGGGTCGTAATCCTCGGTGATGGACATCGAGGCGGCGAAGCCCACGAGTGCCGAGCGGCGCGCACGATCCAGCGCATCATGGATATTCACGGGCCTGAGTTCCGGCGGGCGAAGGTTGCCGAACTGCTCGACCTGTTCCAGAAGCTTCACGATGCGCCGGCTTTCCTCGACGATGAGGTCGGTCAGTTCCCGGTCTTCCGGAGAAAGGCCCATCGACAGAAGTTGCGCGGCCCCGGTGATGCCGGCCAGCGGGTTCTTGATTTCATGGGCCAGCATCTCGGCCATGCCGATGGCCGACTTGGCCGAGGTCTTGACCAGGCTCGCCCGCCCCAGCCGATCAGCGATGTCGCGCGGCGAGATCAGCAACAGGATGATCTCGGGGTTGTCGTGCATGGGCGCGACCTGGACGTTGCATTGCACGGGCGGCTTCTCGCCCGAGGTCACGTCGACGTCGTTGATGAACAGGGCCGACTGGTTGACGCGGGCGCGGGCCAGCGCCTCATCCATCGGTGCGTCGATCAGGATGCGGTCAAAGGCCGGCACCCCGATCAGGCTGCGGGCCGAGGCGTTCAGAAAGGCCTCACCCGCCGGGTTCACCTCGAGCAGCTTGCCGCCGGGGTCGATCAGGAAGGCCGGCACCGGCAACGACGCCCAGATGACCCCCGGAACCGGATAGGGCATGCGGTAAGGCATCATGCTGCCTCTCGCTCGGCAAGGGTATCGGGCGGTGAGGCGAAGGCCCGGGACAGGGCGGCAATCACGGCGGCCGGGTCACTCTGGGTCAGGATCGCGCCGCGATGTGCGCTGCGGCCGGCCTCGTCCAGATACCAGCCCAGGTGCTTGCGGGCACATTTCAGGCCAAGGTCGGTCCCGTAGAAGCCAAGCATGTCCTCGTAATGCGCGATGACCAGGTCGCCCAGGGCCGCGCCCTGGGGTATCTCCGGCGCGGGCGTGCCATATAGCGCGGAGGCAATCTGCGCGAGCCGCCAGGGCGCTCCTTGCGCACCCCGACCCACCATCACCCCATCGGCGCCCGACAGACGCAGCGCCTCGGACGCGGTTGCCGCATCGACGATGTCGCCATTGGCGATGACCGGGATCGTCACCGCCTCTTTCACCGCGCGGATCGCGGCCCAGTCGGCGCGGCCGGTATAGAACTGGCAGCGGGTCCGGCCGTGGATCGTGACCATCCGGATGCCCGCCGCCTCGGCCCGCCGGGCGATCTCGGGCGCATTCAGTTGACCATCGTCCCAGCCTAGCCGCATCTTGAGCGTGACCGGCACAGAGACGGAACGCACAACCGCCTCGATAAGGCGAAGCGCATGGTCGGGTTCCTTCATCAAGGCCGAACCGGAATAGCCCGTCGTCACCTTCTTGGCGGGGCAACCCATGTTGATGTCGATGACGCGTGCCCCCTGCCCCTCGACGTAGCGGGCGGCCTCGGCCATCCAGTAGGCCTCGCGCCCGGCCAGCTGGACCGAGGTCGCGGCCTGGTCGAACCCAAGCTCGGCCCTTGCGCGGGCCAGCGGCCGGGCCTGTACCACTTCCTGGCTGGCCACCATCTCGCTGACGACGAGCCCTGCGCCAAAGCGCGACACAAGACGGCGAAACGGCAGATCGGTTATCCCCGCCAAAGGCGCCAGCAGCACCGGCGGGTCGATCCGGTGACCTTGGGCCGAGGGTGCCAAATCCGAGGGAGCCAGAACGATGGCCAAGTGCTTAATCCTTGTGCGTCATTGATGGGGGTAGATCGGGGAAACCCGAAACACAACCAAGCCGAAAAGGCAAACGGGGCGGAAACGGGCATTTGCCTGTTTTTTGTGCATACATGCCTCAAGGTTTCGCCTGATTGTCATGCCGCTGCCCTTCGCCTAGACAGATGCCGGATGGATATGGAGCGGGCATGACAGTTGCCGCGATCATCGTGGCCGCGGGGCGCGGCAGCCGTGCGGGGGGCGATTTGCCCAAGCAATGGCAGGTTCTGGCTGGCCGGCCGGTGGTGGCCCATGCGGTGGCGGCCTTTCGGGGGCTGGTTGACCACCTGCTGGTGGTGATTCACCCCGAGGACCGCCGCATGGCGGAGGTCGCCCTGCCCGATACCGATTTCGTGACCGGCGGCGCGACACGCGACGCTTCGGTGCGCAATGCTCTTGAGGCCCTGGCCGGCAGCGGCACGACGCGGGTGCTCATCCATGATGCGGCGCGCCCCTTGGTCTCGCCGGCGCTGGTCCGCCGGATGATCGCGGCGCTGGATGTCGGCCCCGGGGCCGCCCCCGCCCTGCCGGTGACCGATGCGCTGTGGCGCGGCGCCGATCTGGAGGTCGCCGGGGTTCAGGACCGGACGGGCCTTTGGCGGGCGCAGACGCCGCAGGCGTTCGACTTCCAGACGATCCTGGCCGCGCATCGCGCGCATCCCGGCGGTGCCGCCGACGATGTCGAGGTGGCCCGCGCCGCAGGTCACAGGGTGGCCATCGTGGAGGGCGAAGAGGACAATCTGAAACTGACCTATGCCCGCGATTTCGCACGGGCGGAAGAGATCCTGAGGGGGCGAGAGGGCATGGATATCCGGCTGGGCAACGGGTTTGACGTGCATGCCTTTGGCCCGGGCGATCATGTCTGGCTCTGCGGCGTGAAGGTGCCGCATGGCGCAGGGCTGGTCGGCCATTCCGACGCCGATGTGGGCATGCATGCCCTGACCGACGCGATCTATGGCGCGCTGGCCGAGGGCGATATCGGGCGGCATTTCCCCCCCAGCGATCCGCAGTGGAAGGGCGCCGAGAGCCATATCTTCCTGCGTCATGCCGCAGGGCGCGCCGCCGCGCGGGGGTTCCGCATCGGCAACGCCGATGTCACGCTGATCTGCGAGCGCCCGAAGATCGGCCCCCATGCCAGCGCTATGCAGGCGGAACTGGCCCGTATCCTGGGAATTGACGCAGGCCGGATCAGCGTCAAGGCCACCACATCCGAGCGGCTGGGTTTTACCGGTCGCGAGGAAGGCATCGCGGCCCTGGCCACTGTCACCCTGATCAAATCCGGAGGGACCGGAGCATGAGCCGCGCGATCGCCACCGTTTTTGGCACGGGATACCTGCGCCCGGCGCCGGGTACCTGGGGCTCGCTCGTGGCGGTTCTCCTGGGGCTGCTGATCGACCGTGTCGCGGGCTTTCCGGCGCTGGCCGCCGCCACCGCCATCGTCATCGGCAGCGGTTTCTGGGCCGTGGGGCGCGAACTGGCGGGCCGACCCGGCGAGGACCCGTCCGAGTTCGTGATCGATGAAGTGGCGGGACAGTGGATCGCGCTGCTCTTCCCCTCGGCCGCCTTCTGGGCGCGCGGATGGGACGACTGGATGCCATGGCCCGCGCCGGTTGCGGCCTTTCTGCTGTTCCGGCTGTTCGACATCTGGAAACCCTGGCTGGTGGGCGCCGCCGATGCGCGGGGTGACGCGGCTGGGGTCATGCTGGATGACCTCTGGGCAGGGCTTTTCGCCGGCATCTGCACGCTCGTCGCGGCGGCAGTGGCCCATGGGGTGCTGATGTGACGCGCCCCCTGCCCGAGGCCGTGGCGCTGCTGACGGCTGCCCGCGCCCGGGGGGCGATGATCGTCACGGCGGAAAGCTGCACCGGCGGTCTGATCGCCGGGGCGATCACCGATGTGCCGGGGTCGTCCGAGATTTTCGACCGGGGCTTTGTCACCTATTCCAACGCTGCCAAGCAGGACATGCTGGGCGTGCGCAGCGAAACGCTGGCCCTGCGCGGCGCCGTTTCGCAAGAGGTCGCCGTCGAGATGGCAGAGGGCGCGCTTGCGCGGTCGCAGGCGACAATTGCCGTTTCGGTCACCGGCATTGCAGGCCCCGGCGGGTCAGAGTTCAAGCCCGAGGGGCGCGTCTGTTTCGGTCTGGCGGTGCGGGGTTTGCCTACCCGGGTCGAAACGGTGGAGTTCGGCGCCCCAGGCCGCGCGACCGTGCGCCGCGCAACGGTCGGGCACGCCCTGACGCTCCTGCTGTCGGCTCTTCAGGGATAGCGCGCGAAAAAGCGCAGGATCATGGCGGTGGCATCCGGTCCCGTTCCGTCAGCCCGGCGCCCGCCGGGCCAGACATGGCCGCCGCCCTCGATCGTGACCAGCCGCACCACCGGACGCCCTTCGGCATCGCGCCAGTCACGCTGGCGCAGGGGGCCGCCCGCAGCGTCGATGGATGTGCCCTGCACTTCGGTGAGCGGCTGTGGCCAGGCGGCAGCAAAGGCCGCCATGGTTGACTCGACGGGGGCGAAGTCGGTGTCGGTCAGGCCGCTGCCCTGCCCGCCGGCATAGGGCACCATCTCATCCGCGGTGCCGTGGATATGCAGCAGCGGCACCCCGCCCAGCGGCCGCACCGCAGGGTCAAGCGTGCCGGCCACCCCGGCCACGGCCCGCACAGCCCCGGGGCGCAGCGCCGCATAGCGTTCGGCCATGATGCTGCCGTTCGACATACCGGTGACATAGACGCGATCCCCGTCCAGCCCGAATTGCTGCGCGGCCCTGGCCACAACGGTGTCAAGAAAGGCGACATCATCCACCCCCTGGCGGGCGGCGTAACCGCAGCAATAGCCACCATTCCAGGTCAGAAGCCGTGTACGGCCGGTTCCTGCGGGATAGATCACCGCATAGCCGGCCTCGACCGCCGCCTGGCTGAGGCCCGAGTTCCGGGCAAACTGATCCGGGTTGCCGCCCCCGCCATGCAGACCCAGGATGATCGGCGCCCCCGCAGCCTGATCGGGCAGGTCGATGCGGAACCAGCGGCCATCGGGCATCTCGACCCTGTGGCTGGGCGTTTCTGCCGCGAGGACGGGATGGGCGAAGGCAAGGCACAGAAGCAGGATGCGGAACATCGGCACTCTCCGGACGACGCAGGACTCAGCATACGCTGAAACGCGCCAATTCCGTCGCCTCTTTGCGAGCCATTGTGAATTTTCTTGAACGGCTCAGCCGATGGTCTGGCCCGGACCGTAAAGCTGCGCCGCGCGGCGTTCGAAGGCCCGCACGACGCGTTGCATCGCATCGTTGAAGACCACCCCGATGATCCCCTGCAGTATCGCGTTGCGGAACTCGAAATCCACGAAGAACTCGATCTCGCTGCCGCCCTCGGGCAGGTCGCGAAACTGCCAGTGGGATCGCATGTACTTGAAGGGGCCGTCCAGATACTCGGTGTCGATCCGCTTGCGGTCCGGCCAGAGGGTGACGCGGCTGCCGAACCGTTCGCGGAACACCTTGAACGAGATCACCAGATCGGCCTCCATCACCTCGCCCCCGCCCTCGATCGGCCGGCGCGAGCGGATGCGGGCCGCTGCATTCCAGGGCAGGAACTCGGGATAGCGCGCAACATCGGCCACCAGATCGTACATCTGCTGCGCCGTGTAGGGCAGATGTTTTGTCTCGGAATGCGTGGGCATTGCCATCCTTCAAGGCGTGACTTGGTGAGCGGTTTTCGTTAAACCGGCCGGCGAAATCAAGGGGCCGCCATGCCACAGAGACCTTATGTGATCGATCCGATGATCTCGGCCAAGGCCATAGCGGCCCGGGTAGAGGCGCTGGCGCGTGATATCACCCAGCACTATGCCGGCACCGACAAGCTGGTCGTCGTGGGCCTGCTGCGGGGCTCCTTCGTCTTCATCGCCGATCTTGTGCGCGAGATCGACCTGCCGGTCGAGGTCGATTTCCTGGAAGCCTCGTCCTATGGCGATTCGACCCATTCCTCACGCGAGGTGCGCATCCTCAAGGACCTGCGCGGCGAAATCGCCGGACGCGATGTTCTGGTCGTCGAGGATATCGTGGATACGGGATTTACCCTTTCCCATGTCATCCATCTGCTCTCGGCGCGGGAACCGGCCCGGCTGGAAGTCTGCGCGCTGCTGGACAAGCCCTCCCGGCGCGAAATCGACGTGAGCGCCACCTGGACCGGTTTCACCATCCCCGACGAATTTGTCGTGGGCTATGGCATCGACTTTGCGCAGCGCAACCGCAACCTGCCCTTTATCGGCAAGGTGCGGTTCCTGGATGACGCGCCCGCTGCCTAGCTTGGCCCCGGCAGCCCATGCGTGGGGCGGTGGCCGGCTCGCTCGGCCCGGAAGGATCCCAACGAATAGACCGCGACCGCGACCCAGATCAGGGCGAAGGCCCATTTGTGCCAGACAGTGAAGGGTTCGCCAAAGATCACGACGGCGCAAAGGAACTGCAACGTCGGGTTCACGAACTGCACCAACCCCACCGTGGCCATCGACGCGCGCTGCGCGGCATAGGCAAAAAGGATAAGTGGCCCGCCGGTAATGACCCCCGAACAGGCCAGAAGCAGCGTCGTGCGCCAGCCGTCGCCAGGGTTGTGGCCAAAGAAATGCCCGCCAGGCCGCCCGAATTCGCTGAACCAGCCCATCTGGACACCGACAATCCAGACCAGAGCCAGCGGCGCCAGCAGCGTGACCTCGGCGGTGACCGAGGCGATGGGATCGGCCTTGAGCTGCTTCTTGACCAGCCCGTAGATACCGAAGGTCGTGGCCAAGGTCAGCGCGATCCACGGGGGCACCTGCAGCCCCCAGGTCAGCAAAGCCACCGCCACCGTCGCAATGATCGCCGCCACGGCCTGCAGCTTGTCCAGCCGTTCCCCAAAGAACGCGACACCGATGATCACCGCAACAATGGGGAACATGTAGTACCCAAGGCTCGCCTCGGTTGCCATGCCGATCTGCACCGACAGGATGAACAGGAACCAGTTGGTCGAGATCATCAGCGCGGCAATGGTCACCACCACGACCTTGCGAGACCGGATCAGGCTGCTGACCTCGCCCAGCCGTCCCTTGACCAGAAGGACCGCGGCAAAGAACACCATCGACCAGACCGTACGATGGCTCAGCACCTCAAGTGGCGGAACCTGCTGCAGCGCCTTGTAGTACAGGGGCGACAGGCCCCAGATCACGGCGGCGGCCAACATGGCCAGCACGCCCTTGGTTGCCTCGCTCAATTCCCTGCCCGCCTTGATGCCAGATGTGGAAACCGCCGCCCGGGGGTCCGGACGGCGGGTGAACTCTGTGCACAATCTCAAGCTGCGGACAAGCGCCGCATGGGACCAAATGCCTCAGAGGCGGGCCGCCACGGCTTCCCAGTTCACAAGCTTCTCGAGAAAGTTCGAAAGATAGGCAGGTCGCTTGTTCCGGAAGTCGATGTAGTAGCTGTGTTCCCACACATCGCAGCCCAGAAGCGCCGTCTGACCAAAGCAGAGCGGGTTCACCCCGTTCTCGGTCTTGGTGATCTTCAGGCTGCCGTCCTTGTCCTTGACCAGCCAGGCCCAGCCCGAACCGAACTGGCCCGCACCCGCGGCGGCGAAATCGTCCTTGAACTTCTGGACCGAACCGAAGGCCTCGGTCAGCGCCTTTTCCAGCGCGCCGGGGATCTTCTTGTTTTCACCGGGGGCCATCCATTCCCAGAACTGGTTGTGGTTCCAGTGCTGGCTGGCATTGTTGAAGATGCCGTTCTGAGCCACGGCCCCGGCCTGGTAGGTACCGGTCACGATCTCTTCAAGCGACTTCGACTCCCATTCGGTGCCGGCAATCAGCTTGTTGCCGTTGTCCACATAGGCCTTGTGGTGCAGGTCATGGTGATACTCGAGCGTCTCCTTCGACATGCCAAGCGCGGCGAGCGCATCATGGGCGTAGGGAAGATCGGGAAGGGTGAAAGCCATCTGAGCATCCTTTCGGTGAGTTGATCAGTCAGGTATTTGCCGGGCGCCATCTTTGCCGGGCAGCCGGCGGGGTCAAGGTCAATCTGTCGCCACGGGCGATGCAGTGGCGGGCAGGTCACCGGGAACGGGCGCGCAGTCGCCCCGGGCGCTGTCGATAGTGCAATGGCCACGGGGCATCATCGCAAGCTGCGCGCCCGGACACCGGGCCAGCCTTCGCGATGACGGCTCCCAGCCGTCGTCCTCGCCACCTTTGCCGTCGTCGCTTTCTTGGCCGCCTGGGCCATCGCCACGGCTCCCCGCCAAGCCTGCACCCTGGACATGGGTTGCCGCGGGGGCTGCGGCAAGCCCCGGCAGGCGTCAGAGCCCCAGTTCGCTGCCTGGCTGTGCCGAGTGTTCGAGCAAGCCCATCACATAACCCGCGACCGAGCGGAACGAGACCACGCGATACCCCTCGCCCTGCCGCCAGAAGGCGCCGGCCACCTGCGCCAGACGCGTGCGGCGCAACTCGCCTTCCGCGAGCGTGGCGTGATCGACCGGCGAGAGCTTCATCAGCACCTCGGCGGCCATCGGCCCCGTCACGTCGAAAACCGCGCGGGCGTCGGAGACGTCGACGGCAAGGTGATGCTGCCCCTGCAGCGCCTTGCCAAGCGCCGCCAGCGCCGCGCCGACCTCGGCATAGGGCAGGATCAACAGATACTCGTCGGGCGACATCCAGCCCGCCGCGCTGTCACCCTTGACCACGATCCGACGCGGCTCCGGCAGGGCGCAGCCGGTGGCGGCCTTGACTGCCTTGTCCAGACCGGGAGTGCCCGCCTTGGCGCGCAGCGTGATCATCCCAAGAGGCCCGATCTCGGTCACCGTGGCAAAGCCCTGGAACCGCGTGCCGCCAAGCGCGCTGACTGGGTCAGACATTCTGCTTCTCCCCGTCCTTGTCGTAGAACACCGGATCGACGATACGCGCCTTGACGGTGCCGCCGCCGATCTGGCTGAACTCGATCTCTTCGCCCATCCGCTCCGGCCCGCGGCGCACCAGCGCCATGGCGATGCCGCGCTTGAGCGTGGGCGAATAGTAGGTCGAGGTCACCCGGCCTTGCACATTGCGCTGGCCATTGGCGTTCAGCCCCTCGGCCAGCACATAAGCGCCATCGGGGATGACCGAACCATCCAGCGTCTCGGCGCCGACCAGCTTCCAGCGCTCGGGATCCGCGAGGTGAGGGCGTTCCTGCCCGCGCTTGCCCAGATAGTCGGCCTTCTTCTTGGAGATCGCCCAGCCAAGACCCAGATCCTGCGGGATCACGGTGCCATCGGTTTCGTCGCCGATCATGATGAAGCCCTTTTCGGCGCGCAGGACATGCAGCGCCTCGGTGCCGTAGGGCATGGCGCCAAGGCTCTCACCCGCGCTGATGCAGGCATCCCAGAAGGCGCGGCCAAGGCTGGCCGGTACCGCGATCTCATAGCTCAACTCGCCCGAGAAGCTGATCCGGTAAACGCGCACGGGAAAGCCCGCCAGGGTTCCGTCGGCCCATTGCATGAAGGGAAGCGTCTCTTTCGAGACATCCATCCCGCCCAGTTTTTCCAGCAATTTCCGTGCATTGGGGCCGACAACCGCCACCTGGGCGTATTGTTCGGTCACATTGGCGGTATAGACCTGCCAATTCCACCACTCGCATTGCAGCCAGTCTTCCATATGGGCGTGGATGCGATCGGCGCCGCCGGTGGTGGTGTGGCAAAGGAACGTCTCCTCGTCGATGCGCGCGACCACGCCATCGTCGATCAGGAAACCGTTCTCGTTGCACATGAGCCCGTAGCGGCACTTGCCGACCGGCAGCGTGGACATGACCCCGGTGTAGAGCATGTCGAGGAAACGCCCCGCGTCAGGCCCCTTTACGACGATCTTGCCCAGCGTCGAGGCATCCAGCAGCCCGACATTGCGGCGCACGTTCAGAACCTCGCGCTCGACCGCCTGGGCATGGGTCTCGCCCGTGTGGGGGAAGCAGTAGGGGCGGCGCCAGAGGCCGACGGGTTCGAAATAGGCGCCCCGGCTTTCGTGCCAGGCGTGGATGGGGGTGCGGCGGAGGGGCTGGAAGATCTCGCCCCGCGCCTCGCCCGCCAGCGCGCCCAGCGTCACGGGCGTGTAGGGCGGGCGGAAGGTGGTGGTGCCCACCTGCGGGATAGGGGCATTCAGCGATTGCGACAGCACGGCCAGGCCGTTGATGTTGCTGAGCTTTCCCTGATCCGTCGCCATGCCGAGCGTGGTGTAGCGCTTGGTATGCTCGACGCTTTCATAGCCCTCGCGCGCGGCAAGCTGCACGTCGGAGACCTTCACGTCATTCTGATAGTCGAGCCACATCTTTGCCCGCAGTGCGGGGCCAGCACCCTGGGGCATGACCCAGCTGGATTCCGTATGGCAATCATATGGGTTCGATATGGCACCGACAGTGCCCTTGCGGCCCTTGTGTCCGGTCGCGGCGGCCGCCGCGCGGCCCTGGGCATCGGCCTCGGCCAGAAGGCCGGCCTCGCCCTGCCCGTTCGCGGCGCCTGCGGCCAGCACCATGGCCTGACCATCCGCGCCGGTTGGCGGGCGGTCTGGGTCGGGGCGGAAGCAGACGGCGGCGTCATCCCAGATGAGCTTGCCGCCGCAATGGCTCCACAGATGGACGACAGGCGACCAGCCGCCCGACATGGCGACGGCGTCGCAGGCGATCTCTTCCAGCACCGCGCCCTCGCCGGCCTGAAGGCCGATGGCCACCCCGGTCACCCGGCGCCCGCCCTTGACCTTGACCACGGCCCGGCCCGCCTCGACCCGGATGCCCATGGCCCGCGCGGCCTGGGGCAGCGCGCCCGTGACGCTTGCGCGGCTGTCGATCACGGCAGGCACGTCGAGCCCGGCCTGCTTGAGCACCATCGCGGTGCGATAGGCATCATCGTTATTGGTCACGACCACGGTGCGGTCGCCGGGGCTGACGGCCCAGTTCACCACATAGTCGCGCAGCGCCCCGGCCAGCATCACGCCCGGAATGTCGTTGCCCGCAAAGGACAAAGGACGTTCGATTGCCCCGGTCGCCGTCACGATCCGACCTGCACGGATCCGCCAGAGGCGATGCTTGGGCCGCCCGTCGCCCGGCGTATGGTCGGCCACCCGTTCATCGGCCAGCACATAGCCATGGTCATAGACCCCGGCCCCCATGGTGCGGGTGCGCATCGTCACATTGGCCATGCCCGAAAGCGCCGTCACGGTCGCCTCGATCCAGGCCTCGGCCGGTTTGCCGTCGATCTCGACCCCATCGACCGGGGCGCGGCCGCCCCAGAGCGGCGTCTGCTCGACCAGCCAGACGCGGGCCCCCACCCGCGCGGCCGAGAGCGCCGCCTGAAGCCCGGCAATGCCGCCCCCCACAACGAGCACGTCGCAGAAGGCATAGGCCTGTTCGTACCGGTCGGCATCGCCTTCGCGCGGCGCGCGGCCGAGGCCCGCAGACTGGCGGATGATCGGCTCGAAGAGGTGTTTCCAGGCCGCCCGCGGCTCGATGAAGGTCTTGTAGTAGAAGCCAGCGGGCAGGAAGCGGGCGAGGTAGTTGTTCACCGCGCCCACATCGAATTCGAGGCTCGGCCAATGGTTCTGACTGGTGCAGGCAAGCCCGTCGAACAGTTCGGTCGTGGTGGTGCGCTGGTTCGGCTCGTGCCGGGCGCCGGTGCCGAGGTTCACGAGCGCGTTGGGTTCCTCGGGGCCGGCGGCCACGACACCGCGCGGGCGGTGATACTTGAAGCTGCGCCCGACCATCATCTGGTCATTGGCCAGAAGTGCGGCGGCGAGCGTGTCGCCCGCAAAGCCCCGGAAGCGCTTGCCGTTGAAGGTGAAGTCACAGGCGGAACTGCGGTCGATCAGGCGACCGCCCCGGGCAAGACGCGTGCTCATTTGTACCCCTTCCAGTCCGGCCGGCGGGCCTTGATCCTGTCGATGACCTCGGGCGGCGGCTCGGGCGTCTGGGCCGGATAGGTCGCGAAGACCTCGAGCGTGGCGGTATCGCGCGCGGCGAGGAACCACTTGCCGCATCCATAGGCATGGCGCCAGCGTTCGAAATGCACGCCCTTCTCGTTGCGGCGGGCGAACATGTAGGATTCGAAATCATCATCCGACGAGCCGGGCCCATAGCGCTTGAGATGCGCCTCGCCCCCCGGGGCAAGCTCGGTTTCCTCGGCGGCGACGCCGCAATAGGGGCAGGTGAGAGTTAGCATATCGGGCGTCCGTCCTGGTGGAGGGGCCGGGGGCGCTGCCCCCGGACCCCCGGGATATTTGGGAACAGAAGAAGGAGGGGCGTTGGCGAGGCGATCATCAATGCGCCACCCCCGCCGCCACCGACTCGTCGATGAAGCGGCCCTCGCGGAAGCGCTCCATGCCGAATTCGGCGGCCAATGGCCCCGGTTCGCCCCTGGCCATCAGCTCGGCCATCGCCCAGCCCGAGCCGGGAATCGCCTTGAAGCCGCCGGTGCCCCAGCCGCAGTTGATGAAGCAATTGCCGAGCGGGGTCTTCGAGATGATCGGCGAGCGGTCGCCCGTCATGTCGACGATGCCGCCCCATTGGCGCAGCATCTTGAGGCGCGAGATCATCGGGAAGGTTTCGACCAGGGCGCGCAGCGTTTCCTCGATATGGTGGAAGCTGCCGCGCTGGGTGTAGTTGTTGAACCCGTCGGTGCCGCCGCCGATCACCATCTCGCCCTTGTCGGATTGCGACATGTAGCCGTGGACGGTGTTGGCCATCACGACCACATCCATGCAGGGCTTGATCGGCTCGGAGACAAGGGCCTGAAGCGCCACCGCCTCGATCGGCAGGCGGAAGCCCGCCATTTCGGCCACCTGGCCGGAATGGCCGGCCACGACGATGCCCAGCTTCTTTGTGCCGATGAAGCCCTTGGTCGTCTCGACCCCGGTGACACGGCGGTTTTCCGACCGGACGCCCTTCACCTCGCATTGCTGGATGATGTCCATGCCCATGGCCGAACAGGCCCGCGCGTAGCCCCAGGCGACCGCATCGTGCCGCGCGGTGCCACCGCGGGCCTGGTAGAGCGCCCCGAGGACGGGATAGCGCGGCCCGTCGATGTTGATGATCGGCACGAGTTCCTTGACGCGTTCGGGGCCGATCCATTCGGTCTGCACGCCTTGCAGGCCATTGGCATGGACCGTGCGCAGGTAGCCGCGCACCTCGTGATGGGTCTGGGCCAGCATCAGAAGGCCACGAGGGCTGAACATGACGTTGTAGTTGAGGTCCTGGCTGAGCGTCTCGTAGAGGCTGCGGGCCTTTTCATAAAGCGCGGCGGAGGGATCCTGCAGGTAGTTCGAGCGGATGATGGTGGTGTTGCGCCCGGTGTTGCCGCCGCCGAGCCAGCCCTTTTCGATCACCGCGACATTGGTGATTCCGTGGTTCTTGCCAAGGTAATAGGCCGTGGCGAGGCCGTGGCCGCCGGCACCGATGATGATCGCATCGTAAGCCGCCTTGGGCGCGGGGCTTTTCCAGGCCTTCTCCCACCCCTGGTGGTAGCGAAGGGCCTCTCGGGCGATGGCGAAGACCGAATAGCGTTTCATGCGCGACTTTCCCCGGGGCGGCGGCCCCGACTGCGGGGTCTTCCTGCTTCTGGAACGGGGGGCAGTTTTAGCCGCTGCCGCAAACGGCACAATCGGGAAAAATGCGACATCGCGCGGCAGGGGCCCTGCGACGGAAGCGCGCTGTCTTTGCCGCTTTTGTCGCGCGCGCGCAGCGACTACATGAGAGGGACCTGTTCGGCGGAGGCGTGATGGCATTCTGGTTGGCGGCCGGGGCGATGGCCCTGGCGGTGGGGGCGCTGATGGCGCTTGCCCTGTGGCGCGGGCGTGTGGCGGCTGGCCCGGGCGCGGCCTATGATCTGCAGGTCTATCGCGACCAGCTGCGCGAGGTCGAACGCGATGCCGCACGCGGGATCATTCCGGCTTCGGAGGCCGAACGGCTGCGGGTCGAGGTGTCGCGCCGGGTGCTGGACGCCGACAGGGCGCTGCAGGGCGCGGGCCCCTCGCTGGCCGTCGCGCCGCGGGTGGCGACGCTGGGCGCGCTGATGGCCGTGGTGGCGGTGCTGTTGGGCGGGGTCTGGGCCTATCTGCGGCTGGGCGCGCCGGGCTACCCCGACCTGCCCATCGCCGAGCGGATCGCCATGTCGGAGGAATGGCACCGCACGCGGCCGGATCAGGCCGAGGCTGTCGCATCGCTGCAGGGGCAGGCCTTTCCGCTGCCCGAGCCTGACCCGCAGTTCCTGGAGCTGATGGAGAAGCTGCGCACCGCCGTGGCCGCGCGGCCGGATGATCTGACGGGGCATGAATTGCTGGCGCGGAACGAGGCGGCGCTGGGGAATTACGACGCTGCGATTGCAGCGCAGGGCCGCGTGATCGCGCTGCGCCCGGGCGGGGCCACCGCCGAGGATCACGCTGCGCTGGCCGAGATGATGATCCTGGCGGCGGCGGGCTATGTCTCGCCCGAGGCCGAGGCGGAACTGACCGAGGCGCTGCGGCGCGACCCGCAGAATGGCTCGGCCACCTATTACGCGGGGCTGATGTTCCGCCAGATCGGGCGTCCGGACCGGGCCTTCGCGCTGTGGGAGCCGCTGCTGGCCCGGTCGGCGCCGGATGCGCCTTGGCTGACGGCGGTGCGCACGCAGTTGCCACAGGTCGCGATGGAGGCGGGCGTGCGCTACCAGTTGCCCGCCGCAGAAGGCCCCGCCGGGCCGAGTGCCGCCGATGTCGAAGCTGCGGGAGAGATGACGCCGGAAGAGCGTCAGGAAATGATCCGCGGCATGGTGGCGGGGCTGGCCGAACGGCTGGCAACCGAGGGCGGTCCCGCCGAGGACTGGGCGCGGCTGATCACCGCTTATGGCGTGCTGGGCGAGACCGACCAGGCCGCCGCGATCTGGGCCGAGGCGCAGGGCCGCTTTGCCGACCGTGCCGCTGACCTGGACCTGGTGCGGGAGGCCGCGCGCGGCGCGGGGGTGGCGCCGTGAGCGTGCATGACGAGATCAGGGCCTTTGCGGGCGCCCTGCCCCGGCACGGCGCGCTGGCGGGCCTCGATCTGGGGGAGAAGACCATCGGCGTGGCCGTGTCGGACGGCCTGCGCCAGGTGGCGACACCGCTTCTGACCATCCGGCGGGTGAAGTTCACCGCCGATGCCGAGGAACTGCTGAAGATCATCCGCGCGCGCGACCTGAAGGGACTGGTGCTGGGCCTGCCGCTGAACATGGACGGCAGCGAGGGCCCGCGCGCGCAATCGACCCGCGCCTTCGCCCGCAACCTGAGCCGGCTGACCGACCTTGCGATCGGGTTCTGGGACGAGCGGCTGAGCACGGTTGCGGCAGAAAGGGCACTGCTGGAGGCGGATACGTCGCGGAAGCGTCGTTCCGAGGTGATCGACCATGTCGCGGCGGGCTATATCCTGCAAGGGGCACTAGATCGCCTTGGGTTCCTGTCGCGGGAGAGCGGCCATTGAAGCACGAGATCTGGAAGCGCGAGGAGATTCAGTCGCCTTGCGTCAAGCTATGCGTCGTGCACCCCGAGGAACGCATCTGCGTGGGCTGTTTCCGCACAATCGAGGAGATCTCGCGCTGGTCGCGGCTGACCCATGAGGAACGTGCCAGCATCATGGCAGACCTGCCCGACCGTGCCCCCCGGCTGAAGAAGCGCCGCGGCGGACGGATGGCGCGTCTGGATCGCTGATCCCGCGACCAGGCTTCTGGTAGGCCCGGAGGGACTTGAACCCCCAACCAAGGCGTTATGAGCGCCCTGCTCTGACCATTGAGCTACAGGCCCGAAGCTGGTCACGGCATAAGGGGGCGGAAGCGGTTGGTCAAGCGATGCCGGCCAGGTTCGGACCGCTCGCCCGGGGAGGGCGGCGCGTTGCACCGGGGGGCCGGATCGTCTATGGGGGCGGCAGCATTGACGGGCGACGACGGACGGGGGTTCTCATGAGCGGCGCGACGGGTTCGGGAAATGGGCTGACCTATGCGGCGGCGGGTGTGGACATCGATGCCGGCAACACGCTGGTCGAGCGGATAAAGCCCGCGGCCAGGCGCACTGCGCGGCCCGGCAGCATGGCGGGCCTGGGCGGGTTCGGCGCGCTATTCGACCTGAAAGCCGCCGGATATACCGACCCGATCCTGGTGGCCGCGACGGATGGCGTCGGCACCAAGCTCAAGATCGCCATCGACACGGGCCATGTGGACACGATCGGCATCGACCTTGTCGCGATGTGCGTCAACGACCTTGTCTGCCAGGGCGCAGAGCCCCTGTTCTTTCTGGATTACTTCGCGACCGGCAAACTGGACGTCGATCAGGGTGTGCGCATCGTCGAGGGCATCGCGCGGGCTTGCGAGGCCAGCGGCTGTGCCCTGGTGGGCGGTGAGACGGCCGAGATGCCGGGCATGTACCACGGCGGCGACTTCGACCTGGCGGGATTCTCGGTGGGCGCGATGGAGCGCGGGACAGACCTGCCGCAGGGGGTGAGCGAGGGCGACGTTCTGCTCGGCCTTGCTTCGGACGGGGTTCATTCGAACGGCTATTCCTTTGTGCGCAAGGTCGTTGCCCTGTCAGGCCTGGGGTGGGACGCGCCCTGCCCCTTTGCGGAAGGATCCCTGGGCGAAGTGCTGCTGACGCCCACGCGGCTTTATGTGAAGCCCGCCCTGGCGGCGCTGCGTGCCGGTGGCGTGCATGGTCTGGCCCATATCACCGGCGGCGGGCTGACCGAGAACCTGCCGCGCGTGCTGCCCGAGGGTCTGGGCGCGCGGATCGACCTGTCGGCCTGGGCTCTGCCACCGGTTTTCCGCTGGCTGGCCGAGACCTCGGGCATGGAAGAGGCCGAGCTTCTGAAAACCTTCAACTGCGGAATCGGCATGATCGCTGTTGTCGCTGCCGACCGCGCCGAGGCCTTGACGGCCGCGCTGGAGGCCGAGGGCGAGCGGGTCTGCGTGCTGGGCGCGGTCGAGCCGGGCCAGGGCGTGCGCTATACGGGCAAGCTTCTGTGAAGCGCGTTGCCATCCTGATTTCCGGGGGTGGCTCGAACATGCTGGCGCTGGTGCGCGACATGGCGCGGCCCGGGCACGCCGCCGTGCCGGTGCTGGTTGCCTCGAACGATCCCGGCGCCGCGGGGCTGGCGCGGGCGGCCGATCTGGGGATAGCGACGGCGGCGGTCGATCACCGCCCCTTCGGCAAGGACCGCGAGGCGTTCGAGGCCGCGCTGCTGCGCCCCATCCTCGATGCAAGACCCGATATCCTGTGCCTGGCGGGGTTCATGCGGGTGCTGACGCCGGGGTTCGTGCACCGGTTCGCGGGCCGGATGCTCAACATCCACCCCTCGCTCTTGCCGCTCTACCCCGGGCTGCACACGCATCAGCGGGCGCTGGAGGCGGGCGACACCGAGGCGGGCTGCACGGTGCATGAGGTGACGCCGGTGCTGGATGACGGGCCGATCCTGGGCCAGGCGCGGGTGCCGGTGTTGCCGGGCGACAGCGCAGAGACGCTGGCCGCACGGGTTCTGGGGATGGAGCATCAGCTTTATCCGGCGGTCCTGCGCCGCTATGCGACGGGCGATCGCCGGCCCGTCCTTCTGCCCTGAGCGGTCTGCCCGTCAGTCGACCAGAAGCAGGCTGACGCGGCGGTTCTGGCGGCCCTTCTTCTCGATCTTGCCGATCTCGACCCGGCCGATTTCCGCGGTGCGGGCCACATGGGTGCCACCGCAGGGCTGAAGATCGACCTGATCTGCCCCCTGGCCGATGCGCACCAGGCGCACACGGCCCTGCCCTATCGGCGGCATGACCGAGAGAGTCTTCACAAGGCCCGGATTCGCCAGAAGCTCTTCATCGGTGATCCAGCTGTCGGTGACCGGCAGATCACGGTCGATCAGCGCGTTCAGCGCCTCGGTCAGCGCCTCGGTATCCTCTGGTGGCTCGGGCATGTCAAAGTCGAGCCGCCCCTTGTCTGCGCCGATCTGGCCGCCGGTCACCGGGAGGGGAATGACGACCGACAGAAGGTGAAGCGCGGTATGAACGCGCATGTGACGGTGGCGGCGGTCCCAGTCGAGCGTCTGCTGAAGCAGGGTGCCGACCGGCGGCATGGCGGCGGCCTCGGCCGGGACAAGGGCGATCTGCCCGGCCTCGGCCTTGACCGCGGTGGCGATGGCCAGGGCGCCACCCGGCCAGCGAATGCGCCCACTGTCGCCCGGCTGGCCGCCGGCGGTGGCATAAAACGGCGTGCGGCTGACAAGGATGCCGCCCTCGGCCGTATGGCCGGTCACCACGCCTTCGGCCTCGCGCAGGTAGGGATCGATGCGGAACAGCAGTTCGGTCATGCGGGATGTTCCGGCTGGGAGGGCGTTTGGCTGGGCGCATTCTGGCTCTCTCGCGCGCGATGCAACCAGATCTCGCGCTGCGAGAAGGGAATGACGATGCCCGCCTCGCCGAAGCGGCGGACGATCTCGTGGTTGATGTCGGAGCGGACCGAAAGCGAGAAGTTCACGTCGCGCAGGATCATGCGCATCTCGAAGTTCATCGCATCTGCGCCAAAGCCCATGAAGGCGATGATCGGGGCCGGATTCATCACGGCGAGCGGCTCGGCCTCGGCGATCTCGCGCAGGATGCGCTCCACCTCGCGGGTGTCCGAGCCATAGGCGACACCCACCGGCACGATGAGCCGCCCGGCCAGGCTGAAACGCGTCCAGTTCGTGACCTGTTTGGTCACCAGTTCCGAGTTCGGCACGATGACGTCCGAACGGTCGAAGGTCTGGATGCGGGTCGAGCGGACCGAGATGGACTTGACCGTGCCCTGCACGCCCCCGACCTCGATCCAGTCGCCTTCCGACACCGGGCGCTCGATCAAGAGGATGATCCCGGAGACGAAGTTCGACACGATGTTCTGCAGGCCGAAACCAAGGCCGAGCGACAGGGCACCGGCGACGAAGGCCAGGCCCGTCAGATCGATCCCGGCCGAGTTGATGGCGATGAGGCCGGCCAGGAACAGCCCGACATAGCCCACCATCGCGGCCATGGCATTCTGGCCGCCCTGGTCAAGCTTGGTGCGCGGCAGGACAGAGGATTTGAGCGCCCCCTGCAGCAGCTTGGTCGCCATGTATCCCGCAGCGAAGACGGCCAGGAACACCAGGAAAGACGTGGGAGAAATGCGCGTCTCGCCAATGGCGAAGCCTTCGCGCAGCTTGGCCCAAAGTTCAGTCAGATCAGCGATGCGCGCGCCCCAGATCAGCGCAAACAGCGGCAGAGAGGCGAAGGTCAGCGCAAAGCCGATCAGCACCGGGATCAGCGCGTCGCGCCCGTTCTCGGTGCCGGCGATCATGGCATAGATGTCATCGATCCAGCGCTGCAGGACCAGGATCAGGCCCATGAGGCCCATCGACAGACCCGCCGGGAAGATGAGCGCCGAGGCCGCGGGCACATAGCCTATCGCGGCGAGGATCGGGCCCGCCGCCCCGATCAGGCGCGCGGCGCGCCCCATCAGATCGAGCATCCGGTTACGGAAGGTCAGCCCCTCGGACGGAGCGGTTTCGTTCCGGCTGTGGATCAGCAGGAGCGTGCCCAGCCGATAGACGATCAGCCCGCCCAGCACCATCGCCGGGAAGGCCGTGAAGGCATTGGTGGCATTGTCGACCTGCAAGCCCTCCAACGCGGTCTCGCGCAAGCCTTCGAGGGCCATGACCACGGCAAAGCCCACGACCAGCAGCCGCCCTTCGGACCGGCGTGCGGCGTTCAGGTTCAAGGGCGCGTCGGCCTCATCTTCGCGCGGGAAAAGCTTGGCGCCAAGCCAGATGCCGCCGATCACCAGAAGGCCGCCGGCGGGCAGCAGTTCCAGAAGCAGCGTGCCGACCGGGCCGAGCACTGTTGTCAGCGTCAGGGCCTGATAAACGGCAAGGACCCCGATGAAGGGCAAGAGGAACTGGCCAAAGGAGATGATGCTTTCCAGCAGCGTGCGCCAGCGGCCCCGCTGCTTCACCTGCATCATGCCCGCGAAATAACGCATCACATGGCGGCCGCGCAGGATCATCGCCAGGCCGATCAACATGTAGAAAATGATCAACGGCAGCTGGCGCTTGACCTCTTCGCGCGCGGCGGGGTTGGTCCAGGCGGCAACGGTTTCTGCGGCGATCCCGCTGCCGGCGGCAGCCAGCGCCTTCAGGCTGCCCGGCCAGTTGGTGGGCAACAGCGGCGACGGCCAGATTTGCAGCAGTTCATCGGCCTGCCGTTCGCGCAAGAGGCTGTCGATCTCGCGCACGAGACCGTCGGCGCGGCGGAACGCCTCATCCGCCGCCAGCCCGGGCGCCTGCAGCCGCACGAGTTGATCGTTCAGTTCGGTTCGCCGCTGAGCGATCTCGGGGGCTTCGGTCGTGCCCTCTGTCGGCACCGGCCCCAGTGCCTCGATCTGGGCGCGCAAGGTCGCGATGCGGGTGGAGTTGGTGTTCTGCGCGTTCTGGAAGACCGAGCGCCAATCGACCAGCTGCGCTCGCACGCGGTTCAAGAGGTCGTCTGTCGTCTCGGGGTTGGCGATCAGCGCCTCGATCCGGGTGGCGATGCGTTCCCACGTGGCATAGTCGGGCCCGGGCGCGTCGGTCGTGGCGGAGGCGGCGCCGGTCGCCGCCTGTGTGGCGGGCGCCGGCGCGGTCTGCGCCAGGGCAGCCGGCGCCATCGCCGCCAGCAAGACCGCGAGGACAGCGGCCTTCACAAGGGCGGCGATCCGGCTCATGCGTCTTCGAACACCGCAGGCAGCGCGCGCGGGGGCGCGTCGAGCCAGACTGGCACCGGTAGCCCCTTTTCCTTAAGGAAGACCGGGTTGAAGAGCTTGGACTGATAGCGGTTGCCATAGTCGCACAGGATCGTGACGATCGTCTTGCCCGGCCCCATGTCACGCGCCATGCGCACCGCGCCTGCGACGTTGATGCCCGAGGAGCCGCCGAGGCACAGCCCCTCGTCCTCGAGCATGTCGAAGACATAGGGCAGCGCCTCGGCATCGGGGATCTGGTAGCTGTAATCGGGCGTGAAGCCTTCCAGGTTCGCGGTGATGCGCCCCTGGCCGATGCCTTCGGTGATCGAGTTGCCCTGGGCCTTCAGCTCGCCCGTGGTGTAGAAGCTGTGGAGCGCCGCGCCCTCGGGGTCGGCGAGGCCGATCTTCACGCCCTTTGGTTGCAAAGACAGCGCCACGCCCGCCAGCGTGCCGCCCGAGCCCACCGCGCAGATGAAGCCATCGACCTTGCCCCCGGTCTGTTCCCAGATTTCGGGCCCGGTCGTCTCGACATGGGCCTGCCGGTTGGCCACGTTGTCGAACTGGTTGGCCCAGACGGCGCCATTGGGTTCGGTCAGCGCCAGCTTCTCGGCCAGACGGCGCGAGTAGTGGATGTAGTTGTTGGGGTTGCGATAGGGCACGGCGGGCACCTGCACCAGTTCGGCCCCGGCAAGGCGCAGCATGTCCTTCTTTTCCTGGCTCTGCGTCTCGGGGATGACGATGACGGTGCGGAAGCCCATCGATGCGCCGACGAGCGCGAGACCGATCCCGGTATTGCCGGCGGTGCCTTCCACAATGGTGCCCCCCGGGCGCAACCGGCCGCTGGCCACTGCATCGCGGATGATGAACAGCGCGGCGCGGTCCTTGACCGACTGGCCGGGGTTCATGAACTCGGCCTTGCCGAGGATCTCGCAGCCCGTAGCCTCGCTGGCCCGGTTGAGCCGGATGAGGGGGGTGTTGCCGATCGTCTCGGCGAGGTCATGGTTGATCCGCATGGCACAGGGTCCTTTTCCGATTGCCCCGGTTTAGGCATCCCTGCCCCGGAACTCAAGTCACGCGCACCCAAGGATCAAAGCGCGACGCCCATCCGCCCCGCGAGATCGGTGAAGAATTGCCAGGCGACCCGACCCGAACGGGCGCCGCGCGTGGTGTACCATTCGACCGCTTCGGCCCGCAACGCGGCGGGATCGGGCGACAGGCCATAGGCGGCGCAATAGCCATCGATCATCGCGAGATATTCGTCCTGCGAACAGGGATGGAACCCCAGCCACAGCCCGAACCGGTCGGACAGCGACACCTTTTCCTCGACCGCCTCGGATGGGTTGATGGCGCTGGAGCGTTCGTTCTCGATCATGTCGCGCGGCATCAGGTGGCGGCGGTTCGAGGTGGCGTAGAAGATCACATTGTCGGGTCGCCCTTCGATCCCGCCATCGAGCACGGCCTTCAGCGCCTTGTACTGCTGGTCGTCATGGCTGAAGGACAGGTCGTCGCAGAACAGCAGGAACCGCGCCGGCGTCCCCCGCAGGATCGACAACAGGCGGCTGACCGAGCCCAGATCCTCGCGGCTGAGTTCCACGATCTTGAGCGGCAGGCCCTGACGCACCGCCTCGGCATGGACGGCCTTGACGAGGCTGGACTTGCCCATGCCACGCGCGCCCCACAGAAGCGCGTTGTTGGCCGGAAGGCCGCGCGCGAATTGCAAGGTGTTGGCCAGAAGGATGTCGCGCACCCGGTCGATCCCGTGCAGAAGCGACAGGTCCACCCGGTTGACCTTGGGTACGGGCACCAGCCGGTCGGGGCCGGTGTGCCAGACGAAGGCGTCTGCCTCCCCCATGCCTGGGGCGGGCAAGGGCGCGGGCGATAGCCGTTCCAGCGCCTCGGCGATGCGGATCAGGGGATCGGACATGGTACGGGCTCAGGCCTTGGGCGACGGCGTGCTGGAACCAGCCTGGGCAGCCGCAGGGGCGGAAGCCGACGACGTGGCGGCGGGGGTCTGGTCTTCCTCGTCCTCGAACCAGAGCCCTTCGGCCTTGAGCTTGGCCTCGCGGCTGCGCTCGATCCGGCGGATCAGGAAGATCGACACCTCGTAAAGCGGGTAGATGGCCGCGAAGAGGATCAGCTGCGACATCATGTCGGGCGGGGTGACCACGGCCGCCAGAACGATGATCAACAGGATGGCGTAGCGGCGCATCCCCGCCAGCCCCTTTGAGGTGACGAGCCCCGCCTTGCCCATGAGCGTCAGCAACACCGGCAGTTGGAAGCACAGGCCAAAGGCCAGGATGAAGTTGGTGGTCAGGGCCAGATACTGCTCCATCGAGCCCTGAAAGACGATGCCGGCCACCTGGGGATTGGCCACGCCCTCAGCCGTGGCATCGGGGGTAAAGGACTGCTGGAAGGTCAGGAAGAAGTTGAAGGCAATCGGAAGCACCACGTAGAAGGCAAAGAGTGCGCCGATGGCGAACATGACCGGCGAGGCGATCAGGAAGGGGAGAAACGCGTTCTTTTCCGATTTGTAGAGGCCGGGCGCCACGAAGCGCCACATCTGTGTCGCGATCACCGGGAAGGCCAGGATGAAGCCGCCCATGAACGAGATGCGCATGGCGACGAAGAAGCCTTCCTGCAGTTTCACCAGGATCAGCCCGCAATCCTGACCGCGCTCGGTCAGGGCCGAGCAGATGGGCTGGGCCAGGATGTTGAAGATCGGGTTCCAGAAGGAGAAGCTGATCAACACGCCCACGACAAAGGCGATCAGCGAATACATGATGCGGTTGCGCAGTTCGATCAGGTGTTCGATCAGGGGGGCACTGCTGTCGTCGATCTGGTCGGCGGTCATGCCTCACCCGTATCCTTGCGCGCCTTGCGCCGTGTCTTTTCTGCCGTCGATTTGTCGACGGCCGCTGCCAGCCGCGCGGGGCCGTTGTCCTTGGCCTTGGCCCGCGTGGCCTTGGGCTTTGCGGCGGGGGGGGCCGTTTCGGTCTTTGGCGCAGACTTGGCCGGCTTGGCCACGGCCTGAGCGGCGGTCTTTGCAGGCTTGGCCGGGGCTGGCCTGGCAGGTGCCGGCGCGGCCGCTGGCGCGGCGGCCGTTGCCCTGGGCTTGCGGGTCACCGCCTTGCGCTGGGGTGCCGCGACGGACGCAGCCGCCGCCGGCGGAGCGGCTTCCGGCTTTGCTTCGACCGGAGCCGTCGCGGCCAGAGCCGGCTTTGGCGCGACCAACGGGGCCGCCGGATCGGGCTCGGCAACCGGGCCGGCGGCAAGGGCGGCTCGGCGGGCCGCGGTTTCCTCGGCCAAGGCCTTGGTTGCCGGTCCCATCGTCTCGGGCAGGACGGGCGCGGGTTTGGGCGCGGGCTTCAGCGGATCCCATTTCTCGAACTTGTCAGCCGCCTGCTTGACGGCATCGAGGCCCATCGAGGCGGGTGAGGCCACCTTGCGCAGGTCGCTTGCCACCTCGTTCACACCGGTCTCGCGCGCGGCGGCATCCATGGCGCGCTGAAAATCACGCGACATGGACCGCGCCTTGGCGGTGAACCGCCCCAGCGTGCGGAACATCTCGGGCAGTTCTTTCGGGCCGATGACGATCAGCGCCACCACCCCGATCACCAACAGTTCGGTCCAGCCGATATCAAACATTCCGCCTCGCGCCTTTCAACCGGGTCAGCCGCCGGGCTGCGCTCAGACCTTGTCCTTCTCGGTGGGCGGGGTCACGTCGCGGGCGGCGTCGATCTCGGCCTGACCATCGTTGACGCCCTTCTTGAAGGCGGTGATGCCCTTGCCGACCTCGCCCATGAGCGAGCTGACCTTGCCGCGTCCGAACAGGACCAGCACGACGACGGCGATGAGCAGAAGGCCGGGAAGGCCGATGTTGTTCAGCATTTCAGAACTCCAAGATGGGCGCCCTGGCGGGCGGCATGTCCGATTCCTTCGTGGAGGTTTCCCCCCGCATCTTGTCGAGCATAACGCGGTTTTCCGGGCGCGCTGCGCCCAAACGCGTGATCGGGGGGCTGGTGCGGGGGGCTGCTGACAGTATATTGTCAGTTGCCACCCCTATCGCACCCGGAAGCCATGCGCCGCTCGGAACGCCTGATGCAGACATTGCAGATCCTGCGCGACGGGCAGCTTCACCGTGCCCGCGACATGGCCGAACAACTGGGCGTCTCTGTCCGCACCATCTGGCGCGACATGGCCACCCTTGCCGCAAATGGCCTGCCGATCGAGGGCGAACGCGGAATGGGCTATGTGCTGACCGCGCCGATCACCCTGCCGCCGATCGCACTGACGCGGGACGAGCTTGAGGCCTTGCGATTGGGTCTGACTCTGGTGTCCAGCGGGGAGGAGGCGACACTGGCCCGCGCCTCGGGCAGCCTGCGCGCCAAGATCGCGGCAGTGGCGCCCGGTGGGATGGAAGAGGCCGGCAGCGACAGCTTTGTCTTTGCCACCGCCGAGGCTGCCCGCGCGGCGCGTTTCCTGGGCACGCTGCGCCGCGCCCTGCGCGAACATCTGACGCTGACACTCCATTACCGCGACCCACGCGGCACCGAGACCGAGCGGCGGATTCGGCCCCTGCGCCTGGAATACTGGGGCAATGTCTGGATCCTGACTGCCTGGTGCGAGTTGCGCGGCGACTTCCGGCTGTTCCGGGTGGACCTGATCCTGTCAGTGCAGCCTGATGGGACGGCCTTCCTGCCCGAGCCGGGCAAGACGGTGGACGACTACCTCGCGCGTTTCGCGGAACCGTGATCCGGGCCGGACAGGACCGCAGCAGCCGCCGCTGGACAAGCCGTCGGAATTGCCTAGCCTTGGGGGCGACATAGCAGAAGCGAAGGTGTCCCCATGCGCTTGATCTCTGGTCTGATCCTTGCTGCAATTCTGGGCTTTGGGGCCTTCTGGGCCATTACCCGCCCGAAAAGCAGCGACCCGGCCACCTTTGCGGCGCTGACCGGCGATCCCGCAAGGGGTGAAATGGTTTTCTGGGCCGGAGGATGTGCCTCGTGCCATGCCGCCCCCGGCGCGCAAGGCGATGACAAACTGGTTCTGGCCGGGGGGCTGAAGATCGCGTCCGACTTCGGGACCTTCGTGGTGCCGAACATCTCGCCCGATCCGGTCCATGGCATCGGTCAATGGACGGTGACGGATCTCGACAGCGCGATGCGGCATGGCACCTCGCCCGAGGGGGAGCACTACTACCCGGCCTTCCCCTACACCTCCTACATCCATGCCACGCCGCAGGACGTGGCCGATCTGCATGCCTTCCTGATGACTCTGCCCGCCTCGGACCGTACGGACGAGCCGCATGAACTTGGGTTCCCCTTCAATCAGCGGGTCCTGCTTGGAGGCTGGAAGTTCCTGAACCTGTCGCCGGACTGGGTGGTGGAAGGAACGCTGTCGCCGACGGTGGAACGCGGGCGCTATCTGGTCGAAGGACTTGGCCATTGCGGCGAATGCCATACGCCCCGCAACCTGATCGGTGGGCGCGAGATGACCCAATGGTTGGCCGGCGGGCCGAACCCCGACGGCAAGGGCACTATTCCCAACATCACCCCCGGGGCGCTGGACTGGTCGGAAGACGAGATCGCCGAGTACCTGACCTCGGGCTTCACGCCCGACTATGACTCGGCCGGTGGGCAGATGGCGGATGTCGTGGGCAACATGTCCCGCCTGCCGCCGGAAGATCGTGCAGCGATGGCCGCCTATCTCAAGGCCGTGCCGAGCCATCCCTGAAGGGGGCCGACCGGAAGGGAACCCGCACCATGATCCTGATCGGCCAGTACGATTCGCCTTTTGTGCGGCGTGTGGGTATCGCGCTGCGGCTTTATGATCGGCCGTTCGAGCACCGGCCCTGGTCGGTCTTTGGCGATGCCGACCGGATCCGGGTCCATAACCCGCTGACGCGAGTGCCGACCCTGGTGCTAGACGGGGGCGAGGCACTGATCGACAGCGCGGCGATCCTCGACCATCTGGACAGCCTCGTACCCGCCGACGTGGCGCTGGCCCCGCGCGATGAACCTGCGCGACGGCGGGTCCTGCGCGTGGCGGCGCTGGCCACGGGACTGGCGGACAAGGCGGTAAGCCTGTTCTACGAGCGGCGCCTGCATGATGTCGCCTCTCCCGTGTGGACAGAGCGGTGCCGCCAGCAGCTGGGCGCCACCCTTGCCGTGCTGGAGGCCGAGCGGGCAGTGAATGCCGCGCCCTTCTGGTTCGGCGACCGGATCAGCCATGCCGATATCGCGGTCGCCTGCGCCCTGCGTTTCGCCGATGAGGCCCATCCGGGCCTGGTCGACCGCGCGGCGCTGCCGGCATTAGCGCAGAGCACCGACGCGCTGGAGGCGATGGCGGTGTTTCAAGAGATCCGCCAGCCCTTCATCGCCCCCGCGTGACGTGCCCTAAAGCTGCCCCCGCAGCACGCGGCGCAGGATCTTGCCCGACGGTGATTTCGGGATGGCCTCGACAAAGACGACCCGCCCCAGATGCTTGTAGCGGGCAAGGTGTTCGGCAACGAAGGCCTTGATCTCATCCTCGTTCACCTCGCCACCCGGCGATCTGACCACGAAGGCCACCGGCACCTCGCCCGCCTCGTCATCCGGAGCCCCCACGACCGCCACATCGGCGACGCCCGGCCTGGTGACGATCAACGCCTCCAGTTCCGCCGGGGCGACCTGGAAGCCCTTGACCTTGATCAGTTCCTTGACCCGGTCAACGATATGGAGAAACCCTGCCTCGTCGATATAGCCCAGGTCTCCGGTGTGCAGCCAGCCGTCCGCATCGATCGTGCGGGCGGTGGCCTCGGGGTTGTTGAGATAGCCGAGCATCACCTGCGGGCCCCGAACGGTCACCTCGCCCTCGGTGCCCTGGGGCACGGGCTGGCCGGTCTCGGGGCTGGTAATGCGGCATTCGGTATCCGCCACGCAGACGCCCACGGCGCCGGGGCGCGAGGTGCCGTCGGGCACGACATGGCTGACGGGGCTAAGCTCGGTCATGCCGTAGCCCTGTACCACCTCGCAGCCCAGCCGCGCGGCACAGGCCTGCTGCAATTCGGCACCGAGTGGCGCCGCCGCCGACATGACATGGGTGATGGATGACAGATCGTGCTGCGCAACGAGGGGATGCTTGGCCAGCGCCAGCACCACTGGCGGCACCACGATGAAACGTCGTACGCGATGCTCGGCAATCAGGCGCAAGGCCGCCTCCAGATCGAACCGTGGCAAGGTCACGATCGAGGCCCCCTTCGCGAGGTAGAGGTTCATCAGAACCTGCATCGCGTAGATGTGGAAGAAGGGCAGCACGGCCAGCGTCGTTTCGCCCCGCTCGATCGAGATGGGGCCGGAACACTGCAACACATTGGCAACCAGGTTGCGGTGCGACAGCATCACGCCCTTGGGAAGGCCCGTGGTGCCCGAGGAATAGGGCAAGACCACTACATGGCGGGCCGTATCGACCGCAACCTCGCTCGTCAGCGGATCGCCCATGACCGCCGACAGCGGCGTGGCGCCCTCGGCCTCGCCGATGACCACGATCTCGCGCACGCGGGTGCCCGCGGCCCCTGCCTGGGCGGTGGCAAGAAAGGCGGGAATCGTCACCAGCAACTCGGCGCCGGAATCGTTCAGCTGGTGGCGCAACTCGTCGGGCGTGTAGGTCGGGTTGATCGTGGTCAGCGTCGAGCCGGACCACGCCGATCCGTGAAAGACCGTGGCATAATGCGGCATGTTGGGCGCCATGAGCGCGATGACATGGCCCGGCCCCAACCCGCGTGCGAGAAACCCGCCTGCCAGCCGCTGCACCGTCTCGATGGTCTGGGCCGCAGTCAGGCGCTCGCCCGTCAGACCGCAGGTCAGGACTGTCTCGTCGGGCCGGTCGCGCAGGCCGCGAAACACCAGTTCCGTAATGGTCAGATCGACTGGACTCTCCACCCCCGCGAAGGGGCTGCGCTGGATGCTCATCTGTCATTCTCCTCCCAGACCCGCTGCGGGGTCTTGCAACAATATTAGGGCCTGATTTGCATTCGGGACAGGAAATTTCGCGCCATCGGCCAGGGTCTCGGAAGGTTGACTTCCCCCAGCGGCGGGAGTTGATTTGGTCCGACCAGAGAAGGCTTTTCCCATGACGAACAAGACGGCATCAGCCCCGGCCGAGGGCCTGGAAACCGACCGTGCGGGCCACGAGGCAACAGTGCTGCCGATCATCGCGGCGATCGCGCTCTGTCATATGCTGAACGACCTGATGCAATCGCTTATCCCGGCGATCTATCCGATCCTGAAGACGGAACTGGCGCTGACCTTTGGCCAGATCGGGCTGATTACCTTCGTGTTCCAGGGCATTGCCTCGATCCTGCAACCGATGGTGGGTCTGTACACCGATCGCCGCCCCCTGCCCTATTCGCTGGTCTTCGGCATGGGCAGCACGCTGGCGGGACTGGTGCTTCTGTCGCTGGCGCACAGCTTCTACCATGTGTTGGTCGCAGTGGCGCTCATCGGGCTGGGCTCGGCGGTGTTCCACCCGGAATCAAGCCGCGTGGCGCGGCTGGCGGCGGGCAAGCGACCAGGGTTTGCGCAGAGCTTCTTTCAGGTGGGCGGCAATGCCGGATCAGCGCTGGGGCCGCTGCTGGCGGCATTCATCGTGGTGCCGTTCGGACAGTCCAGCGTGGCCTGGTTTGCCGTGGTCGCACTGGTCGGAATGTCGGTTCTTGGGCTTGTCGGGCGCTGGTATGGCAGCGTCGGCCTCGCGCGCATGACAGCGGCGCGCGGGCGGGCGCGGAGCTCGACCGTGCCGCGCCGGGTGGTGGTCTTTGCCATCGCCGTGCTGATCGCGCTGACCTTCTCCAAATTCGTCTACATGGCGATGTATTCGAGTTACTACACCTTCTATCTGATGGACCGGTTCGACCTGTCGGTCGCCAATGCGCAACTTTGCCTGTTCCTTTTCCTGGCCGCGGTGGCAGTGGGAACCATTATCGGCGGGCCGATCGGCGACCGCATCGGGCGCAAGCGCGTGATCTGGGTATCGATCCTGGGGGTGGCGCCACTGTCGTTGCTGATCCCCTATGTCGGGCTTTGGCCCAACGTGATCCTGAGCGCGCTCGCCGGGATGATCCTGGCCTCGGCCTTCCCGGCGATCATTGTCTATGCTCAGGACCTGATGCCGTCAAAGATGGGGCTGGTAGCGGGGCTGTTCTTTGGCCTGGCCTTCGGCATGGGCGCGCTGGGGGCTGCCGGTATCGGCATGATCGCCGACGCCACATCGATCGAGCATGTCTTCTGGCTGGCAAGCTTCCTGCCGCTGATCGGGCTGCTGGCGGTCTTCCTGCCCGACGTGCGGCGAGAGTGACGCCGCACCCCCGGCGCGTCAGCCCCGGCCGAGCCTTGCCGCGCGGGCATCGCGCAGGCGGGCGAAATCGTCGCCCGCGTGATAGGAAGACCGGGTGAGGGGCGTGGCCGAGACCATCAGGAACCCCTTGCCACGCGCGGCCTTTTCATAGGCCTCGAATTCTTCGGGTGTCACGAACCGGTCGACGCGGTGGTGCTTGGGGGTGGGTTGCAGGTACTGCCCGATCGTCAGGAAATCGACATCCGCGGCCCGCATGTCATCCATCACCTGCAGGACCGCCTGACGCTCTTCGCCCAGGCCCACCATGATCCCCGATTTGGTGAACATGCCCGGGTCAAGCTCCTTCACCCTTTGCAAGAGCCGCAGCGAGTGGAAGTACCGTGCACCGGGGCGCACCTCGGGGTAAAGGCCAGGTACCGTCTCAAGGTTGTGGTTGAAGACATCGGGCCGGGCCTCGACCACCTTTTCCAGCGCCGAGGGTGCGCATTTCAGGAAATCGGGGGTCAGGATCTCGATGGTGGTGCCTGGGGCGCGATGGCGGATCGCGCGGATCGTCTGGGCGAAATGCTCGGCACCGCCGTCTTCCAGGTCGTCCCGGTCCACGCTGGTGACGACCACGTGCTTCAGGCCAAGCTGGGCGACCGCATGGGCCACCCGGCCCGGTTCAAAGGCGTCGAGCGTCTGGGGTTTGCCGGTCGCCACGTTACAGAAGGTGCAGCCCCGCGTGCAAATCTCGCCCATGATCATCATGGTGGCGTGGCCCTGGCTCCAGCATTCGCCGACGTTCGGGCAGCCCGCCTCCTCGCAGACGGTGACCAGTTTCTGCTCGCGGATGATGTCGCGCGTCTGCTTGTAGCCCTCGCTGGTGGGAGCCTTGACCCGAATCCAGCCTGGCTTCTTCGGCTGGACATTGTCGGCCCGGTGCGCCTTTTCAGGGTGACGTTCCGATGGAATGTTCAGGTCGCGCATCAAGGCCTCTCCCTCGCCGGGCTTTGGTCAAGGGAATAGGCCGTTTTGCCACCTATCGCAACGTCGCCCGCAGAAGGCCAGCCATGCAGCGGGCGCCGCACCGTCTGCGGCGCTGCGTTCGCGCCACAGTTGCCGCATTTCCTGAGAATTGTTGAAGATGCGGCAATTGTTTTGTCGGCCTGCCGCTTAGCATGTACGCACCGTTTCTGTTGCTTTGGCGGCAGGCGGCAAACAAATGGCGGTCAGCCCGGCACCAGACTCGGCGCCGCCGTCAGGAGGGAACATGTCGAAGAAACTGATCGCCGAAGCCCTGGGAACCTTCATCCTGGTGTTCTTCGGCTGCGGCGCCGCTGCCATCGCGGGGCCGCTGGTGGGCTACACCGGCATCGCATTTGCCTTCGGGATCTCGATCGTGGCGGCGGCCTATGGCCTCGGCGCGATTTCGGGGGCCCATCTGAACCCGGCGGTTTCGCTGGGTTTCGTGACATCGGGGCGGATGAGCATCGGAGATTTCATCGGCTACGTCATCGCCCAGGTAATCGGGGCAATCATCGCGGCGGGTGTGCTCTACATCATTCTCAGCGGACAGGCGGGCGGTTCGCCCGTCACGGGGCTGGGAACGAACGGCTACGGGCCGGGCTACCTGGGAGAATACACCCTGGGGGCGGCGCTGGTCTTTGAGGTCGTGGCGACCTTTGTCTTCGTTGCCGTGATCCTGGGGGCCACAGGGGCCGGTGCAGCGCCAGGCTTTGCCGGCCTCGCCATCGGGCTGACCCTGACCGGCATCCACCTCGTGGGCATCAACGTGACTGGCGTGTCCGTGAACCCGGCCCGTTCCATCGGACCCGCGGTCTTCATGGGGGGTGAGGCGCTGGCGCAGCTATGGGTCTTCATCGTTGCGCCGCTGGTGGGCGGAGCGATCGCAGGCATCGTCTATGGCGCCGGCCTGACCAAGGCCGACGCCTGATCGCCCAGACCCCTGACATGACAAGCGGGCGCGAGAGACCTCTCGCGCCCGTCCTCATTGCGGCCTAGCCGATCAGCGGGCCCGAGCGGCCGTAAGTTTCCTCGTAATGCCGCTTGAGACGCTGGAGAGCGATCCGAAGCACGATCTTGCCCGACCTGGCAGACCAGCCCATGCGCCTTTCGGCCGCTTCAAGCCCCTCGAGGTAGCAGCAGCATCGCAGCACCATGTCACCCAGACCCGGGCCGAGATCGCGCAGCGCAGCCGCCACGCGGTCACGCGCCGCGCGGGGACCTTCGGCCAGACCGGCCTCGGGTCGGAAGCTGCCTCGGTCCCCTCCCGTCAGGAACCGGTCCCAGTTCTGGGCCACTCGGGGTCCCATCTGGGCCAGCTCGAAATCCTCGCGCAGCCGCTCAGCCGCGGTGACCAGGTCCGAGGACAGGAAGGGGGTGCCATCCTTGTCGCGCCGCCGCCCCAGCGCGGCAACGGGGCTTTCCGCAAGATTGTAGCGCAGGCGTCGGGGGTTGTCGGCTTCGTCGGCCGGTGCCGTCTCGGCCATGTCGCGGTCAAAGCCGGCCTGCGCCTCGGAGAAGCCGCCCGGGCGGCGGGCGTCCGCCTCGATCAGGTGGCGCAGGGTTGCCCGTCCGGCGCCGGTCAGCTCGTAGCTGGCGACCCGCCCTGGCTTGCGGCAGATGATCCATTCCTTGAGCGCAAAGGCCTGGGCCGCCGTCCGATCCACCACCGCGGTGCGGGCGGTGCGGCCATCAGGCAGGGTGCGCAGGACGATGGCCTTCTCCATATCAGGCGCAATGGCCAGGATTGAGCCTGGTTCGGCCAGGCGGCGCAGGATGCGGAGCGCCTCGGCGGCGATGGTGGCATCGTCGAGGATCAGCGAGTTGACTCGGATCGGGGCGGCCATGGTGTGTTCCTCCTCGGGGGTAGCGTGACGGTCGGTCGGCAGGGATTGGGGCGCGCTGGCGCGGGCGGAATGCGCCTGCCCCAGGGCCGACAGGGCTTCATCGACCAGCGGATCGTCGCGGCGGTTCTCATAGCGCCGGATCTGGCGCATGACGGTCGAGGCGGCGCAGCCCCTCTCTCGGGCCAGAGCGCGGAGCGATTGTCCGTCCTCGATGTGGTCGAGATAGAGACGCACAGCCTCGGGCAACCATGTCGGCAGACGGGTGTCTGCCCTCTGCTCTGTCGTCATCCGCGCTATCCACGCCCCGTCGTTTCGCCCTCGCCTGGGTCGAGCGGATTCACCATTTGGTAGCATTTCTTACCGGTTCGTTAACGTGGCAACTTCGGTCGATAATTGTTTCCAAAACCTAAACATATCTCAGTGATCCGTGCGCCGACGGCAACAGTCACGCAACGCCTGGTTGTGTTGCGCCATGCTGCGCCGTCCGATCAAGGAGACTTGCCATGAACGACCTGCGCACCCTTCTGTCCGCCATCCGACGCCCCCGTTTGCTCATGCGGGCGGCGCGTCTGGGCCAGACAGAATACCGCCGCGACCGCGATCTGCGCCGCCTGATGGGCGCGCTGTCCGTTCCGGCCCCCGACGTCGTCGTGCCCCGCCTGCTGTCGGAGGAGGCCCGGCTGGAAATGGATCGCCAGGCCGGCAGCGCGGCCTACAACTTTACCCGCCACATCGAGGTTCTGATCGCACTGATTGCCGAGGTACGCCTGCTGCCGCGAGATCTGCAGGTCTAGCGAGCCGCGCCAAAGCAAAGGGGCGGCGGCATTTTTGCCACCGCCCCGAAGCGTCGGTCCAGCCCAGGGGCCAGGACTTCTCAGATGAAGGCGTCGGGCATCGAGGCCTTCTTGCGCGCGACATAGTCATGCAGCGCCTCGCGGATGCCGGGATCGAGATCGGGGGCCTGATAGTCGGCCAGAAGCTTCTTCACCCGCTCCGAAGCCAGTGCCTGGGTATCGCGGGCGCCTTCCTCGTCCCAGGTTTCGAAGGGCTTGTAATCCAGCAGGTCGGACCGCCAGAAGGCCGACTTGAAGTTCGCCTGCGTATGCTCGCAGCCCAAGTAGTGCCCACCGGGGCCAACCTCGCGGATCGCGTCCATCCCCTGCCCATTGGCATCCATCTCGATGCCCTTGGCCAGGTGATGCAGACAGCCCAGCTGATCGGCATCCATCACGAACTTCTCGTAGGAAGACACGAGCCCGCCTTCCAGCCAGCCGCAGGCATGCAGCATGAAGTTCACTCCGGCCAGCAACGCCATGTTCAGCGAATTGGCGGTTTCATAGGCCGCCTGCGCGTCAGGCAGCTTGGAGCCGCAGAAGGCCCCGCCAGACCGGTAGGGCAGACCCAGGCGCCGCGCCAATTGGCCCGCGCCATAGGTGATGTGGGCGGCTTCCGGCGTGCCGAAGGTGGGCGCACCCGAGTTCATGTCGATCGAGGTGACGAAGGCCCCCATGATGACCGGCGCACCGGGCCGCACAAGCTGGCTATAGGCCACGCCCGCCAGGCATTCTGCCATAACCTGTGTCAGCGTACCCGCCACCGTCACCGGCGCCATCGCGCCGCCCACGATGAAGGGCGAGATGATCGCGGCCTGGTTGGCCTTCGCATAGACCTCAAGCGCCCCCATCATGATCCCGTCGAAGGTCATCGGCGAGTTGATGTTGATCAGGCTGGTCATCACCGTGTTCTGGTCGACGAAGTCCGAGCCGAACAGGATCTTCGCCATCTCGACCGAATCTGCCGCGCGGCTGGGCTCGGTGACCGAACCCATGAATGGCTTGTCGGAAAGCTCCATATGGGCCAGCAGCATGTCGAGGTGGCGCTTGTTCACCGGCACATCGGTCGGCTCGCAGACCGTGCCACCCGAATGGTGCAGCCATTTCGACATGTAGCCGAGCTTCACGAAGTTGCGGAAATCCTCGATCGTCGCATAGCGGCGGCCGCCTTCCATGTCGCGTACGAAGGGCGGGCCATAGACCGGCGCCAGCACCAGCCCCTTGCCGCCGATCTCGACGCTGCGCTCGGGATTGCGCGCGTATTGGGTAAAGCTTTTCGGGGCTGTAGCGCAAAGCTTGCGGGCCAGGCCACGGGGGATATGCACCCGCTCGCCCTTCACGTCCGCGCCGGCGGCTTTCCAGAGTTCCAGCGCGCCCGGGTTCTCGACGAAGTTCACGCCGATCTCTTCCAGCACGGTCTCGGCGTTGCGCTCGATGATCTCGAGCGCTTCATCGTTCAGGATTTCGAAGTTCGGGATCTTGCGCTCGATGAACTTCGCCACTTCAAAGCTGACCGCCGTCCGCTCGGCCCGCCGCGCGGAACCGCCGCCACCCCGGGCCCGACGCCCTGCCACTGCCACATCGCTCATCTGGAAACCCTCCGCGTGATAGGCGTGGTTATGCCTGCGATCCGGGCGGAACCGCCCCCCGTTTCCGTCATATTGGGTGAAAATGCGACATCGGGCGATGTCGTTTCCCGGCAGTGGAACGACAGCCTCTTGCACCGCGCGCTGCCGGTCATTATGGCCCTGCCATGACCCATCACGAGCGCCTCCTCATCATCGATTTCGGCAGCCAGGTCACCCAGCTGATCGCGCGCCGTCTTCGGGAACTGCATGTCTATTGCGAGATCCATCCGTTCAATCGGGTGGACGATGCCTTCCTGCGGACCTTCGCGCCGAAGGCGATCATCTTTTCCGGTGGCCCGGCCTCAGTCTTCGCCGAAGGCGCGCCCATGCCGCCGCGTGTCGCCTTCGACATGGGCGTGCCGATCCTGGGCATCTGCTACGGCCAGCAGGTGATGATGCATTGCCTTGGCGGCAAGGTGGAACGCGGGCATGGCACGGCCGAGTTCGGACGCGCCTATGTGACACCGACGGATGACCGGCTGGGCCTGCTTGCGGGCTGGTTCGAGGAAGGCGGGCGCGAACAGGTCTGGATGAGCCACGGCGACCATGTGTCGGAGATTGCTCCGGGCTTTCAGGTCTATGGCACTTCCCCCAACGCCCCCTTTGCGATCACGGCCGACCCGGCGCGGCGGTTCTTCGCGGTGCAGTTCCACCCCGAGGTGCACCACACCCCGAAAGGCGCAAAGCTTTATGAGAACTTCGTGCGGCTGGCGGGCTTTTCCGGTGACTGGACGATGGGCGCCTATCGCGAGGATGCCATCGCCAAGATCCGCGCGCAGGTCGGCGACCAGAAGGTGATCTGCGGCCTGTCGGGCGGCGTCGATTCCTCGGTGGCGGCCGTGCTGATCCACGAGGCGATCGGCGATCAGCTGACCTGCGTCTTCGTGGACCACGGATTGCTGCGCAAGGACGAGGCCGCGCAAGTCGTGACCATGTTCCGCGACCATTACAACATGCCGCTCATCCATGCCGATGAGTCAGAGCTGTTCCTGACCGCCCTGGAGGGCGTGACCGACCCCGAGGTCAAGCGCAAGACCATCGGGCGGCTGTTCATCGAGGTCTTCGAGAAGCATGCCAAGTCGGTCGGCGGCGCGACCTTCCTGGCCCAGGGCACGCTTTACCCCGATGTGATCGAAAGCGTCAGCTTCTCGGGCGGGCCATCGGTCACGATCAAGAGCCATCACAATGTCGGCGGCCTGCCCGAAAAGATGGGAATGAAGCTGGTCGAGCCGCTGCGCGAGCTGTTCAAGGACGAAGTCCGCGCGCTTGGCCGCGAGCTTGGCCTGCCGGCGAGCTTCATCGGGCGGCACCCTTTCCCGGGGCCAGGCCTTGCCATCCGCTGCCCGGGCGAGATCACGCGGGAAAAGCTGGAAATCCTGCGCAACGCCGATGCGGTCTATATCGATCAGATCCGACGCCATGGATTGTACGACGAGATCTGGCAGGCATTCGTTGCGCTGCTGCCCGTACGGACGGTCGGTGTGATGGGCGACGGGCGGACCTACGATTATGCCTGCGCGCTCAGGGCCGTCACCAGCGTCGATGGCATGACCGCCGATTACTATCCCTTCACCCATGAGTTTCTGGGTGAAACGGCGACCCGTATCATCAACGAGGTGCGCGGGATCAATCGGGTCACCTACGACATCACGTCCAAGCCCCCGGGCACCATCGAATGGGAGTGATCCGCGTCTTCGGTCAGCTGATCTGCGCGACCGAGGAAGAGGCCGCCCGGGTGCGGGCGCATCTGGGCGAGCATCTGCGGCTGACACGGGCCGAGCCGGGATGCCTGTCCTTCGAGGTGTCGCAGGGTGCGGATCCGCTCTTCTGGCAGGTGGACGAAAGCTATGCCGACCGCGCGGCCTTCGAGGCGCATAGGGCACGGATGGCGGACACGGCCTGGGCCAATGCCTCGGCTGGCATCCGCCGAGAATACAAGATCACTGAAAACGGCGTCACCAGCGCCCTGTGAGCGACAGCCACAAGAGCCCGCCCCGACGCGACAATTCCGGCAGCGCCAGGGTTCCGGCAGCCACACGGCCCGGTTCGCGGGCCGCCTGGCGCAGGATCACCCCCGCAGCCCGCGCCGGGAAGAAGGCGGGACGAACGGTCGCCGGCACCCTGCCCCGCCCCCGTCGAGCGGCGTCCAGACGCGCGAGGCCCCGGCGCGCCAGATCGGCGACCGCCTCTGGCCGTCCATCGACCAGGGGCATGCGGCCCCGCGCTTCCAGTTCGGGCACGGCGCGCAGATAGGCCGCAAGGCCCGTTGCCCAGCCCGCCGAACGGGCCAGAGGCTCGACTTCGGCACAAGCCCCCAGGGCGCGGGCGGCCAGCCACATCAATCCCCCGCCCGTGTCGTCGAGGTAAGCGACGAGGGCGGCCGGATCGGAAAAGGGCGCACGGTCGATGTCGCGTCGCCGCGCGTCGATCAACCGGTCAAGCACATCGACCGGCAAATCAGTCCCACGGATGAGGTCGGCCATCGGGCCCGCCACCTCATGCGCGCGCTGCGGCGCGCCGGTTGCGGCTGCTTCGACCACGTCGCGCCAGAACTGCAGGCGCATCTCGGCGATCATCGGCTCCTGCGTGACCCAGGGGGCACGCGCGATCTCGAGGTTGAAGGCATAGAGCGGCAAGAGCCGCGCCCGCGCCGCAAGGGGCGCGGCCAGAAGAGCTGCATAGCGGTCTGGATCACCCTTGGCGACCAGGGCAGCGCAGGCATCGAGGCTCACACGGCACCCACGGCCACGGGCTGGCCCACATCGCGGATCAGTTTCCAGGTGATGGCATCCAGCAGCGCCTCGAAACTGGCATCCACGATGTTGGGCGAGACACCGACGGTCGACCAGCGGTGGCCCTGCGAATCCTCGCTGTCGATGATCACGCGGGTCACCGCCTCGGTGCCGCCCTGGGTGATGCGCACCTTGAAATCGACCAGCTTCATGTCGTCGATCACTGCCTGATAGGGGCCGAGATCCTTCGCCAGCGCCTTGGCCAGCGCGTTGACAGGGCCGCGGTCGGTGCCTGCCTCATCCATGCTTTCGCTGACCGAGAGCATCTTGCGCTCGCCAATCTTAACCACGACCACAGCTTCGGACAGGCTGATCATGCGGTTGTACTTGTTCTTCCGCCGCTCGACCGTCACGCGATAGCGCTTGACCTCGAAGAACTGCGGCAGAAGGCCAAGCTCGGCGCGGGCGACCAGTTCGAACGAGGCCTGAGCGCCGTCGTAGGCATAGCCCTGATCCTCGCGCTCCTTCACGATCTCCAGGATACGGCCGAGGCGGGGGTCCCTGGCCTCGACCTCGATCCCGGCGGCGCGCAGGCGTTCGCGCAGGTTCGACTGGCCGGCCTGGTTCGACATCGGAATGACGCGCGCATTGCCGACCAGCGCGGGATCGACATGTTCATAGGTTGCGGGGTCTTTTAGGATCGCGCTGGCATGCAGCCCCGCCTTATGGGCAAAGGCGCTGGCGCCGACATAGGGCGCGCTGCGCAGCGGCACGCGGTTCAGGATGTCATCCAGCATGCGGCTGACCCGCGTCAACCCCGACAGGGCCTGCCGGCTGACACCGGTTTCCAGCCGGCTGGCATAGGGCTCCTTGAGCAGAAGCGTGGGGATCAGCGAGATGAGGTTCGCATTCCCGCAGCGCTCGCCCAGGCCGTTCAGCGTGCCCTGGATCTGGCGCGCGCCCGCATCCACCGCCGCCAGCGAATTGGCCACCGCGTTGCCGGTGTCGTCATGGCAATGGATGCCCAGCCGGTCGCCGGGGATGCCCGCTGCGATCACTTCGGCCGTCACCCGGCCCACTTCGGCCGGCAGCGTGCCACCGTTGGTGTCGCACAGCACGATCCAGCGCGCGCCGGCCTCCATCGCGGCGCGAAGGCAGGCCAGCGCGTAGCCGGGGTTGGCGCGGTAGCCGTCGAAGAAATGCTCGGCATCGAACAAGGGCTCGCGCCCCCGGGCCACCAGATGGGCGATACTGTCGCGGATGGCGGCGAGGTTTTCCTCCAGCGTCACCCCAAGCGCGGTGGTGACATGGAACTCATGCGTCTTGCCCACCAGGCAAACCGCCGGCGTGCGGGCGTCGAGCACGGCAGCCAGAACGTCATCATTCTCGGCCGACCGCCCCACCCGCTTGGTCATGCCAAAGGCGGTCATGGTGGCGCGGGTGGCGGGCGCATCGCGGAAGAATTCACTGTCGGTCGGGTTCGCACCCGGCCAGCCGCCCTCGATGTAATCGACGCCAAGCGCATCGAGCGCCCGGGCGATCATGGCCTTGTCGGCCGCCGAGAACTGCACGCCCTGGGTCTGCTGCCCGTCACGCAGGGTGGTGTCGAAGAGGTAGAGGCGCTCGCGGGTCATGCGGTGGCCCCTTCAAAGGTCCCATCAGTGCCGAACGGTTCCGGAAAACCGACCGGGCCAGCGGCCCGGTCAGCGCCCGACCCGCCCCCCCGGGGCGGGCGCTTCACGCCCCCCCCGGCGTGCCGGGCGCTGACCTCTGAGGCGCGGAGCTGGAGGTAGGTCATAACAAGGTCTCCAGTTTGGACATGTCGATTTCCTGACCAGGGACAAGTTCCACTCCAGCCTTGGACATGCGCACTTCCAGACCGGCCTCGATCAAGCCTGCCTTCAGCGCATCAACGCCAGAAAAATCCTTCGTAGCCTTGGCTGTTTCACGAAGAGCGATAAGACGCCTCTCCAGATCCCCGATGATGGACAAGTCTGCGCCGGAGAACCTGCTTTCCTCTGTCCAACCGAACAATTCCTCGGTCAGGAGTCCCAGGAGGCGCGCCGACGCCAAGAGGTTGGGCTGATCGTGGGAATGTGACAGCTGGTGCAATTCTGCAATCATGCCTGCAGTGTTCAGGTCGTCGGAAAGCATCGCGACGACATGCTCAGGCGGCGTAGCAGCAGGAGTTACGCCCGCTGTCTGCGCTCTCCATTTCCTCAGCGTTGCCTCGGCTTGACGCGCCTTCTCCTCCGTCCAGTCCATCGGCTTGGAGTAATGCGTCTGCAGATAGACAAACCGGATCACCTCTCCCGGCCAGCCCTGCTCCAGCAAATCCCGCACGGTGAAGAAATTGCCCAGCGACTTGGACATCTTCTTGCCCTCGACCTGAAGCATCTCGTTGTGCAGCCAGTAACGGGCGAAGGCGCCATGGGGATGGGCGCAGTGGCTCTGGGCGATCTCGTTCTCATGATGGGGGAACTGCAGGTCGATCCCGCCGCCATGGATGTCGAAGCTCTCACCCAACAGTTCATAGCTCATGGCCGAGCATTCGATGTGCCAGCCCGGCCGCCCGCGGCCCCAGGGGCTGTCCCAGCCGGGCAGGTTCGCGTCCGACGGCTTCCACAGAACGAAATCCATCGGGTCTTCCTTGAAGGGCGCCACCTCCACCCGGGCGCCCGCGATCATGTCATCGACCGACCGGCCCGACAGCGCGCCATAGTCCTTGTAGGACCGCACGCGGAACAGCACATGCCCGTCCTTGGCATAGGCGTGGCCGCGCGCGATCAGCCCCTCGATCATGGCAATCATGGCGCCGATGAACTCGGTCGCGCGCGGCTCCTTATCGGGGCGCAGCGCGCCAAGCGCGTCCATGTCCTGATGATACCAGCGGATCGTCTCTTCCGTCCGTTCCCGGATCAGATCTTCCAACGTGCCGGGCGCGCCGGCCGCCTTGCGGCGCAGCGCCTCGGCGTTGATCTTGTCATCGACATCGGTGAAGTTGCGCACATAGGTCACATGCCCCGCGCCATAGACGTGGCGCAACAACCGGTAGAGCACGTCGAACACGATCACCGGGCGGGCATTGCCGATATGGGCACGGTCATAGACGGTGGGTCCGCAGACATACATGCGCACGTTCAGCGGATCGAGCGGAACGAAGTCTTCCTTCTTGCGCGTCGCGGTGTTGTGCAGACGGATCGTGACCATGTTTCTTCCCTCTCGCGCCCCTCGGGCGGGAACCGGTTTCGTTCGGGAAGGACGAAAGGACGGGCCCGCCTGACGGAAGTCAGCCGGTAATGCAGCAGATGCCGATGATGCCCGTTTGCGTCATGGATGGCCTTCTATCCCGCGCGGACGCGCCCGCCAAGCCCTTTCGCAGGCGGCAAGGCGCGTCCAGGCGCGGTCAGACCCCGGTGCGGGTGAAGCTGCCGCGCGCGTCTGGCCCTGCCCCGAGCCAGCCGGCGACGGTCGCCGCCAGATGAGCGCTGATCTGCGACCGCTGGGTCTCGCCCCGCTGGCGCATCGCCGCCATCTGCGCGCCCGAAAAGGCCGGCAGCGCCGCCTCGACCAGTTCCGGCCCGGCCAGAACCTCGCCCGTCCGCGCATCGACCACCTGGGCCATGAAATCGATGTTGTGCACGCCCGCGTTCGACAGGCGCTTCTCGGCCTCGAAGGTCAGCGCGTGAAAGCGGGTCACGGTCAGCTCCAGAATGACGGGCCGGCTGCCGCGCAGGCCCGCAGCGCCCTTGCGGGCCGCGTCGGCCACGATCACCCCCACCTGGGCACGACGGTCACCGGGCGGGTCTTCGCGCCAGACGATGTCCGCCTGCGGGGCAAGGCTGCGCGCCTCGCTGACGCTCAGCGTCTCGGGGACCGAGACAACCACGTCCTGCACCCGCCAGTTGCGCGACACTTCGGGGGGAACGGGATCGGTATAGTCGGTCTTGAACGTCCCTCCGCAGGCAGACAGGACCGACAGGGAAACGGCGGCAAGGATCAGATAACGGCGTGCAATCAAGACTGGTAACTCCGACATACAGGGGGCCGAACCGTCAGCCCCGAAAAACACATGCTCCCACTCTGGTTGTCCGTTAGCGCAGTTTTGGCCATGGCGCACCTTGGCCAAAACGACAGGTCTGCCCCGATGTTGCACCGCTGCATCGGGGCTACTGGACGACCGGCCCCGCAGCGGTCATCCTTTGGGGATCATGACCCGCTCGATCGTCAACCTTCATTGCGCCGCGCTCCCCGGGGCCGAGCATTCCGACCCATGGGGCGGCGGCCATGATGCCTGGAAAGTGGGAGGCAAACTCTTTGCCGTGGTCGGTGCGAAGGACAATCACGGCGTTTCGGTCAAATGCGCCGATGTCGAGACCGCCCGCATGCTGATCGACCTCGGGCGCGGACTGCAGGCCCCCTATCTCCACCCAAGCTGGATCCGCCTGCCCTGGGGTCTGGTACCGCAGGCCGAATTGTGCGACCGGCTGACAACCTCGTATCGGCTGATCCGGGCAAGACTGCCGCGCAGGGTGCAGGCCACGCTGGCGCCGCTCACCCCCTGACCAAGGACCATCCGATGAATCACGACGACCTTCTGCTTTGGTCGAAGCGGGCCGCTGATTGGGCACATGAATATCATGCAACGCTGCGCGACCGTCCTGTGCGCGCACCGCTGGTGCCAGGCGCCGTCGCCGGGCAGTTGCCAAGGACCCCGCCCGAGGCCGCCGAACCGATGGAGGCGATCTTTGCGGATTTCGAGCGGATCGCCCTGCCCGGCATGACCCACTGGCAGCACCCGCGGTTCTTTGCCTATTTTCCGGCCAATGCCGCGCCTGCCTCGATGCTGGCCGAGCAACTCGCCAATGCCATCGCCGCCCAGGGGATGATCTGGCAGACCTCGCCCGCCGCGACCGAGATCGAACAAGTGATGGTCGACTGGCTGCGCCAGGCGCTCGACCTGCCACCGGGGATGGTCGGCACGATCCACGACTCGGCCACCACGGCAACGCTGTCAGCCGTGCTGACCATGCGCGAACGCGCGCTTGGCTGGCAGGGGAATGCGGCGGGTCTGTCCGGCCAACCCCGTCTGCGCCTATACGCCAGTGCCGAAACCCATTCCTCGGTCGACAAGGCGGCGCGGCTGTCGGGGATCGGGCAAGACAACCTGGTGAAGATCCCGACCGACCCCGGCCTCTCGATGCGGCCCGAAGCGTTGGCACTGTTGATCGATGCCGACCGGCGCGCGGGTGCCTTGCCTGCGGGCGTGATCCTTTGCGCCGGCGGCACGTCTGTTGGCGCCTTTGACCGCATCGGCGATTGCATCGCGGTTGCCCGGGCGGCGGGGGTGCCGGTGCATGTGGATGCTGCCTGGGCGGGCTCGGCCATGATATGCCCCGAATTCCGTCCCCTTTGGGCAGGGATCGAGGGCGCCGACAGCCTGGTCTTCAACCCGCACAAATGGTTGGGGGCGCAGTTTGACTGCGCGGTGCAGTTCGTGTCCGATCCGGGCGCGCAGATCCGGACCCTTGGGCTGCGACCCGCCTATCTGGCGACGCCGGGCGAGGACGAGATCACCAACTTCAACGAATGGACGGTGCCGCTGGGCCGGCGGTTCCGGGCCTTGAAGCTGTGGTTCCTGATCCGCGCCTATGGGCTTGACGGGCTGCGGTCGCGCATCCGCAACCATGTCGCCTGGGCGGAACAGGCCGCGCGCGACCTTGCCGCCCTGCCGGGGGTCGAAATCGTGACACCGCCGTCGCTGTCGCTCTTCACCTTTGCGTTGAGCGCGGGCTGCGGCGCGACCGAGGCGCTGCTGGCCCGCATCAACGATGACGGCCGCCTCTACCTTACCCCCACCCGCCATCAGGGCCGGTCCGTCATCCGCGTGCAGGTCGGCCAGTTCGATTGTACGGCCGAGGATGTGGCGATGATTGCCCGGGTGGTTGGCCAACTCATGTGAAAAGGGCGCGAGGTTGCCCGCGCGCCCTTCCTCGCCCGATCGTGCAGGATCAGAAGCGATACGCCGCCCGCACCTTGAAGGTGGTTGCGTCGATGTCGATTCCGGTGTTGTCGAAATCGTCGAACTGGTGCCAGAGCACTTCGCCACCGACCAGCCAGCGGTCGTTGATCGCATAGTCGGCACCGACACCGGCGAACCAGCCATTGTCGCTCAGCCCCTGGCCGGCGACGGTTGCATCCGCCCAGGCCCAGCCGGCCGTACCATAGAGGAAGGTCTGTCCCAGATCGCCACCGGCCTGCAGCTTCAACCGGTAGACCGAGTCGAGCGTGGCCGATCCCGCGTCGTTCAGGTCGGTGTTCGTCCAGTCGTAGTCCAGCTCGACGCCGCCGACGAACTGGCCAAAGTCCTGGCGGTAGCCGCCGAAGAAGCCGCCGATCACGCCGCTGCCGTCCAGCCCGTCCACGCTGGACGAGACATCCGCATAGCCAAGCGCCGCACCGCCGTACCAGCCGGTCCAGTCGGGCGTGACGGTCACGACCTCGACCACCGGGGCAGCCACCACCGGCTCTGCCACGACTGTCGTCGGCCCACCTGCCTGCGCCGCCATCGGGGCCAGCAGGGCCGTCCCCAGGGCCATCGCCGAAATGTGCTTCATGATTTGTCTCCTGTTCCGTTTGGCTTCGGAGATCCTGGCCCTACGGGCCTGGACGCTTCCGGTCCGCGCCTGTCCAGCGCGTCTGCAGCAACTGTAGTGTGCGGACGGCGAAGCAAAGGGGGGCTCACGGTTCAGTGAACTGATCGGTTCAAAACTGCCGATCGCATTGGCCGAAATCGGCCAATTCCGGCCGACTTAGCTGGCGGCCTTGTCTTCGAGGGCCAGCCATTCCTCTTCGGCCGCAGCCAGCGCGGCCTGCCGTTCGGCCATTGCCTCGGACGCCTTGGCAAACTTCAGCGGCTCGCGCTGGTAAAGCCCATCCGCCGACAGGAACTCGGCAAGCTTGGCGATCTCGGCCTCCAGCCGCTCGATCTGGGCAGGCAGGGCATCGAGCCGCTTGCGTTCGGCAAAGGTCAGCCCCTCGGCCGCCTTTCGCGGCGCGGGGCGCTCTTGCACCTGGGCGGCAGCGGGGGCGGATTTGGTCCGTTGCGGTGCTTCGGCAACCGGATCGGGCCGCTGTGCGGCATAGTCCGACCAGCCACCGGGATAGACCGCCGCCTGACCATTACCTTCCAGCGCGACCGTCGTGGTTGCCACCCGGTCAATGAAATCTCGGTCGTGGCTGACGAGCAGGACCGTGCCGTCATACTCGCCCAGAATGTCTTGCAGAAGGTCCAGCGTCTCGACATCCAGATCGTTCGTCGGCTCGTCAAGGATCAGAAGGTTCGATGGCCGCGCCATGATCCGGGCCAGCAGGAGCCGCGCCTTTTCGCCCCCCGACAGCGACCGCACCGGTGCGCGGGCCTGCGTCTCGTCGAACAGGAAATCCTTGAGGTAGCCCACGACGTGGCGCGGCACGCCGCGCACCATCACCTGATCCGACTGGCCAGAAACCCGCATCAGGGGATCATTGGTCAGGTTGTCCCACAGGCTCGCCTCCAGATCGAGCTGGGCACGGGTCTGGTCAAAGACCGCAATTTCAAGGTTGGTGCCCAGCGTGACCGTGCCGGCGTCGGGGGCGACCTCGCCCGTCAGGATCTTCAGCAGCGTCGTCTTGCCCACGCCATTGGGGCCGACGAAGGCCACACGATCGCCTCGCAGCACGCGCAGATCGAACCCGCGCAGGATCGGCTTGTCGCCGAAGCTCTTCGACAGGCCCCGCGCCTCGATCACTCGTTTGCCCGAGACCGGCCCGCTGTCGAGCTCCATCGCCGCCGTGCCCTGGCGGCGAATCTGGGCGCGGCGCTCCTCGCGCATGGCCGCCAGCGCGCGCAGGCGGCCCTGGTTGCGCTTGCGCCGGGCGCTGATCCCTTCCACAGCCCAGCGGGCCTCGGCCTTGATCTTGCGGTCCAGCTTGTGGCGGGCCTCATCCTCTTCGGCCCAGACCTGTTCGCGCCAGTCCTCGAACCCTTCGAAGCCCGCCTCGCGGCGGCGCACCTCGCCCCGGTCGATCCAGAGCACAGCCCGGGTCAGCGCGCGCAGAAAGGCGCGGTCATGGCTGATCAGTACGAAAGCCGCGCGCGTGTCGCGCAGTTCCGCCTCAAGCCATTCGATGGCCTGGATGTCCAGGTGGTTGGTCGGCTCGTCCAGCAGCATCAGTTCCGGCGCCTCGGCCATCAGCTTGGCCAGAGCCGCCCGGCGCCGCTCACCACCCGACGCTTGCACCACCGGCGTTTCGGGGTTGAACTTGAGCCCCTCGGCGGCAGCGGCCACCCGCCAGGCCTCGGCCGGATCCAGCCCGCTGGCGGCATAGTCGCCCAATGTGGCAAAGCCGGACAGGTCGGGGTCCTGCTCCATATAGCCCACGGTCACGCCAGCAGGCACCACACGCTCGCCCCTGTCAGGCTCGACCAGGCCCGCCATGACCTTCATCAGCGTGGATTTCCCAGACCCGTTACGCCCCACAAGCGCCACCCGGTCGCCCGGCTGGATGGTCAGGGACAGGTCGTCGAACACCGGATTGCCGCCGAAGGTCAGCGACAGGCCGGACAATTGCAGAAGGGGTGCGCGTGCCATGGCGCCGAGCTAGCCTTGCCGGGGCCAAAGGTCAACGGGCGCAGCCGTGCTGCCGCAGGGATCAAACGGGCTGAAGCCCCGCCCGGAACCGCCGGGCATTGGCCTGATAGCCCTCGGCCGAAAGCAGAAGGCGCCGCCGGGCCTCTGTGTCCAGTTCCCGCACCACCTTGCCCGGCGCGCCCATCACCAGACTGCCCTCGGGGATCGCCTTGCCTTCGGTCACCAAGGCACCGGCTCCGACCAGGCAGTGCCGCCCGATCCGCGCGCCGTTCAGCACCGTCGCGCTCATACCGATCAGGCTGCACTCCTCGATGGAGCAGCCGTGCAGCATGGCCTTGTGGCCGATGGTGCAGTTTGGCCCGATGGTCAGTGGAAAGCCCATGTCGGTGTGCAGAACAGCGTTCTCCTGCACGTTCGAACCCGCGCCGACACGAATTTCCTCGTTATCGCCACGCAATACCGCCCCGAACCAGATCGAGGCGCCGGCCTCGACTACCACACGCCCCACCAGAACGGCTGTGGGCGCCACCCAGGCGTCCGGGTGAATCTGCGGAGCGATTGCGTCCAGCGCATAGATCATCGGCTTTCGAACTCCCTGTTCAGGCCGCGCACGAAATCCGACAGGTCGGGCTGGCGGTCGCGGCGCAGCCGTTCGGCCACAACGATCGACCGCAGCGCGGCCTCGGCCTCGTCCAGATCGGTGTTGACCAGCACATAGTCATATTCCGCCCAATGGCTGATCTCGTCGCGGCTTTTGGCCATGCGCCCGGCAATCACCTCATCGCTGTCCTGCGCGCGGCTGCGCAGGCGGCGGTCCAGCTCGGCAATCGAGGGCGGCAGGATGAAAATCGACACGACATCGTCACGCATCGCCTGCTTGATCTGCTGGCCACCCTGCCAGTCGATGTCGAACACCGTATCCACGCCGCTGCGGATCGCCGCCTCGACCGGCCCGCGCGGGCTGCCATAAAGGTTGCCGAAAACCTCGGCATGTTCGAGCATCTGGCCCTCGGCCACCATCGCCTCGAACGCGGGCCGGCTGCGGAAGTAGTAGTCGCGGCCATCGACCTCACCGGGGCGCGGGGGCCGGGTGGTGGCCGAGATCGAAAAGCGGATCTCGGGGTCCCAGGCCATCAGGCGCTTGGTCAGCGTCGATTTCCCCGCCCCGGAAGGGGACGACAGGATCAGCAAGAGACCGCGCCGCGCCATGAGTTATTCCACGTTCTGCACCTGCTCGCGCATCTGATCGATGACCGTCTTCAGGTCAAGGCCGATCCGGGTCAGGGCAAGCGACTGCGCCTTGGAACACAGCGTGTTGGCCTCGCGGTTGAATTCCTGCATCAGGAAATCCAGCTTGCGGCCCACCTGCCCGGGGGCGGCCAGCAACGCGCGGGCGGCGGCCACATGGGCGGTCAGCCGGTCGATTTCCTCGGTCACATCGGATTTCACGGCAAGGAGCGCGAGTTCCTGCGCCAGCCGCGTCTCGTCCGCGCCCTCGGCGTTTTCCAGCACCCGCGCCAGGTTGTCGCGCAGGGTCGCCGCCATGCTCTCGCGCCGCGCCGCAGCCTCGACCGCCGCATCGGCTGTCAGCGTCGCGATGGTCTCGATCTGGCCCGCGATCACTGCGGCCAGCGCCGTGCCTTCGGTCTGGCGCGACACCTGAAAGGCCGCGATCAACGGTGCGAGATCCTCGATCAGCAGGGCGCGAAGCGGGCCGGTGTCTTCCTCTCCCTCGGCCTGCTGCTCCAGCACCCCGCGCAGGGCCAGCACCTCGGCCACGCTGGCATCGGCCAGCACGACCCCCTGCCGATCCGCCTGCGCTTTCACGACCGCAAGGCTGGCCAGCACGGACGCCAGCGCATCGGGGTTCACCCGCAGCGCGTCGTCGCCCGCGTCGCGCGCCACACGCAGCGACAGGCTCACATTCCCGCGATGCAGATGGCGGGACAGTTCGGCGCGCACCAGAGGCTCAAGGCCCTCGATCCAGTCCGGCAGGCGCAGGCGCAAATCCAGCCCCTTGCCGTTGACCGAGCGCAGATCCCACAGCCAGTTCGCGCCCGCCCCTTGCCCCTTCCGGCTGGCAAATCCCGTCATCGACTGCACCATAGCTGCCTCCCTCTTCGGCGGCCGCGCCGCATGATGCCCGGAAACCGCCCCAGCAGGCGTGCGGGATTAACCAGACCTGCCGAATCTTGTCGGCCCGGCGGACGTTCAGGTGTAGTTTACGGAGAGGTAACCTTCGTTGCCATGCCGTTAACCGCACCCGCAAAGCGAGCGAAGGGCGACCGGCAGGGAAAGTGACAAGTGCCGGGAGTAGCGGGAATGTGGAGTTTTGGAGGGCGCGCGTTGTCAGGCAAGGATCAAGGTCCGGGCAGGCCCGGAGGAACCGCATTCGCACCCCTCCAGATCGTGCGCGCGTATTGGGAGGGCCTGCGTCCCGCGCGGGGTCTGCCGCGACGGTCCGATATCGACCCACTCGGCATGGATCAGGTGCTGGTTCATGTGTTCCTCCTGGAACGGATCGCCCCGGGCCATGCACGTGTCCGTCTGGCCGGGCACCATCTTGCCGAAATCCTGGGCATGGAGGTTCGCGGCATGCCGCTGACCGCGCTGATCAATCCGGCTGGCCGGAACGAACTTCCTCCTGTGCTGGAGCAGGTCTTCTCGGGACCGGCGATCCTTGATCTGGCGCTGGTGGCAGAGCACGAATTCGGTCGCCCCGCGCTGGAGGCGCGCATGCAGTTGCTGCCCGTGCTGGGCGACGAGGGCCGGTGTGACCGCGCCCTGGGCTGCCTGGTCAGTCTGGGCCGGATCGGCCGGGGGCCGCGCCGGTTCACGATCCAGCGCCACGTCCTGCAAGCTCTCGACGTCGATCTGGACCCGCCATTGCCGCCGATGTCGCCCCGGCGCCAGTTCTCGCCGGGGATGGCCGAGTCCGCGCCGGCTTTCGTTCCGGCCACTGCCGCACCACCGCCCGTCCAGACATCGACGCCCACCCCGGCGAAGGGACGCCCGCATCTGCGGTTGATCAAGTTCGACGACTGAAAGGCTGCCTGGCGACGATCAAACAAAAGGGCGACCCGAGGGCCGCCCTTCGTGACAATGCCTTGCCGCCTGTGTCAGAGCGCGATGCGCCGGGCCTCGTCACGCAGCGTGGAAAGTTCCTCGGCCACGAGGAAGGCCAGTTCCAGCGACTGGCTGGCGTTCAGACGCGGGTCGCAGGCAGTGTGGTAGCGGTCCGACAGATCCTCGTCAGTCACCGCGCGCAGGCCGCCGGTGCATTCGGTCACATCCTTGCCTGTCATCTCGAAATGAACGCCGCCGGGGATTGTGCCCTCGGCCTTGTGGATCGCGAAGAACTCGCGCACCTCGCGCAGCACGCTTTCGAAGGGGCGCGTCTTGTAGCCCGACGCCGCCTTGATCGTATTGCCGTGCATGGGGTCGCAGGACCACACGACATTGGCGCCTTCCTCCTGCACGGTGCGGATCAGGCGCGGCAGGTTGTCGCCGACCTTGCCCGCGCCAAACCGCGCGATCAGCGTCAGACGACCCGGCTCGTTCATCGGGTTCAGCTTGGCCATCAGCACTTTCAGGTCTTCTGCCGTGGTGGTGGGGCCGCATTTCAGCCCGATGGGATTAAGCACCCCACGCGCAAATTCGACATGGGCGCCATCGGGCTGCCGCGTGCGGTCGCCAATCCAGATCATGTGGCCCGACCCGGCGACGGGCTGGCCCGTGATGCTGTCGATCCGGCACAGCGCCTCTTCATACTCCAGCAGCAGCGCCTCGTGGCTGGTGTAGAAGTCCACCGTCGCCAGAGAAGGGGCCGAGTCCGAGGTGATGCCGGCGGCATTCATGAAGTCGAGCGCATCCGAGATACGGTTGGACAGTTCGCGATAGCGTTCTGCCTTGTCATGCTCGGCAAAGCCCAGCGTCCAGCTGTGGACCCGATGGATGTCGGCGAAGCCCCCGGTCGAGAAGGCCCGCAGCAGATTCAGGCTGGCCGCCGCCTGGGTATAGGCCTGCAGCATCCGGTCGGGATCAGGCACGCGGGCTTCCGACGTGAAGTCGAAGCCGTTGATGATATCGCCGCGGTAGGACGGCAGTTCCACGCCCCCGAGAACCTCGGTCGCGGCAGAACGGGGCTTGGCGAACTGGCCCGCCATGCGGCCCACCTTCACCACCGGCACCTTGGCGCCATAGGTCAGCACGACCGCCATCTGCAGCATCACGCGGAACGTGTCGCGAATGTTGTCGGCGCTGAACTCGGCAAAGCTTTCGGCGCAGTCGCCGCCTTGCAGCAGGAAGGCCTTGCCCTCGGCCACCTGGCCGAGCGCCTTCTTCAGCTTGCGCGCCTCGCCTGCAAAGACGAGCGGCGGATACTTCGCAAGCTGCGCCTCGACGGCGGTCAATGCGGCGTGATCCGGGTAATCGGGCATCTGGATCCGCGGCTTTGCGCGCCAGTCCGATTTGCTCCAGCCTTTTGTCATGGCTTGTCTCCGTCCGTTAGCGGTAGCGTCCTATAGGGAATCGCCACACGAATGGAAAGGGGTCCAACCCCGCCGCAGTGCAGCAAGGCCGGGACCTGCTCATCGGGCGGCAGGCCGTGCAACAGCCGCCCCATCAAAGCCCGATCACAATCGGCCCGATGCGCCATGAACAGGTCGCAAAGGAACTTGCAGTGGCCGAATTTCCCTGATTGAGTGCGCCCGAACGACAAAAGTAGGTCGCAAATGGCCAGCCCCAGCCTGCAAGCCGAACCCCGCCGCCGCGATAGCGAGCGCCCGAAGCGCTTCGTGTTCCTGCTGATTGACCGCTTCACGATGCTGTCTTTTGCCGGCGCCATCGAACCCTTGCGCATTGCAAACCGCATGGCGGGCAAGACGCTATACGAATGGCGACTGGCGGGCGAGTCGGGAGATGTAACAGTCTGCTCCAACGGCGCTGCCTTCAAGCTCGATATGGGGCTGGAGGAGATCGACCGCGAAGATACGCTGCTGGTCTGTGGCGGGCTGGACGTGCAGCGCGCGACGACCAAGGCGATCATCGCCTGGCTGCGCCGCGAGGCGCGCCGGGGTATCCCCATCGGCGGCATCTGCACCGGGGCCTGGACCATCGCCAAGGCCGGTCTTCTCGACGGCAAGAAAGCGACCATCCACTGGGAGAACCAGGATGGTTTCCTCGAGGACTTCGAAGAGGTGAAGCTGACGAAGTCGGTCTTCGTGATCGACGGCAACCGCATGACCACGGCAGGCGGCACGTCGTCCATCGACCTGATGCTGAAGATCATCGCCGCGGACCATGGCGACGAACTGGCGAATACGGTCGCCGACCAGTTGATCTATTCCTCGATCCGCACAGACCAGGACACCCAGCGCCTGTCTATTCCCACACGCATTGGCGTGCGCCACCCCAAGCTGAGCCAGGTCATCCAGATGATGGAGGCCAATATCGAAGAACCGATCAGCCCGGCCGACCTGGCCGAGGATGTCGGCATGTCGACCCGCCAGCTTGAGCGGTTGTTCCGTCGGTATCTGAACCGCAGCCCTAAGCGTTATTACATGGAACTGCGGCTGCAGAAGGCGCGCAACCTGCTGATGCAGACGGACATGAGCGTGATCAACGTCGCACTGGCCTGCGGTTTTGCCAGCCCGTCGCATTTCTCGAAATGCTACCGCGCGCATTACAGCACCACGCCCTATCGCGAACGGGGCACGCAGGGGGCGACGGCCAGTCTGCCCGGGCCGGCCCGGCTTTCGATCTGATCTAGCCCGCTGGCGCAGGCCGCGACAGTCGGTATACCGCGCCATCCTCGACCGACAGGAACCAGATCGACCCGTCAGGGCCTTGGCGAATGTCGCGCACGCGGCCGGTCTGTGCGGTCTGGATCTGCTCCTCGGCATAGCCCTGCGCGGGGTCAAGCCGCGAGATCAGGTCGAATTTCAGGCTGCCGATGAAGACATCGCCCTGCCATTCGGGGAACATTGCGCCCGAATAGATCATCAATCCTGACGGCGCGATCGAGGGATCCCAGTAGTGGACCGGCTGCTCCATACCCGGCGCCTCGGTCCCGGTTCCGATCGCACTCCCGTCATAGTTCACGCCAAAGCTGATCTCGGGCCAGCCGTAGTTGCGACCCGGCTGAACGAGGTTCAGCTCGTCCCCGCCCCGCGCGCCATGCTCAACAACCCAGAGCCGCCCCTCGCTGTCCAACGTCGCGCCCTGTGGGTTGCGATGGCCCTTGGAGTAGAGTTCGGGCAACCCGTCTCCACCGAAAAGGCCGGAAGAGGCAGGCGTGCCATCCCGCGTGAGGCGCACGACCGAACCTTCGTGCCGTGTCACGTCCTGTGCCAGCCGGTCGGCGCCCCGGTCGCCCAGCGTCACGAAGAGCGTGCCATCAGGTGCCTCGACGATCCGCGAGCCGAAATGCCGCCCGCCCATGCTGCCGGGCGCCACCTCGAACAAGGGCCGTACCGCTTCGACAGACGTGCCATCTGTTGACAGCCGCAAAGCGGCAACCGCCGAACCCTCGCCCCGCCCCTGCTGCTTGACATAGGTCACAAGGATTTCGCGCGACTGCGCAAAGTCACGGGGCACCGAAACGTCCAGCAGGCCGCCCTGCCCGTTGACCACAAGACCCGGAAAGTCATCGAACCGCGCAATCGGGGCACCGCCCTGCGGCGGAAAAAGCGACAGCACGCCACCGCGTTCCGTCACCACAAACCGGCCGTCTGGCAGGAATGCCAGCCCCCAGGGCTCGATCAGGCCATCCGCCATCCGGGTGACATCGAGTTGGCCGATCGACGTCCCGGCAGGTGGCAGCAGGTCACTTGCGAAGGCCGGAGCGCCCAGGGACAGGCCCAGCACGAAGGCCGTTTCCATCAGGCGGCCACGAAAAGGGGCACAGGGCATGGGACACTCTTGGATGAGTTCAGTTTCGCTTACTCCGAGCTAGCCCTGCCGCGGCCCTGGGCAATGGCCGGGGTGCTCACGCCCGATCACGAAGTGCCGCAACGCGAGACCGGATCGCCCGACCGAGGTGTCCTTTTGGGTGCTTTTCTTTTCTTGCGCAGCCCTCTAGTTTGACTTCAGGACAATGTTCCAACCAGGGAGTAAACCATGAAAAAACTGCTTACCGCCACCGCCGCAGCGGCACTGTTCGCCGGCGTGGCAGGGGCCGAGGAAGTCAAGATCGGCGTGCTGATCGGCTTCACTGGCCCGATTGAATCGCTCACCCCGGCCATGTCTGCTGCATCGAAACTCGCCGCGACCGAAGTCTCCGACTCGGGCAAGCTGCTCGACGGCACGACCGTTGCCGTGGTTGAAGCCGACTCGACCTGCGCCATCGACACGGCAGCCGCGACCGCCGCGGCCGAGCGTCTGGTGACGACCGACAAGGTGGCTGGCATCGTCGGTGCCGACTGCTCGGGCGTGACCGGGGCCGTGTTGCAGAACGTCGCCCGCCCGAACGGCATGGTGATGATCTCGCCCTCGGCGACCTCGCCCGCGCTCTCGACCGCCGAGGACGATGGCCTGTTCTTCCGCACCGCACCCTCTGACGCCCGCGAAGGCGAGGTGATGGCAGATGTGCTTGCCGAGCGCGGCATCAAGTCGATTGCGCTGACCTACACCAACAACGACTATGGCAAGGGCCTGGCCGAAGCCATCGCGACGGCCTTCACGGCCAAGGGCGGCACCGTCACGATCAACGTGCCCCATGACGACGGCAAGGCCGACTATTCCGCCGAAGTGGCGGCGCTGGCTTCGGCCGGCGGCGACATGCTGGTGGTCGCAGGCTATCTCGACCAGGGCGGCAAGGGCATCATCCAGGCGTCGCTCGACTCGGGTGCCTTCTCGACCTTCGGTCTGCCGGGCGGCATGATCGGCGACTCGCTGCCGGCTGCCATCGGCGATGGCCTGAACGGCTCGTTCGGCCAGATCGCGGGCTCGGACTCGGCCGGTGCGGCCAAGTTCGAAGAGATGATGAAGGCCATCAACATGGACGGCACCTCGGCCTATTCGCCCGAGAGCTACGACGCCGCCGCCCTGATCCTGCTGGCGATGCAGGCCGCCAAGTCGACCGATCCGAAGGTCTACAAGGAAAAGATCATCGAGATCGCCAATGGCCCGGGCGAAAAGATCTATCCCGGCGAACTGGCCAAGGGGCTGGAGCTGCTGGCCGCTGGCACGCCCATCGACTATGAGGGCGCAACGGCTGTGACGCTGGTTGGCCCGGGCGAAAGCGCAGGCCGTTATCGCATCATCGAAGTGCAGGATGGCAAAAACGTCACCGTTGGCTTCCGTTGATCGCATCATGCGGCGATCGCGCGACGACGCGTGATTGACAATCGGCAACGGCCCGGCCATAGGCCCGGGCCGTTGTCATAACGATAACCTGCCTGACACCTGCCCAGCTTCGGGGCATGGGAGATCGCGGCGGGAACCGGGGGTATCGCATGATCGTCGTCGAGGATCTGCACAAGCATTTCGGGGGCTTCCACGCGGTGGACGGTGCCTCGATCACCATTGCCGAGGGCTCGATCACCGGGTTGATCGGCCCGAATGGCGCGGGCAAGACCACGCTGTTCAACGTGATCGCCGGGCGGCTGAAGCCCACCTCGGGCCGCGTCTTCATGGCGGGAGAGGACATCACGGGGCTGACCCCCCATGAATTGTTCCACAAGGGCCTGCTGCGCACCTTCCAGATCGCGCATGAATTCGGCTCGATGACCGTGCGCGAAAACCTGATGATGGTGCCCAGTGGCCAGGCCGGCGAGACGCTGTGGAACACCTGGTTCGGTCGCGGCCGCATCAGCGCTGAAGAGCGGCGGTTGCGCGAAAAGGCCGACGAGGTTCTGGATTTCCTGACAATCAGCCACCTGGCCGACCAGAAGGCGGCCAACATCTCGGGCGGGCAGAAGAAGCTCCTGGAACTGGGCCGCACCATGATGGTCGATGCCCGCATCGTCTTTCTCGACGAGGTCGGCGCCGGGGTGAACCGCACGCTCCTGAACACGATCGGCGACGCCATCGTGCGCCTGAACAAGGAGCGCGGCTATACCTTCTGCGTCATCGAGCATGACATGGATTTCATCGCCCGCCTCTGCGACCCCGTGATCGTGATGGCCGAAGGTAAGGTGCTGGCCGAAGGGACCGTCGAGCAGGTGAAGAACGACGAACGCGTGATCGAGGCCTATCTGGGCACCGGGCTGAAGAACAAGGTCAAGGAGGAGCACGCCCATGGCTGAACCCTTCCTGATCGGTGATGCCATGACCGGCGGCTATGGCGCGGTCGACATCCTGCATGGCTGCACCGTCGCAGTCGAAAAGGGGCAGATCGCGGTGATCGTCGGTCCGAACGGGGCCGGCAAGTCGACCGCGATGAAGGCCGTGTTCGGCATGCTGAAGCTGCGCGGCGGCAAGGTGCGGCTGGGGGGCGAGGACATCACCGGACTGTCCCCGCAGGCCCGCGTCGCCAAGGGCATGGCCTTTGTGCCGCAGACCCACAACATCTTTACCTCGATGACGGTCGAGGAAAACCTCGAGATGGGCGCCTTCCTGCGCCGCGACGACATCCGGCCGACGATGGAACAGGTTTATGAACTGTTCCCGATCCTGAAGACAAAGCGCCGCCAGGCGGCGGGCGAGTTGTCGGGCGGGCAGCGCCAGCAGGTGGCCGTGGGGCGCGCGCTGATGACCCAGCCCAAGGTCCTGATGCTGGACGAGCCGACGGCGGGCGTCAGCCCAATCGTGATGGATGAGCTTTTCGACCGGATCATCGAAGTGGCCCGCACCGGCATATCTATCCTGATGGTCGAACAGAACGCGCGTCAGGCGCTCGAAATCGCCGACAAGGGCTATGTTCTGGTCCAGGGCGCGAACCGCTACACCGATACGGGAAAGGCGTTGCTCGCCGACCCCGAGGTGCGCCGCACCTTCCTGGGGGGCTGACCGATGGATTTCCTCAACGCGTTGATCGCATTCCTGAATTTCGTCGCGGTTCCCGCAGTCGCCTATGGGGCGCAACTGGCGCTTGGGGCGCTGGGTGTCACGCTGATCTACGGCATCCTGCGCTTCTCGAACTTTGCCCATGGCGACACGATGGCCTTTGGCACGGCTATCGCCATCATCCTCACCTGGGGACTGCAATCGGCAGGTATCGGCTTTGGTCCGCTGCCGACCGCGCTGCTGGCCCTGCCGGTTGCCATAGCGGTGACGGTGGGTCTGGTGCTGTTGACCGACCGCGTCGTCTATCGGTTCTACCGCCGGCAAAAGGCCGCGCCGGCGATCCTGGTCATCGTTTCGCTGGGCGTGATGTTCGTGATGAACGGCATCGTGCGCCTGGTGATCGGTGTCGAGGAACAGAACTTTGCCGATGGCGAGCGTTTCGTGATCTCGGCGGGGGATTTCAAGACAGCGACGGGCCTGGCCGAGGGGCTGGCGATCAAGACCACGCAGGCCATCACGGTGGTGACGGCGGTTGTCGTGGTAGCGGCGCTGTTCTGGTTCCTGCAGAAGACACGCACCGGCAAGTCGATGCGCGCCTTTTCCGACAATGAAGACCTGGCCCTTCTGTCGGGCATCAACCCCGACCGTGTGGTGCAGGTCACCTGGATCATCGCCGCAGGCCTCGCCGTGATCGCCGGGGTGCTTTACGGGCTCGACAAGTCCTTCCGGCCCTTCACCTATTTCCAGCTGCTGCTCCCTATCTTCGCCGCCGCCATCGTGGGGGGGCTTGGCAACCCGATCGGGGCCATCGCGGGGGGCTTCGTCATCGCCTTTTCCGAGGTCATCGTGACCTATGCCTGGAAAAAGGTGCTGACCTATGTCCTGCCGGACAGCCTGGCGCCAGACGGGCTCGTGCAACTTCTGTCGACCGACTACAAGCTCGCGGTCAGCTTCGTGATCCTCATCATCGTGCTGCTCTTTGCGCCGACGGGCCTGTTCAAGGGGAAATCGGTATGACCAAGCGCAACCTGCTTCTCTTCGCCGGGGTCGCCGCGCTTTATGCCGCGACGGGCATGTTCCAAAGCTGGAACCTGTCGCTATCGATCCTGAACACCGCCCTGCTCGCCACCATCATGGCGCTGGGGGTCAACATGCAATGGGGCTATGCGGGCCTGTTCAACACCGGCGTCATGGGCTTCGTGGCGCTGGGCGGATTGGCCGTGGTTCTCGTTTCTGCCGCGCCCACCCCGGGCGGGTGGGAGGCCGGCGGCACCCGGCTGTTCCTCGGTCTGGCAACAGGGGCGGCCACCATTGGCCTGGCCGTGCTTGCCTGGCAACGGATGGCCAAGGGCCGCCTGCGGTCGTTGGCGGTCCTGGTGATCCTGGTCGGCGGCTTCTTCCTCTACCGCGCCGTCTTTGATCCGGCGGTGGCCGCGATTGAGGCCAACAACCCCGCGACCTATGGCAACATCGGCGGCCTCGGTCTGCCCTCGCTGGTCGCCTGGCCGGTGGGCGGGCTTCTGGCCGCGCTCGCAGCCTGTGCCATCGGCAAGACCGCGCTGGGGCTGCGGTCGGATTATCTGGCCATCGCAACGCTGGGCATCGCCGAGATCATCGTGTCCGCGATGCGCAACGAAGACTGGCTGGCACGCGGGGTGAAGAACATCACCAGCCTGCCGCGTCCCTGGCCGGTTCCCTACGAGGTCGACCTGCAGCAGCAGCCCGGCTTCCTGTCCTGGGCCACTGGCTGGGGGTTCGACCCGGTGACGGCCTCGACCATCGTGGTCAAGCTTGCCTATGCCAGCCTCTTTGGCGCGGTGCTTCTTCTGGTGATCCTGCTGTCGGAGCTCGCGCTGAAAAGCCCCTGGGGCCGCATGATGCGCGCCATCCGCGACAATGAGGTTGCGGCCGAGGCAATGGGCAAGGACGTGACCCGCCGCCACCTGCAGGTCTTCATCCTGGGCAGCGCCGTCATCGGTATCGCCGGTGCCATGATGACCTCGATGGACGGACAACTGACGCCAGGCACCTACAACCCGCTGCGCTATACCTTCCTGGTCTGGGTCATGGTGATTGTCGGCGGGTCGGGCAACAACTGGGGCACGCTTCTGGGCGGGCTGCTGATCGGCTGGCTCTGGTTGATCGTGGAGAGCATCGGCCCGGCCATCATGGGGGGCATTACCGCCGGGATGCCGGAAGGCGCCTTCAAGCAACATCTTATGGACAGCGCCGCCCACATGCGCCTGCTGACCATGGGGGTGATCCTGCTTCTTGTGCTGCGCTTCAGCCCGCGTGGGCTGATCCCCGAAAAGTAACCGACGGCTGCCCGGCGCAGCTTGGGGGCCCGGGGCAAGCCTCGGGCCCTGTTCATTGGGCGGATGCCGGCATAGTCCGTCACCCTCCTCTTGTTGACGACATATTTTGTCGCATTTGCGCATGATGCTCGGCAAACGCAGCGCCAATCTGCCGCCAGGATCCATGGCAGGGAGTCGCCCCAGATGAAAACCCATACCCGCGTTCTGGTCATCGGAGGCGGCGTCGTCGGCTGCTCGGTCCTGTACCATCTGACGAAGCTCGGCTGGTCTGACGTGATGCTGGTGGAACGGTCCGAACTCACCTCGGGGTCAACCTGGCATGCGGCCGGCGGGTTTCACACGCTGAACGGCGATACCAACATGGCCGCGCTTCAGGGTTACACGATCCGCCTCTACAAGGAGCTTGAGGCGATCACCGGCATGTCCTGCGGCCTGCACCATGTAGGCGGCGTCACGTTGGCCGACAACATGGCGCGGTTCGAGATGCTGAAGGCCGAACGCGCCAAGCACCGCTACATGGGCCTCGACACCGAGATCGTCACGCCCGAGGAAATCGCCAAGCTGACCGACGGCATGGTCAACCTCGAGGGCATCATCGGCGGTCTTTACGATCCGCTCGATGGCCACCTCGACCCCTCGGGCACGACCCATGCCTATGCCAAGGCCGCGCGCCTGGGCGGGGCCGAGATCGTGTTGCACAACCGCGTGCTGGAAACGAACCCTCGCCCCGACGGGTCGTGGGAAGTGGTAACCGAAAAGGGTACCATCATCGCCGAGCATGTGGTGAACGCGGGCGGCCTCTGGGCGCGCGAGATCGGGGCCATGGCCGGCGTCTACCTGCCGCTCCTGCCGATGGCGCACCAGTATCTGGTGACCGATGACATCCCCGAGATCATGGATATCCTGAAATCGGGCCGCGAATTCCCCCATGTCATGGACCCGGGTGGCGAAAGCTACCTGCGGCAGGAAGGGCGCGGCCTGTGCATCGGCTTCTACGAAAAACCCTGCGAGCCCTGGTCGGTGGATCAGACGCCCTGGGATTTCGGCCATGAACTGCTGAACGAGCAGTTCGACAAGATCGAGGATTCGGTCAACTTCGCCTATCGCCGCTTCCCGGTGCTGGAACGCACCGGCGTCAAGCGCGTGATCCATGGCCCCTTCACCTTTGCTCCTGACGGCAACCCGCTGATCGGGCCGGTGCCGGGGCTGCGCAACTACTGGTCGGCCTGCGCGGTCATGGCAGGCTTCAGCCAGGGTGGCGGCATGGGCCTCGCGCTTGCCCAGTGGATGATCGAGGGCGAGGTCGAACGCGACCCGCGCGGCTTTGACGTGGCGCGCTTCGGCAACTGGACTTCGCCGGGCTATACGGTCCCGAAGGTGATCGAGAACTACCAGATGCGTTTCTCGGTCAGCTACCCGAACGAGGAACGACCGGCGGCGCGCCCGTTCCGCACGACCGCCATGTACGACATCTTCGACGACATGAACGCGGTCTGGGGTGCGCAATACGGGCTCGAAGTGGTCAACTACCATGCCCTGCCCGGCGAGCCGCGCTACGAAACGCCCACCTTCAAGCGGTCGAACGCCTGGGAGGCGACCCGGCAAGAGGTACTGGCCGTGCGCGAAGGCGTCGGCATCAACGAGGTGCAGAACTTCGGCAAGTATCGCGTCACCGGCAAGGGCGCCCGCGCCTGGCTTGACCGGATCATGGCGGGGTCGATTCCGAAGCCCGGCCGCCTGAGCCTGACGCCGATGCTGGCCCATTCCGGCAAGATCTTCGGCGACTTCACCGTCTCCTGCCTGTCGGAAACCGAATTCCAGCTGACGGCGAGCTATGGCGCGCAGGGCTGGCATGCGCGTTGGTTCGAACAGAACATGGGGCCGGACGTTGAGGTCGAGAACATCTCGGACAGCCGCACCGGCTTCCAGATCGCCGGTCCGAAGGCGCGCGAGCTGCTGGCCCGCGTGACCCGTTCGGATGTCTCGGCCGAGGCGTTCAAGTTCATGGACGTGAAGAAGATGACGGTCGGCATGGCCAACTGCATTGTCCAGCGCGTCAGTTACACCGCCGACCTTGGCTACGAGATCTTCACCGATCACATGAGCCAGCGCCACCTGTGGCACACGCTGTGGAATGCCGGTCAGGACCTTGGCATTCGCCCCTTTGGCATGCGGGCAATGATGTCGCTGCGGCTGGACAAGTGGTTCGGCAGCTGGGGGCGTGAGTTCTCGCCCGACTATACGCCCTGCGAAACCGGCCTTGACCGCTTCATCCGCTGGAACAAGGAGGCCGACTGGATCGGCAAGGCCGCCGCGACGGCCGAAAAGGCCGCCGGCCCGAAACGCAAGCTGTGCTGCTTCGTCGTGGATGCGAACGATGCCGATGTGGTGGCGTGGGAGCCGATCTGGCTGGACGGCGCTGTCGTGGGCTTCTGCACCTCGGGCGGTTTCTCGCACACAACGGGAAAGTCGGTCGCCATGGGATTCCTGCCCGCGGACCGGGCCGTGGCCGGAACGAAATGCGAGATCGAGATCCTTGGCGAACGCCGCCCGGCCGTCGTGGTGACCGAGCCCCTCTTCGATGCGGATGGCGCCCGGATGCGGGGGTAAAGGTCGGCCCAGGCCCCGGGGAAGCAGGACTGGCAGCCCATGCAGATGCCCTTCATCCTGATCCTTGCCGCCGGAGGCTCGACCCGGATGCGGGGGGGCGACAAGCTGCTGGAGCCGGTGGAGGGCGAGCCTCTGCTGCGTCGCCTGGCGCGGCTGGCAGTGGAAACCGGCTGCCCGGTCCTGGTGGCCCATGACCCCGCCCGGGCGGCCCGGGCGGCGGTTCTTGAGGGGCTGGCCCTGCGGATCGTGGCTGTCCCCGATGCGGCAGTGGGGATGTCCGCCTCGCTGCGCGCCGGGGTGCGCGCGGCGATGGACCTGACAAATGTGCCAGACGCCGGCCTGATGATCCTGCCCGCCGACATGCCCGATATTGCGCTGGAAGACCTTGCCGGCATCGCCGCTGCCTTTCGCGCAGCGCCCGATCGCATTTGGCGCGGCGTTGCCGCAACTGGGCAGCAGGGCCATCCGGCGATCTTTCCGGCGGATCTCTGGCCGGCGCTGCTGGCCTCTTCCGGCGATCAGGGCGGCATCGCTGTCCTGCGCGCTTCTGCGGAACGCATAGCGCCCTTTGCCCTGCCCGGCCTTGCCGCGGTGACCGACCTCGACACTCCCGAAGACTGGGTCGACTGGCGCGCCCGCAATCCGGGCCGCTGACGGGGCAGCAGACGGGGCCGCAGACGGGGCCGCGGCGGAACGCCCGTTGCATCGTCACCGCCCGGCGGTCTATGGCAGGCGTGCCCTTCTTGCCTGGATTTGCCATGCCACAGCCCCTCACCCCGCTTGACGCCGCCCATGCCCGCATGGTCGGGGCACCCGAGGATGATGCCGCACGGCTGCGCTTTTACGAGCGGATCGCCGATGGCGAACTGTTCCTGCTGCTCGAGCGCGAAGCCGAAGGAAGCGACCTGGCCCCCCGGGTGTTCGAACTGGAGGAAGGGCCGGTCGTTCTGGCCTTCGATACCGAAGAGAGGCTCGCCGAATTCCTGGGTGCCCCCGCGCCTTATGCCGCCCTGCCGGGGCGTGTGATCGCCACGGCGCTGGCAGGCCAGGGCACAGGCCTGGGCCTGAACCTGGGTGTGGCGCCCTCGTCTTACCTCATCCCGGCCGAGGCGCTCGACTGGCTGGCGCAGACGCTGCAGAATGCCCCCGTTGCGGCGGAAGACAGGCCCGACCGCTTTCATGCGCCGGGCGGGTTGCCCGAGGGGCTGGTGCAGACGCTGGATGCCAAGCTTGCCCGGGCCGGTGGCCTTGCCGCGGCGGCACTGCTGGCGGGTGTAACCTGGCAAAGTGGGCGGCGGGGGCACCTTCTGGCCTTTCTGGATGCCCGGCCCGGGGCCGAAGGGCCTCTGGCCCGCGCCGCCGCCGAGGCGCTGACCTTTTCGGGGGTGGAGGCGGGCGAGATGGACGTGGTCTTCCTGACCCGAAGCGAACCCGCCGCCGAGGCGATGTCCCGGGTTTCCCTGCGCTTTGACCTGCCCGAACCCCAGAGACCCGAGCCTGCCGCGCCATCCGCGCCGGGCAGCGATCCTGACCGCCCGCCGATCCTGCGCTGATCCGTCCGGTATTGGGGTATTATGATACCTATTTTGTAAACCTCTGTTTTACTTAGATTAAATCAGACCTTCGTGGCTTGACGCTGCGCATCCTTTGCGCGATACACCGCCATCCGAGATTCCGGGGGGTCACCCCCCGCTTCAGATCGAGAGTCAGACCATGAAAACCTTCACCGCTACCCCGGCGGATATCGAGAAGAAGTGGATCCTGATCGACGCCGAAGGCGTCGTTCTGGGCCGCCTCGCAACGATCGTCGCCAATATCCTGCGCGGCAAAAACAAGCCGACCTTCACGCCGCACATGGACATGGGCGACAATGTGATCGTCATCAACGCCGACAAGATCCAGATGACCGGCAACAAGCGCGCCGACAAGCGCTACTACTGGCACACCGGCCACCCGGGCGGCATCAAGTTCCGCACTGCCCAGCAGGTGCTGGATGGCAACCACCCCGAGCGCGTGGTGGAAAAAGCGGTCGAGCGCATGATCACCCGCAACCGTCTTGGCCGCCAGCAGATGTCGAACCTGCGCGTCTATGCCGGAGCCGCCCATCCGCATGAGGCCCAGCAGCCCACCGTTCTCGACGTCAAGTCGATGAACCCGAAGAACACCCGGAGCGCCTGATCATGGCTGACATCAAATCCCTCGACGATCTGAAATCGGCCGTCTCGACCGAGGCCCCCGTGGCCGAGGCCGCTGCCCCCCGTCTGCCCCAGCGTGACAAGCTTGGCCGCGCCTATGCCACCGGCAAGCGCAAGAACGCCGTGGCCCGCGTGTGGATCAAGCCCGGCTCGGGCAAGGTCGTGGTGAACGGCAAGGAAATGGCTGTCTACTTCGCGCGCCCGGTGCTGCAGATGATCCTGCGCCAGCCCTTCACCATCGCCAATGTCGAAGGCCAGTTCGACGTGTTCGCCACCGTTGCCGGCGGCGGTCTGTCGGGCCAGGCCGGTGCGGTGAAGCACGGCGTGTCGAAGGCGCTCCAGCTTTACGAACCCGCGCTGCGCGCGCCGCTCAAGGCCGCGGGCTTCCTGACCCGCGACAGCCGTGTGGTCGAGCGCAAGAAGTACGGCAAGCGCAAGGCGCGCCGCAGCTTCCAGTTCTCGAAGCGCTGATTTTTCAGGCCATTTTGGCCGGAACGGGCGCGGCATCAGCCGCGCCCGTTCTGTTTTCCGCCCCTGGCTTCACCCTGCTTCGCGGAAGTCGCAGAGTCTGTTACGGTTGGTCGATCGTTAAGAACTAATTTACCAAGCGCCACTCTACCCTGACGTGTAATGCGGGGATAGGAATGGACGGCAGGCCTTTTTCGTATCGGCGTGAGATCGACGGCCTGCGGGCCATCGCCGTTGGCGTGGTCATCCTGTTCCATGCGGGTCTGCCGATCTTGCCTGGGGGATTTGTCGGTGTTGACGTCTTCTTCGTGATCTCGGGCTACCTGATCACCTCGATCCTGCTCATCGACCTGTCGCAAGACCGCTTCTCGATCGCGCGCTTTTACGAACGGCGGGCGCGGCGCATCCTGCCCGCGCTGTTCGTGGTGATCCTGGCCAGCCTGCCCTTTGCCTGGGCCTGGATGCTGCCCGAGCAGCTGGACGGTTTCGGGCAGAGCGTGATTGCCGCTGTCCTGTCGGTATCAAACATCCTCTTCTGGTGGCAAAGCGGCTATTTCGGGCCCGAGGCCGAGGAAATGCCGCTTCTCCATACTTGGAGCCTGGGCGTGGAAGAGCAGTTCTATGTGCTTTTCCCGCTGCTGCTGTGGCTTCTTTGGCGCCGGGCACCACGGCATCTGATGCTGGTGATGGCGGCACTCTTGGCGGGCAGCCTCGCGCTGGCCGAGCTGGCGCTGCAGCGCGATCCGATGCTTGCCTTCTACTGGCTGCCCTTCCGCGCCTGGGAACTGCTGGCTGGCGCGCTTTGTGCATTGTGGCTGTTTCACCGGCCTCTCCGGGCGCATGGGCCGCTGGCGCTTGCTGGTATCTTGCTCATCTTGGGCTCGGCGGTGGTCATGACCAAATCCACGCCATTCCCGGGCGTGTATGCGCTGGCACCTGTGGCGGGAACGGTGGCCCTGGTGCTGTTTGCCGGGCCAAGCACGCTGGCCGGACGCCTGCTTGGCACGCGGGTCATGGTCGGGATCGGACTGATCAGCTACTCGGCCTATCTCTGGCACCAACCTTTGTTCGCCTTTGCCCGGCTGCGCACGATTGGAGCGCCCTCGGGGCTTACGATGGCGGGGCTTGTGGCGGCGACTTTCGTTCTGGCCTGGGTCAGCTGGCGCTGGGTCGAGCAGCCCTTCCGGTCGGGCCGGCCGCTGCTGCCGAGCAGGTCAGCGGTCTTTGCCGCATCTGCCGCGAATGGGGCGGCGCTGTTGGCCGTGGGCGGGGCTCTGGTCCTGGGACAGGGCTTCCCGAGCCGCGTCCCTGCAGGGTCGATCGAGGCTCAGTATCTCGCCACAGCCGTGACCAGCCCCCTGCGCGATACCTGTCATTACCGGCAGATCGACCAGCGCGGTGTGTCTGAAGCCTGTCGCCTCTTCGACCTGCCGCCCCGGGTCGCAGTCCTCGGCGACAGCCATGGCGTCAGCCTGTCCTACGCGCTGGCCGAGGCTCTGCGCCCGGCGGGCCTGGGCGTGGTGCAGTTCACCCGCAGCAGCTGCGAGCCAAGCCTGACTCCGCCCCATTTCAACGAGGCTTGCGGGCGATGGACAGACGAGGCCATCGCCTGGCTGGAAGGGACCCCACAGATTTCCCATGTCGTTGTGACCTATCGGGTAACCTACCACCTGTCCGAACTCGGGCCCGAGGTGAATGCCGAACTTGAACAGATCCTCGACCGACTGGCGCGGACCAAGCACGTGATCTTTCTGATGCAATCGCCCGAACTGCCCGACGATGTGCAGAAGATCGCCCATCTGCTCTCGCAGGACGCCGGGCCTGGCCTGCCAGGCGCCTCCAGGCTTGACTGGGACGCGCGGCGCGCGCCGTTCGAGCGGTTCCGGCAGGTGGGGCTGTCCGACAAGGTCGTGGTCGATCCGACCCCCCTGTTCTGCAATCTCCACGCCTGTATCGCCGGGCGGGACGGACTGGCCTTCTATACCGACGACCACCACCTGTCGCTCGGAGGAGCGCGCCTAGTGGTGACGAGGCTCTTGCCGCTGCTTCCTGCGCCGGAACTCCTGTCGCGGCGAGAGAACTAGGTCACGCCACCTGCCCCGCCGCCCAACCGCTCGACCAGGCCCATTGGAAGTTGTAGCCGCCAAGCCAACCCGTCACATCCACGACCTCGCCAACGAAAAAGAGGCCGGGCACCGACCTGGCCTCCATCGTCCGCGCATCCAGTGCATCGGTGTCCACCCCCCCGAGCGTCACCTCGGCGGTGCGATAGCCCTCCGTGCCGACCGGCTTCACCACCCAGGCCTGGGCCTGCGCGGCCAGCCGCTCGACCGCGGCGTTGGACAGGGCGGCCAGGGTACCTGACAGCCCCGCCTCGGCCTCCAGATGCCGCGCCAGCCGCTCGGGCAGGTATCGGGCCAGCAGGGTACGCGGCGCGGCACGCCCCTCGGCCCCGCGCGCGGCGCGCAAGGCGCTCGCCAGATCGATGCCGGGGGCAAGATCCAGCGTCAACGCCTCGCCCTCCCGCCAGTAGGACGAGATCTGCAGGATCGCCGGACCCGACAGCCCCCGATGGGTGAAAAGCACCGCCTCGTCAAAGGCCGTGCGTCCGGCCTTGACCCTTCCCGCCACCGCCACGCCGGCCAAGGGGGCCAGCCGCGCCAGTTCCTGCTCGGCAAAGGTCAGTGGCACCAGCGCGGGCCGCGTCTCGGTCACCGGCAGGCCGAACCGCTCGGCCAGCCGATAACCATAGGCGCTTGCCCCCATCTTGGGGATCGACTTGCCCCCCGTTGCCACAACGACAGAGGCTGCCCGCACCGGCCCGCGCGGGGTGTCCAGTTGGAACCCACCCGCTACCTGCCGCACTTCGCCCGGCGCACAGCCAAGCCAAAGCGCGGCCCCGGCCCGTTCCATGTCGCCACGCAGCAAAGCAACGATCTGGGTGGCGGGGCCATCACAGAACAGTTGCCCCAATGTCTTTTCGTGCCAAGCGATCCCGGCCGCATCGAGCCGCGCGATGAAATCCCACTGGGTGAATCGCTTGAGCGCCGACAGCGCAAAACGCGGATTGCCCGACAGGAACCGGTCCGCTGCAATGCCCAGATTGGTGAAATTGCAACGCCCCCCGCCCGAGATGCGGATCTTCTCGCCCGGGGCCTTGGCATGGTCGATGACGAGCACCCGCCGCCCCCGGCGCGCGACCTCGATGGCGCAGAACATGCCGGCCGCACCGGCCCCCAGGATGACGACATCGACCTTTTCCATGCCCGCCCTCCTAACTGTCGCAAGCCGCGTGGGCAACGGAACTTTCCGGCGTTTTGCCTCTTGCGGCCCCCTTGGCGCTTCGCTAAACAGCCGCGCAGTTGGGGCGTCGCCAAGTGGTAAGGCAGCGGTTTTTGGTACCGCCATTCCTAGGTTCGAATCCTAGCGCCCCAGCCATCCTTACCGCCCGCGCATTTCCCTCCCAAGGACACAGCCCCTGCGCATTCGCGCACAGCGCAAGGGCCATTTGAGTCTTTCCTGTGCGGTGGTTTTCCGGCAGGAAACTGGCAAGGATCATGCCAGATGGAATGGAGCCTTCCATGTCTACCAGCAGCGCCCCTGTCGAAATCGGCCGCGTCGGCCTGACCGTGCGCGACCTGACGCGTACGGCCGACTATTACCGCCGGCTTCTTGGCCTGGCGACGCTGCAGTCGGATGGCAGCACGATGATCCTTGGGGCCGGGGACACCCCGCTGCTGGAGCTGCGCTCGGACCCCGCCGCCCGGCAAAGCTCACGGCGCGAGGCTGGGTTGTTCCACACTGCCTTTCTCATGCCAGCGCGCGCCGACCTTGGCGCCTGGCTGCGCCATGTTGCCCAGGCGCAGATACCCGTAACCGGGGCGTCCGACCACTTGGTGAGCGAGGCGCTTTACCTGGACGACCCCGAGGGCAATGGCATCGAAGTCTATGTCGACCGCCCACGCGAAACATGGATGACCGACGACGGAACGATCCGGATGGCAACCGAACGGCTGGATATCGATGATCTCTTGGCCGCCGCAGGTCCCGCCTACGTCGAGGCGCCGGAGGGTATGGTCATCGGCCATGTGCATCTGCAGGTGGGCGATGTGGCGCAGGCCGAGGGGTTCTATCGCGACAGGCTGGGGTTCGAGGTGAAGGCGCACTACCCGGGCGCGAGCTTTCTCAGCACCGGGGGCTATCACCACCATTTGGGCGCCAATGTCTGGAACAGCCGTGGCGCGGGGGTGCGAACCTATCCCTCCACCGGCCTTGCCGAACTGGAACTGCGGGCGGATGACGCGCCCTATCAGGCCCTTGTCGCGCGCCTGGGGACGGACAAACCGACAGATCCCTGGGGCACCGAAATCGTGCTGACCCGCAAAGCCAGCTGACCACCCCGCGCGGCGCAAGGAAAAAGGGGCCCCGTCGCCGGGGCCCCTTCCGTTGCTTGGGAGGCAGTGCCTCTCAGTCCTTCTTCTGCATCGCCTCTTCCAGCTTCTGCTTTTCAGCGTCCGTCAGTTGAGGACGGTCGATCACCAGCTTGAGGCTGTCGATCGCGCCGGTAAAGGCGAAGGGCACCTGATAGGCCTTGTCGTTCACCGGGGTGCCGGTGTCCGAACCAATGTCCATGTTCTCGTCCCAGGCGAGGATCAGCGGGATCGTATGGTCCATCTTCTGGGTATCCACGGCGGTTCCATTGACCGACAGAACCCCTGTGCCGGGCTGGCCGATGCCGCTGAGGTTGTTGAAGGCCAGCGTCGCAATTCCCATGCCATCGTAGGTGAAGTCGAAGACGAGCGTGTGCTTGCCGGCCGGCAGCGCGTCTTTCGCCTGCCAGGTCTGCTGCTTCAGTCCCACAAGGTTCCAATCGAACGTCGGCTTGCCCTTGTCGAGGTAGAAGCCATAGCCGCCGAACCGCCCGCCCTGGGTGATGATCATGCCATCGCCGCCGCCCTCTGGCACCGTTACTTCGGCGGTGATGGTGTAAGAGGCGTTCAGGATCGACGGGGCCACCCCGTTCGAGATACCCGTCATCGCCGGGGGGAAGTCGAACTCGGACCGGCCGGCAGTGACACTGGGCCGGGGTGCCACCAGGCGGGTGGCAACCGAGGCATCCAGCGGCAGAACCTGGTACTTCTTGGCCTGCTCCCACCAGACGGCCTCTAGCTCCTTCACCTTTTCAGGCATCTGCGCGGCCAGATCGGTGTTCTGAGTCCAGTCCTTGGACAGGTCATAGAGTTCCCATTCCGGCTTGGCAGGATCGGGAATGGCCGGCCCCATGGTCACCCAGGAGGGGCGCTGGACCTTGTCCACCAGCGACCAGCCCTCGTGATAAAGGGCGTAGTTTCCCATCATCTCGAAGTACTGGGTGCGGTGGTGCGAAGGTTCGTCGACATTGGTCTTGTCAAAGGTATAGGCGAAACTCGTCCCTTCGATAGGGCTTTGCGGGATTCCGTCCACCACCGAGGGCTGACGAATATTTGCCACCTCGAGGATGGTCGGCACCACGTCGATCACATGGGCGAACTGGTTGCGCACACCGCCCTTGTCCGTGATGACCTTGGGCCAGGCCACCGCCATGCCCTGCCGCGTGCCACCGAAGTAGGACGAGATCTGCTTGGTCCATTTGAACGGCGTGTCAAAGGCCCAAGACCAGGCGACCGTCATATGGTTGTAGGTGTATTCGGTCCCCCAGATGTCATAGAAATCCTTCAACTGCGCCTCGACCGGCACGTTGACACCGTTGAAACTCGCGACCTCGTTCGGGGTGCCGATGAGCGTGCCTTCCGCCGAAGCGCCGTTGTCGCCCGAGATGTAGATGATCAGCGTATTGTCCAGATCGCCGTTCGCCTCCACCGCGTCGATCACCCGCCCGATCTCGTGATCGGTATAGGCAAGGTAGGCGCCATAGACGTTGGCCTGCCGGATGAACATCTTCTTCTCATCATCCGTCAGCTGATCCCAGTTCTTCAGAAGGTCCGAAGGCCAGGGCGTAAGCTCAGCCGTTTCCGGGATCACGCCCAGCCGCTTCTGATTGGCAAAGATGGTGTCGCGCAGCTTGTTCCAGCCCTCGTCGAACAGCTTCATTTCGGTGATCTTGTCGACCCATTCCTTGGTCGGATGGTGCGGCGCGTGGGTGCCGCCAGGGGCATAATAGACGAACCAGGGCGTCTGCGGCGAGAGCGTGTCAAGCTGCGCCATGTACTCGATCGCCTCATCCGCCATGGCGGTGATCAGGTTGAAACCCTTCTCGCTTTCGTAAGGGTAGATCTGGGTCGTGTTGCGGAACAGGTTTCCGGGGGTCCACTGGCTGGTGTCGCCGCCCATGAAGCCGTAGAAATAGTCAAAGCCCATGCCCGTGGGCCATTGGTCGAACGGCCCCATCATGCTGATCTGGAACCCAGGCGTGTTGTGGTTCTTGCCATACCAGGACGTGTTGTAGCCGTTGTCCTTGAGGATACGCCCGACCGTGGCCTTGTCCTTCGTGATGACGCTGTCATAGCCCGGATAACCCGTCGCCTGTTCCGCGATCACGCCGAAACCCGCCGAATGGTGGTTGCGCCCCGTCAGCAGCGCCGCGCGCGTCGGCGAGCAGAGCGAGGTCGAGTGCATGTTGGTGTAGCGCAGGCCCATCTCGGCGATGCGGTCGAGCGCCGGTGTGGGGATCACGCCGCCAAAGGTCGAGGGCGCGCCGAAGCCCATGTCGTCGGTCAGGATCAGCAGCACGTTGGGTGCCCCATCCGGGGGCGCGATGCGCGGCTGCCAGAACGGTGTCGATTCCAGCGCATTGAGCTTGATCACCCCGCCAAAAGGCAGATCCGGCGCGGGCAACTGCAGCCCGTCGATCGCGCGCGTCGCGGCAGGCGAGCCAAGCGGGGCCTGCGACTGCTGCGCCGCAGCCCCTCCCGCCCCGAGCAATGCCAGCCCCGCCGCGGCCACCAGGCCACGCGCCAGACCAAACAGTCTATCTTGATACGTGAATTGCATCCCATCGTCCCCCTGAAGACTGGTCTTGCCAACTGCAACCGGGCAGCGAACCCGGGCGCCCAGCATAGGCACCCGGGGAAACAGGAACTCAGTAGATCGCCGCACGGCGGAAGCTGCGCCGCGCCACGCCCGCATAGGACACCGGCGTCAACGGCATGCCGATCACGTCGATGAAGACCGAAACCTGCGCACCCATCAACGGAATCTCGCCCTGCACCGGGTCGACCGCATAGCTCAGCACATCACCTTCGAGCTTTGGGTCCTTCAGGACAACGACTGTCTGTTGCAACACGCCGTCCACGATCATCGACAGATCGGCATTCGGCGGGTCGGACAGGAAGCTGTCGGTGCCTTCCGACCAGAAGGGCACGAAGCGCGCGGTTTCCATGTTGCCGGCCACCCGATCGGGGCGATCCGAGAAGAACAGCGTGACAGGGTTCACATTCTGCAGGCTGATCCGACCGGTTGCCGGGTCATAGGTCATGCCGAGTGCGGTCTGCACGAACAGAAAATCCGCCGTTGCCTCGGTTTCTGCTGCAACACGGCTCGCGAGGCCCAAACCGGCGGCCAGCGCGGCCGCCCCGCCCAGCACCGTGCGGCGGCTGGGTTGCATCTGGCCGTGGGCCGGTCTGCGTTCATCTTGATTCATCGCATTCTCCGATTGCGTCCACATCTTGGATCGGGGCCTGAACCCCATACTATACTCAGACCCAATGCTAGACCTGCGTCCATCCGGAATTTGACCCGGCACGCCACGATCCCGCCTTCCGCAGGGGCACCCCGATTTCATGGCCAAGTGGCGGCGAGGTTTCATGCAACTGTTACAAAACTCTTACATAACGGTCGCGAACCGCGCGTACCCCGGCGGCAAGGTCGTCAAACGGCGCCCTTCTCAGGCGAATCCCTTCAGGAGATCACGATGTCCTCCATCAAACTCACCGTCTCGGCCCTGGCCCTCGGCGCGATGTCCGCGACTGCCGGCCATGCGCGTGACAACGTGCAAAGCGCTGGTTCCTCGACCGTGCTGCCCTATGCCACCATCGTTGCCGAAGCCTTCGGCGAAAACTTCGATTTCAAGACGCCGGTCGTCGAATCCGGCGGCTCGGGCGCTGGCCGCAAGAAGTTCTGCGAAGGTGTTGGCGAAAACACCATCGACATCGCCAACTCTTCCAGCCGCATCACCCAGAAGGACATCGACCTCTGCACCCAGAATGGCGTGACCGAGATCATGGAAGTCCGCTTCGGGTATGACGGCATCGTCTTCGCCTCGGACATTGCCGGCCCCGATTTCGCCTTTACCCCGGCCGACTGGTACAACGCACTGGCCGCGGAAGTCGTGAAGGACGGCGCGATCGTCGCCAACACGAACACTACCTGGGATCAGGTGAATGCCGCCCTGCCCGCTCAGCCGATCATGGCCTTCATCCCCGGCACCAAGCACGGCACCCGCGAAGTGTTCGACACCAAGGTGATCGTGCAGGGCTGTGAAGACTCCGGCGCCTTCGAGGCCTTCAAGGCCGCCGCCGGCGGCGACGAGGATATGGCCGAAGAGAAGTGCATGAAGCTGCGCACCGACGGCAAGTCGGTGGACGTCGACGGCGACTACACCGAGACGCTCGCCCGCATCGCCGCCAACAAGCAGGCGATCGGCGTGTTCGGCCTGTCGTTCTACCAGAACAACACCGACAAGCTGAAGGTCGCCACGATCAACGGCGTCGTTCCCACGGTCGACAGCGTTGCAGCCGGCGAGTATCCGGTTTCGCGTCCGCTCTACTTCTACGTCAAGAAGGCGCACCTGGGTGTGATCCCTGGCCTGCAGGAATACATCGACTTCTTCGTGTCCGATGACATCGCTGGCCCGGATGGCCCGCTGGCCGCCTATGGCCTGGTGCCCGATCCGGAACTGGCCAAGACCCAGGAAGCGGTGGCCAACGGCACCGTGATGGGTCCGCTGAACTAAGCCTTCCCCGGGGTGGCGCCCAGGCGCCACCCCATTCCCTTCTTTGCGGACATTTTCATGAGCGTTGGTCTCCTCTCGCTGATCCTCCTGTTGCTTGCCGTCGCGGGCTTCTTCCTGGGCAGGTCCCGGGCGATCGCTTCTTCCGGGGGGGATACCCGTCGCCTGCATTCCCGTCCCCAGTTCCACGGCTTTGCGGCATTCCTGTTCACCGCAGTGCCGGGCTTTCTTGTCATGGTGGTCTGGCTGATCATTCAGCCCATGGCGATCGAAGGCCGCATCGACAGCATGATCCCCGACAGGCTTGCCCCCGACATGGCCGCGCGTCAGCTGGCCATGTCCGATGTGCGCCGGGTGGCGGGTGGGCTTGACGTTGCGGTCGCACAGGGCCGGATGAAGGCCGACGACCTTCCCGCCATGAAGTCGGACCTGGCCGCCGTCCGCGCGCAGCTTGCCGAAGTGGGCGTGGCGCTGGGGTCGGACATTCAGCCCGAAATATATGAAGCGGCCCTTGTCTACCGTGATCTTGGACACATGGCCTCGGTGGGGATGACCATCGCGGCGCTCGCCGCCGCCGTCGCGGGCTTTGTCTATGGCCAGAGCCGGATCCGGATGGGCTTTCGCGCCCGGAACGCCACGGAACGCTTTACCGTGGTCGTGCTGTTTATCGCCTCGACCGTCGCCGTGCTGACAACCGTCGGGATCGTGCTGTCGCTCGTCTTCGAGACGCTGCACTTCTTCACGCTCTACCCGGCGATGGATTTCCTCTTCGGCACCGTCTGGAACCCGCAGTTCCATGGTGGTTCTTCGCTTGGCTTGCTGCCGCTGCTGTGGGGCACACTCTATGTCTCGTTCATCGCCCTTCTGGTGGCCGTGCCGATCGGGCTGATGTCGGCGATCTACCTGTCGGAATACGCCTCGCGCCGCGTCCGGACCGTGGTCAAGCCGCTGATCGAGATCCTCGCGGGGATCCCCACGATCGTTTATGGCCTGTTCGCCCTGATCACCGTGGGGCCGATGCTGCGCGACTACTTCGCCCAGCCTCTGGGGTTGGGCGACAGCTCATCCTCGGTGATGACGGCGGGCATCGTCATGGGGATCATGGTCATTCCGTTCGTCTCCTCGTTGTCCGACGACATCATCAACGCTGTTCCCCAGTCGCTGCGCGACGGCTCGCTCGGCCTCGGCGCCACGCCGTCCGAGACGATCCGCAAGGTCGTGCTGCCCGCGGCCCTGCCGGGCGTGGTGGGCGCGATCCTGCTGGCCGCCAGCCGCGCCATCGGCGAGACGATGATCGTCGTCATGGGTGCCGGCGCTGCTGCCAAGCTCAGCATGAACCCCTTCGAGGCGATGACCACCGTAACCGTCAAGATCGTCAGCCAGCTGACCGGAGACACCGAGTTTGCCTCGCCTGAGACGCTTGTCGCCTTCGCGCTTGGCCTGTCGCTGTTCGTCATCACGCTGGGGCTGAACGTCTTTGCCCTCTACATCGTGCGCAAGTACCGGGAGCAATACGAATGACCGACATCAGCGCCGCATCCGCTGCCCCGGCACGCCGCAAGGGCTCGCTTCTGACCCAGGACGCGCTCACCCGCAAGCGCAACGCCGCCGAGGGCCGCTTCAAGGCCTATGGCATCGTTGCAATCGCATTGGCCATGTTGGCCCTTGTTGCCCTGCTGATCTCGATCTTCGCGGCGGGTCTGCCCTCGTTCCGGCAGACCTTCATCACGATCCCGATCGAACTGCCCGCCGAAAAGCTCGACAAGGCAGGAAACCGCAACCCGGCCGAAATGGCCAAGGTGACGACGGTCGGTTACACCTCGGTCATCAATGCCGCACTTGAGAAGGTGATCGAGGAAAAGGGCCTGTCCACCGAGGGGCTGACCCCAAAGCAGATCGGCGGGCTCATCTCGCAGGAAGCCCCGGCGCAACTGCGCAACTATGTGCTTGCCAACCCCGATGTGGTCGGCACGACCATCGACTTCGAACTTCTGGCCAACGGCAGGGTTGACGGCTTCTTCAAGGGGCGCGTCACCATGGAAAGCGCCCAGCTCGACTCGAACATCTCGCCTGAACAGCTCGCCATGGCGCAGGAATTGACCGATGCCGGCATCATGGCCAAGCGCTTCAACTGGGGCTTCCTGACCAACCCCGATGCCTCTGACCAGCGGCCCGAGGCCGCGGGACTTGGCGTGGCGATCCTTGGCTCGCTCTACATGATGATCGTGGTCCTGGTGCTGTCGTTGCCCATCGGCGTGGCCGCGGCGGTCTACCTGGAGGAGTTCGCCCCCAAGAATTTCTGGACCGACCTGATCGAGGTCAACATCGCGAACCTCGCCGCCGTGCCCTCGATCGTGTTCGGTATTCTCGGGCTTGCGGTGTTCATCAACTTCGCGGGCCTGCCGCAATCGGCACCCATCGTCGGCGGTCTTGTCCTGACGTTGATGACGCTGCCGCGGATCATCATCCCCTCGCGCGCGGCGCTCAAGGCGGTCCCGCCTTCGATCCGCGATGCCGCACTCGGGGTTGGCGCCTCGAAGCTGCAGTCGGTCTTCCACCATGTGCTGCCGCTGGCCGCGCCCGGCATCCTGACCGGCATGATCATCGGCCTGGCCCAGGCCCTGGGGGAAACCGCGCCGCTGCTGCTGATCGGCATGGTGGCCTTCGTGCGCGACTATCCCGGACCCCTGCCCGGCGGTCTCTTCGACCCGGCCTCGGCCCTGCCCGTGCAGGTCTTCAGCTGGACAACCCGGGGCGATCCCGGCTTTGTGGAACGTGCATCCGGTGCCATCATCGTGCTGCTCGTCTTCCTTCTGATCATGAACGCGGTCGCCATCATACTGCGCCGCCGCTTTGAACGCCGCTGGTAAGGGGCATAAACCGATGAACGACATGCGAATTGCGGAGAGAACCGTGGACGCCAACCAAGCCAAGATCGCCGCCCGTGGCGTACAGGTGCACTACGGCAGCAACCATGCGCTGAAGGATGTCGATGTCGATATCCTCGACAAGACGGTGACAGCCTTCATCGGCCCTTCGGGCTGCGGCAAATCCACCTTCCTGCGCTGCCTGAACCGGATGAACGACACGGTTCCCAGCTGCCGGGTGGATGGCAAGATCACGCTCGACGGCGAGGATATCTACGACGCAAAGGTCGACCCGGTGCAGTTGCGCGCCAAGGTGGGCATGGTGTTCCAGAAACCGAACCCCTTCCCCAAGTCGATCTACGAAAACGTCGCCTACGGCCCTCGCATCCACGGCCTCACCCGTTCCAAGGCCGAGCTTGACCAGATCGTCGAAAGCTCGCTGCGCAAGGCCGCGCTCTGGAACGAGGCCAAAGACCGGCTCGACTCGCCCGGCACCGGCCTGTCCGGCGGCCAGCAGCAGCGCCTGTGCATCGCGCGGGCCATCGCCACCTCGCCCGAGGTGCTGCTGATGGACGAACCCTGCTCGGCGCTTGACCCCATCGCCACGGCCCAGGTCGAGGAACTGATCGACGAATTGCGCAGCCAGTTCTCGGTCGTGATCGTGACCCACTCGATGCAGCAGGCCGCCCGCGTCAGCCAGCGCACCGCCTTCTTCCACCTGGGCAACCTCGTCGAATATGGCGAGACCGGCCAGATCTTCACCAATCCGCAGGATCCGCGCACCGAATCCTACATCACCGGCCGGATCGGCTGAGGAGGAACTAATGATTACCGAACCGCATATCGCCTCGGTCTTCGACCGGGATCTCGAGGCCATTCAGGCCATGATCATGAAGATGGGCGGCCTTGTCGAAGCGGGGATCCTCGACGCCGCCCAGGCCCTGGAATCCCGCGACGATGAACTGGCCGAACGTGTCCGCAAGGCAGACAAGGGCATCGATGCGCTGGACGAACAGATCAATGCCGAAGCCGCCCGGCTGATTGCGCTGCGCGCGCCCCAGGCGGGCGACCTGCGCACCGTGCTGACCGTCATGCGCATTTCGAACGCACTCGAACGCTGCGGCGATCTGGCAAAGAACATCGCCAAACGCTCGATGGTCCTCAGCCAGTCACCCGCCATTGGCGACACCGCCGGGGCGCTCCGGCGCATGGCCAAGGTGGTCGAGCAACTGCTGAAGGACGCGCTTGATGCCTATATCCAGCGCGACGCCGATCTGGCCCGCGATGTGCGTCAGCGCGATCGCGACGTCGACCAGATGTACAACTCGCTGTTCCGCGTGTTCCTGACCCACATGCTGGAAGACCCGCGCAACATCACCACCTGCATGCACCTGCATTTCATCGCCAAGAACATTGAACGCATGGGCGACCATGCCACCGGGGTCGCCGAACAGGTGATCTACCTGGTCACCGGCACCATGCCTGACGACGAGCGGCCCAAGGCAGACATCACCTCGGTGATGCCGGTGAACGGTAGCCTCTGATGGCCTCGGTCGAGCTGCCCACTGTTCTGGTCGTCGAGGATGAACCCGCGCAGCGCGAGGTTCTGTCCTACAATTTCGAGGCCGAGGGGTTTCGCGTGGCCCAGGCCGGCAACGGCGAAGAAGCGTTGATCCTGGTGGAAGAGGTCGCGCCGGACGTGATCGTGCTGGACTGGATGTTGCCCAATGTCTCGGGCATCGAGGTCTGCCGCCGCCTGAAGTCGCGCCCCGAGACGCGAGGCGTTCCGATCATCATGCTGTCGGCCCGGTCGGAAGAGGTCGACCGGGTGCGCGGCCTGGAAACCGGGGCGGATGACTATGTGATCAAGCCCTACTCCGTGGTCGAGCTGATGGCACGGGTGCGGGCGCAACTGCGTCGCTCGCGCCCGGCCTCGGTGGGCGTTGTCCTCACCTTTGACGACATCCGGCTCGATCCCGAAAGCCACCGCGTGTATCGCGCCGAAAAGGTGCTGAAACTTGGCCCGACCGAGTTCCGCCTGCTGTCCACCTTCATGGAGAAGCCTGGCCGCGTCTGGAGCCGGGAACAGCTTCTCGACCGCGTCTGGGGCCGCGACATCTACGTCGATACCCGCACGGTCGATGTCCATATCGGGCGGCTGCGCAAGGCGCTCTGCGCCTTTGGCGGCGAAGACCCGCTGCGCACGGTGCGCGGCGCGGGCTATGCCCTGGGCTGAGCCGTCGACAGCACGCCCCTGACCCAAGCGCCCGCCTGGCCCTGCCCGGCGGGCGTACTTGTTTCCGGCTCACGGCGGCTGGCGGGGCCTTTGCCACAATCTCGCCACACTGTTCCTCAGGTAACAGCGCAGAATCGACTCATGGGGCAGATTGATCTCAACGCTTCCGAAAGGTTGCGCACTTCGGTTCAGCGCCGAGGGTGGCAAGACCGGCTACTTCCCCGCCGGACGACCGTTGATCAGGCCCGTCGCTTTCCCCAAGCACCTGATCGGCAAGGCCCCGGCGCTGCACCGAAGCCCGATTGGGCAAGCCGGACCCCAGCCGGCCCCCGAATGGTGTTCTTAACGAGTGATTTGAGGCCTTCGGCAGTCGCTCCGGCGGCTGCCGAACGGACCACCCGTTGTTCCCGGTGGCCGGCCCAGCCGGACGCCCCCTGTTGACGAGTGAACGGTTGCCCAGACCGGGGCTCCGACCGGGATCGACTTTTCGGGTACACAGGCCCGGCACCGAAAGGTGTCGGGCCTGCTTTTTTGTGCCGCCTTGCGTCAATCGGCGCAGGGCAAAGGAAAGCCCCGAAGCGGGCCGTGGCACGCTTCGGGGCGAACAGAGAGCCAAAGGGCCTGATGGATCAGCTGCACCCGCTCGTGCCGCCGCAGGTGTTGCACTTCATGCAGGTGCCATTGCGCACCAGCGTGTAGTTGCCGCACTCGCCGCAGGGGTCGCCCTCATAGCCCTGCATCTTGGCCTTGGTGCGCGCGTCCATCCCGACCGTGCCCGTCGCCAGCGCCGTCGCGCCGATCGAGGTTTCCGAGAAGGCCACGGCACTGCCATCGGCATACAGCGCCGAGGAGGTGATGCCACCCTGCAGAACCACCAGTTCCTGCGGCAGCCGCTTGCGCAGATAGCCGGTCGAGCTGATCGACTTCAGCAGTTCCACCGATTTCGACGCAGCCGCCTCGCTCACCTCGCCGATGTTGCGCTTGCCCTCTTCCTCGCCCCGACCAAGGTCGTCAAACGACGCGCCCAGCGGCTTCACATGCGCGAGGTCAGTGCGGTCCAGGTAGCTGACCGCAAGTTCGCGGAAGATGTAGTCGAGGATCGAGGTCGCGTTCTTGATCGAGTCATTGCCCTGCACCATGCCCGCCGGCTCGAACCGGGTGAAGGTGAAGGCTTCGACGAATTCCTCAAGCGGAACACCGTATTGCAGGCCAACGCTCACAGCAATTGCGAAGTTGTTCATCATCGCCCGGAAGCCGGCGCCTTCCTTGTGCATGTCGATGAAGATCTCGCCCAGGCTGCCGTCCTGATATTCGCCTGTCCGCAGATAGACCTTGTGTCCGCCGACAATCGCCTTCTGGGTATAGCCCTTGCGGCGCTCGGGCAGTTTCTCGCGGTGGCTGCGGACGATTTCCTTGACGATGACCTTCTCGATGATCTTCTCCGCCAGAACCTGCGCTTTCTCGGTGGGTGTGCCGGTGGCGAGGATTTCCTCGGCCTCCTCGTCATCCTCGACCAGAGCCGAGGCCAGCGGCTGGCTGAGCTTGGAGCCATCGCGATACAGCGCGTTGGCCTTCACACCCAACTTCCACGACAGCTCGTAAGCTGCGAGAGTATCAGAGATACTTGCCGTGTTCGCCATGTTGATCGTCTTCGAGATCGCCCCCGAGATGAAGCTTTGCGCGGCGGCCATCATGTGGATGTGGCTTTCCACCGACAGATAGCGCGTGCCCGTCTTGCCGCAGGCATTGGCGCAATCGAAGACCGGATAGTGCTCGGGCTTCAGATGCGGGGCACCCTCAAGCGTCATCGTTCCGCAGACATGGTCATTCGCCGCGGCGACCTGCGCCTTGCTGAAACCCAGGTGGGCCAGCAGGTCGAAGGTCGGATCGGCCAGCTTTTCCGCCGGGATTCCCAGCGTGCCCTGGCAGAATTCCTGCCCGAGCGTCCACTGGTTGAACACGAAGCGGATGTCGAAGGCCGTCGGCAGCGCCGCTTCGATCTTCTCGATCTCGGCCGAGCCGAATCCATGGCCGATCAGCGCGGTGTGGTTGATCGCAGGGGCCTGACCCAGGCTGCCGTGGCCCACGGCATGGGCCACGATCTCGGCCACCTGCGCGGGGGTGTAGCCCAGCTTTTCCAAAGCAGCTGGAACGCTTTGGTTGATAATCTTGAAGTAACCGCCACCCGCGAGCTTCTTGAACTTCACCAGCGCAAAATCGGGCTCGATGCCGGTGGTGTCACAATCCATCACCAGGCCGATGGTGCCGGTGGGGGCGATCACGGTGGTCTGCGCGTTGCGGAAACCATGCGCCTCGCCCAGGCTCAGGGCCTCGTCCCAGGCCTGGCGGGCCAGCGCGATCAGCGTACGGTCGGGGCAATTCGCGGCATCGAGCGGCACCGGCGCCACGTTCACCGCCTCATAGCCCGCCGCCTCGCCCATCGCGGCGCGGCGGTGGTTGCGGATGACACGCAGCATATGGGCGCGGTTGCGGGCGTAGCCCGGGAAGGCGCCCAGTTCCGCCGCCATCTCGGCCGACGTGGCATAGGCCACCCCGGTCATGATCGCGGTCAGCGCGCCGCACAGCGCCCGGCCCTCAGCCGAGTCATAGCCGAGACCCATATTCATCAGCAGCCCGCCGATATTGGCATAGCCGAGACCCAGGGTCCGGAAATCGTAGGACAGCTGCGCGATCTCTTTCGACGGGAACTGTGCCATCATCACGCTGATCTCCAGCGTTACCGTCCAAAGCCGGCTTGCGTGCACATAGCCCTCGGCGTCGAACTTGCCGCCCTTGTAGAAGGTCAGCAGGTTCATCGACGCCAGGTTGCAGGCCGTGTCATCAAGGAACATGTATTCCGAACAGGGGTTCGACCCGCGGATCGGTCCATCTTCCGGGCAGGTATGCCAGGCGTTCACCGTGTCGTGGAACTGGATGCCCGGGTCGGCGCAGGCCCAGGCGGCATGGCCAATCTGGTCCCACAGCTCGCGCGCCTTGACGGTCTTGGCGACCTTGCCGTCGGTGCGGCGGATCAATTCCCAGTCGGCATCCTCGCGCACGGCGCGCAGGAAGGCATCGGTCACCCGGACCGAGTTGTTCGAGTTCTGGCCCGAGACGGTGATATAGGCTTCCGAATCCCAATCGGTGTCATAGGTAGGGAATTCGATGCTGCCAAACCCCTGGCGGGCGTACTGCAGAACGCGGTTCACATAAGTCTCGGGGATCATGGCCTTCTTGGCCGAGCGGATCGCCGTCTTGAGGGCCCCGTTGCGCGCCGGGTCCGTCGCATCTGCCGCCGCGCCGTCCCAGGATTTGATTGCGGCGAAGATCTCGTTCAGCTTTTGCTCATGCATCTTGGAGCCGGCCACAAGCGAGGCGACCTTCTGCTCTTCGATGACCTTCCAGTTGATGAACTGCTCGATATCGGGGTGATCCATATCGCAGATCACCATCTTGGCCGCGCGCCGCGTGGTGCCGCCCGACTTGATGGCGCCCGCCGCCCGGTCGCCGATCTTGAGGAAGCCCATCAGGCCCGAGGACTTGCCGCCACCCGACAGCTTTTCACCCTCGCCCCGCAGGCTGGAGAAGTTGGTGCCGGTGCCCGAACCATACTTGAACAGGCGCGCCTCGCGGACCCACAGGTCCATGATCCCGCCTTCGTTGACCAGGTCGTCGCTGACCGACTGAATGAAGCAGGCATGGGGCTGCGGATGCTCATAGGCGCTGTCCGACTTGGTCAGCTTGCCGGTCTGGTAGTCGACATAGAAATGCCCCTGCGACGGGCCGTCGATCCCGTAGGCCCAATGCAGACCGGTGTTGAACCACTGCGGTGAATTTGGTGCCGCCATCTGACATGCTAGCATGTAGCGCATTTCATCGTGATAGGCGCGGGCATCCGCCTCGGTCGAGAAGTAGCCGCCTTTCCATCCCCAATAGGCCCAGGCGCCGGCCAGGCGGTCGAACACCTGGCAGGCCGAGGTTTCGCCCACGAAGCGCTCGGCTTCGGGCAGGGTCGCGAGCGCAGCCTCATCGGGAACGGACCGCCACAGGAACTCGGGCACGCCCTTTTCCTTGACGCGCTTCAGGCGTGCGGGAACGCCAGCCTTGCGGAAGTACTTCTGTGCGAGCACGTCCGAGGCAACCTGGCTCCAGCCCTCGGGCACTTCGACCGCCTCATTGCGGAAGACGACCTTGCCGTCGGGATTGCGGATTTCCGATACGGTGGTGGTGAAGGTCAGCGCCCCGTAGGCGCCCGTCTCGGCCGTGGTGAATTTCCGTTCGATCTTCATCTCTGCCCCATGCTCCCGCTTTGTGGCCGGCGGGGTGTGTCCCCCGTCTGGCGAATTCCCTGCCCGGGCGCGTTGCAGAAAGGCACAGCGCAGCAGGGCCCTGAAGGCACTAGCCTCCAAGCCATCGCACCCTTTCGGCTGCGGCCCTGTGTTCTGTCGTCTGTCCCCTCCGGCACCACTATATGTAGTGGTTTGCCCGGCTACCGGATCAATCTGTATCCTTTCGCGGCGTCTCGCAACGGGAAATTCGGGCTTATCCACAAAATTTAGATGCTTGACGCGAACAGGACACATCATGTGGGGCAGATGTGACGATTCCCGTTCAGGCTGCATCGGCATGAATCCATGCTGATGCAAGCCTTTGGCGCAGGAGCCTTAGAAATCAGGCGAATTATCAACCTGTTGCGCCGCTGTGGCCCGGGAGATCCGGCCAAGTGCAAAATTCAGGCAGTCGAAGCCTTTTCGGGCGGGCGGCGGTTGATCAGCACGATTCCCACCGCCACCAGCCCCAGCGCCCCGATCAGGCCCGGCCCCATAGGCTCCCCCAGAAACAGCCAGCCGAACCCGACTGACAGAACCGGCGTGAGGAACGAGAAACTCGCCACCCCCGAGGCCGGATAGACCGAAAGAAGCCACAGCCAGGCAATGAACCCGCCCGCCACCACAACGACCGACTGGAACGCGAGGCCCCAGAGGTGGATCGGCTGCAGATCGCGGATCAGCGGTCCGAACAGCGGCGACAGCGCCAAGAGCACCGGGCCGGACACCAGCACCATCCAGAAAAGCTGTGTCTCGGGCCGCTCGCGCACCATGGCGCTGCCGCGCGCCAGATAGGCGGTGCCCGCCCAGCCAAAGGCCGCCCCCAGTGCGCCCAGGTCGCCGATGATCGACGCCTGGCCCGCCACGGCGCTGCCCCGGTCGAGAATCGCCCAGGCCGTGCCGGCAAAGGCCAGCGCCAGCCCCAGCGCCTTGCGCGGCGTGATCCGCTCGCCCGGCAGGCCGAAATGCGCCATCAGTGCCAGCCACACCGGCATGGAATAGAAGATGATCGCGCTGCGCACGACGGTCGTGTTGTCGAGCGCGAGGAAAAGGAACAGGAACTCGGCGGAGAAGATCAGACCCATGCCCAGGGCCGCGGGCAGTGCCTGCCGGCTGACACCGCCTGTCTGGCCGCGAAAGCGCAACCACGCATAGACGACCAGCGCCGCCAGCGCAGAGCGCAGCCCCGCGAAGAACACCGGCTGCAACCCGGCGTTCACCACCTTGATCACCACCTGATTCAGCGCGAGCAGCGCCGCAACCGCCACCAGCGCCGCGGCGCCGAAGGCATCGATCCTGTCCTTGCGCGGCATGTCCGTCTCCTGCCCGTCGGGGTGGCACCCTCGGCCCGCGCCCGCCGACTGTCAACGCGCGAGGCCCCCCGCAGTGCGAAATCCGCTGGCCTGACCGGGCCGGATGCCCTAAAGCCAGCGCGTCATCTGCGGCAACGGGAAGATGCCATGTCGGGCAGCATCATCGAGCGGTGCGAGGCGAAGGGCCTGCGCATGACGGATCAGCGCCGGGTCGTTGCGCGCGTGATCGAGGAAGCCGAAGACCACCCCGATGTCGAGGAACTGTATATTCGCGCCAGCCGGATCGACCCGCGACTCTCGATTGCCACCGTCTATCGAACGGTGAAGCTGTTCGAAGAGGCCGGGATTCTCGACAAGCTTGAATTCGGCGATGGCCGCGCGCGCTATGAAGATGCCGAACGCGACCACCATGACCACATGATCGACATGAACTCCGGCGAGGTGATCGAGTTCGTGGACCCCGAGATCGAGGCCTTGCAGGAAAAGATCGCCGAACGGCTCGGGTACCGGCTGATCGGCCACCGACTGGAACTTTATGGCGTGCCGCTGAAGAAAAGCATGACCTGATCGCAGCCGCGTCTGCTGCCGTTGTCACACGGCTGTCACGCGCCCATGATCCTCCGGTCGGGCCTTTACGCCTTCGCCCGGGAGCGCGCGCGCCAACGCGCCCTTTCCTTGAACGTGACCTCGGGGTAAGACCGCCTCGAGAGCATCTACCGTTAGCCAGGGGACAGACCCATGAGCACGATCATCGACATTCACGCCCGCGAGATCCTCGACAGCCGCGGCAACCCCACCGTCGAGGTGGACGTGACGCTTGAAAGCGGCGCCTTCGGCCGCGCTGCCGTGCCCTCGGGCGCATCGACCGGCGCGCATGAAGCCAACGAACGTCGCGACGGCGACAAGAAGCGCTACATGGGCAAGGGCGTGCTGGAAGCCGTCGCCGCCGTGAACGGCGAGATCGCCGAGGAACTGGTGGGGTTTGACGCGACCGATCAGGTGGGCATCGACCGCACGATGATCGAGATGGACGGCACGCCGAACAAATCCCGCCTGGGCGCCAATGCGATCCTGGGCGTGTCTCTGGCCGTGGCAAAGGCCGCAGCGGATGTCACGGGTCAGCCGCTTTTCCGCTATGTGGGCGGCACATCGGCGCGGATCCTTCCGGTGCCGATGATGAACATCATCAATGGCGGTCAGCACGCCGACAACCCCATCGACATTCAGGAATTCATGATCATGCCGGTTGCCGCGGAGAACATCCGCGAGGCGATCCGCATGGGCTCGGAAGTGTTCCACACGCTGAAGAAGGAACTGCATTCCGCCGGCCACAACACCGGTATCGGCGATGAAGGTGGCTTTGCACCGAACCTGAAGTCGGCGCGGGAAGCCTTGGATTTCATTCTGAAATCCATCGAGAAGGCAGGCTATCGGCCGGGCGAGGACATCTACCTTGCGCTGGACTGCGCTGCGACGGAGTACTACAAGAATGGCAAGTATGTTCTTGAAGGCGAAGGCAAAACCTTCTCTGCTGTCGAGAATGTCGAATACCTTGCCGGCCTCTGCGGCGACTATCCCATCATCTCGATCGAGGACGGTTGCTCGGAAGACGACTGGGACGGCTGGAAGATGCTGACCGAGGTGCTCGGCTCGAAGATCCAGCTGGTGGGCGACGATCTGTTCGTGACCAACCCCAAGCGTCTCGCCGAGGGCATCAAGCGGGGCTGCGCGAACTCGATGCTCGTCAAGGTCAACCAGATCGGCACCCTGACCGAGACTCTGGCCGCCGTGGATATGGCGCATCGTGCCGGTTACACGAACGTCATGTCGCATCGCTCTGGCGAAACAGAAGATTCCACGATTGCCGACCTGGCGGTTGCGACCAACTGCGGGCAGATCAAGACAGGCTCACTGTCGCGCTCGGACCGGCTGGCGAAGTACAACCAGCTGATCCGCATCGAGGAGATGCTGGGCGAAACCGCCGAATATGCCGGCCGGTCGATCCTGAAGGCCTGAGCCTTGGACAAGGCCGATCGCATCATCGCCGCGCTCGGCCTTGCCCCCCATCCGGAGGGTGGCTGGTATCGCCAGACCTGGGCCGCCGATGGCCCGGGCCGCCCTGCGGGAACATCGATCCTGTTCTTGCTGAAGGCGGACGAGCGGAGCCATTGGCACCGGGTCGATTCCACCGAGATCTGGCATTTCCACGCGGGCGCGCCCCTGATCCTGTCGCTTGCGGAAACCGCCGCCGGGCCGGTGCGCGACCAGAGACTGGGCCCCGACGTACTGGCGGGCGATATGCCACAGGGCATCGTGCCGGCGCATCACTGGCAGGCGGCCCGGTCCACCGGCGACTGGACGCTGGTCGGCTGCACCGTCAGCCCCGGATTCCGCTTCGACGGGTTCGAACTGGCCCCGCCCGGCTTCGACATTCCGCGCTGAACGACATGGCGCCGTCGCAGACGGGCAAGCCGGCACGCCCCGGCCCGGCAAACCTGGGCGCATGGACCATCGCGCCTTTCTGCAATCCCTGCCACCAGAGTTGAAGGCCAGCCTGACAACCCCGTCCGATGCGGCGGGTCTTTGGCATCTGGCCGGCCATCTGGGGGCGATCCTGCTTTGCGGCGGGTTGATCGCGGCGGGCGTGCCGGGCTGGTGGCTGCTTCTGCCGGTGCAAGGGGTGTTGATCGCCTTCCTGTTCACGCTGGAGCATGAGGCGACCCACCGCACGCCCTTTGCGACGGGCTGGCTGAACGAGGCCGTGGGCAGGCTGTGTGGGGTCCTGCTGTTCCTGCCGTTCGAGTGGTTTCGCTACTTTCATTTGGCCCATCACCGCTGGACCAACATCGAAGGCCAAGACCCCGAGCTTGACAGCCCCAAGCCGGAAAGCTGGCGCGACTGGGCGCTGCATGTCTCGGGTCTGCCCTATTGGCGATCAGAACTGCGGCTGATCCTGGATCTGGCACGTGGACGGGGCGCGGCGCCCTACCTGCCGACGGGCGCCCTGCCCCGGATGATCTTCGAGTCGCGCGTGATGATTGCGATCTATCTTTGTGCAACAGCTAGTCTTTTCTTCACATCGATCCTTTTCTGGGTCTGGCTGCTGCCCATTCTTTTGGGCCAACCTGTCCTGAGGCTCTACCTGCTGGCCGAACATGGCGACTGCCCAAGGGTGGCCAACATGTTCGAGAACACCCGGACGACATTCACCACCGCGCTTGTCCGGTTTCTGGCCTGGAACATGCCCTATCACACCGAACATCACGTCTATCCGGCGGTGCCCTTCCACCGCCTGCCGGACCTGCACCGTTACATGCAGGCAGAACTCAAGGTCACGTCCGACGGCTATGCGGCCTTCACCAAGGATTACCTTGCGCGACGGCCCATCACGCTTCGTGACGACGCTGCGCAGGATTGGTGATTGGACCTTTCGCGGACCGCAGGCTAGACGGGCGGCCCAAGACCGGAGACCGACATGTCCACCGCCGACACCCCCGCCGCCCCCCAGGATGGCGATAGCCTGCGCGGGTTCTTCTTTGCGCTGGCGGCCTATCTGATGTGGGGGTTCCTGCCGCTGTTCATGAAGGCGGTCGCGCATATCTCGCCAGTCGAGGTGATCGCGCATCGGGTGATCTGGTCGCTGCCCATCGCGCTGGCGGTGCTGCTGATCCTTGGGCGCACCGCGGACCTGCGGGTCGCGCTGACCACGCCGCGGATGCTGGTGATGGGGGCCGCGACGGCGGCGCTGATCTCGGTCAACTGGGGCATCTATGTCTGGGCCATCGGGTCAGGCCATGCGTTGGACGCAGCGCTTGGCTACTACATAAACCCGCTGTTCAGCGTTCTGCTCGGCGCGGTGCTGCTGGGCGAGCGGCTGGCCCGCGCGCAATGGGTGGCGATCGGTCTTGCGGCGCTGGCCGTGGTGATCCTGACGGTCGAGGCCGGGCGGGTGCCCGTGGTCGCGCTGGGGCTGACACTGACCTGGGGCGCCTATGCCTATCTTAAGAAGTCCCTGCCCATCGGGCCGAACCAGGGCTTCACGCTCGAGGTGCTGATCCTGCTCCTGCCGGCGCTGGTCTACGTGGGCTGGCTGCTGGCGAGGGAAGAAAGCCATTTCCTGCAGACCACGCCCCAGGACACGGTGCTGATGCTGGCCTGCGGACTGATCACCGCCGTGCCGCTGATGGTCTATGCCAATGGGGCGAAGCTTCTGAAACTGTCGACCATCGCCATCATGCAATACATCGCCCCCACGATGATCTTCCTGACGGCGGTCTTTGTCTTTGACGAACCCTTCGGCCGGGCGCGAATGATCGCCTTTCCGATGATCTGGGCGGCGCTGGCCATCTATACCTGGTCAATGGTCCAGCAAAGCCGGGCGGCGAGCCGCAGCGCCAGCAGCCCAGTCAGCCGTTCGGCCGGCTGATCTGGCCGCCGCCGACCTGCCCTGCCACACCGGTGGTCGAGGGGCCGGACGTCGGCAGGCCGCGCGCCACGCGAACCGCGAGAAAGGCAAAGGCCTGCGCCTCGAGCATGTCGCCATCAAGGCCCGCGGCCTCGACCGGCTGAACCTCGGCAGAAAGCCCCCGGGCCAGCATCTCCATCAGCGTTGCATTGTGCCGCCCGCCCCCGGTGACGAGAACACGGGTTACGGGCGTCGGGAAATGTTCCGCCCCGCGCGCCACCGACCGGGCGCAAGCCGCTGTCAGCGTAGCGGCGGCATCGGCATCGGACAGCGCGCCTACGGCCTGGGACAGCGTCGCGAAATCGTTGCGGTCGAGCGACTTGGGCGGCATGCGGTGGAAATAGGGATGGCGCAGGAAGGCCTCGAGAATACCCTCGTCCGGCGTGCCGGTGGCGGCGAGCGCACCGCCATCGTCTTGTGTACGCCCGAGCCGGGCCTGCATCAGGTCGTTGACCGGGGCATTGGCGGGACCGGTGTCGAAGGCCATGACGGCTCCCGGCGCCTCGGGCCCCGGCTGGCGGGGGTCAGCCCAGGTCAGGTTTCCCACACCGCCCAGGTTCAGGAACGCCACCGGCAGTTGCGCCCCGATATGGCGCGCAAGGGCGAAATGGTAATAGGGCGCCAGCGGTGCCCCCTGCCCGCCAAGCACCACATCGGCCGAGCGGAAATCCCAGACGACCGGCAGGCCCAGCACCTCGGCCAGGATCGGACCGGCGCCGGCCTGATGGGTGCGCCGGTTTGCCGGATCGTGCGCGAGTGTCTGGCCGTGAAACCCCACGATCTCGGCCCCCGAAAACCGCGAGAGCAGTTCGGCATGGGCGGTTTCGACCACCTCTGCCGCCGCCTCGACCTGCGCAGCACCGGGCCAGAGGCCTAGCGCGGCCTGCAAGACCGCCCGTTCCGCTTCGGAATAGGGGCGATAGGCGGTGGGGCCGAACTCGAGGATCCGCTCGCCATCCGTCAGCACCATCGCGGCATCGACCCCGTCAAGCGAGGTGCCCGACATGGCGCCAAGCGCCCAGACCGCGCGCGATGTCAGCATGGCCTTTCCCTTCCCCCCCTTGGCCGGTATATCGACCGGGTTTCCATCAAGCACGAGACGGCCATGACCTACCATCCGAAATCGGACTTCCTGCGCGTGATGATCGAGCGCGGCTTTCTGGCCGACTGCACGGATTATCAGGGCCTGGACGAGGCCTTGGTCAAGGGGGTTGTCCCGGCGTACATCGGCTATGATGCGACGGCGGCCTCGCTGCACGTCGGGCATCTGCTGAACATCATGATGCTGCGCTGGTTGCAGAAGACCGGCCACAAGCCGATCACGCTGATGGGCGGCGGCACCACCAAGGTGGGCGATCCGTCTTTCCGCAGCGAAGAGCGGCCCCTGCTCACGCCCGCGCAGATCGACGCAAACATCAGCGGCATGCAACAGGTTTTCGCGCGCTACCTGCGCTATGGCGACGGCCCGACCGACGCGATCATGCTCAACAATGCCGAATGGCTCGACCAGTTGAACTACCTCGATTTCCTGCGCGACATCGGACGGCATTTCAGCGTGAACCGGATGCTCTCGTTCGAGAGCGTCAAGTCGCGGCTGGATCGCGAACAGTCGCTCAGCTTTCTCGAATTCAACTACATGATCCTGCAGGCCTACGATTTCCTCGAGATCAACCGCCGCTATGGTTGCCTGTTGCAGATGGGCGGATCGGACCAATGGGGCAACATCATCAACGGGATCGATCTGACCCGGCGCGTGCTGGACCATGACCTCTTTGGCATGACCTCGCCGCTGCTGACGACCAGCGACGGGCGGAAGATGGGCAAGTCGGCCGGAGGGGCTGTCTGGCTGAATGGCTCGATGCTGAGCCCCTACGAGTTCTGGCAGTTCTGGCGCAATACGACCGATGCCGATGTGGGACGGTTCCTGAAGCTCTATACCGAACTGCCGCTGGAGGAATGCGAGCGGCTGGGGACGCTGCAAGGATCCGAGATCAACGGCGCGAAAATCGTGCTGGCGAACCTGGTAACGGGGCTGCTGCACGGGGAGGAGGCCGCACAGGCCGCCGAGGCCACCGCGCGCGCAGTCTTCGAGAAGGGCGGCGTGGGCGAGGATTTGCCGACGCTGGTCCTGGGCCCCGCGGATGTGGCGGAAGGCATCTCGGTGGCGCAGCTCTTCGTGCGGGCGGGTCTTGCCAAATCGGGCAAGGACGCCAAGCGGTTGATCGCGGAAGGGGGCGCGCGGGTCAACGACGACATCGTGACCGATGCCGGGATGATGATCGGCGCCGGAGAACTGGCCGAGCCGGTCAAGCTGACCGCAGGCCGCAAACGCCACGCTCTGGTGACGCTGGGCTGAGGGGTCGACGACAAGAAAAGAGGGGGCCGTCTGCCCCCTCTTGGCCTGCCGGCCAATTCACCCCCGAGGATACTTCCACAAGAGAGACAGTGGGGAGAAAAGCGCCGCCGTCTCCTGCCCGTCTTTTCTGCACAAGTATCCTCGGGGGGAGGCTCCGGATGAAATCCGGAGCCGTGGGGGGCGGAAAGCCCCCCCGCGTGCTGTGTCAGGCTGCGCGGCGACGGCGGCGCAGCGCGGCCAGGGCGCCAAGCGCCGGGACCATGAGAAGGCCTGCAGCGGGCAGCGGCACCGGGGCCAGCGCGGCTTCGATCTCGGCCTGGCTGTAAACCCGGTCGCCAAAGCCATATCCTTCCCAGTTCGCGAGGCTGAGGGTGATTTCCGGCGCATTGGCGAAGGTAAAGAAGGCAAAATCCCCTTCAAAGCTGGCCGTCAGGAGAGCCGACAGTCCAAGCGAGGCAAAGGACACGATGTCGGTACCGGTGCCGCCTTCAAGCAATGCGTCGCCCACGATGCCGGCCACAAGATCGCCGAAGATCGTCAGCGTGTCGTCATCCGCGCCGAGGTCGGCGCCACCGATGAGCGTGCTTCCGGCATAGAGCGACACATCGTCATCGCCGGCGCCGAGATCCAGGCCGAAGCCCGAGCGGCCTTCGATCACACCCCAGTTCTTGACGATCTGGGCAGCGATGTTGGCCTCCTGCCATTCACCGTCTTCATCAAAGTGGCCCTTTTCCACCAGGACACCCGTGGTGCCCGAGATGGTGGCGCCTGCGGCGTTGGTGATCGTCGAGGTAATGTCGGACGCGTCGTAGTCGATCGCGGCATCGTCGTCGGAACGGATGGTGCCGTAGTTCTCGATCGAACCCGAGTCGATGTCGATGCCGTCTTGCGGATCTGCCTCGTCGCCGCCGCGCGTGACGCTTTCGATCAGGCCGTAGTTGATGATCGTCGCGTTGTTGCCGACCTGGATCGCATCGTCGGAGGCGCGGATGGTGCCCTTGTTCAGGACATAGGCGTTGTCACCTGACTCGAAGCCTTCGTCGATCTCGGATTCGATCAGCGCACCGGTGGCGTTCGTGAGCGAGGCGTTGTTGCCATCGGCGTTGCGGATCGCTTTGTCGTAAGCCGTGATCGTGCCATTATTGATCACGGTCAGGTCATTCTTTTCGTCGGCATCGATGCCCTTGTTGGTCGCCGTGATGGTGCCGTTGTTGGTGACGGTCAGGCTGTTGCCGCCGTCGATCCCGTCGCTCCCCGAGGGGTTGGTGCCGGAAATCGTGCCGTTGTTGGTGACGGTGACGCCGTTGCCGCGCGTGCGGATGGCATCGCCGGCGGCATTGCTGACGGTCGAGCCGGAGGTCACCTCGAGCTGAAGGCCTGCGGTGCTGTTGGAGAAGCCCGCCGTCACGTCACCCGCGCAGGTAACGTCGAGCCCGTTGACCGAGCAGGTTGCGGCGAAGAGAGGTGTGGCCTGGATCGGCAGGACGCCGAGTGTCGTGGCCAATAGAATGCGTTTCATGGTTGCCCCCTGATGTTTGCCGTCAAGGGCTTAGGGGGCAAATGCAACAGTTTGGTGAAAGTCGAACGCCGCCCGCGGGAAAGATCCGGGGGCGGCGTTCCATTGTTCATGCAATGGTATCAATCAGTCCTGAACGGTGACTTTGGCCATGAAATCCGGGGTGTCGACCGCACCGTTGGCAGCCTGATCGCCTTTTTTGAGGGCATCGACCACATCCATCCCCGACACGACCTGGCCGACAACCGTGTACTGGCCATCGAGATGCGGGGCGGGCGCGAACATGATGAAGAACTGGCTGTTGGCCGAATTCAGATCGGCGGAGCGCGCCATGCCGACAGTGCCGCGGTCAAAGGGCAGCGAGGAAAACTCGGCCGGCAGGTCGGCGCGGGTCGATCCGCCGGTGCCGACCATGGTCTGGTCTGCCCCCTGTTTGCCGAACTCGACATCGCCTGTCTGCGCCATGAAGCCGTCGATCACCCGGTGGAAGACGACGCCGTCGTAAGCGCCTTCCCGGGCGAGCGTCACCAGCTGCTCGACATGTTTCGGGGCGACCTCGGGCAGAAGATCGATCACGATGGTGCCTGTGACGGCGCCGCCGACCTCGATCACCAGGTTCGGTCCGGCACCATCCTCTGCGGCGAAGGCCGCGTGGCTGGCGCCCTGGTCCATCATCCAGCCGCCGAGGGCGGCCACACCAAGCGCGAGCGCGCTGCCGAGCAGGAAGCGGCGATCAGACATCGGCGGCGACCTTGACGCTGATCATCCGGTCGGGGTTCGCCGGCGGTTCGCCCCGGGTGATCTTGTCGACATGGGCCATCCCCTCGATCACGCGGCCATAGACGGTGTACTGGCCGTTGAGGAAGTGGTTGTCCTTGAAATTGATGAAGAACTGGCTGTTGGCCGAGTTCGGGTTCTGCGACCGGGCCGCGCCCAGCGTGCCGCGGTCATGCGGAAGCTTCGAGAATTCCGCCGGAAGATCGGGAAGATCGGACCCGCCTGTGCCCGCGCGGCGCAGGTTGAAATCCTTCTCGGCGTTGCCATTGGCAACATCGCCGGTCTGGGCCATGAAGCCGTCGATGACGCGGTGGAACACCACGTTGTCATAGGCACCGGCGCGCGCCAGCGCCTTCATCCGCTCGGCGTGCTTCGGGGCCACGTCGGCCAGAAGCTCGATCACCACGCGGCCGTCCTTCAGCTCCATGATGATGGTGTTTTCGGGATCCTTGATCTCGGCCATGGCCCAGGGCTCCTTCCTGTGAGTTCGGGTTTTGGTTCGGGGCGCAACCTAATGTCGACACTGCCCGAGGGGAAGGGCAAAGCGCGCGCCGGTTGACGTGGGCGCGCGGATGCGGTCGAACAGGGCAAACGAGACAGGAGCGGAACATGGCCTGGAAGACGCTGGACGACATCGAACTGGCTGGCAAGAGCGTGCTGGTGCGGGTGGATGTGAACGTGCCGATGGAGGAAGGCCGGGTGACCGACGCCACCCGGATAGAGAAGATCGTGCCCACCATTCGCGACATTCTGGCCAAGGGCGGCAAGCCGGTCTTGCTGGCGCATTTCGGACGCCCCAAGGGGCAGGTCGTGCCGGATATGAGCCTGCGGCTGGTTCTGCCGGCATTGCAGGCGGCACTGCCAGGCGTGAAGGTGAGTTTCGCAGAGGATTGCGTCGGGGCAGCCGCGAAGACCGCTGTGGCGGCGATGGGACCGGACGAGGTCTTGCTTCTGGAGAACACACGTTTCCATGCGGGCGAGGAAAAGAACGACGCACAGTTGGCGGCGGGCATGGCGGCGCTGGGTGAGGTTTATGTAAACGACGCCTTTTCGGCGGCGCACCGGGCCCATAGCTCGACCGAGGGCATTGCGCGGCTTCTGCCCCATGCGGCGGGCCGGCTCATGGAGGCGGAACTGAAGGCGCTGGAAGCCGCGCTCGGCAATCCGCAGCGGCCCGTCGTGGCGGTCGTCGGGGGTGCCAAGGTCTCGACCAAGCTCGACCTGCTGGGCAATCTGGTGGGCAAGGTCGATCATCTGGTGATTGGTGGCGGCATGGCCAACACCTTCCTTGTCGCGCAGGGAATCGAGGTGGGCAAGTCTCTGGCCGAGCGCGACATGGCCGAGACGGCGCGTGAGATCCTCGCCAAGGCGGAAACCACCGGGTGCCGGATTCACCTGCCGGTGGATGTGGTCGTGGCGTGGGAGTTCAAGGCACATGCCGCGAACGAAACCGTGCCGGCCGGGGCCTGCCCCGTCGATGCGATGATCCTGGATGCCGGGCCGCGCACGGTCGAGGCCTTGCAGAAAGTGTTTGCCGAGGCGCGCACACTGATCTGGAATGGCCCGCTTGGGGCGTTCGAACTGCCGCCCTTCGACACCGCGACGGTCGAGGCGGCGCGGTCGGTGGCCGAACTGACCCGCGCGGGCAAGCTCGTATCGGTCGCGGGGGGCGGCGATACGGTTGCGGCGCTGAACCAGGCGGGGGTGGCGGACGACTTCAGCTATATCTCCACCGCCGGGGGCGCCTTCCTGGAGTGGATGGAGGGCAAGGATTTGCCGGGCGTCGCGGCGCTGGGGGCCTGAGGTTGTCGAATTTCTTCGTGGTGGCAATATGTTAGCGCCACCATCCATTGCAGCAAGACCCCCACCCTTCTAGAGGCTGGTGGCGGGGTATCTTACCAAAAGGGAACGTGGACCATGCGTGCGACCAGAACTGTGCAGAAGATCCTCGCCAATTACGAAGGCGAGACGCCCGGCGTGAAGGCCAACCTGTGCCGGATGCTGATGGAGGGAAAGCTGGGTGGGACCGGCAAGATGATCATCCTGCCGGTGGACCAGGGGTTCGAGCACGGGCCCGCGCGCAGCTTTGCCCCCAACCCAGCGGGCTATGATCCCCATTATCATTACCAGCTGGCCATCGACGCCGGCCTGTCGGCCTATGCCGCGCCGCTGGGCCCGCTCGAGGCGGGGGCGGATACCTTTGCCGGGCAGATCCCCACGATCCTGAAGGTGAACTCATCGAACTCACTGATGTCGGACACTGCGGGCAAGAACCAGGCGGTGACGGCGAGCGTCGATGATGCCCTGCGTCTGGGCTGCGCGGCCATCGGTTTCACCATCTATCCCGGTTCGGACGCGCAACTCGACATGTACGAGGAGATCGTCGAGATGCGGCGCGAGGCGGCGGCCAAGGGGGTGGCGACGGTCATCTGGTCTTACCCGCGCGGCGAGGCGGTGACCAAGGACGGCGAGACGGCCATCGACGTGTCGGCCTATGCCGCCCATATCGCCGCCCTGCTGGGCGCGCATATCATCAAGATCAAGCTGTCGACCGACCACCTGATGCAGGCCGAGGCCAAGAAGGTCTATGACAAGGAAAAGATCGACATCGCGAGCCTGGCGGCGCGGGTGAAGCATTGCGTCGATGCAAGTTTCAACGGCCGGCGGATCATCGTCTTCTCGGGTGGGGCGGCCAAAGGGGCTGATGCCGTCTATGACGATGCCAGAGCCATTCGTGACGGTGGCGGCAACGGCTCGATCATCGGGCGCAACAGTTTTCAGCGCGGGCGCGAGGACGCCTTGGCCATGCTGGGCAAGCTTGTCGACATCTACAAGGGCAAGGCCTGATGCGGCCTTCGGCGGCCCTTGGCACCCTGCTGCTGGCCGCCGCCCCCCTTTGGGCGCAGGAAGATCTGCCCCCAGGATACCCGCCCAGGATGGGCGAAATCACAGGCACCCTTGGCGGGAAGGATGTCACCTGGGAGACGTTCGACTTCTCGGTTGGCGCCTTTGACGCCTCGGCCCAGGCCACGCGCGATGGAGAGAGCGGCGAGGTCACGCTGCGCCTCGTCGGCCATCGGCCGGGCGCCCCTGACAGCCGCCGGATGCGGGCGGTGATCAGGGGAAGCTTCGGCGCCTCCCTTCGCCTCGGTGCGGCGCGGGACCCCGAGATCGCGATCTACCGGGGCGCGGAGTGGGATGGTCCGCGCCTGACGAGCGAGGGCCAGACGGTCGAACTCGTGATCGACAGTATCGGCCCCGAGGTGTCGGACAGCTATTCGCGCCGGGTGACGGGACACGCGTCTGCCCGGTTGTGCCCCAAGGCCTGGCTGCTGAAGTCCTGCCAGGAAGTCGTGTTGCGGTTCGACACCGATGTCCAGATCGACGGCAGGGTGCCCGTTCAGCGGCACTGAGCCTGCAGATGAGCGCAAACCCGTCACAAACTGCACGAATTGGGATTCACAACGCCCTGACTCTGTGACATGATTCTCGCTGAAGCACTTCCGCCAGAGAGGTGCCGGTTGAGGCGGCAGATGAATACCCAAAGACCCGGAATAGGCCTCGCGATCTATTTCATGATCGTGTTCACGCTGGGCAGCTATTTTACCTTTGCCGCTGTCCAGGGCGACTATGGCGTTTTCCGCCGTGTGCAGATCGATGCCGAGGCCCAGATGCTGGAAGCCGAACGCGATGCGCTGCTGCTGGAACTGGCCCGGGTAGAAAACAAGACACGCCGAATGTCGGACGATTTTCTGGACATCGACCTGCTGGACCAACAGGCCCGCGACGTGCTGGGACTGATCCGCGCCGACGAGATCGTCATTCGCTGACACCCTGATCATGCCCCCTTCCGCGGGGTCAGCTTTTTTCTGGCCCTTGTTTTTCCGATAGGCTATGAATGGTTCAACGTTGAACTATTCTTAGCCGCGATCGGAGGACGGGCCTATGGCACCCAGGAAATCGCCCGAAAAATCAAATGTCTCGAAGGAGGAGCTTCTTGGTTACTACCGGGAAATGCTGCTGATCCGTCGATTCGAGGAGAAAGCGGGCCAGTTGTACGGCATGGGTCTGATCGGTGGCTTCTGCCACCTCTACATCGGGCAGGAAGCCGTCGTGGTGGGCCTGGAGGCGGCAGCCAAGCAGGGCGACAAGCGGCTGACCTCCTACCGCGATCACGGGCACATGCTGGCTTGCGGGATGGACCCCAAGGGCGTCATGGCGGAACTGACCGGCCGTATCGGGGGCTACTCCAAGGGCAAGGGCGGCTCGATGCACATGTTCAGCCGCGAGAAGCATTTCTATGGAGGCCACGGCATCGTCGGCGCGCAGGTGCCGCTGGGCGCAGGCCTGGCCTTTGCCGACAAGTATCTTGGCAATGACAATGTGACCTTCACCTACTTCGGCGATGGCGCGGCCAACCAGGGCCAGGTCTACGAGACCTACAACATGGCCGAGCTTTGGGATCTGCCGGTCGTCTTCGTGATCGAGAACAACCAGTATGCGATGGGCACGAGCGTCAAGCGGTCGACCAAGTCGACCACGCTGTTCGGGCGTGGCCTGGCCTACGGCATCCCGGGCGAGCAGGTGGACGGCATGGACGTGCTGGCGGTGAAGGCTGCGGGGGAAAAGGCCGTGGCGCACTGCCGTGCCGGCAACGGACCCTACATCCTCGAAATGATGACCTATCGCTATCGTGGGCATTCGATGTCCGATCCGGCCAAATACCGTACGCGCGAAGAGGTCGAGAAGATGCGCTCGGAAAAGGATGCGATCGAACATGTCCGCGACCTGCTTCTGGGCGCCGGCCTTGCCTCGGACGAGGATCTCAAGGCGATCGACAAGGAGATCAAGGCCATCGTGAACGAAGCCGCTGAATTCTCGAAAGAAAGCCCGGAGCCGCCGCTGGAAGAGCTCTGGACCGATATCTACGCCTGAGGGGGGAAACGACGATGGCAATTCAGGTACTCATGCCCGCGCTTTCTCCGACCATGGAGGAAGGCACGCTGGCCAAATGGCTGGTGAAGGAAGGTGATGCGGTCAAGTCGGGCCAGATCATCGCCGAGATCGAAACCGACAAGGCCACGATGGAGTTTGAGGCCGTCGACGAGGGGATCGTCGGCAAGATTCTCGTCCCGGAAGGCACGGCAGGCGTGAAGGTGAACACGCCCATCGCGGTGATGGTGGAGGAAGGTGAAAGCGCCGATACGGCCGCCCCTGCCCCCGCCGCAGCAGCGCCAGCCGCCCCCGCCGCACCGGCACCCGCGCCGCATTTTCCCGCCGTATCGGCTCCGGTCGAGACCCGCGCGGACACCACGCCAGACTGGCCTGCCGGCACCCCAATGAAGACGATGACGGTGCGCGAGGCGCTGCGGGAGGCCATGGCCGAGGAAATGCGGGCCAATGACCGCGTCTTCCTGATGGGCGAGGAAGTGGGCGAATACCAGGGCGCCTACAAGATCAGCCAAGGCCTGCTGGACGAGTTCGGCGCACGGCGCGTCGTCGACACGCCGATCACCGAACATGGCTTTGCCGGTATCGCCGTCGGCTCGGCCTGGGGGGGCCTGAACCCGATCGTCGAGTTCATGACCTTCAACTTCGCCATGCAGGCCATCGACCACATCATCAACTCGGCCGCCAAGACGAACTACATGTCGGGCGGCCAGATGGGCTGCCCCATCGTGTTCCGCGGCCCGAACGGCGCGGCCGCCCGAGTGGCTGCACAGCACAGCCAGGATTATGCCGCCTGGTACTCGGCCATTCCGGGGTTGAAGGTTGTGATGCCCTATTCGGCCTCAGACGCCAAGGGCTTGCTGAAATCCGCGATCCGTGACCCGAACCCGGTGATCTTCCTCGAGAACGAGATCCTCTATGGTCGGTCCTTCGAAGTGCCCGTGCTGGACGATTTCACCATCCCCTTCGGCAAGGCCCGCATCTGGCGCGAAGGTTCCGACGTGACGATCGTCAGCTTCGGGATCGGCATGAGCTTTGCACTGGAAGCCGCTGATCAACTTGCCAAAGAAGGGATCAGCGCCGAAGTGATCGACCTGCGCACCCTGCGCCCGATCGACTATGAAACGGTGCTCGCCTCGGTGCGCAAGACCAACCGCTGCGTGACGGTGGAAGAGGGGTTCCCTGTCGGATCGATCGGCAACCATCTGGCAGCCACGATCATGCAGCGCGCCTTCGACTATCTCGACGCGCCCGTGATCAACTGCACGGGCAAGGATGTGCCGATGCCCTATGCGGCCAATCTCGAGAAGCTTGCTCTCATCACGACCGCTGAGGTCATCGAGGCGGTCAAGTCCGTCTGCTACCGGTAAAGGGGGAAAGCCATGGCGACGCAAATCCTGATGCCCGCTCTCTCTCCAACCATGGAGGAAGGCACGCTGGCCAAATGGCTGGTAAAAGAGGGCGATGTTGTGAAGTCGGGCCAGATCCTGGCCGAGATCGAAACCGACAAGGCCACGATGGAGTTTGAGGCCGTCGACGAGGGGATCGTCGGCAGGATACTCGTCCCGGAAGGTACGGCAGGCGTGAAGGTCAACGCGCCGATTGCCATCCTGGTCGAGGAGGGTGAAAGTGCCGATGCGGCCCCGGTCGCTGCCCCAGTTGCATCCCCCGCCGCCGCCGCCCCGGCTGCGGTTTCGGCCGCCGTCGCGGCGCCTGCGGCGGCACCGGCGCCGGCGAAGGCAGGCACCCGCGTCTTTGCGTCTCCGCTGGCCCGCCGCATCGCGACCGAGAAGGGGATTGATCTTGCCACGGTGGCCGGGTCGGGGCCGCACGGCCGCATCGTGAAGGCAGATGTCGAAGGGCTGACTGCTGGCAGCAAGCCCGCCGCCGCGCGTGTCGCCGCCCCGGCGTCCACTGCACCGGTGGCACCCGTCGCCGCCGCACCGGCTGCGTCTTCCGACGCCGTCGCTCGGATGTTTGCCGACCGGACCTATGAAGAGGTTCCACTCGACGGCATGCGCAAGACCATTGCCGCACGTCTGTCCGAGGCAAAGTCAACCATCCCGCATTTCTACCTGCGGCGCTCGGTCAAGCTCGACGCGCTGATGGCCTTCCGCGAGACGCTGAACAAGCAGCTCGAAGGGCGCGGGGTGAAGCTGTCAGTCAACGACTTCATCATCAAGGCCTGCGCGGTAGCGCTGCAGCAGGTACCCGACGCCAATGCCGTCTGGGCCGGCGATCGCATCCTGCGGCTGAAACCTTCGGACGTTGCGGTGGCCGTGGCAATTGACGGGGGCCTTTTCACCCCGGTGCTGCGGGATGCCCAATCGAAGTCCCTCTCAGCCCTTTCAGCAGAGATGAAGGACCTGGCGGCCCGCGCCCGCACCCGCAAGCTTGCCCCACACGAATACCAGGGAGGCAGCTTTGCGATCTCGAACCTGGGCATGTTCGGCATCGAGAACTTCGATGCGGTCATTAATCCACCCCATGGCTCGATTCTGGCGGTTGGGGCCGGGTTGAAACAGCCTGTCGTGGAAAAGGATGGCACGATCGGGGTTGCAACGGTCATGTCGATGACCCTTTCGGTCGATCACCGGGTAATCGACGGAGCGCTTGGCGCGCAGTTCCTCAAGGCCATTATCGAGAATCTCGAAAACCCGATGGCAATGCTGGCCTGAACGAACATACCTCACAGCTTCAGGCCGGGCAGATTGCCCGGCCTGAGTTCTTTCCGGCACTTCGGCAGCATGAGGTCAGTCGCAGTCGCAATCGTCTAGCAGCTGGTCCATCAGCACTGAGGGCTGCGAACAGCCGGCCTCGCCCACAACCTTGGCGGGAACACCGGCGACGGTCGTGTTACGGGGAACGTCCTGCAGGACGACAGAACCGGCGGCTATGCGGCTGCATTGACCAACATGAATGTTGCCCAGGACCTTGGCACCTGCCCCGATAAGCACGCCATCACCGATCTTCGGGTGCCGGTCGCCATCTTCCTTGCCAGTGCCGCCCAGTGTCACAGAATGCAACATCGACACATTATCGCCGACGACAGCCGTCTCACCGATCACGATGGAATGGGCATGATCGATCATTATGCCTCGGCCCACCCGGGCAGCGGGATGGATATCCACGCCGAAGACCTCTGATACCCGCATCTGAACGAAGTATGCCAGATCAATGCGGCCCTGTTGCCACAGCCAATGACCGACTCGATAGGCCTGAATTGCCTGATAGCCCTTAAAGAACAGAATAGGTTGCAGGAACCGGTGGCAGGCCGGATCACGCTCGAACACCGCCACTAGGTCGGCTCGCGACGCTTGTCCCAGGCTCGGCTCGCTGGCGTAGGCCTCATCCGCGATCTCGCGCAGGATTTGCTCGCTCATCTCTCCCGAAGCGAGCTTGAGGGAAAACCGATAGGCCAGTGCCCGCTCCATCGTGGGATGGTGCAGCAGACTTGAATGTACCAGCCCACCCAGAAGCGGCTCCACCCGGATCGCTTCCCGCGCTTCGTCACATATCCTCTGCCAGACAGGATCGACAGCAGCTACCTTTGCACGTGGCTCGGCCATGGCCCGCTCCTTCGCCTCGAACTTCTCGCGAAGCATATAGTCTCGGATCGTCCGAGACAAAGGAAAGCTCACGCTCCCTGACGGCTGCCACCACAGCCAGCAACGCCGCCAGGTAGCGCCCTTGCACCTGCGCTGGCTCTGGCTCCCGGCAAAACCCCGCGGCCACCGCCATCAGGGTGCCATTGCCGAAGACCGGGTGACTCTGACCCGTTTGCTGCCGGTAGACATCTGCAAACTCGGCCAATTGCAGGGCGCGCGACATGCATTGCGCCCAGTCGTCGTCAGGTCTTGCCAACAGAACCCGAGCCAAAGCGATAACATCACCGATCAGGATCGGCCGCATAGCCTCAGAATGCCAGCCGTGCCGCCAATCCCGGACCGAACCGGGCGGATACCTGGGCAACTTCGATGTGGCACCCAGGCCCGAAGCCGTCCTCGACCTGGGCAGCCAGTCCATAAACCCAAACCGGTTCGGATACCTCGACCGACCGCAGAGCGGTCTGTCCAAGACCAACGGTCAGTCGATAGGCCTCACGGTCCTCGCCCAGCGGAACGTCGGGCGATTCCCAGCTGTCGCCATCGATCCTGGCCCGGCGAGTCCAGCTCAGCACCAGACCGGCCGCATCGGCCCTGGCACGCAGATGGGCCGGGCGGTAGGGCCGCAACCCGATCCCGGAGAAGGCTGCAATCTGATGCAACGTCTCACTATCGCCAAAGCCGAGGCGCGCGAGGCCCGAGCGAAAATGCCGCGCCAACCCGCGTGCCGCAGGGGACAGGTCGATCTGCTCAAGCCCGGCATCCAGGAACACAACCAGGCTGCCTTCCGGCCATATGTCCGGCATCAGACCATCAGTCCCAGCCTGGCCCCGCAGTCGCCCGGAAAGCTCCCATGTCTCGGGCCCGACGAGTTCTGCCTTGGTGAACTGGAACACTTCCCAGCGATCCGGGGTGCCATCCCCAATTGCGGCAGCGTTGCGCCCATTCAGTATGGCAGAGAGCGGGGCTGTGGTCGGCCCTGTCCCCACCACCCGCACACGCAAAGGTGCCCCCTGGTCCAGCAGGCCGGCCCGCGCCACGCGCAGCGGCGCCTCGGTCACCCCGACGGGCGTAGGACCAGTCAGCAACCGGTTCAGGCGATACCCGGCATCCTCGTCCGAACTCCAGATGGCAACTGGGCCTGGCCAGGGTTCCGCATAGGCTGCAACATGTGGGGCATGCTCCACCTCGTTCCCGCGCAGCAACGGCAGATCAAGGAACTGGACGGCCACCGGCGTAGCCGCTGACGCTGGTATCAGCGAGGCTCTGCGCTCCGCGGTATCCGCTGCACTGTAGCTTGCCGCCTCGACCCGGATCGCATCGATCAGCTGAAAGGCCCCCTGCTCGACCCGATCAATGCGATATCGATTGCCGTCCAGGCCAATCACGTCCCCCGCGCCTAGCCCCACCCGAGAGGGCGGCAGCGCGAACCGTGCCCCATCCCGCGCAACGCGCGCCTCGGCCAACCAACGCTCAACCATCGCCTGACCCTCACCCTGGGTCAACGTCAGAGGCAGTTCAGATTGCGAAACTGCCAGGCTTCGCTCGTCGGGAAAGATCGCTTCAACCTGCCGGGTATCAAAGCTTCCTTCTGCCTCGATGAATGACAGCCGCACACGGCCCGCCATCTCTGCTTCGGGTGCGCGTGTCAGTTCGATCGCTCCGTCCAGCTCCCCGGATCTGGCCAGGCTCTCGGGCGAAAGATTGGCCTTGCGGCGCGCATCGCGCATCACGAAACGCAAGACACCGTCGCGCTCGACCGCGTCAAAACCATAGGCCAGCATCAGAGGCTGCAATGCGGAACGCGCAGTGTCGAGCCCCGCCAACCCATAGCCCCGCACTGCGCCAAACAGCCCGCTGACATCAAAGTCCGTCAGCCCCGAACGCTCGCACAGATCAGCGACGACCGAGGCCAGCACCTGCCCCGTGGCCCGCCCGTTCACCCAATGGCCGCGGGCATAGTTGTCTCCATCACTCCAGACGCCCGTCAGGTTTGGAAAAAATGGAAAAGGTCGGGCATCCCAGGCCCAGACATGCGCTCGCGCCGCATCGACCATTGTCCCTGCGTAGTGCGGCGAGACCGGGTTGTTCACCGGATCATCCCAGAACTCGGCCATGGCCCGCAGGTATTGCAGTTGGATCAAGTCATCTCGCCGTCCCGTCGAATGCCTTGGCGCCTTCGACTCCGAGGATTTCGGGTCAAGGAATTTGTTCGGCTCGTTGGTTCCCTTGTCGATGGCCGGACAGCCGATCTCTGTAAAGACGATTGGCTTCGACATCGGTTGCCAGGCTGTGGGCGATGCGTTTCGCTGACCGTCGACCCGGTCGTGATGGGGATTTGACCACCAGCTTCTCAGATCCTTGTAGCGAAACACCCAGGGCTCGCCGTGGGCACCATCCGTGATCGGTACCCGCCGCTGCGCCGCCTCGCCATCAGGGTCGTCGTAGTACCAGTCGAACCCTTCGCCACCCGCGATGTTGGCCTTCAGATAACCAAGGTCATAGATGGACCCCCAGGCGGAGTCAGCATGGGTCTCGCCCTCGCGCCAGTCTGACAACGGCATGTAATTGTCGATACCGATGAAGTCGATGTTCGGATCGGCCCACAGCGGGTCAAGATGGAACTGCACATTCCCAAGGGCATCGTGATAGCCGAAATACTCCGACCAATCCGCAGCGTAACTGATCTTCGTGTCCGGCCCCAGAATCTGGCGCACCTCGGCGGCCAGTTGGCGTAGGGCGGCGACGGCCGGAAAACTGTCGCCCGCTCCGCGGCATTGGGTCAGCCCGCGCAGTTCCGACCCCACGCAGAACGCGTCCACCCCGCCGGCAACCTTGCAAAGATGCGCGTAGTGCAGGATGAACCTGCGGTATCCCCAGCCTGCCGGGCCTATGTAGTCGACACCGCCAGCTGTCCGGCGGAAATCGCCCGGCTCCGCCATGCCGAAGAAGCCCGCGACCTCGGCCTCCGCCGCTGCCGTGCGGTCCGGGCTGCCAGGTCGGCCGGGCGCAGTCGACAGCGTGATCCGGCCGCGCCAGGGAAAGGGTGGCTGCTCCGTGGTGCCTGTCCAGGGGTCCGGCAGCCCGTTGCCCGCCATCTGCTCCATCAGCACGAAGGGATAGAACATCACCTCCTGCCCGCCCGACCGAATGGCGCGGATCGCCTCTATCACAGCCTGGTCGCTGGGCGTCCCACCATAAACCGGCCGTCCATCCACCTGGGCGATGCGGCCGGCCTCCGTGCGAGCGATGCCTCCTGCCGTCCAGGGCATCTTGGGCGCCTCGCTCTCCTTCTGCTCCACCTTCGGCTCTATCCGGCAGGACCCGCATCGCAGGTCGTCACCAAACCAGGAAACTACCAAGGAAACCGAACGACAATTCGGTAATTCTTCCCGCAGATGCTCCAGCGCGGTTGCAAAGTCGGTCTTGCCTGATGGAAAGTTCATGTTGGCCGTGCGGTTCACACCCCGCCGCAACTGATAGTGTACTGGTGTGGTCGCCAGCGCATATTCACCCGTTCCCGGCATCAGCGCCACGGCACGAACGGCCTTGGGAAAGTCCGTTGTCGCCTGCGCCACCGCACCCTGTGCCGGGCGGACGACCTCGAACGAAAACTGCGGCACCCGATTGCCAAATTGACCAAGCGGCAGGTCCTCGATCACAACGTAGGCGATGCCCCGGTAGGCCGGCACATTGCCCGCCCCCTCCACGGCCTCCATCCGAGGATCGGGCAGCTGGTCAACGCTGCCGGGATAGACCCGCATGGCCAAACGCCCGCGCTCCATCTCCACGCCGTCGGCCCAGACGCGGCCCACACGCAGGATCTGCCCTTCGCACAGCGCAATGGCCAGACTTACCGAATAGCTGTAGCTGACATAGGTCGTCCCTCCCTGCCCGCCGCCGCCCTTCCCGCCGCCCGAGGATGACGTCTCGTTGCGCGTCTCCTTGAACCGGGTAGCCCAGATCACTTGGCCGGCCACTCTTGTGCGGCCAAACACCTGCCCGACCGGCGCGCCCTCGCTTGCACCAAGGACGCGGAACCGTTCGATGCGCCCGGTCTCGACCACCTCGGACCCCGCTCCCATCAGGCGCTGGTCAATGATCCGCCCCAGGGTCGCCCCCACGGCCCGCCCGATGATGGCCCCTGACAGGCCAAGAACGGTCCCGCCAATACCTGCACCAATGGCGGCCCCCGCCGCCGCAAGAACGATCGTCGCCATCTAGCTTTGCCTTTCGGGAAACGTGAAGCGCGCCACGATGCGCCGCGCCCAGGGCTGTGACAGCGGGCTCTCGACCACCGAATGGCCATGATAGGCATGGATGAAGCTGGGGCGATCGCCGGTTTCCGCTTGTATGCCCAGATGCTTGGCCACGCGGCCTTCCATCATCCGGAACAACAGCACGTCACCGCGCGCGACTTCTCCTGCCACTGCAGGCAAAAGCCAACGCTCGGCGGCTGCCCGCAGCACTTCCTCGCCGCTCGGTTCCGACCAGTCCATCGTATAGGCCGGCATCGGCTCTGGCTCGGGGCCCAGCAAAGCACGCCACACCCCGCGCAGCAGGCCCAGGCAATCCGTGCCCGCCCCAAGGCAGGAAGCCTGGTGGCAGTAGGGTGTCCCGATCCAGCGCCGCGCCTCATCCACAATGCGAACCTGCCACAACGTCATGACGACAGGCTCCCACCGTCATTCGTGCTGCCGCCTGTCGGGTACGAGATCAGCCAATCCTCACCTGGAACATGAGGAAACCCTTGGAAGTTAATAAAGTTACGGAATTTTTCCTTGCATGTTGAAGCCAGCCTGTCGCAGCCGGCCTCGATCCGCACCAGATCCCCCGTCAACGGCATCACGCCCAGCCGGTCCCACAATTCGACCGTCCGCTCGCCCGTGCCCAGGGTGTCCCGTTTGATCAGACCAACCAACCCCGCCGCTGCCCCCGACAGCACGCGCAGCCGTCCACGGTCGAAAAAACCCGCAGCTTGCATCTCGGCGCCGGGCAGTCGGAACATGCGGCCGTCGGCTATGGCCCCGATGGCCCCTTCCCAGGAGTAGCCCGGCGTCGCCAGATCGAAACGGCAGGCCCGATCACCAAGAATGGCGCTGCATGTCTTCTGATAGGCCCGGCCCTGCGGTTGGTTCAGCCCCTCGCTCAATCCGCGCAACTCGGCCCGAAACGCCCCGCCTGACCGGACAACCTCGCCCAGGGTCCCTCGAAACAACAGTTGTCGCACCGCGACGTCTGCCCAGTTGACGAGCCAGGCCCGCACATCGGCACCGTCAAAGCGCCCGGCGATGAGGTCCTCTTCCGTCACCGCCGCAGCACTCAAGACGCCCAGCGCTTCGCTGTTGTCCACGGCCAGGCCCGACGTCTGCTGCAATGCCCGGGCGGTCAGGCCGCTGTCCGCCCGAAAGGAGATGCCGTCAAAACTCAGGTCCCGGTCATGGTCGGTGAACCCCAGCACCACACCATCCCGTCGTGTCACGGCCCAGGCGCGGCAAACCGTCGTCGCGCCCTGCGCCAGATGGGCTTCAAGCCGCGTCACCCCACTCACAGCCTCACCTCCACGACCGGCACCGAAGGAACCTCCCCCGCGTGAAAGCTCGCAACCGAAGTCTGGATACGATCGGTGTCGAACCGGACCGGCACGTCGAACTCGAACCCGGCACTGACCTGCACGCCCACATCCGGCGCGTTGGCAAAGGTGATGACACCGGTCGTGGACTCCACCGTCCAGTCAATCGACTCGGTCACAGGCTCGCCCGCCACCTGCACCACCACCGTTCCCGCCACCGGCTTTGTGATAGGCCGCACATAGGATTGCCCGCCTGAGGAATAGAGCTTCGTCAGCCGGAACTCTCGCGTCGCCCCGTCGCCCAGGCCCAGGAACTGATCCTCGGCCGTCACCGCGCGGCTGGCCGCGCCCGACTTGTAGTCGGCCCAGTCCTTCCAGCGAAAGGCATGCAACTGCCCCTGACGCGCCTCGAAAAATGCAATCAGCACGTCCACATCATCCAGACTGCGCAATCCCACCCCTGCGTCATAGCGCCGGCGCGAATGGGCCCAGGGACTGTTGCGTTCCTCATGCCCGTTGACCAGCGTGACGATCTCGGTCAGCCGCTCTGGCCCGCCGATCGAGCCAAAGCTCATCGTGGTCGGAAACCGCACCTCATGAAACGCCATGCTTTGCCCTTATCTGTTGCGTTGCCCGCGGGACAGCGCCCGGCCCACCTGTGCCGCGATCTGCCCCTGGCTGCGCTGGAACCCCTGCACATCGGGCGTGGTGACATTCATCACCACATTCACCGCACGCCCGCCGCCCTGCGCCTGCACGCCGAGCCGGCCGTCCGCCCCCCGTATCAGCGGCATAATCGCCTCCGGCCCCGCTTCGCCCATCAGCCCGGTGCCCCCCCGCATCGGAAAGGCGGTGGCGCTGCTCACGACGCCTCCCTTGGCAAAGGGCATGACCCGGCCCTGCGCAAAAGCGCCACCCGCCGCGAAAGGTGCAAAGGCCCCCATGATGCCCTGCACACCGCTTGCGACCAGATCGCCCAGCGCGTTTTGCACAGGCCGCGTCGCCACCCGATAGATCGTGTCGAGGATCGAACTGCCTACGTTCTGCAAGGCGTCCGACAGCTTAAGCCCGTCAAAGGCCAGCCCGTCGAAGGCCCGGCGCAGCCCGCTGCCGATCCCGCCCGACAACGAGTTCACCTCGCGCCCGGTCAGGCTCAGGCTTTCGCGCATCCGCGAAAGCTCTCCCTCAAAGGCCGCCGCCACGCCCGCACTCCCCGCCAGCGTCGCCTCCAGCGCTGCGATCTGTTCCTGCAGGATTTCGATGTCTTCCATGTCCAGCGTCTCCCCTCTCATCCGGAAAGGCGCGCGCCAATTCATCCAGCCGCGCGCGTGTCAGGGGCGGCACAGCTGCCTCCGCCCCCAGCATCAGCCGAAGTTCCAACGGGGTCAGCCGCCAGAACACGTCGGGCGGCAGGCGAAGGCCGGTCAACCCGGCCCGCATCAGCCCCGCCCAGTCGATCCGGCTCATCCCTCGCCCGGCAGCGCAAAGGCGCGTGCCAAGAGCTCCGCCGCCGCCCGCGCCGCGGCCATCGGTCCACCGGCTATTTCGGCGGTGCGCAGATCCTCCGCGCTGCCCCGCCAGCCGCCACCCCGCAGCCCGGCCACCACCAGCCCCAGTACATCGCGCGTGGTGAAGCGTCCTTGCTCGAACCGCTCCACCAGCGAGATCAGCCCGCCGGCGTCCAGCATCGTCTCCAACTCGGCCAGCGCCCCCAGTGTCAACTTGCAGACATGCCGCTCGCCATCCACGGTGATCGCCACCTCGCCCGCCCAGGGGTTCGCCATCACAGCGCCGTAAAGCCCAGCACCCCGGCCGAGGCGAGCGTCAGCTCGTAGGTCGCCTCGCCATTATGGCTGCCCGCATATTCGATCGAGGTGATCATGAAAGGTCCCTCGATCACCCCGAAACTCGGCACGATCACCTGAAAATCCGGCACTTCTCCGTCAAAGAAAATCTGCCGCGCCCGCTCGTCGGTCGCCTCATCCCGAAACACGCCCGAGCCAGAGATCGAGGCTGCCTTTACCCCCGCCCCTCCAAGCAACTCCCGCCATCCGCCCTGGCTCTCAAGGCTCGTCACATCCACGGTTTCGGCGTTGAAACTGATCCGTGTGGCCCGCAGCCCCGCGATCGTCTCGAACTGGCCGTCTCCGGTCAGGTCCAGCTTGATAAGTAGGTCCTTGCCGTTCTGCGCACCCATGTCTCTCTCCGCTTCTCATATTCCGCGCCCGCAACGCGCCTAGTCCTCGACCCGGGCGCGGAAGGTCAGGTCGATCCGCCGCACCTTTCCCTCGTCCCGCCGCCGCGCCGCTGCCCGCAGGAAGTCGATGCCCACCAGACGCCCCCGCGCGAGCACCATCGGCGCGCCGCCCAGCGCATCCGAAATGGCCACAGCGAGAGCCTTCGCCTTCAGAAATCCCGCCGCCGTGCTGATCACGCTGATCACCAGTCGATGCTCCGCCCCTCCGCCCGTCGCATCCGACAGATCCCGTACATCTTCCGCCCCAAGCAACACGAAGGTTCCCGCCGCCTGTCCCTTGGGCAGCGCATCGACCACCGGCACACCAGCCAGTTCCGGCAGCGCCGCCAGCCGGTCGAACAAGGCCTCCTGCAACGCCGCCGCCACGCCATAGCTCATGCCGGCACCTCTTCGCGTGCAAAGCAGGTCAGGTATTGCCCACCCCGGTCCCGCTCGGCGACTGCGACGATCCGGAACACCCTCGTCCCTTCGCGGAACCGCTGTTCCGGCAGGGGCCGCGCCGGCGAACCCGGCGCCGCCGCGCGCACGGTAATCCGGTAGGGAACCGACGATACGGTCACCTCCTCGCCCGGCACATCCCGCCCGCTGCCTGCCGCGACATCGGCCCAAAGCGTGCCCAGCGCCACCCAGCGCTCGATCAGCCCGCCGGCCCCATCTGCCTCGCTCTGGCGCGTTTCCAGCACCAGCGCACGGCCAAGCCTGACCCCGCTCATGCACCACCCCCGCCCAGGACGCGCACCGTCCGCCAACGCTCGACCAGCGCCATCACCCCAAAGGGCAGCGCCGCCTCGCGCAGGCCCATCTCGTGGCGCTTTTCATGGAACTCTGCCGCCAGAAGCAGCACCGCCTGCCGCAGATCCGCCGGCACAGCCTCCCAAACGGTGCCAAAGCCCGCCTCGAAGACGATCTCGACCTGCCCCCCGGTGGGCACGGTCGGCAGGGCCGTTCCGCGTGCGGCCAGCTTTGGTCGGTGCATGTCGGCCACCAGGCGATAGCCCGCCGCATCGACCGTCAGCCGGCCGCCCGCCGCATCCACCAGCACCACCGACACAACTTGCCCCACCGGCGCCACGGGCAATGCCTGCGCCGCTCCGTCGCGCCAGTCCCCGATCTCCCAGCGAAACCTCCGGCCCAGCAGAACCTTGCCGATCCGCGCCTCGATCGCGGCCATAGCTGCCCGCAGATAGCCGATCAGCAAGGCATCCTGCAGCCCGTCGTCGAACAGGCCCGTGCCCAACCTCAGGTGTTCCTTGAACGCTTGCAGCGGCAAGGCCTCCTGCGCAACCGAGGTCTCCTCGATCAACACCATCACGCTCTCCCGTCTTTCCCCGATCCCAAGGCATGGGCGCGCACCCCGCGTCGCTCGGACGGAGGGGGAGCAGCTAGACGACGCCGGGGCTCTGGCCCCCGGGACACGCGCCCACGTTCCCCGACCCGCGACGGGGCCGGGAACCTGTCACACGGGCTTACGACGTCGCAAACTTCAGCAACTTGATTGCCGCATAGTCGGTCACGTCGCCACCCACGCGCTTGGTGGCGTAGAACAGCACGTGCGGCTTGGCGCTGAAGGGGTCACGCAGCACCCGCAGGTCCGGCCGCTCGGCAATGGTGTAGCCGGCCGCGAAGTCGCCAAAGGCGATGGCATACGCGTTGGCGGCGATGTCTGGCATGTCCTCGCAGATCAGGACCGGATAGCCCATCAGCCGCGCCGGCTCTGCCGCGGCCAACCCGTCCGACCACATGAAGCGGCCATCGGCATCCTTCATCTTGCGCACCGCGCCAGCGGTCTTCGAGTTCATGACGAAACTTGCATTGGCCCGGTAGTCCGCCGCCAGAGCATAGACGAGGTTCACGATGCAATCGGCCGCATTCGTGGTGGGAAAGTCCGATGCCGCACCCGAAGGCACGTAGCCAAGGCTCCCCCAGGTCCAGCTCGCGTTGGCAACCTTCGTGGGGGTGAGGAAGCCCTTCGGCTTGTCCACCCCGTCGCCGTTTACGAAGGCCGCCGATTCCGCGCGGATGAACCGCGTGGCGATCTTGCCGGCCAGCCAGCCCTCGACGTCGAAGGCACTGTCGTCCAGCAGGCGCTGGCTGGCCTTCGGCATGGCCGACAGCTCGTGCAGCTTGATCGAGATGCGCTCGATGATCGGCGTCGCCGTCTCGGTCTGGGCGGCGGTTTCCGTGGCCCAGCCAGACCCCACTTCCGACCGGTCCACCAGCACATCGAAAGACGTCGAATCCACATTCACCACATTGGCAATCGCCCGGATCGAGGCGGTCGAGACCAGCATCGAGCGGATCGTCTCCGCCGTCTGCGGGTCGACCAGATAGCCGCCATCCGCCGCCACTGCCGTGGACATGGCCTTGCCTTCCAGCGTCAGGCCGCGCATCGCATCATCATCGCCGCTGCGCAGATAGGCGGCAAAGGCCTTGCGGTGCGGCACCTCCACCTCGGCGGCCATCGACAGTGCCGGGCGGCCATAGGCCATGGTCTTGACATTCAGCATGGTCAGTCTCTCGTCCTGTTGTTGCAACACCGTCCGGATCTCGCCCTGGAAATCCTTGAACTCCGTCAGAAATCCGGCCAGCGCGCGCATCGCGCCCTCGGCCGGCTGCTCTGCGCCCCGGGTCTCGCCCACGGCCTGCCGCGCTCGGTCCTTCATCTGTTCCTTCCTTGCTCGGTCATCGTGCCTCCCGCCGCGCCGCCAGATCGCGCCGCGCCTCTTCGATCAGGTCCGCAAAGCGCCGCCAGGCGCCGCCCTCGGCCTCTCCGCCCTCGCTCTTGGCCGCGACCCGTGCCTCGGCCAGCATCGGAAAGGTCACCAGCGACACTTCCCACAGTTCAAGTTCGGTCAGCACACGCCCGCCCTGGCCATCCGCGCTGGCCTTCACCGTGCGATAGCCGATCGACAGCCCGTCGATCGCCCCCGCCTCCAGAAGCGCCGCCGCTTCGCGCCCCCGCGCCACCTCGGGCAGAAGCCTCCCGCGCACCCAAAGACCGGTCGCGTCCTCACGCACCTCGTCCCAGATCCCGATGGGCTGGCCCGGATCGTGTTGCCACAGCATCTTGACCCGCCGCCCTGCCCGGCTCAGCGCCCGCAGCGAGGCCGCATAAGCCCCCGGCGCCACCGTATCCCCTCCCTGGTCGCGCTTGCCAAAGACCGAGGCATAGCCCTCGACCCCGGCCCCGCCCCCTGCGGCGCCCGTCACACGCAAACCAGCCTCGGGCGCCAGGAACTTCCGCTCCGGCGCCCCGAAATCCATTCGCAGACCCATCTGCCCTCCTATCTCATCGCCGCCGACAGCAGCGCCTCGGCCCCCTGCGCCAACAGAAAGGCCGCCACTCCGTAAACCCCCAGCCAGATCCGCCGCTCCAGCCGCTCCAGCGCCGCGTCGATCTGGCCCAGCCGGTAATCGAGCGCCGCCCAGCGTTCCTCTGCCACGCGCTCATTGGCCTCGATCCGCGCCGCAGCCGCGTCGAAACTGTCGAACAGGAACCGCGATCCGCCGCCCGTCCCCCGCGCTGCCGCCATCATTCGGCCAGCGGCGGCAGGCCCAGCAGGGCGCGCTTCTCTGCCGGCGTCAGGAACTCGGCCGCCCCCACCCGGGCCCATTGCTGGTCGCGCTCCACGGCAAGCGCGGGCACCTGATCCAGATCAGGCCGCAACTCCACCGCCTCGCCGGTAAAGCCCGACAGCCAGTGCGACACCGCCGCCGTGACCTTTGCCACCAGGGGCAGCACGGTCAGCCGGTAGAAGGCGCGGTTCGCCTCCTGGTAATTCGCATAGGTCGCATCACCCGGAATACCCAGCAGCATGGGCGGCACGCCAAAGGCGATGGCGATGTCGCGCGCCGCGGCCTCCTTGGTCTTCTGGAACTCCATGTCGGACGGGCTGAACCCCATCGGTTTCCAGTCCAGCCCCCCCTCCAGCAGCATGGGTCGCCCGGCGTTGCGCGCGCCCTGGTGATGAGATTCCATCTCGGCCAGCAGCCGGTCATACTGGTCCGCCGCCAGTGCGCCCTGCCCGTCCACCCCCTTGTAGACGATGGCCCCCGAGGGCCGCGCGGCATTGTCGAGCAGGGCCTTGGACCAGGCCGACGCCGCCGAATGCACATCCACCGCCACCGCCGCCGCCTGCAACGGCGAAAAGCCATAATGATCGTCCTGTGGATGAAAGGCCTTCACATGGCAGATCGGCGCGGCCCCGACGGTCATGTCGAAGCGATGCGTCCGCCCGCCCACCGAATAGTCATAGGCCGCGGGCCAGCCATCCGGACCGGGCACCAGCGCCATGCGGTCGGGGCGCAGCACATGCACCTCGCCCGGCAGCCGTCCCAGCCCCGGCACCGCCTCCAGATAGGCATTCCCCGTCAGCAACAGATGGCCATAGACCGCTTCGAACAGATCCGCCCGTCCCTGCATCGGGTTCGGCCGCCGGATCAGCTCCAGCACCGGATGCGCCTCATAGCGCCGCGCCTGATCCTGCAACACCAGCGGCAAGGCCGCCGCCGCCTCGGCCAGCAGGCGCACCGCCCGAAAGGCCACCGGATTGCCCAGATAGCCGTTGCGCGTCAGCGATACCGTATCGCGTGCACTCCACACCGCTCGGCCCGAGCCGCGAAAGGCCACCACCGCTCCCGCGGCCGAGGCCTTGGCCTCCGGCGCAGCCGCCTTCGTCCCGCGTCGCAGGAATTCCATCACCATCGCATTCTCCCGAAAGTCCCCGCGGCGCTGGCCAGCCCGCCCGCGTCGCCTGTTCCCTGGCCACCCGCTCCGCGCCTACAGCGTGCGGATCCGCGGCCGCACCCATTGGCGCGACGGATCGACCAGCGTGTCGGTCAACGCCCAGACCAGTGCATCCAAGCGGTCAGGGCTGCCCTTGCCGCGATAGCCCTGCGCCGTCATCCGGCACATCTGATCCTCCAGCGCGCCCAGACCCTTCACATGCCCGACCCGCCCCTGCTCATACAGCGCAGCCACCGGCTCGGCGCGGATGGCCTTGCCATGCGTCGCCCGGACCGCGCGATAGGGCACCAGCGCATCTATGCCCCGCACCAGCGCCTCGACCATGTCACCGCCCTGGTTCACTTCGGCCACCAGCCGGTCGGCCCCATGGCGGTAGAATGCATCCAGCGCCGCCTGCGCCCAGGCCTGGGGCGACGCCGCCCGAAGGCTCGCGTCCTCCAGCACCACCGCACGCCAGTCCTGCGGCGGCCCTTCGGTCACAGCGCCCACCACCACGATGCCGCATTCGTCCGATCCGGCATGGCCTGTCGCCGGCGGGTCCACCGCCACGACCACACGGTTGAAGGTCGGCAGCGTCGTCACCCGCGCTTCCTCCAGCATCGCCAGCGTCCACAAGGCCCCATCGACATCCTCGATCAGCTCTCCCGCCAGTTCCTGCCGGCCAAGGCGTGTGCCGCCATAGCGCCGCTCGACCTCCTCGAGGAAGCTCGCTGCAAGATAGGCCCGGTTCGCTTCGGTCGGCGCATGGGTCACCACACTCGAGGGGTTCTGCAGGATCGTCTTCAGAACCTCCACGTTCTGCGGGGTCGTCGTCACCACCTGCCGCGGATGGCTGCCCAGCCGCAGCGCGAACTGCAGCATGTCCCAGGCCTCCTGCCCGCGCTTCCACTTGGCCAATTCATCCACCCAGGCCGCATCGAACTGCGGGCCCCGCAGGCTTTCGGGCTCATGGGCCGAATAGGCCTGCGCCACCGCGCCATTCGGCCAGACCAGCCGCCGCCGCGTCGCCTCCCAGACCGGGCGACGGTCGGGTGGCGAACAGGCAAGGACCCCGCTGTCGCCAAACACCATCACATCCCGCACCTGGTCCAGCGTCTCGCCCACCAGGGCCACGCGCCTGGCCCTGCCCGGGTCCACGGGCCGCGGCCCCTCGACTTCGGCCCGCACCCATTCGGCTCCCGCGCGGGTCTTGCCCGCGCCGCGCCCGCCCAGGATCACCCAGGTCTTCCAGGCGCCATCGGGCGGCAACTGGTGCGGCAGCGCCCAGAATTCGAACATCCAGGGCAGGGCCAGCAGGGCATTTTCGTCCAGCCCCTCCAGGAATTCATCCACCTGTTCCGGCGTTGCGGAGGCAAGCCAGGCGGCGCCCGATCTCAGCTCGAGCGGCGTCGAGGTCAAGCGCCTGGTCGTGAACAGCCCCGGCAACCTGCTTGCGGAGTTTGTCAATTCGCGTCCTTTCGTCCATCACCAGTTGGAAGGCAACTTTCAGGTCGCGCGCCGCCTGCGTGGCGGCCTTGACCTCTTCCGCGTCCCCGGCCCGCAGCCTGGCGCGCGCCCGGGCGAAATCTTCCGCTGCCTCCCGATAAAGGTTTTCCGTCTCCGCCAGCAGATCCGCTGGCGGGCTGTCTCCCGAGGAGAACCTGATTGTCATCGACTGCTGCACCCGCTCTCATGCACCTCCGCACGAGCGAAATGAAAAAGCGGCACCGGGAGGGGGGGTCCCGGGCCGCTTGCCCACTTCTTCTAGCATGCCGCAAGTCCTACATCGGACCGGGCGCAAAGTCAACCGAAAAACATCAGTACATCAATGACTTGCGCGCGCAGGCTTAACCTTTCCTCAAGGATTGCCCGCGCCCGCCGCCTCCTGCTCGGCCGCCCGCTGCTGCTCGATCGCCCGCCATTTGGCGACATTTGCATTGTGCTCGGCCAACGTCACCGCAAAGACGTGCCCCCCGGTGCCATCCGCCACGAAGAACACGTAATCCGTCTCGTCCGGGTTCAGTGCCGCCTCGATGGACAGCCGCCCAGGGTTGGCGATAGGCGTTGGAGGCAAACCGTCGATTACATAAGTATTCCAAGGTGTTTCACGACGAAGTTCACTTTGTCTCAACCCCCGGCCCAAAGCGCCTTCCCCTTTGGTGATGCCATAGATCACTGTCGGGTCCGTCTGCAGCCGCATGCCCTGTTCCAGCCGGTTCAGGAAGACGCTCGCCACCACGCGCCGCTCCTCGGGGATGCCGGTTTCCTTCTCGACGATCGACGCCATGATCAATGCCTCTTCCGGCGTCGCATAGGGCAGCCCCTCCTCGCGCGTAGCCCAGAGGTCGGCCAGAATGCGTGCCTGGCGGGCCTCCATCTCGGCGATCAGCGCCGCGCGGTCATCGCCCCGCGCCACCTCGTAGCTGTCAGGCGCCAGCGTGCCCTCGGCAGGCACGTCCTTGATCTCACCGGTCAGAAAATCCGCCCGCTTCAGGCTGTCGACCACCTGCCAGCTTGTCACCCCCTCGGCCAGCGTCACCCGCCAGCGCAGATCGCCTTCATCCGCCGCCGCGGTGTATTCCGCCGGCGCCGGCCCCGCAGCCGGGTCGAACTTCACCACCTCGACAAACTGGTTCGTCGCCGGGTCCAGTTCGCGCAGGATCACATCCGTCGCCGTCACCCCGATGCGGAAGTTCACCTCCCGCCCGCAGGTCGATTGCCCCCCTGCGGTCAGGATCGCGAGCACCTCGGCCATCGAGGCTCCCGGCGGCACCAGGTAGCTGCCGAACTTCAGCGCCGCCGCCCGATCTGCATAGTCCGCCCCGATGCGAAAGATGCGCGCATCCGAAACGGCGCCCTGATCCTGCAACTGCCGGCTTACCCCGGCCAGCGAGGCGCCCCGCTCGACCTTCACGCAGACCGCCTCGGTCAGCGGCCCCGGCCCGGTGAACTGCTGCCGGCCCCAGGCCAGCACGCCCGCCGCGATCGCGAGCACCACGACAAACAGCGTCAGCGCGTTCGAGGCGACCGAGCGCCACATCAGTCCTTCACCCGCCCCAGCACCAGCGAGGCATTGGTGCCGCCAAACCCGAACGAGTTGGAAAGCGCCACATTGATCTCGCGCTTCACTGCGGTGTTCGGCGCAAGGTCAAGCTTCGGCTCCACCGCCGGAGTGTCCAGGTTGATCGTCGGCGGCGCAATCTGGTCGCGGATCGCCAGCACGCAGAAAATCGCTTCGACCGCACCCGCAGCCCCCAGCAGATGTCCGATCGACGATTTGGTCGAACTCATCGTCGCCTTTTCCGCCGCGTCCCCCATCAGCCGCTCGACTGCGCCCAACTCGATCGTGTCCGCCATGGTCGAGGTGCCATGCGCGTTGATGTAGTCGATCTGCGAAGGTGCGATCCCCGCCCGCTTCAGCGCCATCTGCATCGACCTGTAGCCACCATCGCCATCCTCTGACGGCGCGGTGATGTGATAGGCATCTCCAGACAGGCCATAGCCCAGCACTTCGGCATAGATCTTGGCGCCCCGCGCCTTGGCGTGCTCGTACTCCTCCAGCACCACCACACCGGCGCCCTCGCCCATGACAAAGCCGTCCCTGTCCGCGTCATAGGGGCGGCTGGCCTTTTCCGGCTCGTCCGGGCGCTTGGTCGACAGCGCCTTGCAGGCGTTGAACCCCGCTATCCCGATCTCGCTGATCGGCGCCTCTGCGCCGCCCGCCAGCATCACATCTGCGTCGCCCCATTGGATCAGACGCGCCGCATCGCCAATGGCATGGGCGCCCGTCGAGCAGGCCGTCACCACCGCATGGTTCGGCCCCTTGAAGCCGAACCGGATCGACACCTGCCCGGAAATGAGGTTGATCAGCGCCCCGGGGATAAAGAAGGGCGACACCCGCTTCGGCCCCTTTTCCTTGATCAGCACCGCCGTCTCGGCAATCGAGGACAGCCCGCCGATGCCCGAGCCGATCATCACGCCGGTGCGGCAGCGGTCCTCCTCGGTCTGCGGCTCCCAGCCGGAATCCCTGACCGCCTGCACGGCGGCAGCCATCCCGTAGAGGATGAAGTCGTCCACCTTGCGGCGGTCCTTCGGCTCCATCCAGTCGTCTGGGTTGAAGGTGCCCTCCGTGCCGTCGCCGAAGGGAATCTCGCAGGCATATTGCGTGACGACGTTCGTTGTGTCGAACCGCGTGATCCGCCCTGCGCCGGATTGCCCCGCAATCAGCCGGGACCAGGTTTCCTCCACCCCGCAGGCCAGCGGCGTGACCATACCCAGACCCGTGACGACGACCCGACGCATAAGCGATCCCCCTCGCTGCCGAAACTTTCCGGCGGTGATACACGCGCGACCCGATACGCGCAACTCGCCCCCGCGCCCTCACCGGCGGGCTGCCGCCACCCGCCAGGGCCCGGAAATGCAAACAGCGCCCCACCAGGGGGCGCTGCGATCATCCCAGAAGGGAGGCTTCAGATCACGAGGCTTTGGTGATGAACTTCACCGCATCGCCGAAGGTCTGGATGGTTTCGGCGGCGTCATCGGGGATCTCGATGCCGAACTCTTCCTCGAACGCCATCACCAGTTCGACCGTGTCGAGGCTGTCCGCGCCCAGATCGTCGATGAACGAGGCGTTCTCGGTCACCTTGTCCGCTTCCACGCCCAGATGTTCCACGACGATCTTTTTCACGCGATCCGCGATGTCGCTCATGTCAGTCCCTCTCAAAGATGCGGGGCGCCCCCGCTTTGTCTGTTCCGTTTCCGCAAGGCGCTGCGCGCAAACCTTCCGGTAGCCGGGGCAACCATCGCCGCCCCGCCCTGTCCTGCGCGCCTATAGCAAGGGTGCCCGTGCAAGGCAAACCCTTTCCATCCGGCGCGCCGGCGGCAAGTCAGATCATCGCCATGCCGCCGTTCACATGCAAGACCGTTCCGGTCACATAGCCGGCCTCGGGGCTTGCCAGATACAGCACCGCCGCCGCGATCTCCTCGGCCTCGCCCATCCGGCCCGCGGGCACCTGGGTCAGGATGCGGGCCTTTTGCTCGTCGTTCAGCTTGTCGGTCATCGCCGTGGTGATGAAGCCTGGCGCCACGCAGTTCACCGTGATGTTGCGGCTCGCCACCTCGGCGGCCAGGCTCTTCGACATGCCGACCATGCCAGCCTTCGAGGCGGCATAGTTCCCCTGCCCCGGGTTGCCCGTGGCCCCCACGACCGAGCTGATGTTGACGATCCGGCCCCAGCGCGCCTTCATCATGCCCCGCAGCACACCCCGGCACAGCCGGAAGGTCGAGGTCAGGTTGACATCGATCACCGACAACCACTCTTCGTCGGACATCCGCATGAACAGGTTGTCCCGCGTGATCCCGGCGTTGTTGACCAGAATGTCCACGCTGCCCATCGCTTCGGCCGCCCGTTTGGGCAGTGCCTCCACCTCGTCGGCGACCGACAGGTTGCAGGCCAGCACATGGGCGCGCCCGCCCAACTCCGCCGCAAGCTCCTCCAGCGGCCCCACCCGGGTGCCGGACAGTGCCACCGTCGCCCCCGCGGCATGAAGCCCGCGCGCGATCGCGCCCCCGATCCCTCCCGAAGCGCCCGTCACCAGCGCCGATTTCCCTGTCAGGTCGAACATGTCCGTTCCCTTGATCTGGCGGACGGCCAAAGCAGCCATCCTGAGCTTCTTCTGTTCCCCAATATCCTCGGGGGTGAGCCCCGTCAGGGGCGAGGGCGAAGACGGCCTCCTATCCGGCCACCGCCGCCGCCACGTCTTCCGGCGTGCCGACCGCGCGGGTGGCGATCGCGGGCGCGATCCGCTTGATCATGCCCGACAGCGCCTTGCCCGCGCCGATCTCCCAGGCCTCGGTCACGCCCTGGGCCTCCATCCACAGCACCGATTCCCGCCAGCGGACCGAACCTGTCACCTGTTCGACCAGCAGCGTGCGTATGGTCTCGGGGTCGCTTACCGCTTCGGCCCTCACATTGGCCACGACCGGCACTGCAGGCGCCGCAATCGCCACGTCGGCCAGTGCAGCGGCCATCGCCTCGGCGGCGGGCTGCATCAAGGCGCAATGGAACGGCGCCGACACCGGCAGAAGAAGCGCCCGCTTGGCGCCCCTTGCCTTGGCGATCTCGACCGCGCGTTCGACCGCAGCCTTGTGGCCCGAGACGACGACCTGCGCGGGGTCGTTGTCATTGGCGGCCTGGCAAACCTCGCCCTGCGCGGCCTCGGCGGCCACCTCGGCAGCGGTGGCGAAATCGAGACCCAGAAGTGCCGCCATCGCCCCCACACCCACGGGCACCGCCGCCTGCATGGCCTGGCCGCGCAGGCGCAAGAGCCGCGCGGTATCCGTCAGGCTCAATGCGCCCGCCGCGCAAAGCGCCGAATACTCGCCCAGCGAATGTCCTGCGACAAAGGCCGCCGAAGTGACCGGAACACCCTCGGCCTCCAGCGCGCGCACCGCCGCGATCGAGGTTGCCATCAGCGCGGGCTGGGCGTTCTGCGTCAGTTGCAGCACTTCGGCCTCGCCCTCCCAGATCAGGGCCGACAGCTTTTCCCCCAGGGCCGCATCCACCTCGTCAAACACCGCCCGCGCGGCCGGATAAGCCTCGGCCAGCGCGCGGCCCATGCCGATGGTCTGGGCGCCCTGTCCCGGAAAAACGAATGCACGGCTCATTGTGGCGGCCCCTTCCCTTGTCCCTTTGCAACCGCATAGCGCGGCGGACGGGGCCGCGCAACGCCGTGCCGAAGGGCCAAGGGTTCCGTTTGGCTCTGTCCGGGAACGTGCTACGTCCGGAGGCAGGGAAGGCCAGCACGGAGTGAGGGCGATGCCGCTTGCCAATACCGCCGACAGCTATGGCGCCGTCGCGCGCCTGTTCCACTGGCTGACCGCGCTCCTGATCCTCACGGCGATTCCCCTCGGGCTGATCGCGAACGGCCTGCCCTACGAGAGCTCGGAACAGCTTGCCCAAAAGGCGCAGCTTTTCTCGCTGCACAAAACTGTGGGCGTTGCGGCCTTTCTGGTGGCCGCGCTGCGCATCCTCTGGGCGCTTCTCCAACCCCATCCCCGCCCGCTGCACCCTGACCGGCGGTGGGAGACGGGGGCAGCGGCGCTGGTGCATTGGTCGCTCTATATCTCCATGCTTGTCGTGCCGCTGACAGGCTGGATCCATCATGCGGCGACGACCGGCTTCGCGCCGATCCTGTGGCCGTTCGGCCAGACCCTGCCCTTCGTGCCCACATCCGAGCCAGTGGCCCAGGCCGCGGCGGCGCTGCACTGGGTCTTCACCAAGATCCTGGTCGCCTCGATCCTGCTGCATGTGGCCGGGGCGTTGAAACATGTGCTGATCGACCGCGACGGGACGCTGGCGCGCATGGTCAGCGGCCGCGCCGCCAGCGGCAGCGGACCGGGCCCCGGCTGGCTTGGACCCGCGCTGGCCGCGCTGGCGATCTATGGGGCCGGGGCGGCATTGGCCCTGAGCCTGATCCCGCCGACCGAGGCGCCAGGAACTGCGACGCAGGCGCCCGCGCTGTCTGCCTCTGGCGGCAACTGGACCGTGCAGGAAGGGCAGCTTGGCCTGACGGTGGTGCAACTTGGCCAAAAGGTCAGCGGCAGCTTCGCCGACTGGGCCGCCGACATTCGCTTTGACGAGGCGGCGGTCGACGGAGCGAACGGCAGCGTCACCGTCACGATCGATGTGGCCAGCGTCACGCTCGGCTCGGTTTCCGCCCAGGCAAAGGGTGCGGATTTCTTCGACACGGCGGCCCATCCGACCGCGACCTTCACCGCCACGATCCGCCCCGGGGCAGCGGCGGGGGACTATACCGCCGAAGGAACCCTGATCCTCAAGGGCCGGACCGTGCCGGTGACCCTGCCCTTCACGCTGGCCCTTGACGGGGCGACAGGCCGCATGCAGGGCACAACCACACTCGACCGGCGTGACTTCGGCATCGGGGCGGGTTTCCCCGACGAAAAGAACGTGGGCTTTCCAGTGATCGTCACCGTCGATCTGACCGCGACGCGCGACTGAAGGTCACGCCACTTCGGCCTTGCGCCGCAGGCCCACCCCTGTATAAGGCCGCATCCTTCCGCCGGAGCAATGCTAACCGGCGCATACCCTCGTGGACGGGACCAGCGGAAGGTCCTCCCCCGTCCGATGAAATGCGCCCGAGACGAGATCGGAGTCCACATGCCGCTTTACGAGCATGTCTTCATCGCGCGCCAGGATCTGTCCAACGCGCAGGCCGAAGGCCTTATCGAACATTTCTCCACGGTCCTCGCGGACAACGGCGGCAAGGTCGTTGAAAACGAGTACTGGGGCGTCAAGACGATGGCCTACAAGATCAACAAGAACCGCAAGGGCCACTATGCCTTCCTGAAGTCGGACGCGCCCGCCGCTGCCGTGCAGGAAATGGAACGCCTGATGCGCCTGCATGACGACGTGATGCGCGTGATGACCGTCAAGGTCGACACCCATGCAGAAGGCCCGTCGGTCCAGATGCAGAAGCGCGACGAGCGTGAGCGCGGCGACCGTGGCGACCGGCCCGAGCGCGGCGACCGGCCCGAGCGCAGCTTCGGCGGCGACCGTGGCGACCGGGGCGGCTTTGGCGCCGACCGTCGTCGTTGATGGCCTGAAGAAAGGGATTTAAACCATGGCGAACAAACCGTTTTTCCGCCGCCGGAAAGTCTGCCCCTTCTCGGGCGACAACGCTCCGGCGATCGACTACAAGGACACGCGTCTGCTGCAGCGCTACATCTCCGAGCGCGGCAAGATCGTTCCGTCGCGCATCACCGCCGTCTCGGCGAAAAAGCAGCGTGAGCTGGCCCGTGCGATCAAGCGCGCCCGCTTCCTCGCCCTGCTGCCCTATGCCGTGAAGTAAGGGGACAGATCCATGCAAGTCATCCTTCTCCAGCGTGTGGCCAAGCTTGGCCAGATGGGCGAGGTCGTGAACGTCAAGGACGGCTACGCCCGCAACTACCTGCTGCCGCAGGGCAAGGCGCTGCGCGCCAACGAGTCGAACATCAAGTCGTTCGAGGCCAAGAAGGCCCAGCTCGAAGCGCAGAACCTGGAAACCCGCAAGGAAGCCGAATCTGTCGCCGAGAAACTCGACGGTCAGACCTTCGTCGTCATCCGCTCGGCCTCGGACGCCGGCGCGCTCTACGGGTCGGTCACGACGCGGGACGCGGCCGACGCCGCGACCGAATCGGGCTTCACCGTGGGCCGCGCCCAGATCGTCCTCGACCGTCCGATCAAGGACCTGGGTCTGCACACGGTCACCGTCGTGCTGCACCCGGAAGTCTCGGCGAAGATCGTGCTGAACGTCGCCCGTTCGGCCGAAGAGGCCGAACTGCAGGCCTCGGGCAAGTCGATCCAGGAACTGGCAGCCGAGGCGGAAGCCGCGGCCGAGTTCGAGATCGCCGAACTGTTCGACGATATCGGTGCCGCGAACGACTTCGATCCGCGCGACGAGCGCTGATCACAGCTACCGTTGGCCCGTCGCAAGACGGCGAAACACCAGGAAACCGCGCCGGCACACCGGCGCGGTTTTTCCGTTGCGGGCGGCGGTTGTCCGTCCCGATGACGCAACCGGACAATGCCCCGCCGCGAACGGGCATGGCGCCCGGCGCCTGCCCGGCCTAGATAGGCTGGCGGGCCCACAGCAGGACATGCCATGACCGACGACGCGCTTGTGATCTTTACCCCCTCGGGCAAGCGGGGGCGTTTCCCCCTGGGCACGCCGGTGCTGACCGCCGCGCGGCAACTGGGGGTCGATCTCGACTCTGTTTGCGGCGGGCGCGGCATCTGTTCCAAATGCCAGATCACGCCGGGCTATGGCGAGTTTTCCAAGCACGGCGTGACGGTCGAGGCCGATGCCCTGTCGGAATGGAACGCCGTCGAAGACCGCTACAAGCGGATCCGTGGCCTGACCGAGGGGCGGCGCCTGGGCTGCCAGGCCAAGGTGATGGGCGACGTGGTGATCGACGTGCCACCCGAAAGCCAGGTGCACAAGCAGGTCATCCGCAAGTCGGCAACGCAGCGCGACATCGTGATGGATCCGGCCACCCGGCTTCTTTACGTCGAGGTGGCCGAACCCGACATGCACGAACCCACGGGAGATTTCGAGCGGCTGAAGGCTGCGTTGCAGGCGCAATGGCAGGTCGAAGGCGTTACCGCCGGTCTTGCCGTGATGCGCCGTCTGCAACCTGTGCTGCGCAAGGGCGAATGGAAGATCACCGTGGCACTGCACCAGGGCAACCACGATGCCGCGCCCCGAATTCTTGACCTTTGGCCGGGCTATTACGAAGGCGGGCTTTACGGGCTGGCCATCGACCTTGGCTCGACCACCATCGCCGCCCATCTGTGCGACCTGAAGGATGGGGCGGTGCTGGCCTCATCGGGGGTGATGAACCCCCAGATCCGCTTTGGCGAAGACCTGATGAGCCGCGTCAGCTACGCCATGATGAACCCCGGTGGCGATGTCGAGATGACCGGCGCCGTGCGCACCGCGCTGAACGGGTTGATCGAGGCCATCGCGACCGAAGCCTCGGTCGATCCCGGCGCGATCTACGAGGCGGTCTTTGTCTGCAACCCGGTGATGCATCACCTGCTGCTGGGAATCGATCCAGTAGAACTGGGCCAGGCGCCCTTTGCCCTGGCCACCAGCGGCAGCGTCACTTTTGATGCGCGCGAACTGGATCTGACGGCGGTGAACCAAGCGGCACGGGTCTATGTGCTGCCCTGCATTGCAGGCCATGTGGGGGCCGATGCCGCGGCGGTGGCGCTGTCGGAAGAACCGAACAAATCGAAGGAGATGGTGCTGATCGTCGATGTCGGCACCAATGCCGAGATCCTGTTGGGGAACGAACGCCGCGTACTGGCCTGTTCGTCCCCTACGGGGCCGGCCTTCGAAGGCGCGCAGATCAGTTCCGGCCAGCGCGCCGCCCCCGGCGCCATCGAGCGCGTCGAGATCGACCCGGCTACAAAAGAACCGCGCTTTCGCGTGATCGGCAGCGATCTGTGGTCCGATGACCCGGGTTTTGCCGAAGCGACGAAATCCACCGGCGTCACCGGCATCTGCGGGTCCGGCATCATCGAGGCAGTGGCCGAAATGCGGATGGCGGGGCTTGTCGATGCGGGAGGGCTGATCGGCAGCGCCGAACAGACGGGCACCGTCCGCAGCCTGCCCTACGGGCGGACGCACAGCTATCTGATGTATGACGGCACCGCCGAGGGTGGACCGAAGATCATGGTTACCCAGGGCGACATCCGCGCGATCCAGCTGGCGAAATCGGCGCTTTATGCCGGGGCGCGGCTCCTGATGGATGAAATGGGCGTGCACAAGGTCGACAAGGTGACGCTCGCCGGTGCCTTTGGCGCGCATATCAGCCCCAAGCATGCGATGGTGCTGGGGATGATCCCCGATGTGCCACTCGACCATGTGATCTCGGCGGGGAATGCCGCCGGCACAGGCGCGCGCATCGCGCTGTGCAGCCGGGCCGCGCGAAATGCCATCGAAACCACGGTGCATCACATCCACAAGGTCGAGACCGCGATCGAGCCGCGATTCCAGGAGCATTTCGTCAATGCCAACGCGATTCCCCATGCGGTGGACCCCTTCCCGGAACTGGCACAGGTGGTGTCCCTGCCTGACGTGAGCTTCAACACCGGCGGCAGTGGCGGACGCGAAGGCGGACGTCGGCGGCGTGGCTGACGGTATCGCTGGGCCGCGGAACCGGCTACAGTCGCAGCCGACCGGGGCCTCTGGCACGGAAAGGGGCGCATGACCGAGGATGCGATCGGTACGTTGCTGATGAAGGTGGCGGGTTCGGACCGTGCTGCCTTTCGCCGGCTTTACGCGGAAAGCTCGGCGAAACTCTTTGCCGTGCTGCTGCGTATCCTTGGCACAAGGGCCGAGGCGGAAGATGCATTGCAAGAGGTCTATACCCGTGTCTGGCTGCGTGCCGGGCGCTATGACCCGGCCCGGGGGGCTGGCATGACCTGGCTTGTCGCCATCGCGCGCAACCTGGCCATCGACCGGCTGCGCTCCCGGCCCGCCAGCCGGACCGAAGCCGACAGCGAGGTGATCGACACCCTGGCCGATGACCGCCCGGACGCCGAGAACCGGCTTCTGGTGCTGGGAGAGGCACGGCGGATCGTCGATTGCCTGGGTCAACTCGAGCCCGACCGCTCGGCCGCGATCCAGGGGGCCTATCTCAAGGGCCTCTCCTATCAGCAATTGGCCGAGCGCCACGGCGTGCCCCTGAACACGATGCGCACCTGGCTGCGGCGCAGTCTCTTGCGGCTGAGGGAGTGCATGGACCAATGACCCAGCGCCCTGCCTTGCCCCCTGATGACGATGCCGATGCCCTGGCGGCAGAGTATGTGCTGGGCGTGCTCGATCTGCCCGACCGGCAGGCCGCCGAGGCGCGCGCCAAGGCAGATCCGGCCTTTGCGGCCCGCATCACGGCGTGGGAGGCGCGGCTGGCGCCGCTGGCCGATGACATCGCCCCCCTGCCCGCGCCGGATCTGCTGCCCCAGATCGAGGCGCGGCTCTTCCCCAAGCCTGCCCGGCCGCGGCGCGGCTTCAGCTGGCGCTTCCTCGCGGGCGGGCTGACGGCTGCGGCATTGGCCCTGGCGCTTCTGCTGGCGCAGGATCCGCCTTCAGAGGGGCCGCAGCTGACCGCGTCCCTGACAGCCGAGACCCAGGCCCTGCAGATCGCCGCGCGCTACGATGTGGAGACCGGGACGCTGACGCTGACCCGCGAGGGCGGTGCCCCGGCGGCGGCGGGGCAGGATTACCAGCTTTGGGCCATCGGCGCAGATGGTGTCCCGGCCTCGCTCGGGTTGTTGCGCGACGCGGCAGTCACGGTCGAGGCGCAGGGGCTTGCCCCCGGAATCGTGTTGGCTGTCAGCCTGGAACCGGCAGGCGGCTCGCCCTTGGCGGTGCCCACCGGCCCGGTGCTGGTGACCGGGGCACTGGCCGAGGCGACCAGCGGGTAACATCCGCGTGATCGGGTGCTGGGGCTGAAACTCGGTCCCAGACCCTCTCGTAGCTGTGGATGTGAGGGCCGACGTTGCCCCACTCCACCCCTGAGAGGAGACACGAGATGACCCAGATGATCCGCATGGCTTCCGCCGCCGCTGCCCTGTCGCTGACGGCAAGCCTGGCGCTGGCCGCGAACCCGATGGTGGGCGGTGCCCCGATGTATGAAAACAAGAACATCGTCGAGAATGCCGTGAACTCGGCCGATCACACGACGCTGGTCGCTGCGGTCAAGGCCGCAGGCCTGGTCGAGACACTGTCGGGCCCCGGCCCCTTCACCGTCTTCGCCCCCACCAACGCGGCCTTTGCCGCCCTGCCTGCCGGCACGGTGGACACACTGCTTCTGCCCGAGAACAAGGACCAACTGACCAAGATCCTGACCTGCCATGTCGTGCCGACCGACGCGATGGCCGATGCAATCCGCGGCATGGTGCAGGCCGATAGCGGACGCCACCCGGTCAAGACGGTGGGCGGCTGCGAGTTCACCATCATCAACCAGGCCGGCAAGATCGGCATCGAGGATGGGATGGGCAATGTCGCCACCGTGACCATCGAGGATGTCAAGCAATCGAACGGCGTGATCCACGTGATCGACGCGGTTCTCCTGCCTGCGATGTAAGCGCATTCCCGGGGCCTTGCCCCGGGGCCCAGCCCCCGGTCCTGGGCAAGGGGCGCATCGCGGATCGTAAAGTCGATGTCTCCCCGGTTACGTGACGAGTGACGAATCCGCGATGCGCAGCCTGGCGTTTCGCCTGCCTTCCCTCTCCCGAGGGGCGGCGAAACGGCGGCGGCGCGCCTCCAGACCGGAGGCGCGCCGCTTTGCCTTCTCTCCCTGCCGACCTTGGGCCGTCGGCCTTCCTTGGGGGCCCTGCCGGGCGGCTCAGGCGGCCGCCTTCAGCATCCCGTCGGCCTTGAGCCCCGCATAGCATTCATCCAGCGACTTCCAGGCGCGTTCGATCAGGATGTCGATCTCGGCCGGGGTGATCACCAGCGGCGGGGCGATGATCATGCGGTCGCCGACATGGCGCATGATCAGGTCATTTGCAAAGCAGCGCTCGCGGCAGCGGTAGCCGACCTTGCCTTCGTCGCTGGCGAACTTGGCACGGGTGGCCTTGTTCGGGGTCAGCGCGATGGAACCCATGAGGCCCACAAGCTTTGCCTCGCCGACCAGCGGGTGATCGGTCAGGGCCTGCCACTTGGCGGCCAGATAGGGGTTCGCCACGTCGCGGACATGCTCGACGATCTTTTCTTCCTGCATGATGCGCAGGTTCTCCAGCGCCACGGCCGCCGCAACCGGGTGGCCCGAATAGGTGTAGCCATGGTTGAAATCGCCCGCGCCGCCCACGGTCGCTGCCATCTCGTCGCAGACAATCGAGCCGCCGATGGGCTGGTAGCCCGAGGACAGGCCCTTGGCGATCGTCATGATATGCGGACGGATGCCGAAGGTCTGGCTGCCGAACCAGTTGCCGGTGCGGCCAAAGCCGGTGATGACCTCGTCAGCGATCAGCAGGATGCCGTATTTGTCGACGATGCGCTGGATCTCGGGCCAGTAGGTCGAGGGCGGCACGATTACGCCGCCGGCCCCCTGGATCGGCTCGCCGATAAAGGCCGCAACATTCTCGACGCCAAGCTCGAGGATCTTCTCTTCCAGCTGCCGCGCCCGGGCCAGGCCGAATTCCTCGGGCGTCATGTCGCCGCCCTGCGCCCACCAGTTCGGCTCGTCGATATGGGCGATGCCGTCGATCTTGCCGCCATGGGCATGGATCGATTTCATCCCGCCCAGCGATCCGCCGCCCATGGTCGAGCCGTGATAGCCATTCCAGCGCGCGATGATGGTGCGCTTGCTGGGCTGGCCCTTGATGTCCCAATAGCGGCGGACAAGGCGAATGTTGGTATCATTGGCCTCGGACCCCGAGCCTGCGAAGAAGACATGGTTCAGATCGCCGGGGGCCAGTTCCGCCAGCTTCGCAGCAAGTGCGATGGCGGGTACATGAGAAGTCTGGAAGAAGGTGTTGTAATAGCTGAGTTCTTCCATCTGGCGCGCGGCGGCCTCAGCCAGCTCGCGCCGCCCATAGCCGATGTTGACGCACCACAGGCCCGCCATACCGTCGATGATCTTGTGACCCTCGCTGTCCTTCAGCCAGACGCCCTTGGCGCTGGTGATGATGCGCGCGCCCTTCTGGGCCAGTTCGGCATTGGCGGTGAAGGGATGCATGTGATGGGCCGCGTCCAGCCGCTGCAGCTCGGCCGTGGGCATGTGGTTGGTGATCTTGTTCATGGCATCCCTTTCAGGTCGGTCCGGCGACGGCGGAAATCATGGCGGCGGGGACCTGCCCCGGGGGCGACCCCCGTCCGGAATCGCTGCGCCCTTCATGCAGGCATAATATGATCAAATTCGGCGTCGCGCAAGATTTGATCAAATCTTGACGCCACGGTCCCGACCGGGGTCAGATCTCGCCCGCGGCCAGCGCCTCGCGCACCTGGTCCACCCCCTGGGCGATGTCGCGCTCGATGGCGCGGGCAAGCCCCACCGCATCACCCGCCCGCATCGCGGCCAGAGCCTCGCCATGCTGGTCGGGCAGGTTCGCCGCGCCCATCCGCGCACAAACGACCCGCAGCGAGGGGCCAAAGCGCAGCCAGAGCGAGCGGGCCATATCCTCGAGCACCGGCGCGTCCGAGGCATCGTAAAGCGTGAAATGAAAGCGGGTATTGCCTTCCAGATAGTCGTGGACATTGCCTTCGCGGATCGCGCGGTCGATGCCGGCGTCGATCTGTTCCAGCCGCTGGATCAACTCGGGCGTCATCCGCGCCCCGGCCAGTTCGGCCAGCCGCGGCTCGATGGTCAGCCGGGCAAAGGCGATCTGGTCGAGCAGCCCCTTGGTCAGTTGCGGCACCGCAACCCGGCGGTTGCCCTGCAACAGCAGCGCCCCTTCCGCCGTCAACCGCCGGATCGCCTCGCGCACGGGGGTCATGCCGGCCTCGAGATCGCGGATCAGGCCCTGGATCGTCACCGGCTGGCCGGGCTCCAGAACGCCGAACAGCACCATGTCGCGCAGGCGCGCGTAGGTGACCTCATGCGTGGGTATCTTGCGGTCTTCGGCGTTCATGCGCGGCCCCGGCCGGTTCGGAATTTGATCATATAGGGCAAGGGGGTGGGGGCAGGCAAGGCTTACCGGGTCCGGGTGGCGCCCAGCGCGTCGGCCAAAAGCTGCAGCACGGCCTCGCCCGGCACATCCTCGGCGACGAAGGCCCGGCCGATGCCGCGCGCAAGGATGAAGCGCAGCCTGCCGTCCACCACCTTCTTGTCCTGCGCCATCAGCGCCATGAGCGCCTCGGGCCCCGGCAGGTCGCCCGGGATATCGGCCAGATCGGTCTTCATCCCCATGGCACGCAGATGCTGGCGCACCCGGCTGGGGTCTTCCTGCGAACACAGGCCCAGGCGGCTGGACAGCTCGAAAGCCAGCGCGCAGCCGATCGCCACGCCCTCGCCATGCAAGAGCCGGTCGGAATAGCCTGTCGCCGCCTCAAGCGCGTGGCAGAAGGTATGGCCCAGGTTCAGCAGCGCCCGCTCGCCCTCTTCCGTCTCGTCGCGCTCGACGATCCCCGCCTTCATCTCGACCGAGCGGACGACCGCCCGCTGGCGCAGCGCCGCGTCGCCGGCCAGTCGCGGCCCCTCGACCTCAAGCCATTCGAAAAACAGCGGGTCACCCAGAAGCCCGTACTTGACCACCTCGCCATAGCCGGCCAGGAAATCGCGGGTGGGCAGTGTTTCCAGCACATCGATATCGGCCAGAACAAGGCTGGGCTGGTGAAAGGCGCCGACCAGATTCTTGCCCTGCGTCGTGTTGATTCCGGTCTTGCCGCCGACCGAACTGTCCACCTGCGCCAGAAGCGAGGTGGGCACCTGCACGAACCGAACGCCCCGGCGCAGGATCGCGGCGGCAAAGCCCACAAGATCCCCGATCACCCCGCCCCCAAGCGCCACCACCACATCGCGCCGCTCGACCTTCTGCTCCAGCAGCCATTCGGTCGCCTGCGCCAGATGCGCCCAGGCTTTCGTGCTCTCGCCCGCCGGCAGCACCAGGGCGGCGCTGTCGATGCCCGCCGCCTGCAAGGCCGCCTGGAGCGGCGCCAGATGCAGAGCCGCGACCCGCTCCTCGGTCACGATCGACAGGCGCTTTCGCCGCAGAAGTGGCGCGATCTCGGCCCCCGCGCGCGCAATCAGCCCCTGGCCGATCCGCACCTCGTACGACCGCGCTCCAAGCGCGACCGGCACCACCTGCGGTTGCATCATCATTTCCTTTCCAGAACGTCGGGTCGGTCCCGAAGGGCGGCAAGCACCCGGCCGGCCATCTCGTCTATCGAGAAATCGGCCCGGCTTTCCACCACCACATCGGCCAGCGCGTAGATCGGTACCCGCGCCTCATAAATGCCGCGCAGCGTTTCGCGCGGGTTCGCGGTGCGCAAGAGCGGACGCGTGGTCTTGTGGCGCACCCGCTGCCACAACAAATCGAGATCGGCCTTGAGCCAGACCGACACGCCCTGTTCAGCGATCATCGCGCGGTTCGCTTCGGCCAGAAAGGCGCCGCCGCCGGTCGACAAGACGCAGGGATTGCCACGCAGCAGCCGGCCCAGCACCTCGGATTCGCGGGCGCGGAAGAACGGCTCGCCATCGCGCTCGAAAATCTCGGGAATCGAACGGTTGGCGGCGCGGACGATCTCTTCGTCCGAATCGAGAAAGGGGGCGCCAAGCATACGGGCCAGGGCGGTGCCAACCGCCGTCTTGCCGGCCCCCATCATGCCGACCATCACCACAGTTTTCTTGAGCTGCCAGGTCAAAATGGGCAGTGTCCCGCGCAAGGTCAACTTTCTGCCCTGAATGGCGTGAAGTCGCGGGAAATGCCATATATATTCGCGGCTGACGACGGCGGGCCGGGCAAATCGCCCCGCTGGGCCGGATGGTCGGGGCAACGCACCCGACCCATAACAACAAAAGGGGGCCAGGCAGGCATGTTTCGACTTTTGAAGGCGCTTCTGGTGCTGGTGATCCTGGGCTTCATCGGGCTGGCAGGCTATGCCTATCTGGCCGATCTGGCGCCCGACCAGGGACCGGTGACCGTGCCGGTGACACTGGATGTCGACTGACAGGACCAGCGCGGTCTGGCTCTGCCTGGCCCTGGCATCTGTGCTCGCCCTGGCCCAGCCCGCCCGTGCCGAGGCGCCGCTTTCGGCCATCGACTGGCTGTCGCAATCGGTGAACACCCCCGCCGCTCCCGTGCGCCCCGCAGAGGAGCCGGCCGTAACGGTCGGCCCGACGACCGAGGACATCGCGGTGACGGTGCTGGATGGCCCCTCGCTGGATGCGACAGGTCTGTTGCCGCCCGCCGTCACCGGACTGCCGCGCAATCTCTGGGGCCTGGGCCGGACGGATGAGATCGTGGCCCATATCCGCGCCGAACGGACAGGCACCCTGCCCGCGCTGCAATCGCTGATGACGACACTGCTGCTGGCCGAGGCCGATCCTCCGGCGGATTCGGGCGGAAATGGGCGGTTGCTGCTGGCCCGGGTCGACAAGCTGCTGGATCTGGGCGCGCTCGACCAGGCGGCGGCGCTGATCGATGCGGCGGGCGAACTGAACCCCGAACTGTTCCGCCGCCGCTTTGACGTGGCGCTGCTGACGGGCACCGAGGATCTGGCCTGCGAGGAAATGACCGGCAATCCCCAGCTTGCACCGACCTTTCCCGCGCGGATCTTTTGCCTTGCACGGTCGGGCGACTGGAACGCGGCCGCGCTGACACTGCGCACGGCGCAGGCGCTTGGCTATGTCACCGAGGAAGAGGACGCGTTGCTGTCGCGCTTCCTCGACCCCGATCTTTACGAGGGCGAGGCAAGCCTTGCCGCGCCCAACCGCCCCTCGCCGCTCAACTGGCGGATGTTCGAGGCGATCGGCGAGCCTCTGCCCACGGCCACCTTGCCGCTGGCCTTTGCGCAGGCCGATCTGCGCAGCAACGCCGGCTGGAAATCGCAGATCGAGGCCGCCGAGCGGCTGACCCGCAGCGGCGCCGTTTCGCCCAACCGGCTGTTGGGGCTTTACACCGAACGCAAGCCTGCGGCGTCGGGCGGGGTGTGGGACCGCGCGCGCGCCATCCAGACGCTCGAAGCCGCGCTGGCGGCAGGCGATCCGGGCGAGGTGGCCGAGCTTTTGCCGGGGGTCTGGGACCAGATGGTGATTGCCGAGCTTGAGGTGCCCTTCGCGATTCTGTTTGCCGAACCGCTGCGCCAGATGGCCCTGCCCGGCTATGCCGGCAGTCTCGCCTTCCGCATAGGACTCTTGTCCCCCGACTACCGCGCGGTGGCCGCAAGGCACCGCCCCGCCGACCGGACCGAAGCCTATCTGGCAGGGCTGGCCAATGGCTCGGTCGAGGGGCTCACGGCACCCGACAGCCTGGGCCGGGCCATTGCCCCCGCCTTCACGGCGCCGGTCCCATCAGAGGCGACGCAGGCGCTGCTGGACGACGGACGGGTCGGCGAGGCCATCCTGACTGCGCTGGATGAAATCGACACCGGGCTGAAATCCGATCTCGTGGGGGTAACCCAGGGCCTGTCGCTCCTCCGCCGGATCGGAATGGAGGATGCGGCCCGGCGCACGGCGCTGGAACTGATGCTGCTGGAGCGGCGCGGCTGATGGAGCGATGGATCTCGGCCTTTCTGGAGGCGCAGGCGGCCGAGCGTGACGCGGCGCGCAACACACGCCTGGCCTATGGGCGGGATCTGCTGGACTTTTCCGACTGGCTCGACCGGCGCGGCAAGGATTTCGCGGCCGCGGCCCGGGCGGATGTCGAGGACTATCTGATCTACTGCGATGCACAGGGCCTCAGCAAGGCAACACGGGCACGGCGGCTGTCATCGATCCGCCAGCTTTACCGTTTCGCCCATGAGGAAGGCTGGCGCACCGACAACCCCGCCGTGCAGATCCGCGGCCCGGGCCGGGTGCAGCGGCTGCCGAAGACGCTGTCCCAGGCCGATGTCGGGCGGCTGTTGCAGCTGGCGGGCACCGAGGGAAAAGAGACCGACCATACCCGCAACCGCTGCCTGATGGAGCTGATCTATGCCACGGGCCTGCGGGTGTCGGAATTGGTCGAGATGCCGGTGGCCGCGGTGCGGGGCGATCCGCGCATGATCCTGGTGCGCGGCAAGGGTGGCAAGGAGCGGATGGTGCCGCTTTCGGCACCGGCCCGCGCCGCGCTGACGGACTGGCTGGCCGAGCGTGATGCGGCCGAGGACAAGGCCCGGGCGCGCGGCCTGCCGCCCTCCCGCTATCTCTTTCCCGGCAGCGGGAAGGAAGGCCACATGACCCGCCAGGCCTTCCATGCGCTGGTCAAGGATCTGGCCGTGGCCGCGGGGCTCGATCCGGCCATGGTCACGCCCCACACCCTGCGCCATGCCTTTGCCACCCACCTGCTGGAAGGCGGGGCCGATCTGCG